>Ga0307515_10017685_pt1 | contig 12965 bp, 5 predicted proteins | sample 17_EM_MG_FD_194513 | JGI IMG/M metagenome (GOLD analysis project Ga0307515, IMG submission 194513) | Populus trichocarpa ectomycorrhiza microbial communities from riparian zone in the Pacific Northwest, United States - 17_EM | ecosystem: Host-associated > Plants > Roots > Unclassified | place...
AAAATTAATTAATTTTCTTTTAAAATTTTATAAAAATATTTTTCAACTACAAAAATAAACCATACCCATATGTTTCAACTTACCAAAACAAGATCTCTTATGAATCTTAGAAGAGTAGTTTGTCACCAAGATCAAATACCAAGAGTTTAAATTTGACATGTGATCTCAGGTTTGAGTCATATGGTTGCTTATATGATGGTCACTGGAGGTTTACATAGTCGTTAACTTCAAGACCCATGGAATTAGTCGAGGTACGTGCAAGCTGACCCGGACACCCACGTTAAACTAAAAAAAATAAAGATTTAAATTTGACCATAAATTCAAGGGATAATTGGATAAGATAGAGGAAAGCAAGCCCAAATTACCATCAATTATAGGGATCCCACTATCCATTTACGAGGTTAGTACGCATTATCCGAATCTTACAAGACACATAACATGTTACCTTTGACCCTCACTGACCATGATGTTCGCCACTGTGGCCTAAAGTGTAAACTGTAAAACCTATTTTCCATGAAATTCATACCTGTAATCATCAAAGCTATGCTTCTTATTGAACACATTATTAGAAAAAAAAAAAAAAAGTAAAAGAAAGAGATAGAGAGAGACAACACAGTTAATTTCTAATAAAATATAAATAATTTCTTGTCGTGATTAATTATAACTGTGTTATTAGTAATTTTATGCATGTTTTTTTCAATTGAAAATATATTTAAATAATATATATTTTTTACATTTTTAATATTAATTTATTAAAATTATAAAAAATACTTAAAATAATGTTGATTTAAAATTTCTCCACGTAGAACTATTTAAAAAAACATTTTTAAAAATTATATGTTGAACAACAAAAACAAATATATTTTTTAAAAAAATTATTTGTAGTGTTTTATCTTTGCATGCTTGTTATAAAGATTGTGTTTTAAAATATTTTTTATTTTTAAAATTTATTTATAATATTAATATATTAATATTAAAAAATATTAAAAAATTAATTTTTTTTTTTTAAAAAAAGAACAAAAGAACGGTTTAGCGCGTAGCCAAACAAGCAATTCTTCTGGAAGAGGGAGAGCGTTGCCGAATTGAATTCAATCTCCTTTCTTTGACTTTGACCCTGTATTAATTGCCACAAACACCCAGCAAGGACCTTTTAAGACTTCTATGCTTTTCACGCTTTACCTTCGCACGTACCAGCATATTATCAGCGTGTCCAATTATCCTGCATCCAGTGTAATACACGCGCTTATTTCGAGATTGGCTTTAGTTTCTAATTTGTTGTACTTGGGAAGAGAATCTAGGAAAGAGACAACATAAAAAAAAGGAAACGAATAGTAAAGAAGTGAAAAAATGCAGAGAGAGAGTTGAAAGTGAAACAAACAGCTTAGCTTTTGGATCTTAAAAAGGTTTGTTTCCTCTTCTCTCACTTTCTTGCTTCCCAAACAACACTTCCCCTTTCATTTTCTCTCTTCCACTCCCAAGAAATAAAGTGTTATATATATATGTGTGTGTGTGTGTGTGTGTGTGTGAGAGAGAGAGAGAGAGAGAGAGAGAGGGAGAGAGAGTAGAACACAGTAATAGACTCGAAGACTCCTCTTACTACTGTTACTCAAGCTCTAGGCTTCATTATAGCTCCTTTGAGAAAAAAGAGAGAAACTCAAATGCAGAGAAATATGAGTACTAAAAAGTAAAAACTTATCTGTTTTTCTTTATCTTTGTATTTAAAGAAGAAACAGGAGAAGTGATATAGTCTAGATCATAGGAGGAGGAGGAGGCAATGGGAGGTAGGTGCTCCAAGTTATCACTCTGTTGGTGGCCTTCCCATCTCAAGTCAAACCTCAACTACCCCTCTGATCTTGGTAATCTAAATAACTTTCTACGACCAGCCGGAGTAGTGCTATTTCCTTTTCCTTCAGTTTTTCACTGCCTTTTCTTTTTCTTATCAGTAGTTAGGGTTTGCTTTATTCTCCTTTTTTGTTTTTGGGTTTTGACAAACTAATATACAAACTTTTATGTGTAGAGAATGAGGAGTTATTGCCTGGTGGGTTTAGAGAGTACAGTTTGGAGCAGCTAAGAGCTGCCACGTCAGGGTTCAGTTCGGACAACATAGTATCAGAGCACGGAGAGAAAGCTCCCAATGTAGTTTACAGAGGGAAGCTCCAAGAAGATGATCGCTGGATTGCTGTAAAACGTTTTAACAAGTCTGCTTGGCCTGATTCTCGCCAATTCCTTGTCTGTAATTCCAATCTCCCTTTCTATCTTTTGTTTTAAATTTCAATCCTTCTCTTTGTTTTTTGAGCTTTTTGTGACTTTGCTGCTGTTGGGTTCTTATTATATAGGAGGAGGCTAGAGCAGTGGGGCAGTTGAGGAATGAAAGATTGGCCAATTTGATAGGGTGTTGCTGTGAAGGACAGGAGAGGTTACTTGTTGCTGAGTTTATGCCCAATGAGACTCTCTCTAAGCATCTTTTTCATTGTAAGCCCAGCCTTGCTTTTCATCCGTAACTTTTTTTTTTAAAAAAAAAAATAGTTAAGCAATCTTTGGATTTAATTTAACGTCAAAAATTAAAAAGTTGAATTTGGGTTCAGGGGAGAACCAGCCGATGAAATGGACAATGAGGTTGAGAGTGGCTCTTTATTTAGCTCAAGCTTTGGATTGCTGCAGTAGTAAAGGAAGAGCCTTGTACCATGACCTTAATGCTTATAGAATTTTGTTTGACCAGGTACTTGCTACGTTTTATATATTATATCAAACTCATCTTTCTCAACTTCATGATCTGCTCCTTAAGTTCAGTTAGTACTTGTCAGGATGCTAATCCGAGGCTCTCCTGCTTTGGCCTGATGAAGAATAGCAGAGATGGAAAGAGCTATAGTACGAATTTGGCATTCACTCCTCCTGAGTACTTGAGAACTGGTAATAAGTGAAGCTAATCTGTTTCCTTGCTTGTATTTTTACGCATTGGGTGCCAGTACTTGTCAATGTCCTGTTGGTTGAGCTTAATGTAGATGCCTATGTATGGCAGGAAGAGTGACACCAGAGAGTGTGGTTTATAGCTTTGGCACCCTATTGCTTGATCTTCTCAGTGGAAAACACATCCCCCCAAGCCATGTAATATATATTCTCTTTGCTCTAATATTTGTTTAAGGTAGAATTTCATATGGATTTCTCTTGGCATTTCAATATATGATATTTAGCAGCCGGAAAAGTAATTTGAGTTTTTAGTTTAACTTGAAATTGAACTCAGAATTTTCTGAGGAAACAATAAGCTCTAATTCTTGACATTTGGATTGTATGGTGCCTGATCGTTTCAATTCAGAGAAACTTTTGAGCTTAGTATTGCCTTTTTTTTTCACTTCCTTCTTTGGCAGGCACTTGACCTTATACGCGGAAAAAATTTTCTGATGCTGATGGACTCTTGTTTGGAGGGTCATTTTTCAAACGATGATGGAACTGAACTGGTGCGTTTAGCTTCGCGTTGTTTACAGTATGAAGCTCGCGAGAGGCCCAATGCAAAGTCTCTTGTCAGTGCTCTCGCTCCTCTTCAAAAGGAAACTGAGGTGGGCATTACTTCTTTTACTCCTTTGCAAGACAATGCACACACGCATGAGCCATTTCATTGGTATTTTTGTGGTGTTGCTCTGTTAGTTAATGTTTTTATCATGCAAGTTATAATGTTACATTCGTTCATTATATTGTATCATCTCAGTTACTGGTATTTAGCAGGTTCCATCCTACATTTTGATGGGTATTCCACATGGAACTCAATCCCCAAAGCAAACAATGTTGTTGACACCTCTAGGTGAAGCTTGCTCAAGATTGGATCTTACAGCAATACATCAAATTCTAGAAAAGGTGGGATACAAGGATGACGAGGGAATTGCAAATGAGGTTGGTATCTACTGCATATATTGTTTGATTTTTGACGCAAGTCTATTTTGCCCTGTTTTGAACAATGCCTTAGTGTCTCCGAGTTGTCTGATCGTGTGATCTGCGCATTAACAGCATCAGTTTCCACGGAATAGCAACCCATTGTTTCTGCCTTTACTTAACACTGAGTGTAATTGAATTTCTCTTGCCTTGTAGCTTTCCTTCCAAATGTGGACAGATCAGATACAGGAAACGCTGAATTGTAAGAAACATGGAGATGCTGCTTTTCGAACTAAAGATTTTAACACTGCCATCGATTGTTATACTCAAGTAAGTCATGTTCATTGACAACTGCTGTCTTCCTTCGTTTTCTTACCTAATATAGGGCCTGTGGTCAAATCCAAACATAGTGAAATGCATGGTAGCTACACTTTTTTCCTGATATATGATATGGAAGAGATAGGTTAAAAGCTAAGGAGATGTTCTTCTACATTTGGAATAATTTAATGAAATAATTGGCCATGGCCTACAGCTCTGTAACAGAAGAAAGTGAGGCGTGTCCTTTATAAGAAAGCTTCACCTTGCCATAGATTAAAACATTGCCATGAGTTTAGTTACTGATTTGATGGAAAGCTATAGAATGTACTTTAAGATTTTACCTCATGGTAGTATATAAGTTTTTTTTCCTGGTTGTGCAGTTTATTGATGGCGGGACCATGGTATCTCCAACTGTATTTGCTAGACGCAGTTTGTGCTACTTAATAAGTGACATGCCACAACAAGCTCTTGGAGATACTATGCAAGCTCAAGCACTTTCTCCCGAGTGGCCCACTGCCTTCTATCTTCAAGCTGCTACCCTCTTTAGCCTTGGGATGGACAGTGATGCACAAGAAACTCTAAAAGATGGCACATATTTGGAAGCCAAAAATCATTGAAACTGAAAGCGTATAGCCTTTTTTTTTTAAAAAAAATTATATACTCGTATTCATATCTATTTGTTTCTTTTGCATTTTAATTTCTGCAGCACCACAAGTTTAACTGTATTATTTATATGCTTGGTGTATGTCATAATCATTTTGATCTAAACTTTAAACAAGCCTCTTGCTTCTTGGCGACTTCTTGTTGTGCATACTTGGGTTAATACTTCATCGACCACAAGCTGAACGTGAATAAACGCCTGTTCAGTGGTGCTGATCCAAGTGCTTTCAGCTGAAAAAACATCAAATTGCTGCCTTTTGAGGACGTCTTAGGAACCAGAGACAATATCGATTACCAAATTCCACTAAAATGAATTGGAATTTAGACAGGAGCCCTGTTTTATGGATCACCCGGACAGATCATCTGGACAAAGCTGCTTTGCGGTCTCCTGAAGCGACTAAAGTCCGAAAAAATGACCTAGTTTAACATCAAAGTTGTGCAGTTGCCTCATACATGGCCAAATAACATGTCTTTTCAAGGTAAAACCAAAAGCAAAAGGAAAGTGCCCATGGCAGACTTGGAGGACTCGAGACCATGTGCCTCGGAAACTTGGTCGCACTTATGGCTACCAGGTGGAAGGGAAGCAATTGGCTGCCCCTTGTGTTAGGAAATCAATTTCCTTCGGTCGTTGCCACTCACACATTGAAAACGCGACATTGGCGCTGCCAAATCAATTATCAATTGAGCACCAATAACTATTTAGTTTCTCGTAGAGACAATTTGCCATCTGAACTGTGCATATACAAATAGCTCAATATTTGCTACCAAAAAATTATATAGTAGCTAATAATATTTCTCCAGTTTCACCAAATGCTATAAGAACATTAAACAAAAGAGTCTAGTGATGTTCAATTAATATTCATTAAGCAATTTTAATTCTTGCACCAAAAACTGCCAATAATCACGCAACATTATGCAAATGATTTAACTGTAATGACAGAGATCTTGTACTAAAGGCAATAAGACGAACTCTCATCACCAAGGTCCTGAAGCCAAAAAAATGATCTTATTTATAGTAAAATCTAAAAGACAGATTCAGAACTGCCATTAATTCTTAATCAAATGAAAATGACATCATAGATTAGAGAATAATGACAACAAAGTGAGAATTTTTAGTTCCCTTCCTCTTCCCATCTATTCATGAAGAACAAATTTCAAACCCGAGCAGGTATGAGTTTCACATTGGACGTTGACCAGCACTGAGCATCTGGCCGATAATACCATTCACCTGGCAAAAACATTTGAGCTTTGATTATATAACCATCCAAACAGAAGAGCTTGCATTTGTAACAACTTGGACTGCAAAATATGCAAGCAAAGACACTAAAGGAAGCACAATGTTTTAACACAAGTATGAAATGACCAAAAGAACTGGGGCATTCGCAAAGCCACCACACACGTATAGTTTTTCAGGAACAGAAGGAAAGCATATATGAGCATGAAACATGTAACCATGTTATGATTCTTCACATTTAGCTATAATTACAATGAATGCTAAAATGTACCAATAAACGTGGAATTTTTTTGATAGCATATGCATATGGTATTCACACTTTATGAATATTAGCCATTTTATAATAGGTGTCTGTATATGCTGAGAATTGTTTTTTAAAAAAAAGATGGCGACAGCCAAAACATAAGATAAAGTTTAATTGATCTGATTAAAACAACAGGCACAACTGAATGATGCATCTAACAATCAAAACTATACAAAAGATTAACTATTAGTAAGATATTGCTTGATCGGAAAAAAGAAGAAGCAAGACATTGCAAACAAACCTTGAATAGAAGCGACATGAAAAGTAGCAAATGAAAGATGGAGATCAAGTATGTAACATTATATCATTATTTGTGTTGTACACCTAAGGCTATAAGAACTAGTATTCATACAAACAGATACGTCTAACAAAATTGTTTCACATGATTGCATTTAAAAAATATCAGCATAGATGATTTGGTTAAAATAGATCATTGTTTATTAACTAAAGTTCTAAGCATTGCTAAACATTAAAGAGAAATAAATTGAACAGCTAATTGAAAAAAGGTAAATAACCTACCGCCCAGTATTTCGAAACACATCTGTCAACACAACTATTTTCACCCATGTTTAACTCAGCCTCCTTGTGCCTGAACAGAAAGAAAAAACATAAAAGTTTCAAAAGGGTCACTAATCCCTACAAACAGAAGAAAATCAGAGAATAAAAGGTACCTTTTGTCAATGCACTTGTTGAAACATGTATTGAGAAGCCTGAAATAACAATAATCAAATAATCAAATTCAGGAACAAAGTGATACTTAATCTCAGATATGATTCCATATTGTTTAATAATTGAAATCCAAGCTGATGTGATACCAATAGAGATCACATGAAAAATAAAAAGATGATAACCACAGCTAAATGTGTTTCAAACTTAGAAAGCCAGTTATTCAGTTTTCACCTCTTAGTAATCACCAATACCTAAAGAAGAAAAGATTAATGAAGCACGAGGGCTATTTATTCAGTTTTCACCTCTTAGTAATCACCAATAACTAAAGAAGAAAAGATTAATGAAGCACGAGGGCTATCATTCATCTCCTTCAATCAATTGTGCTAATTCTAATTAGGTACAAACAGTTGTCAAGATAGCCTGGTTGTCTATAAAAAAAAATCCCATCCAAAAACATCAAAGAAAAAAAAAACACTTCAGTAAACAACGAAATCCTACTACTTCAGTACTGATTGTCAACTCTTCACAATTCGCATAATCTAAAATTGAACAAACCATAGAAGACAATGATGATAATGAAAGTGAAACAGGCATAAAAAGCAACTAGAAAAAAAATGTAATTGTTTCATAAACCGAAGCTCCAAGCTTCCCATATAAATAAAAATGAAACAGAAATAAAAAGCAACAAGAAAACATTGTAATTGTTTCATAAAGGAAAGCTCCCAGCTTCCCAAATATCTCCAATGCCTATGTTTTGCACTCCTGGTAGTAAAACACAAAGAGAAACAACTTATTACCTGTTAAACAGCTCGACTCTGTATTCCATCTCGGTCTCAGCCATGCCATAGGCCTACACCACCATTATCAAAATCCAAAAACTCAAAACACTGATTAAAAAAAAGTCCACGTAAATAATCGTAATAACTTATCAATCAAAACATATAAATAGAAAAACAAAACAAATACTAGTACTTAAAACCAAACAACAATCACCATAAATAACAAAAATCCCAAAAGGGTACCCATTTCACTGTCTAAAAATCTCATAGGAGAAGAGAAAAGGCTGAAATGAAAGGACCCACCTGTTCTTTGGAGACACCAGCTGGTAGACCAACGTTATTGGCAGCCATTGTACTTATACCCTGTACACACCACAAATACACGAACTTACTATCAACCCACAAAAAACCTTTCTCGGGTAATTTAGAACGAAAATCGAATCCAAACGTACTGTAAGAGAAAAGTAGAAGGAGCCGCGAGATGGATGCGAATTAGGGTTTTAGGAAGAAAGGCAAGCAAGGCCACAGTTTGTTCATTCTATAGTGAGTTGATGATGATAACATCACATGCTTGTACCCTTAGTATTTAGAAGGCCCAATGATAAGAGGCCACGCAACCAAGCACGAATGAAATTGAGGGAGTGCATTTTTATCATTCGCCAGCGCGACGCCGAAGATAGAGTGAATTTTTTTAATGTAAAAAAATTTTATACGTGTTTAAAATGTTTTTTTTTTAGTATATATATTTTTTAAAATTATATGAGTTTGATATAACTTGATTAATTTATTTGGTTTAAAAATAATTTAAATAATTAATAAAAATATTATTTGATTTAAAATAAATATTTAAAATAATATTTTTATAAATATTAAAATGACAACATGTTGGATCGATTACACCAATTTGAATTAATCTGTAAATTTGCATGACGGTTTATAAAACCATAATAATTTCATAGAAAACAAATTAAAATAAATTATGAAGTCTAATTTTTAATAAATTTATTATTAAAAGATGAAATTAAAAAAATCAATTAAAAAATATAAGAAAAAATAACTTCGAGTCAACCTGAATTAACCTGTCAAACCTAAAATTCTGGTCATGAGATCGAAATTTTTCAAAAAAAATCAAAATGAAATAAATTATAAAATTTGATTCTCAATTAATTTAGTGTTGAAAAATAAAATTAAAAAAATAATATAAAAAATAACTCAAGTCATCCCGAATTAATCCGCAAAACCAATAATCCTAGTCACGAGATGAAAACAATCTCATAAGAAATAAATCGAAATAAATCATAAAATTTAATTCTCAATCATTTTAATATTAAATGATGAATTTGAAAATAAAATCACTTATATAAAAGAAAAAAAATTCAATAAATTGAGTTGATCCATTAAATTTGTAGGCTTTATTATAAAATTGAAATAACTTTATAAAAATAAATTATAAAATTAATTTCTTAATAAAACATAATATTTAATACTGTAATTTCAATGAAAATGAAATCATAGTTTGGACAAAAAAAAAAAAAAAAAAACCAAAGAAAAAAAAAACACTATTTCAGCTATTAGTATTTTCTGACTAGGGTACTGTAAAATCTCTTCCCCTTTCAACTTTTTGTTAATTTATATAAAAGAGACACGTGTAACCTGCTCGGTTCCCAAATGGAACACCTAAATAAGACCCCTATGCCGCTCAATTTTGTTTTATTTTTCTAGGGTTTTGGTGCTGTGTTTTTAGGGTTTTTGGATTGGGGGCTATAACAAGTGAAGAAGAAGAGTGAAGAAAACCAGAAGCACAGAAATCAGACCGTCAATAGTAATAAGCAGGTAAGGACTAAGGAGACGGGATGCTCTCTATCTAACCTTAAAAATAATAATGAAAGAAAATGTTGTTAATTTTTTTTTGTTGTTGCTGAAGATAGGAATGGAGCACGGTTCCGTTTAATTAATCAATCAATAGTAGAGTCTTGTTGCTACATGAAACATCTATCTTCGAGTGATTGAATTGTTCCCAAGACCTTGACCTTTTAAGTGATTATGCAGCTACTGCAATTTTCTTTTCAGTTTCCCGTTTCTGTTTTTTTAGTTTCGACTTCTTGGCTCTTGCATGTAACTTTTGCAGGTGATCCAGTACGGGAGGTGTTGAAAGATGCATGTCAGAAGTTGATGTTGACGTGCCAGCATGTGAGGAGCACATTGGACAAGGCTGTTGATGATTATAGAAGCAATCCCACACACACACACATACCAAATAATGGTTGAGATCGATGTGACCAATTGCAATCTTCATGTTATGGTTTTAGCTGAATGCAACATGATATGTTTGATCCAATTCAATCAGTGTGTTTGGATATGATTCGTGTTTCTCATCATTTTGGAATTGGATGCAAATTTTATCATCTTTTAGGGGTTGGGTGGAACAAATTTAATTGGCATTTCTGCTATCTAAGTTAACAGAGTCAGAGAGCTATTCATCTAGCAGGCAGGATGGAGCAATTTTGATTTTTCTGTTCTCTCATGAAGGTGCGATCTGTTTATTTCGTTCCCATTTGATTTCCAGATAATCACAGAATGGTCCAAGTAATTTACAGAACTGCTGCGAATACATGTGGATTTGGAATTTCGGTACTAGCAGCAGGCAGTGCATTGCTCGAGTTAGTGAACACCTGTGTTTGATTCTAACCAAATATGAAGCCAGGTAGAATCAGTCTTTGCCCAATAGAATCAGCCATCCCTCTCTGCTCCAGATACAATCGTCCAAAATTGGAAACTATTGCTTACAGAAGTTTTCTGAACATAGTTAAAAACTGAAGGGGGGAAAAGAGAAGGACAGCAGGCAGGAATTATATGTAAACGAAGCCAGTAATTTACGTGTATGCATAATACAGAAACAAATACACTGCAGCACCGGATCAGTTACAATTGCAGTGTTAGTCACAGATGTGGCACATCCTACAAGCTAGAATATGGACGAAGAGCATAAAAAACAGGCACTTGATGGAAGGGGCGTCACACTCACGCCTCATCCCTGATGCCAAGAAATGGCCACGACTTGCTTCCCGGTTCAAGAGAGGACTTTAAAGTGAAAGATCCAAGAAATGACAAAGGCCATCACCATGCAGGCAAGCAAGAAATTCATAAGGCGGCGGCTATGCCAAAATGCTCGGGTCTCCACGAGGATAAGAGGAACTGCTGGTGCTGATAAGACTGCCGCACTAGCGTTATGTGCCTCATTTGTCTGCTCGCCTGCAACACCAAGTGCAGTGGCACCACATATCTCACATGTCCTGTAAAAACAGAAACACAACAGCGTTAAGATAAATTAGAACTTCAATCAAAATTGAATTGCCATAAAAATAACATGGAGTCTCAAACCAGGTAACATCTTGAGTTCAAAAGGGTAAATTTTGTATGGTGACAGATTAAATTGTTTGAATTCATATACTTATGGCATTTCAGAAGAGCCACTGAGGATTTATTAGATTTTGAGAAAGTGCTATGGAAAGCATTTTGTTGCTATTTACGCTAAATTCATATGTTGACACTATGCAGCAAATGCATACAAACACCTTACCGGAGAATGGTTAGATCAGTTGGCATGCATACAAGCCTTCTTGTAAACAACAAAGGCAGCATGTCGAAAAAACATACTTGGATCAGTAATGAGAAACAATAAAAACCTGTGACAGTGGGTACAACCACCATAGCAGAATGAAGAAATGACCAATTTATACGGATAAAATGAAAGGCAATCACGTTTGTGTTCTATATGCAAGTGTGTAATGATTCACAAAAGGAGAAGTTTGCATACCATACTTCAAGACATTCATAGAAGCAGAATTTCTGCAGTTGAATAATTCGAATATTCGTAGAGAAGCACTTGTCTGCTTCTCAAAGTCAATACTTGCACCTGGCTATGGGTTTCATGGCCCCACACTTCATGCTTCATAAAATGTAACCATGAAAGACCCTCTACGCTGTTTGTTTTTTTTTTTTAAAAAAAAAAGGAAATTCGGCTTTGATTCAAGTCAGGGAAACTACAAGATTTACTACGTCCACAGAATTTCTACTTGGCCTTCAATTTGACAGTTCTGTTCCCCCTTATTCAACAAGGTCACAAAGAAGCAAAAGAATAAGGACAGCTATAACCAGAGCATGGCAGGAACAATAGCTAACAATAGTCCAGAGTGGTTAGATTGGCTAATGTCAAGCACAAGGAGGAAAACTTTGTCCATGTGAATTTGGAAATTTGAGTGTGCTGATAAGTGATTAATTCGGTAACAAAAACAGGAATTATCGAGGTTAAGTGGTAGGTGATCAAGAAGAATCTAATTCAAGTATTACAAATTTGATGAACTCCCAAAAATCTAATCTATTCAAGAATCATGTTATTTGGCATTTGGATTCTGGTTAATCAAATGCCCATCTCCTTATTTCATTCTCCTTAGCCCATAAAATGAAAAAATTAATGATATTAGTTCTGGTATCTTCAAAAACAGTTCTTGTTGGGACTTGAAGATTCTTTAATAATAAAATCAATATCTTTAAATGAAAAAAAATAGCTTTGAATTTCAAGAAAAATAATTTTTGTTCTTGGTATTATAAACTTTTAGAGTAAGAAAAAATGAACTATTTACTTGAAAGAGGGGGATAATTCTTTAATTTTGATAGAATTAAGGAGAGACAAATATATTTTATATATTATTAAGAAGAATTATTCAAGAGATTGAAAATGCAATAAACCCCTTGAGATCTATAGATATATGGAAATGATTACTTCTAACATAAACAGTTCATGTTAATAATCTAAAGATAGAATTTTATGGTCATAACATGGATCTTTAAGTCCAACTAGGTCTGGCGTGTAACCAAACCTAGAGAATGAATTTAGAAGCTCATCAGACCCTCGATGTCTTGGGTTAAGCCCTCGGCTGAACCTAAGCATAACAAGTCCAACAACTTACTAGATTCTTGGTGACTTGAATTTTGTTCATGACTGAACCAATATATATAGAGTTTGATATTTTATTGCTTATATTGACTTAAATTCAACTCAAAATTAAATTCAAATATGCTAAATACGACAGAATAACAAACCTACATTCAATTTAGCTAACACCCTATTTATGGA
>Ga0307515_10017686_pt1 | contig 12965 bp, 12 predicted proteins | sample 17_EM_MG_FD_194513 | JGI IMG/M metagenome (GOLD analysis project Ga0307515, IMG submission 194513) | Populus trichocarpa ectomycorrhiza microbial communities from riparian zone in the Pacific Northwest, United States - 17_EM | ecosystem: Host-associated > Plants > Roots > Unclassified | place...
CCGCTGGCCGGCCGCGACGATGCTGTCGATGACCTGTACATCGGCCGCGTAGACACGCCAGCGATCGTCCGCCCAGCCTTGGGCGCGGGCCCAGGCCTCGACCATTTCGGTTCGGCGCGCGACCAGCGCCAGCCGCCAGCCGGCCGCGGCATAACGCGCGGCCAGCGCCTGGCCAATGCCGCTGGACGCACCGGTGATGAAGACCAGTGGCGCTGCGCTCATTTGGCCGCCTTCATGTCAGTGGGCAGCAGCATGCCCCGTACATGGCCGTGCAGCGTGACCTGCTGCGTCGTCTCGTCGAAATCCATCGCGTCGGCGACCAGTTGGCTGCCGCCCTGGCGCACCGTCACCGGACGGTCTGCGCGCACGCGGCGCTCTTTGGCCAGCACCAGCAGGTGCTCGCCCTCGATCTCGACCACATGGCCATCCACACCGGTGCTGACAACGCGGGCACCGCCTTCGAGGCTGTAGCGCGAGTTGTCGCCCGCCGCCACCGCCTGGCGCGCGGTGGCCTGGGTGCGACGGCCGTCCGGGCCGGTGGTGGAGACGTGCACGGTGTCGACCTCCATCTCGTCGCTGTCAGGGTAGTGGCGCACCTGCTCACCTTCGACTTGCGCGACCATCCGGCCCTCGGCGTTGAAGCGCTGAAGCATCACGCGCTGGGCGGTGTAGTCGGGATCGTGGCGCATCGTCGCGGCCGGCCGCTCGCCGGGCGCGCCTGGCGACAGGCGCGCCAGCCACCAGGTCAGACAGGCCAGCAGGCTCATCAGCAGCAGCGGCAGGTAGGTGCCGAACAGCTGGCGCAGGCGGTAGCCCCAGGCCTCCTGGCGCCGGCGCGTCGGCCCGGGCGCCTCGCCCGCCGGCAGCGCCGCCGCGCCACCAATCGCCACCGGCACCTCGGGCAGATCGGGCAGGTGCAGCTCGGCGCTCATCTTCGGCGGCGTCAAGCGCTGTCCAGCGTGCGCAGGTGGCCGTGCAGCAGGCCGGCGTAGCGGCCGGCCGCCATCAACAACAGGTCGCAGAACTCGCGCGCCGCACCGTCACCGCCGGCCGCTGCCGTCACATGGTGGACAACTGCCTTGACCTCGGCGTGTGCGTTGGCGGGCGCACAGGCGAAGCCGGCGCGCGTCAGCAGCGGCAGGTCGGGCCAGTCGTCGCCGATCGCGGCCACGTCGGGCCAGGCAAAGCCCAGCGAAGCGAGCAAAGGACTGGCGGCAGCCAGCTTGTCGCCAGCACCGTAGACAGCGTGCTGCAGCCCGAGATCGGCGACCCGGCGGCGCACCGCCAGCGAATCGCGGCCGGTGATGACGATCGGCATGATGCCGCCTTGCACGAGCAGCTTCAGGCCATGGCCGTCGAGCGTGCAAAAGCCTTTGAACAGCTCGCCCTGTTCGCCGATGAACAGGCGGCCGTCGGTCAGCACGCCATCGACATCGAAGATCGCCGCCTTCAGTCCCAAGCCGGTGCCCTGGGCCTTCAGCAACAGCTCGGGCGCGAAGCGCAGTGCCGGCGTCAGTGCAGCGGTGGTGGCAGCAGCCATCAGATGACCTTCGCCCGCAGCAGGTCGTTGGTGTTCAGCGCCCCGACCAGCAGGCCCTGTTCGTCGACCACCAACACGCTGGTGATGCTGTGCTGTTCCATCAGATCGGCCGCATCGACCGCCAGCGCATCGGCACGCACCCGCTTCGGCTGACTGTGCATCACCTCGTGCGCACGCAGCGCGCGAAGGTCGGCACCGGTTTCGAGCAGACGGCGCAAGTCACCGTCGGTGAAGATGCCGGCAAGACGGCGGTCTTCGACGATCACCGCGAAGCCCAGGCCCTTGTCAGTCATCACATGCATCATGTCGATGAAGCCGGTGTCGGCCGTCACGCAGGGCAGGGCATCACCGGTGCGCATCAGGTCGTGCACATGCATCAGCAGCTTGCGGCCGAGCGAACCGCCGGGGTGCGAGCGGGCGAAATCATGCTCGCGGAAGCCGCGGGCATCGAGCAATGCCACCGCAAGCGCGTCGCCCAGCGCCATTTGCGCGGTGGTGCTGGCGGTCGGCGCCAGGTTCAACGGGCAGGCCTCCTGGTCAACCGCGCAAGACAGCGTGACCTCGGCATGCTGGGCCAGCGTCGAGCCCGGTTTGCCGGTGATCGCCACCAGCGGCACACCCAAGCGGCGCACCGCCGGCAGGATGGCATTGATCTCGTCGCTCTCGCCGGAGTTCGAGATCGCCAACAGCAGGTCACCCGTCGTCACCATGCCCAGGTCGCCGTGGCTGGCCTCGGCCGGATGAACGAAAAACGCCGGCGTGCCGGTGGAAGCCAGCGTCGCGGCGATCTTGCGGCCCACATGGCCGCTCTTGCCCATGCCCATCACGACGACGCGGCCGCGGGTGTCCAGCATGGCCTGCACCGCACGCGCGAAGCTGTCGTCCAGCCGATCGCGCACGGTTTGCAATGCCGCGGCCTCGATGGTGAAGGTTTCGCGCGCCAGCGCCAGGGCACGGGCGGGATCGAAGGGCGTGGCAGCAGTGTTCAAAGCAGGGCCAGGGTACAGAATGGGGGGATTCTAGGAGCCTGTCGGCCGGCCGTTCGGGGCGGAGCGGCATGGCCTTTGCATACCGCTTGGTGCATGGCATCCACACTGGAACTTGTTCTTCTGTACCTGGTGGCAGCGGTTGCCGGCGTGGCGCTGTGCCGCAGCCTGAAACTGCCGCCGATGCTGGGCTATCTGGCCGTCGGTGTGCTGATCGGGCCGAACGCTTTGGCGCTGGCGCGGGACTCGGCGGCGGTCAAGTACCTGGCCGAGTTTGGCGTCGTGTTCCTGATGTTCGTGATCGGGCTCGAATTCAACCTGCCCAAACTGCGCAGCATGCGCACGCTGGTGTTCGGCCTGGGGTTCTCGCAGGTCAGCCTGACCATCATCGGCGCGGTGGCCGGCAATGCGATGCTGATGGCGCTGTTCAGCTGGTTCGGTCTCCAGTGGGATTTGGGCTGGGAAGGCGCGATCGTGCTGGGCAGCGCGATGGCGATGTCGTCGACAGCAATCGTCGTCAAGATGATGGCCGAGCGGCTGGAGCTGGAAAGCGAGCACGGCAAGCGCGTGATGGGCGTGCTGCTGTTCCAGGATTTGGCGGTGGTGCCGCTGCTGGTGCTGATCCCCGCACTGGATACGAGTGGCGGCGACATGGCGCGCTCGCTCGGCCTGGCGATGCTGAAAGCAGCCGGCGTCTTGGCCCTGCTGCTGCTGGGTGGCCAGAAGCTGATGCGCTGGTGGCTGACGCTGGTGGCGCGGCGCAAGAGCGACGAGCTGTTCGTGCTGAACCTGTTGCTGGTCACGCTCGGCCTGGCCTGGCTGACCGAGCACGCCGGGTTGTCGCTGGCGCTGGGCGCCTTCATCGCCGGCATGCTGATCGCCGAGACCGAATACAAGCACCAGGTCGAGACCGACATCCGCCCCTTCCACGACGTGCTGCTGGGCCTGTTCTTCATCACCATCGGCATGAAGCTGGACTGGCGGCCGCTGTGGGACGAGTGGTTGTTGGTGCTGCTGCTGACGCTGCTGCCGATCTTCGCCAAGGCGGCGCTGGTGGCCGGGCTGGCCCGGGCCTTTCGCGCCGCGCCAGGGGTGGCGCTGCGCACCGGCCTGTACCTGGCGCAAGCCGGCGAGTTCGGCTTCGTGCTGTTGACGCTGGGCGCCGACAACCAGCTGATCCACGCTCAGTGGATGAGCCCTGTGCTCGCGTCGATGGTGCTGTCGATGCTGGCCACGCCACTGCTGATCCAGTACAGCAACCGCATCGTCGTGCGGCTGTCGTCCAGCGACTGGCTGATGCAGTCGGTCGCGCTGACGGCGATCGCGAAGAAGGCGATCCGGACCGAGGCCCACATCATCATCTGCGGCTACGGCCGCAGCGGCCAGAACCTGGCCCGCCTGCTGGACCAGGAGAAGATGCCCTACATGGCGCTGGACCTGGACCCGGACCGCGTGCGCCAGGCGGCAGCCGCCGGCCAGAGCGTGGTGTTCGGCGATGCCGCGCGGCTGCAAAGCCTGATGGCCGCCGGTCTGGCGCGCGCCAGCGCCGTCGTGGTCAGCTACCACGACACGCCATCGGCGCTGAAGATCCTCGGCCTGGTGCGCCAGCACGCGCCGCATGTGCCGGTGGTCGTGCGCACGATTGACGACACCGACCTCGAGAAACTGCGCGAAGCCGGCGCGACCGAGGTGGTGCCCGAAGCTGTAGAAGGCTCGCTGATGCTGGCCAGCCATGCGCTGGCGCTGGTGGGCGTGCCGATGCGGCGCGTGATCCGCCTGACACGCGACGCGCGCGATGCGCGCTACCGGCTGCTGCGGGGTTATTTCCATGGCGCCGACGACGACACCTCCGAAGAGCTGACCCAGGCCAGGCTGCGCTCCGTCAGCCTGCCGCACGCCGCCGCCAGCGTCGGCTCGACGCTGTCCGACCTGGCACTGCACGCGCTCGACGTGAACGTCGTGTCGGTGCGCCGCGCCGACGGCCGCATCGTCACGCCCGAGGACCAACTGCGTCTGGCCGGCGGCGATACCTTGGTGCTCGCCGGCCTGCCCGAAACCTTGGCGCTTGCCGAGTCGAAACTGCTCTCTGGCTAAGGCGCTCCCGGACGGGAGCGTTGGAGCCTCAAGCCGCTGGCATCCCCCGCTCCAGGTTGGCACGCATGCGCTCGGCCATCACGGCACCGGCGGCGCGCAGGAACTCCAGCGCCATCTCGGGCTGGCGTTGCGCGAACTCGTCGAAGCGATTGCGGGTCAGGCCCCACAGCACGCTGGGCGACATCGCCTCGACCTGGGCCATGCGCGGGGTTTCGGCAAACAGCGTCGGCTCGCCGACCACCGCACCGGGGCGCAGGATCGCCACCGGACGGCGCGCCGGGCCTGCGTCGGGCACATAGACCTGCAAGGTGCCGCTTTCGAGCAGGTACATCACGCGGTCCATGTCGCGGTAGCGGATCAGGGTGTCGCCAGAGCGCAGCTTGAACTGCTGCATGAAGGCGGCCACCTGACGCCATTGGCTCACGTCGAGCCGGGCCCGGAACGAGTCGTCAGCGTTCAGCGTCTGGATGGCTTGATGCAGGATCTCGACGGACATGGGTGCGCTCCCTCCGGCGGCATCGGCACGGCGAACCCGATGGGACTCGCTCTTGACGATGATTGGAGATTCATTATCAGTAGGTTACAAAGCCTGAGCAACCGACCGGGCAGCGCTCATCGGCGCTCAGCCGCCGCTCGTCATGCAAATCCGGCCCGAAGCGCCTTGGCGGGCACTCACTTGCCGATGCAAAAGCGGCTGAAGATCTCACCCAGCAGATCGTCGGCGCTGAACGCGCCGGTGATGCGTTGAAGCGCCTGGTGCGCGAGCCGCAGCTCTTCGGCGAACAGGTCCAACGCAGCATCGGCCTGCGCCGCGTGATCGGCGGCACCGACCAGGTGCGCGCCGGCCTCGCGCAGCGCTTCGACATGGCGGCTGCGGGCGATGAACAAGCCCTCCGGCGAGGCCAGGCCGCCGGCGCGTTCGAGCAGGGTGTCGCGCAGCGCGTCAAGCCCAGCGCCGGTGCGCGCAGACAGTCGCAGGCCCGGGCGCGCGCGTTCGAAGTCGCCCGCCATGCCGGCCGCATCGGCCTTGTTAAACAGGTGCAGCAGCCGCTCCGGCTCGACCTCGGCCAAGCGCTCGGCAATCACCGCATCAGCCTGCTGATAGTCGGGCTCGTCGACCCGCGTCAGGTCGTGCAGGAACAGCACCGCGTCTGCGCCGGCAATGGCCTCCCAGCTGCGGGCGACGCCGATGCGCTCGACCTCGTCGGCCGCGTCGCTGCGCAAGCCGGCGGTGTCGGTCACATGCACCGGCACGCCGTGGATCTGGATCGTCTCGCTGACCCGGTCGCGGGTGGTGCCGGCGATCGGCGTGACGATCGCCAACTCGGCGCCAGCCAGTGCGTTCAACAGCGAACTCTTGCCGACATTCGGCTGGCCGGCCAGCACCACACGCAGGCCTTCGCGCAGCAGCGCGCCTTGGCGGGTGCGGGTCAGCAGCTCGTCAAGCTGACGTTGGATACGCGCCAGCTGGCCGCGCGCATCGGCCTTTTCGAGGAAGTCGATTTCCTCTTCCGGAAAGTCCAGCGTCGCCTCGACCAGCATGCGCAGTCGCACGATGGCCTCGGCCAGGCCGTCGATCTGGGCTGAGAACACGCCGGCGAGCGAGCGGCTGGCCGAACGGGCGGCCGCCTCGGTGCTGGCGTCGATCAGGTCGGCCACCGCCTCGGCCTGGGCCAGGTCGAGCTTGTCGTTCAGGAAAGCGCGCTGTGTGAATTCACCGGGTTCGGCCAGGCGCAGCCCCGACAGCGATGGTGCACCCTCGGTGCCGGCGGCCAGCTCCAGGCAACGCGCCAGCAGCAGCTGCAGCACCACCGGCCCGCCGTGGGCTTGCAGTTCGAGCACGTCTTCGCCGGTGTACGAATGCGGGGCCGGGAAGAACAGCGCCAGCCCCTGGTCGATGGCCTGGCCGTCGGCACCGAGGAACGGGCCGTAGTGGGCGCGCCGCGGGCTCAAGGTGATGCCTGTCAACGCACTCGCTAAGTCACCCAAGCCGCGACCCGACACACGCACGATACCGACCGCACCGCGCCCGGGGGCGGTGGCGATCGCAACAATGGGGTCTTGGTGGCGGCCGAGGGACACGGCCGGGATTGTCCCCCGAGCACCGCCCCACGGCGATCGTGGTGGCGGCTTCAGGGCACAGGTGATGGCGCGGGGGGAGCGTCGATCATGGCCTTCTTCGGCCACGTTCGATCACTCACTCACCGGAGGCTCCGGGTTGGACCCCGCACCACGATGATCGTCCAACGGCTGCAGCCCTTGAACCCCTCGAAATGAAAAAGGCCCCGTCGAGCGGGGCCTTTCGTGGCAAGGGTCACGAAGCGGTCACTTCACGCCCAAGCGCTTGTTGATGAACCACTGCTGCGAGATCGACAGCAGGTTGTTGGTCAGCCAGTACAGCACCAGGCCCGACGGGAAGTAGAAGAACATGAAGCTGAACATCAGCGGCATCAGCCACATCATCTTCGCCTGCGTCGGGTCCGGTGCCTTGGGGCCAAGGGCCACCTGCAGCAGCGAACTCAAGGTCATCAGGATCGGCAGCGGGCCGATCGGCATGTTACCCAGCGGCAGCATGCCGAACAGGTTGTCCGGCTTGGACAGGTCGGTGACCCAGCCCAACCAAGGCGCACCACGCATCTCGACCGACGCCAGCAACACCCAGTACAGCGCGATGAAGAAGGGCATCTGCACGACGATCGGCAGGCACCCACCCAGCGGGTTGATCTTCTCTTCGCGGTAGATGCGCATCATCTCTTGCTGCATCTCCTGCGGCTTGTCCTTCATCCGCTCGCGCATTTCCATGATGCGCGGGTTGACCGCCTTCATCTTGGCCTGCGACTTGTAGGCGCTGGCGTTGAGCCAGTAGAACGCGATCTTCAGCAGCACCACCAGCGCGATGATGGACCAGCCCCAGTTGCCCAGCAGGCTGTGCAGGTGGTCCAGCAGCCAGAACAGCGGCTTGGCCAGGATGGTCACGCGGCCGTAGTCCTTGACCAGCTCCAAACCCGGCTCCATCGCCTCGAGCTTCTTCTCGTCCTGCGGACCGGCGTACAACGTGGCGTCGTGGGTCAGTGTCGCCCCCGGTTGCAGCGTCTCCAGCGGTTGCACCATGGCCACGGCGTAGTCGCTGCCGAGCTTGTTGGTGTCGAACTCGCGCGGCTTGCCGGCCGGCATCAGCCAGGCGCTGACGAAATGGTGCTGGATCATCGCGACCCACCCGTCGTTGGTGGTGGCCTCGGTCTTGGCCGGATTGGCGCCGCGCTTGTCGATCTCGGCCGGCTCGATCTTCTTGAACTTGCCCGCGTCGTTGTAGATCGCCGGGCCGGTGTAGGTGAAGCCTGTCGACGAGAAATACGAGGTTGATTGCCCTTCTGGTGGCCGGCCGTCACGCACCAGCTGCAGGTAGACCTTCGATGTGATCGGCTCGGCCGACACGTTGGTCAACTCGTGCTTGACCCGGATCGTGTAGTCGCTGCGCTTGAAGGTGTAGGTCTTGACCAGCTTGGCGCCGCCGATCTCGGGCGACTCGAAGCGCACGCTCAGTTCGTTGGTACCGTCTTTCAGCGTGCGCTCGCCCGGCGCCACCGTGAACGGGCTCAGATGGCGTGGCAACGGCGCACCACCGGCGGCGTTGAAGAAGCCGGTTTGCGCCAGGTAAGTGCGGGCCGCGCTCTGGTCGAACAGCACCACCGGATGTGTCGGGTCGATGCTGTCGGGGTAACCGGTCAGCTCCAGGTGGGTCACGGTCGCGCCCAGCGTGTCCAACGTCAGCTTCATCACGTCGGTCTGGACGAGGATCTGCTCGCTTGGCGCACTGGCCGCTGCCGCGGGGGTGGCCGCCGCAGCCGGCATGCCCGCTGTCGAGGGTACTCCGCCGGTCGCCGCGACGCTGGCGGCACCGGCCGCACCCGAGGCAGCGGCGTTGGCCGGTGCAGAGCTGTCGGCGATCGGCATGCCGAACATCGTCGGATGCCCGTTGTGCTTGTTCCACCCGTCCCACAGCAGGGCGAGCGACATGATGAACACCACCCACAGCAGGGTGCGACGCATATCGGTCATGGCAAGGGCCTGGAAAAAATCGTAGAGGGGTCGCCCACGGTGGCCGCCGGCAACAAATGGGTGAACAGGCGCGGCCGCTCGGCCGGCACCGGATCGCAGCCACCTTCACACCAAGGGTGGCAGCGCAACACGCGTGCCGCCGTCAGGTAGCTGCCGGCCAACGCGCCATGGCGCTGCAAAGCTTCGATGCCGTACACCGAGCAGCTGGGCGCGAAACGGCACTGGTTGCCGAGCCAGGGGCTCAGCAGCAAACGGTAGCCGCGCAACAACAACACCAACGCACGCCGCGGCACCAGCTTCAGCCGGGGCAGGGTGCGCCCGAGCCGATTCATGGCGTGCGGCGGCCGGTCAGGGCGCGGCTGAACAGCTGGGCAATCTCGGCCCGGGCCGCCAGCCGCAAGGGCTCGGACGACGGGCTCAGGTACTCGCGCTTGTCGAATGGCAGGCGCAAACGAACCACCCACAGGCCCGGTGGCAAGGCTGATGCGTGCTGCGCCATCGCCGCTCGAATCTGGCGCTTGATCAGATTGCGAGTGACTGCTCGCTTGGCATGCCGTTTGGGCACGACCAAGCCCAGCCAATGCCCATCGGGCGGTGGCGGGGGAGGCGCTGTTGAAGATTCATCCACAAGGCCGGCATCGAGGATGTCGGCACCTGTGGATAAGTCTGGGGAAACAGGCGGAACAATCGCCCGGCGAACACCTTCAGCGGTGCTCGCACGCGCAAGCGAAGGCCAGCCGCTCACATGGTGAACGGCGAAGTGAGCACTTCGCGAACGGGACGCAGTCGCGAGCACGCGTTCGAAATCGGCCGGTCGCACGATGCGGCCGATCATGGCGTGCGCTTTAGACCTGGGACAGCTTCTTGCGGCCCTTGGCACGGCGCGCGTTGATGACCGCGCGGCCGCCCCGCGACTTCATGCGAACGAGGAAGCCATGCGTACGGGCGCGGCGGATCTTGGAAGGCTGGTAAGTGCGCTTCATGGTGCTTGGTTCAGGGAGTTGGAAGGGGCTTCCCAGCCGCCTGAGGTCAAGCTTGGCAAAGCTTTAGCGCAGCAGCCTGGGGCCTACCGAAGCCGGTCGGCCCCCCGGTGACCACTCAAGTTGCATCGCTTGCTCCGCTAGGCGCAAAGCGAGACGTACCTGACAGCCCCGATTCGGGAAACCCACTATTAGAGCAAAAAACGTGAGGAGGGTCAAACACTTGCACCACAGCACGCGGCTTGGCGCGGGGCTTGACCGGTCTGCAAAAACTGTGGATAACCACCCCCTTCGTCCACCGTTCCGTGCGTAGAATCCGGCCGCTCGATAAGAACTTGTCCACAATGAGCCTTGATCTCTGGCAGCGTGGTTGCGAACGCCTCGCGACCGAACTGCCCGAACAGCAGTTCGCCACTTGGATCCGCCCGCTACCGCCGGCGGACATCACCGACGCGGGCGATGCCGGCACGGTGGCGTGCCTGCGTGTGCCCAACCGATTCAAGCTGGACTGGATCCGCTCGCAGTACGGCGCCCGCATCGAAAACATCCTGAGCGACCTGGCCGGCAAGCCGGTGCGGCTGGAGCTGAGCCTGGCCCCGCGCGAGCCGATGGCGGCCGGGCTGACGATGCGGCCGGTCAACGGCAGTGTCCATACCCGCGTGATGCCGCCGCTGGGCCACCCGAATCAGCCGATCACCGCTGCCCAGGTGCTGGCCAATGCCGCCTTGCCAAGGCGCGAAGACAGCCTCGCCCTGGCCGCAGCAGCCGATACCGCGACGCTGCGCCGCCCGGCGAGCCCCTATGGCACCCCGACGGCCCCCGGCATCCACCTGCCGCCGGCTTCCAACCGCCACCGCCTGAACACCGCGCTGACCTTCGACAACCTCGTCGCCGGTCGGGCCAACCAGATGGCCCGCACCGCCGCACTGCACGTCGCCGGCGCACCAGGCCAAATGTACAACCCGCTGTTCATCTACGGCGGCGTCGGCCTCGGCAAGACCCACTTGGTGCACGCGGTGGGCAACGCGCTGTTGGCCGACAACCCGAACGCCCGCGTGCTGTACCTGCACGCCGAGCAGTTCATTTCCGACGTCGTCAAGAACTACCAGCGCAAGACTTTCGACGAGCTGAAGGCCAAGTACCACCAGCTCGACCTGCTGCTGATCGACGATGTGCAGTTCTTTGCCGGCAAAGAGCGCACGCAAGAAGAGTTCTTCAACGCCTTCGAAGCGTTGCTGGCCAAGCGGGCCCACATCATCATGACCAGCGACACCTACCCCAAGGGGTTGGTGGACATCGACGAGCGCCTGACCTCGCGCTTCGACTCCGGCCTGACGGTGGCGATCGAGCCGCCCGAGCTGGAGATGCGCGTCGCCATCTTGCTGACCAAGTCGCGCGCCGAAGGCACGCTGATGCCCGAGGACGTGGCCTTCTTCGTCGCCAAGAACGTGCGCGCCAACGTGCGCGAGCTCGAAGGCGCGCTGCGCAAGGTGCTGGCGTACTCGAAGTTCTCGCACAAGGACATCTCGATCAACCTGGCCCGCGAGGCCTTGAAAGACCTGCTGTCGATCCAGAACCGGCAGATCTCGGTCGAGAACATCCAGAAGACGGTGGCCGACTTCTACAAGATCAAGATCGCCGACATGTACTCGAAGAAGCGCCCGGCCTCGATCGCTCGCCCGCGCCAGATCGCGATGTACCTGGCCAAGGAACTGACCCAGAAGAGCCTGCCCGAGATCGGTGAGCTCTTCGGTGGCCGCGACCACACCACCGTGCTGCATGCGGTACGCAAGATCGGTGGCGAGCGTCACAAGAACACCGAACTGAACCAGCAGCTGCACGTGCTCGAACAGACCCTGAAGGGCTGATTTCGGGCTGAGCGGGCCCCCATTTTTTTCAATGCATGACCGATCCTGGCCCCACTGTCAACGTGCAAGCCTGGGGACAACTTTCGAACAAGCACCCAGTTACCCACAGCCCCAGACCATCGCGACAAGTTGCTGTCATTTGGCCCCTGTCCAAACCAGCCCCCGGCACACAGGGTTGCCCTGACGCTAAAGCATTGAAGAATCAGGCGAAAATGCGCTTTTCCACAGTTGGCGCCTGAGCCTACTAGAACGACTAAGTTCAAAGAGGAAGACATGATTGTTCTGAAAGCCCCACAAGAAAAGTTGCTGGCTGCCCTGCAGGCTGTGGCCGGCATCGTGGAGCGGCGCCACACCTTGCCCATCCTGGCCAACGTGCTGCTGCGCAAAACCGGTGAAACGATCGAGTTCACGACCAGTGACCTGGAGATCCAGGTCCGCACCAGCGCCGGGCTGGGCGGCGATGCGGGCAACCTGTCGACCACAGTCGGTGCGCGCAAGATGATCGACATCCTGCGCACGCTGCCGTCCGACCAGGTCGTCAGCCTGACCGCCAACGGCGCCAAGCTGACGCTGCAAGGTGGCAAGAGCCGCTTCACGCTGCAGACGCTGCCGGCCGAAGACTTCCCGCTGGTCAACGAGGCGGTCGACTTCGGCCCGGTCTTCTCGGTGCCGCAGAAAACGCTGAAGACGCTGATCGACCAGGTGCACTTCTCGATGGCGGTGCACGACATCCGCTACTACCTGAACGGCATCCTGTTCGTCGCCGAGGGCAAGACGCTGACGCTGGTCGCGACCGACGGCAGCCGCTTGGCGCTGGCCCAGGCCCAGCTCGAGAACGACATCCCGAAGCAAGAGGTCATCCTGCCGCGCAAGACCGTGCTCGAGCTGATGCGCCTGCTGAAGGACGACAAGGAAGGCGGCGACGAAGCGATCGAGATGCGCTTTGCCGGCAACCAGGCCAAGTTCACTTTCTCGGGCATGGAATTCGTCACCAAGCTGGTCGAGGGCAAGTACCCCGACTACAACCGCGTGATCCCGAAGAACCACAAGAACATCATCACGCTGGGCCGCCAGCCGCTGCTGGCCAGCCTGCAGCGCGCCGCGATCCTGACGAGCGAGAAGTTCAAGGGCGTGCGGTTGAACATCGAGCCGGGCGCGCTGAAGATCGCCTCGTCCAACGCCGAGCAGGAAGAGGCCAAGGAAGAGCTCGAGATCGACTACGACGGCCCGGCGATCGAGGTGGGGTTCAACGTGACCTACCTGATGGACGCGCTGGCCAACATCGGCCACGAGATGGTCAGGCTCGAGATGCACGACGGCAGCTCGGCGGCCCTGATCACCGTGCCCGAGCAAGAGGGTTTCAAGTACGTCGTGATGCCAATGCGCATCTAGGCGCCACGCGGGGCCTGACCCACCCCCACCCCTGACCGGCGGGCTT
>Ga0307515_10017688_pt1 | contig 12963 bp, 9 predicted proteins | sample 17_EM_MG_FD_194513 | JGI IMG/M metagenome (GOLD analysis project Ga0307515, IMG submission 194513) | Populus trichocarpa ectomycorrhiza microbial communities from riparian zone in the Pacific Northwest, United States - 17_EM | ecosystem: Host-associated > Plants > Roots > Unclassified | place...
AGTACGACTTTGGAAAAACATCCTGATCTTTGTCTCTCGATACGCACTTCGAGTTCAGTTTCGCAACATCCATATCACCTGCGCCCGACCCCGCCCGTTACAGGTAACAGATGTGTGTACAATTTTGCAAACCAATTCCATGAGAGGCCTGCAGGGGAGAAGTAATAAAGTTTGATACATATTGAGTGCTCTGTATAAACTTGGTTGGGTCTGTCTTAAGCTTTGCCGTGGAGGAGGACTAATTATACAAGAAGATATGCTGTGAGCCATGAAGTGAGAGCTGAGGTGAACAGCATACGAAGCTGGTACACAACTAGCCTAAAACTTGATTACAATCTTATGTAATTAAGAATCCATACATGACACTTAATGGTATATATATGGATACAATACCCTTCAATAAAAGAGTTTTGTACAATGAAGCCAATGTTGGGAAATCTGTATGCTAGATCGAAAATAACCAGGCATTATATATAGAGTAGTGTAATGTTCATTTCATCAGCGGAATGAGAAGATATACAGGCAAATATCTGAATCTAGTAGGTTTATTCAATAATACTAGTCACAAGGAGATGAAGTTGACATTGATATGTTCTTACTCCTCTGCTATAGTTGGCGGTGATGACTCAGGTTTTCCTCAAATATAGACCAAAATATACACTAGTAATTCATGGTTGAATATGTGTAGTCAACTACCATTATGTACACTCATATCACTGGGAAATTGTTCAATGGACCAAACTCATTGAAATTATTTTTTGGATTATGAATACCCTGGGCCACTATATCTGATAATTGAAAATATTCTAACAGATATCAACTGTATAGGAAAAAAAAGTATATTTTGACTTTTATTGTAATTATTTAATAAACACTGAAAATTTCCCAAAACACTCATGAGACATGGTATAATGGTAATGAAATGTTGCTATCCCCACTTCTAAATATTGGCATTAATATGTCATACTTGGAATGAGATTGTACAGATGCTATTTTGCAAGAATATTTCTCATTGGAGTTGGCAAGGATTTATAAATATCTGGATGTTCTCATGATTGCAAAAGATTCAAAGAATCAGTGCCAATATTGAAATTAGACATTTACAGAAATTAGACAATAAGTTCAATGAGAACAGAGTCACTTGAGAAACTAGAAAACTGACCTTGAGTGATTTGAAAAATAGTACATTGATGACATTTGTGTCTTAAGAATATGCTCAATGCTCAAGCAGTTTGCAAAATACCAAATTTGTAATGTGTATCACATTTGGCACACTGATGATCTGCACAAGCTGCTATAAGGATTAGATAAAAATATATCAAACCGGCTCATGAAGTATCCAAAAGCCAGAAATGATAAAGATTAGCATGATAATTATTTTACATTGGTCAAATAATTTTCTGGTCTCCAATACTTCAATAAAGCTTTTGACACACTGAAATGTAGAACATGACAGAGAAAATAAATTTGTGGAATAGTCAGAATACTGGCAGTTAATTGCACTGTAATGTTGTCCAATATCTGACAAGATGGGAAAGATTTTAGTACAAAATCCTTACAAAGAGGTGGTCTAATGGTGTGTATATACTCTTCTGGTAATCTCTACAGATGAGAGTAAGCAAAGGTACACTGATGTTGCCTGTATGGTAGTAGATAATACATATTAATCAATTTACACTCTACATGGTATTTTCTGGAAACAGAAAATGTTGAAGTCTTTGCAGGTAATAGTAGTAAATAAATTGATTATAGAATCGCATGAGCTTAGATAATATGATGATCAGATTAAATCAGACTGCATCTGAGGTTTATCTGCCTGGTGTTGAAAAGCTTGCTGCAGCAAAACAAAAGCAATTTTTCATGCATCTAAATAAAACACAAACATACACCTGGATACCAAAAGAAGGTACTTTGCAGAAGATAATAGGGCAATGTGATCGAGAAATTCAATATACCACCCCGATTCACTGGATTCATTTGAGCAGGGTATTTGATACTTGTTAGCAACAACTTTTACAAGAACTCAGTAATAGAGTAACCAGACCATGTAGTATATTTACCAACAAAATATACAGACAGGTAGGCTACAGTGGAACAAAATTGATAATGCAGGAAAAACAATGCAATTGACAATTACCATGAATATCAGACAATTTTACCAGTGGAAATTGTTCCACAAATGACTTAAAATATTAATTTGAAATTGTGCATTTCTGACTGGATAGAGAGAGAGATTTCTGATATTGCTTCCTAAAAGCAGAGGTAATACATGAAGGAACATGTTACTGATTTTGTTATATCCACAACGTGGTGCATGTAGTGCAGTATTCGAGATAGTGAAACAACCATCCCACTGCAGATAGTGCATATTGTGTATCGAATGATGCACCTCATCTTGATCCAGTTGGGGGCAATTCCTTCCGTGGAGTTGGAAGACAGTTTCGCAACTGATATGTGGACACAGGTATATATTACTAATGGCAAACAGGTATATTGTTCCAGCAATAGAGTTAAATATGTATGGCAAATACTCAAATATAATGACAGGTGATCTAGTCTAGACTATCTGCAGGAGTTACAGTCTTATTATGTCCTGCAGATATGGTCTGATATTGTGTCAGCTCAATTATGCCTTCTCTTTTCATTTTGCAATTAATTTTATAACACTTTGAATGTCTATCCTTTCCATTTTCATTGCTAGTATACACAGTCATGTTTGTGCCATTGGCAAAGTGCAAATCAATTATTGACTGAGTTATGTGCAGCTGATGGCAAGATTTCTGCGGACCCCTGGGTGGCGCACAGTCTATAGCCATCCATGATCAGTTCATTCACTTCTGCCCATGGGAAGATGGGTATATATTCAGAGTGCATTGGACAATCTTTTGCCCCTCTTGACTGCCGATAGGCTTTGCCAGTGCTGATGCACTCATTGAGCCTATGATATGTGGCTGCTTCTGAGCCCGCTTGAGAGCCATGTTGAGAACCGGCATGAGCGCCTGATTGAGAGCCTGATTGAGAGCCTGATTGAGAGCCTGATTGAGAGCCTGATTGAGAGCCTGATTGAGAGCCTGATTGAGAGCCTGATTGAGAGCCTGATTGAGAGCCTGATTGAGAGCCTGATTGAGAGCGTGATTGAGAGCCTGACTCAGAGCCTACTTGAAAGCCTACTTGAGGGCCTGCTTGAAAGCCTGCTGCGGACTTGCATCAGAGCCGCGCTTGGGGGAGCTGAGCTTCGGTTCGAGTAACATTGTCAGTGGAATCTTTGGGCCCGGTAATCGTGTCAGCAACGGTTCCAGACCGTCACTTCGGGTCCGGGTCCGAGTCCAAACCGAACCGTTGCCCAATTGGCGGTCTGGGTTGTCAAAAAACCCGAACTGCCTACTGGGGTAAGGTTCCATGGCAAACTCCCTACCCGTCTGGATCGGGCTGGTAGTGAGCGGGTCGCCGAGCGGGTCCATCTATAGATTCATATAAGGATCTTGTATTTGCAGTGTGTTAATAGTATCTTATCAGAATCGCGTTTTCAGCAACCAACAATGTGCTTTTGCTTGTTGAGCAGTTTGCAATATCGATTAATTTGGTATCTGTGTTTCACCTTCGATGAATGGTCTTTTTGCCTAGCAAGGCAGTCAATAATACAGTTATGCACGCGAAGATCCGCGTGATGCCTTGATCACGAAATATGCAAGTCCTGAAACTGTTTACGCTCTGTTGACGCTCATTTTCAGGATGCCGCAGTGAGCATGTCGCTGTTGTTTTTGCCAGTAAAGGCTGCCAATATCTCATAAATGGATGTCTGCAACCAATCGGAACATAACTTACCCAAGATGCAAAGGTAAAAATCATTGACACTCCGTTGACGCTCATTCTCAGGATGCCGTAGAGAGCGTGTCGCTGTTGTTTTTGCCAGTAAAGGCTGCCAATATCTCATAAATGGATCTGTGCAACCAATTGGATCATAACTCACCCAAGATGCAAAGCTAAAGATCGTTGACGCTCCATCGGGGCTCATGCTAAGAATGGGGCGGTGACCGTGTTGCGGTCTCTTTTGCCAATTCAAGCTGCCAATACATCCGTTATGCATAACAACGACCAAGTCACCGGTGAATTACGGTACTTACAAGACCACAAATCGTTGACGCTTCGTTGACGCTCATTTTAATGTATTGTCCATTCATCATCTGCTGCCGTCGATAATTGATTTCATCCTAATTTGGCTTTATCGGTTGTCTTTCTGCATGATTAAGACTCGGCCCTGTGGCAAAGCTGAGCGGCTTAATAATGTTGGACTGTTCACTCTCACACGACTACAAATGATGCGTCATGGCAAAGGATTTAGTGCGCCTGCTATATATCTATTTACGAACCGATATTCACACGCTAATTGTTACGATTCGCACATAATATATCCCTAACTGAAACTCTCGGTCATGCTACATCAAGCTGGTGAACCATTGACGCATTCTGTCTTACTTTTTCTTCCTTCCTTTATTTCTCCGGGTTTCTGCAGCATTGACCGTCACCAACAACTTTTCAGCCTATCTCTTTGACTTCCGTGTTGGCCAAACCAATCCGGGCACATTTGGCGCAGCGCTCATATCATGCTGCTCTGGGCATTCCGGATCCTTGATGCCATTGTTCTGCTCTATATCAGATTCTTCATCCGCTGCGCAATCCTCTTCGCTGTCAATTGGAGTATCCAAGTCGCCATTCCAGTTTAGGCACTCATCGGTGTCCAAAATGCTGTCAGGTGCGCTATTCTCGTCGCTTTCGACTGGATGACGGTTGATTCTTTGGATTCAGTGGACATGTAAGATTTGAGTTTGTCCTCCTGGGAGGTCCTTTGCAGACAAAGGTGGTGGCGAAGGTGATCTTTCTGCCAATTTAAATGCAGCCGCACCATCATCTTGAAAGAGTGACCAAGATGCTTTGACGATCTCGTCCGTATCCGAAATGTATCGCACTGCAGTCATCTGCTTGTTTGGAGCGCGAGATTTCTTCTGGGTAGCACGTAGGTTTCGGCAGCCCTGCCACATCTCCAAAAAGTCGAGAACCTTGGCCATTCTGTGCAATTTCCTTTCCTCCGCCTCTTTCTTCATTTCCGAGTCATTTTCTGTGTTCATGGTATCCAATTCTAGGTCACTGCCTGCCGAAATCCCGTGATTGGCTCGACCAAACTGCCTTACAACGACTTCTTTGCGAAGGGTCTTGCCGGTGGTTTTTGACTGCCTCCATCCAATAACATCTCGGCCAAGGGAAAAACTGGCCTCCACTCCGACACCATGTGGTATGATAGAGAGTATGTCGCGCACCACATTGGAGAGATCGGCGTACTTTAAGTGCGTTTCTTCTTGTTGGCGCCAGCAATCGGTTATGTCTGGTATCCAAAATGTACTTCTAATCTCCATTGGGTCGGAGTTGTAATCATTGAGATTTGGATTAATTTGTCCCCAGTTCTGTGGTGCTTCAGGCGGCGAAGTCAAACAGAGCCTGGTAGCGGTCAATAAGCGGGCTGCGCGATCGCTTCGTCCGGGTGTCATCTCACCCACATTGCAAGGCATTAAGTATTCCTCATCATCGCTGGACAAATCATATGGATCAAAGGATGATTGATAGGACCCTGATGCTGTTGGAGAGGGGAGGAGATTGTTGCTCGGTACAGTTTCGAGTTTATTGACAGGCACACGTCGATGTTTGGCACAGTATTCATTCTCCACATACTTCAGAAAGGCCTCTTGGTATTGTGTAGTGTAGGATGTCTCATCCTCAGGATTAATATCCATTCCCTTGTCCCACTTTCTAAACGATCGCAACTTCCGGAAATGATCGAGGATGTGTGCGGAAATACGAAGCATGCCCGTGGTTGGAGTCACTTCAGCGTAGTATTTGGAAAGTTTCTGTCCAGCTAACTTCACAGCGAAGAACAAGTCTTCTTTCCACTGAGTTATCTTCTTTGCCAAAGCTCACATTACGCCATCCATGTGATTGAACATGTCATTGTACACTGTGATGACGTGATGCAATGTGACTGTATGCCTCTTCGACATCCAAAGGGTCCAATATCAAAATGGCCTCAATACTTCCATGACATACTTGACAATCGTCCACTCATCCTGAGTTGTCAACAGTGGCCGGTATTCACTGTATTTTGGATTTTGAAGCCACTCACGTGTGAATTCTCATAATCGGTAGGCGCGTTCGAGCAACTCCAGTGTAGAGTTCCAAGGTGTCCTCACATCCATAATCAGAAGTACTGCAATGCGGACTTTAGCTTGTTGACAGTCAATGAACTCATTTCGGCGACCAGGTGTTAGCGTAATTAATACAGCAAGCTTTCTCTGCTATATGAAGGTCAGCTTCAGGACATTCAAAATATCATGAAATATGTACTTTCTCAATGATCTTCGCTAAACCTGGTTTCATGGCCGACACCTTGTTGATTCTAGCATTGCCCTCCTTTCGAAGTCTCTGTCTCTTCCCAGTGTCCATGCTGTCATTGTCTCCAAATTGCTGATCGCGCTCATGGGCTTCCCGAGACTTGTTGCGGCCTTTCACACTGTGTCTGCTCATGAATGCACCTAAAGCCAGCTGTATGATGTGTGCCATGCAAGGTATGTGGTTCCTCAATGCCGGCCACTCGATTTCAGAGGCCTCAAGTGTAGATTGCAGCTCGTGTGTTATCGAGTTGTTTGAGGAAGCATTATCCCTTGTAATACCGAGTAAATGGCTGTCGGTAAGCTCAAAACGATCCAGCACGTCCTTCAAATGTACAGCTGGCCTTGCTCCAGTATGTTGGCCCTTGACCAATCATCGTTGATTAGCTTGCGAAACGGGAACGGAACAGGCAATGAACCTCATCGAACGCGAGTTGAACTTCACGCAATGCCCAATTTCGATATATATAGTAAGCAATAACCGACGTTATGGCTAGTTTGTTTGTTGAAGTCCATCCATCCAATGCTAAACCAACTTTATTTCGTAATGGCAATTGCTTCTTAATTGCATCCACAGTCAGTGCTTACTCCCTCTGGCAAATGTTACTAAGGGTGGTAACCGACGGTAGGACTAGGTTATTGCGTAATGCCTGATATGACCGTCGTAGCGCAAGATTTGACATAGCGTTCCATGGAATGCGTGCCGAAACAAATCCTAACATGAGGTAGCTATTCCACATGTCTTGGTGAAATTCGGAAGTTTCAAAGTCCTTAGCTGCCAATTTGGAACGTTTTGTCTGTCATTTCAATTAATATGAATTTAACTGAATGTCAAATCTGATTTTCCTCTGCAAACTGACTATTGTGATTCCTCGACTTCCTTGCCTCGTCAGGATGGCCAATGCTGTTTCATCCACCGTCGAACTAGTCAATCCAGTAACCTCTGACTCTGTTAATTCAATTAACTTTGCGATGTGAGCTTTTGCCAGCAAGTGTTTCCCCATTGAGCTGGTCCCATGTTCTGATAGATGGCGAAGAACTTGATGACAAACAATACAAATGATGCCAGGGCTGCCGGTCTCCTCATGTCCGCAGTGTGAATAGAATTGCCACGATGGCGCATGTCTAGAATTGTTCCAAGCAATAGGCCGCTTCGAGCCTTCATTCATTGAAGCCCACCAAGCATCGAAGATAATTTGCAATGTAAGATCGCTCAAATTGCAAATAAAGACACGTTCCTTTTGGGAAAAGATCATAACCTCGAGCAAACAAGTGTTCAAAGATTTTGTCTCAGACATGGCGGTAGAATTTAGGATGCTGGGTATTCCGACTCGAGAGACTGTCAAAAATAACGATACAGTAAAGCCGACTGCGGGTTCTTAAGTATTGACCCTACAGCTACAAGGAAAATGATCAGATCAGTAAGACATTGCATGCATATTTGTGAAGTTGAATACAAGGACAGATTGCAACGATGGACTGCGTAAAACTCCATTTGCGAACGGCATAATGCAGTTTATTGCTGTGTAGCGTTCGGAGCCTTGATGCACCATGGGCGCTGAATAGTAGGACGTGGACGCGATATCGTCACTTGCATTTTTCCTAATAAAGGCTGTTGATAGTATCATTGTGGTTTGTCTGCGTTCCATTCCGGTTAGATTATCTAAGATGCCAGCACACAATTCGTTGACGCTCCGTTGACACTCATTTTGGGACATGGTTACAATCCTGTCGTAAGCATATTTGCCTAGAAAGGCGGCTAATTGTATGATTGTAGATCATTGTGGTCGCATAGCCCCTTGATTTTCCAAAATGGAAGGACTAAAATCATTGATGCTCCGTTGACGCTCATTATTGGGGCATAGTGACGATGTCATTGAAAGCATTTTTGCCTAGAAAGACGGCCAATAGTTCGATTATGTGTTAATGTCGCCGCACTGCCCCCGGATTTGCCAAGATGCATGGCCAAAAGTCTTTGATGCTCTGTGGACACTCATTATTAGGGCATAGTGACGATGTCGTCGAAAGCATTTTTGCCGAGAAAGACGGCCAATAGTTCGATTATGTGTTAATGTCGCCGCACTGCCCTCAGATTTTCCAAGATGCATGGCCAAAAGTCGTTGATGTTCCATTGACTCTCATTTTCAGGGCATAGTGACGATGTTGTCGAAAGAATTTTTGCCTAGAAAGACGGCCGATAATTCGATTATCTGTTGATGTCTCTGCACTGCCCTCAGATTGTCCAAGATACAGGGCCAAAAGTCGTTGACACGCCATTGACGCTCATTTTTACGACATAGTCGCGATGTTGTAGTAACCATTTTTGCCCAGAAAGGTAGCCGATAATCTGACTATGGCTGAATGTAGCCGCACAGCCCTAGGATATTACATGATACAAGGCCAAAAGTCATTGACGCTCCGTTGACGCTCATTTTTAGGACATAGTAGCAATGTTGTAGCAAGAGGTTTTGCCTAGAATGGCGGCTGATAGCGCGATTATGGGGTAACGTTGCCGCACAGGTCATGCATTTTGGAAGATGCAAGGCCAAAAGTTGTTGACACTCTGTTGACACTCATTTTTAAAACATAGTAGAAATGCTGCCACCACCATTGTTCCATAGACAGGCAGCCGATATTTTGATTATGACGTACTGTAACCGCCCAGCCTACTGATTGATTCATGACGCACTGCCAATAATTGTTGCCGCTCCGTTGACGCCGATTTTTAGAATGTGGCAACAAGCGTGTCATTTACCTTTTTCGCAATAACGCCGACCTCTACATCCGCTTTGGGAGGATGTGGCAATTCAGCCCATTGATTGCTGAATGTGTAAGACTCAAAATCGTTGACACTCTGTTGACGCTCACATTAATCACATCGAAACAGCCTTAGTACACTCAATAATTGTATGCAACCAATCATATACTCATCATTGACCTCCATTATTGCCTTTGAATGTATTATGGTTTGCATCCAGGAGTGGTGTTACCTCTCAGTTTCTGATAAACTGCTATCTACGCAATCCGAGTGAGAAATGATGTGACCCTATCACATTCCTGCACTTTCGGCTGGCAATTGACGGCATGTGGTTCATTTGAATAGTTTCTGGTAAATATAGCTCGACTTCCTCACCATTCCTCATCCAGCTCCTTCTCCTCGATTTCCATGACGTAACACAAGCAATTTCAAATATCTCAACCATGTGCACCAGGTCTGTGGGGAGAGTTCTGCAGTTGGATACAGGGATGAATTTAGCATGACGGTTGTGGTTCAGATCGATTTGTCATGCGCACTGACTGCTCTTTCTATGACACGTATGACATCACTCACTTAAATGTTGTTAGCACATTTCGTCACTAATATTGCTTTTGCATTGTCACTTAACAGTCACTTGCAGAAAGACACTGCACATTTTGGCAGTCTTACAGTGCGATTTGGATTCTAGAACTTTCACATGGTGCGTTCGACCCTTGCACATGCACAGCTGAATTATCATGTCTCACAATTTTGTCACTGAAATCAAGCAAAACCTGACAGGTAACGAAATTGGTAAATAACTTGCATTTCACCGCGATCAGAAATCAAATATTACAGTTTGCATATCTATTCTCAGCCGGATGCAGGAGCCGTCACCATCTCTTTGTCAGAATCCGATACCTATATGGTAATTAGCTGGAGGCTATATGCAGGGGTAACAGCCTATTGCTTCAACAGAGCTTACAGGTTCAACTGGCTTCGCATTCAGCAACGTTGACGAATCGGGCTCCGCAGCTGGTTCACCGCCCGGTATGCTCGATTATGACTGCGGCTTCACTGAACCTAGCCAGATATGACTACTTCCTGGTCGAGAAGTCCCTTGCGGTCTTTGCGGTATTCCGGGACAATGTCAACACTCTACATCAGCTCTCCAAAGATTGTTGGTGGAGGTGCCGGAGCGTCATCATTCGTTTGCAGCTGAACGACTGCCGGAACCATCAATTCGAACATGCCGTACTTCTTATCTCGTTCACGGAAGTAGTCGGCTGCATCCTCCCATCCAGGTTGACTCAATTCGTCGAGCTTCATCTGCTTCTGCCGAAAACTCTCCATGCGCTGGTGTACCATTTTGGTGATCGTGCCCATCACCCAGCCGGGTTCGTCATCTTCGCTCAGCTTGCCCTGCTCAGTGTCGTCATCGTCCTCGTTTTCCCCATCTTCCCCTTCATCGGAACTTGCAAGATCACTCAGACTGTCTCCGATAGTAACCAGCATCTCATCAACCGTTGTTTCGGGCTCTCTGTACAGCGATCCGGCGATTTCAGCATGCTTCATATCGTGCCGCTCTTGCTGAACCGCTGCCTCTGCGCCTTCAACTTGCTTTCTTGCCCCAGCGGTCTCTCTCTCAACATAATCCTCAATCCATTTCTCATTCTCTTCATTGCTTAAGAAGTGCGTTGCTCGTCGTTTCTCCGCCGCAAGCTTTTTTTCAGATCTCAAGCTGCGCAATGCCCCAAGTGCTCGGACTCTCTCTGCTTCCAAGCCGCTCTTGCCTTCATTAGCACGATGACGTTGTTGGGTTGACCGCTTTGTCGAATTGCAGTTTCTGCCAGCCGGAAGTGGCGAAAAGTTCTTTCTCAGAGCATTGACCATTGTAGTTTGCGTGGAATTTGTTGTTGGGCGTGAAGTTGGATATTGCAAGTTATGGACAATATGGAGGCAAGCTGCGTCTTTTATGTCAAGGTTGGTACATTTACTCATCTTGAAAAAAGCAAAATCTCCCTCTTGACTGTCAATGAATCAGGAATAGTGACGCTAACTGTTCAACATGACATGGCTGTTAGTGTCATTTTCATGCAATATCCTGGGGATTATTTGAAACAAATATCAGCAGACGTCCTTTCCCTCGAACAACATCCTATTCATATATAGCGATTAGGCGATTCCAGCGGTCGTACACCGTAGTTTATCCCTGTGACCAAACAAACAACATCAGACCGACTTTTCGCATATTGCGGGGCGGTGTGCAACCCCTGCAACTTGCAGCCATACTCAGCAGGACTCATCTTGAGCATAACAATCATGTTGGCTGCTACTTATTCCATTCTGACAAGAAGCTAACTATATAGTCCTCAGGGCTTCCCAATTCCTCTCGTTATCATCTTCCTCTCCTATTCCTCACCAGCACATCATGGATACACAACCACAGCCGCCAGGTGAGAGCGGATCAAATACCGGCCGATTGGCGGGCGCTACAACAAATACGGACATTCCTAGCACACAACATGAGCGCAGACACAAGTTAGTTCACCGCAACGCTGCCAATGCAGCCACCAAACATATAACCCAGGTTGAACATTTAAAAATCGTCCGCAAGACTGGAAGCAGGAAAACTAAGAAGGAGCATGCAGTGGGATGTGTCCATCTCGAGGCAAATGGCGGTCAATTAACTAAATAACGTACAGCGAGTGTCCGTAGAGAGCTACGTAACGAATTTAACGCTGCCTGCAAGGGGAAACCTCCATGGTCGACAAAGGCATTTGTCCGCACAGTCCACGAAATCGAACATCATGATGTTGCCACCTCTGGGATTTTCGCAGATGAATTTCCTGATGAGCATCCCCTTGAGTGGACGAAGCAGGCATTAATCACCATAGAGGAGGCCACGGAAGTGTATATGGTCGAGGTAACAGCCGAATTTCATTGTTCGAAGCAGCAACTAATTTCTTGTAGGTTTTGAAGATGTCTGCAACTATCGCAAGGCATAGAGGTCGGGTACAGCTGGAACAGTCCGACATGCGCCTGGCGTTGGATATGGCCAAAATGGCCAAAGAAGGCTTTTCGCGCGCCGCAGTCGAGGACACGAAATACCTCATTAAGAAACCACGCGCCGAGGTCCAAGAAGAGAAGAAGCGGGGTGTTGAGTTTCCTGGGCACAAAATGGTAAAGGCTGCAATACAAAGACACCTGGCAATGCTTCATCAAAACCAAACATCTGGCTGCCTTCCTTGCTACCATGGCACTGCAAAGAATCTGCCAACATGCTGGAGACGCAAAGGAACAGATGCACCTCCACCCAACCGACGCAGAGAGCTGACTCCAGAGCCGACTCCACCACTGCCCGGCACGCCACCCGCCCCAACTCGTAACACTTCCGGAGTTCAACCTTCTTGATTCGTCAATTTGCATGCGGGATATTCGTATTCGAATGCAGCTCATCCCTGTACAGAATCTTTCGACGATGATGACACCGAGCACAATACTGATCTTGATCCAGATATGCTGACTGATGAAGGTTAGTACACACTCTGTGGTGTGGTAATGCAGCTAACAATCATTTCGAAGACAAGAGCAGCGGATTGAGCGATCCTGCAACTCATGACGAGCATTGAGCGAAAGACACAGGATTTTGGAGATTATTAAAGAACAACGTAGTGATCAAGAAGAAAGTAAACAAACACGCTAGAAAGGCAGCCAAAACAATGTGAATGATGGACTGTGCCAAATTAAATGATTGCATATTGCGGATACAGCCATGGCAAAATGAGC
>Ga0307515_10017690_pt1 | contig 12963 bp, 1 predicted proteins | sample 17_EM_MG_FD_194513 | JGI IMG/M metagenome (GOLD analysis project Ga0307515, IMG submission 194513) | Populus trichocarpa ectomycorrhiza microbial communities from riparian zone in the Pacific Northwest, United States - 17_EM | ecosystem: Host-associated > Plants > Roots > Unclassified | place...
ACTAGCATACTATAACTACACGAAGAAAATAGTGGTAGAGATAAATATATTGAATTAGGCTTCCGGCGGAGTCCTTTCCTAGTATAATAATAACGGAAAATTAAGACTGGTCGCATTCTTCTCTGCAAAGCACTCTACGCTAGAGTGTAACTACAAGATCTATAATAAAGAACTCTTAGCTATTATTAAGGCTTTAGAGGAATAGCGTCCTAAGCTATAAGGGACTAAGGAGCCGTTTAAAATTATTACTGACTATAAAAACCTATAGACGTTTATAACTACTAAGCAGCTAAACTAGCGCTAAATCCGGTAGGCAGAGTTCCTTTTATAGTTTAACTTTATAATTATATATAGACCTAGTAGTAAAGCTACGCTCCCTAACGCCCTAAGCTGGCTACCAGGAATAAGGCCTAAGGACGCTAATAATAAACGCCTCCGCTACCGAGCCTAAGTTGTTATACCGCCCTAGAAAGTTAACCCTATAATCTTAGAAAAATTACTACATAAGTTCTATAACTCTAATGACGTGGAGTTTATAGCCGCTCTAGACCCTAAAATAGCTAAAAAGTCACTAGATAAGTTAATCTGGCTAGGATACTAGGAGAATAAACTTATAAGAGATATAGTGGCAGCCCTATATAATTAGAAAGCTTGCCATTAGCTAAAGAAGATTAGGAAACTACTCTGTTATAATAAGTTAGAATATAGTATTATTAACGGACAAATCTACTTCCGCTAACGTCTCTTCGTCCCTAATACCCTAGACCTCCGCCTAGAAGTTACCTATCGCTCTTATAGCAGCGGCCCCGCTAGTTACCCTAGCCGGGTTAAAACTCTTAACCTCTTAAACTAAATATACTAGTAGCTAGGAATCTCCCAGTTTACGGCTACCTTCGTTAAAGACTATGCCCTATACTTTTGTACTAAAACCCCCCATTCCGCCCCGCCCGGTTTTCTAAAGCTACTAGAATTACCCGCCCGCCTATAGACTGATATCTTAATTAACTATATTATAACGCTGCTAGTATACTAACGCTATGGTAAGGTATATAAATATATCCTTATTATTATAAACCGCCTAACTAAAATGTGATACCTTGTTCTAGTAATAGGACTCTTAATAGAGGAGCTAGTTAATAGCTTTATTAATAATGTATATAAGCTCTACAGTGCACTAAGTATGATTATCTTTAATTACGGTCGCCTTGGAATTAAGCCTGCTAGCCTCTACCTACTAACACTATTAGTATAAGTAAAGAAGGAGTTCTTCCGCGTAGACTCTGTGGCCAACCGCTTTAAGCGGATATTAATATAGCTTAAGGCCCTAGCCCGGATTTTATAGTAACGCTATAAAGATAATGCTAATACCCGTAGGGATGAGAGCGTGTTATTCTATAAAGGTAATATAGTTATAGTTAGCTTAGAAAATATAAAGATAAATAAACCTAAGAAGAAATAGGACGATAAATAGGACAGCCCGTACCCCGTACTCGCAGTATACTAAGGGGTAGTTGTAGTAGACCTCCTGGACTATATCTAAGTAAATAAATCCTTTTATATGTCTAAGGTCCGCCTTTAGGCTGCTAAAGAGATCTCTGGCTAAGTAAATATTAATACTATAGAGCATTGTAATATATAAGGACGAGTGGTAGAGAGAGATAATAACGGCAATATAGAAGACAAATGGGAGTTTAAGAAAATCCTTAATGTATATAACAAAGACCCCTAGGGCCTAACTTATAAGATTAAATGGAAATATTATAAGGATACAACCTAGCAGCTAGAGGAAGACCTAAAGGGTTACGAATAAGCTATACAGCGCTTTTATAAGCAACACCCTAAGAAGCCAGGACCCCCAGACTGGGCATAAGATAAGAAAAAGTTACGCTAAGGTCGCGGTCGACCACCATATTAAAATTTATAGTGGTTAAGATATTATAGAACTTTAACCGGCAGTTAAAGTTGTCTAATTAGCCAAATTCTCGCTAAGAAACGCCACGCGGATTAATTTAGGTGGCGGTATGGAGTTCTACCAACCTTACTTACTAAACTAACTAATTAGGATTTTTTATGCCCGGTATAAAAAATTGCCATTAGCTTAGTTAAGGGCGGTAAGCGGAACTAATATCTTTATGGTAAAAAAATAGGCAACCCCGTACACTGCCTATTTTTAAGTTATCTATTTAGTTTAGGGACCAAACCATCTAGGGGAAAGGAGTACTGTTACGGCACTAACCTAACGCATACTGTTTCATACTGTCTCGTACTATTTCCTACTATTGGCTAGCCCACCACTAGCGACTTAGCGGCCGGCCCTACTATTTGTATACAATACCCCCTTTCCACCTTCTTCCCCTCTTCATACCATAACGTAGTTATTTAGTCTACTTCATTGCAGCACTGTAACAGCTATAAACCCAATACCTAGTAGCTAGATGATTAGGTTTATAAGGTATATAACCTTTTTAAGATGCTAGTAATATAAGATAATACTAAAGAGCGTATATAATAGATTATTAGCAGAATTAAAAATTAAACCCTAAACTAAATTGCACTTAATTAGCTTAATAAAGAGTAAATTAGTATATAGCCGCAGCTGTAAACCTTTTTAAAGAAGTGGACTTAAGATCTATATATTATATAATATAATAATATAGAGCAATTTTAGAATAGTATATAGCTAGACCGCTAAGATTTCCGCTAGCTTATAAACTTTATAGAAATTTATACTTAATAGATAGATTTAAAATCCTTTTCACCACACATATAACCTTACTAAAAGGTAGCGCTGTACTTTAAAACTTACGCATACCCATCTTACCATTAAAAACAATCGATTTTTTTAACTGTTAAGACCCAATTCCTACTGCCTAGCGAGCTAGAGGTGGATTTATTTGCCTTTTTACCCCCTTTATCTAAAGAGAAATTTCTTTTAAGGGGTAGTCCTAGCTTATAAGCGAGGCAAGGGTAGGAATACTAAAACTATAAAATATAGACTTTTCCTAGGCTTTTCTTCTATTAAAAGTAAAAGCCTAATAAAATAGGGGGTGTAGGTACTTTTCTATATCTCCTTTAGTTAGATTTTCTTTAATAAAAGGAGAATTGCCTTTAGGGCTTTTCTGCTAGTAAAAGTCTAATAAGTCCTTTTTTTAGTAGTTTTTTCTACTTCTAATAGGAAAAGAAAATAACTGTACTAGTCTTTTTTAGCTAGTTTTTTTGCTACCTTTTAGCCTAATCTCCCTAAAAATTCTTTAGTAGGATTAGTAAGGAAAAAGGGCGTAAAAGGATAGTAAAAACCAGTAAGGCTTTTTGTCTAGTTTTTTACCTCTGGGACTAGGAGATAAGAGACCTAAGGAGGTTATTATCTACTATAAAAACTAGGAAACCCCCCTATAAGATATAAAATATCAAGGCCCAGTAGGCCTAAAAAGAAACCTCCTATAGAAATAAGTGATAATAAGTCTATATCTACATTTACTTTTTCTACCCCTTTTTATTCTTCTAGCCTATTTAGGATAGGAGAAAAAAGAGGACATCCTTAGTCTTCTACTGAAAAAGAAAACCGAAAACCTATAAAAAAGATAACTAAACTAATGGATTTTACGGCTAGTATACTAAGTATATCTTTCTCTCCCCTTTCTCCAGAACAACATCTATAAAAGGCTTTAAATAGCCTAACCTAGGCCTATAAAGGGCTAGAAGAAGAAAAAGGAGATAAAAAGGAATAAGTTAAATAGCTAAAGGACTATACACGTAGTATTATAGTAGGAGAAAATCCCTTTATAAAAGGAAAAGAAAAGATAAAAGATGTCCTAAAAGGACTAGTTAAAGAAGTAAGAGCTCTCTATAAGGAGGTAGCCCTTACTAAAAAAAACCTATACAGAGAGGCTAAAGAAGGACCTCCTTACTTCGTCTCCCTCCTCTCTACCCTCCTCGTCGCTACTATCTCCTACCCCCCCCCTACTTCTACTAGAAGTAAGAAAAAGCAGCTATAAGAAAGTGTTGGAATGTATATCACGCAGTTGCGTGTCCCTAATTAGTCATCCTTATGATGACTTATCAGCCCCCTACTTAGGCACTGCGATCCTTACGATCCTCTGCTTTTAACACCTATTTAAAACAACATCAGAACAAGAGTATACTCTTAATAGGCCACCCCCCTGTGAAACCGACAAAAAGAAAGCTAGTCCTAATTACAGACTAAAGGACCAACCTCTAAATACCTTCTCTATATAAACAAAGTTAATTAACCATTTGTATTAAAACTGTAAGTAAAAAAACCCGTTTTAGTATCTATAGCTAGAACTAAAGGAAAATAAAATATTCTCCTTATAACTATAGAAGAGTATAATATAGATTTCCTAGTTAAATATAAGAAAATCTAGCATAACTGCTTTACCTTTTAAAGAGTATAAAAACTAGAACTATGGGTTTAAATCATAGCCTATAGGGTTCCTACCCTACCTTTTCTAGGAGAAGGAGGCTCTAAGCTTCTAAAAAAAGAAATTAAGGCCTTTAATCCTATAAGGATATAAGGACTACCTAGATAGATCTTATCTAGTGTAAAAAGATATAATCTATAGACCAGATTTAACTTTATAGTTTTTATTATAGAGAACAAAGAAAAAGACAAGAAATTCTTAAGTAAAAAGATATTTTAATTGCAGGTACGCTACTAAGGTAGTAAAATACCTCGAAGTCTCTTCTACTACACAGTGCACTAGCTGCCAAAAATTTGGCTATATAGGAGATAAATGCTCTACTAGGGCCTGTAGATATTATGCGGCTACACATCTATCTAAAGACCACGCTTGTACTACCTGTATAATAATAGGCAAGCCTTATAAGCATACTACCCCTCTTTGCATTAATTGTAAAGAAAAATACTTTGCTAATAGTAAAGACTGCGAGACTCTTAAAGCAGCTAAATTAGTACGTAGTACTAGCGTAGAAGATTTTATAGAAGAATAAAATACATAGGGTTCTAGAAGGAGGTAACTCCTACTAGGCTTTTAGGTAAAAGATATTAAAGAGTAAAAGGATAGAAATAAATTACAAAAGGACAAGGACAGGTATTAAGATTTCTTATAGTTTTTCCTACCGTTTTCTCATTCTTTAGTAGTTATAGTAACTTAGTAGTTTACTAAGGAACTATAAACTCCTAGCTTAGGGGTTTATAAACTACTAGGACATATTAAGCTGCTTAGAAAGGATTTATGTATATAGAACTATAGCGCTTTAGCTTAAGGCTGTAGGCGTAGTATTATACGTAGTATAATACAACGGATAAAAAATAAAAATAAAAGGATAGATTTAAAGCTCTTTTAAAATAAGAATAGTAGTATTTATAAAAAGAAAAGAATTGGGTTTATCTAGGCTAGAATAAAGCTAGTAATTTATAATAAAATAAAGCGTATAGGAGCCCTATTGCGGATTACTATATATACAAATTTTAAACGAGTAGTTTTAAACGCTAAAGATACGGTAAGAAACCAAATCATTTTTATTAGAAAGTTAGGGGGTTACTAAAAGTATAGGCACTCTAGCAGTAATATAGGGTAGACTTAACCTTTAAAGAAGCCGTTCTTAAAAAGAACTTTATAAGGGTTAAAGTTAGGGGCCTTAAGTAATGGGAAAAACTTTTAGGGCCAATCTAATACCTATTTAGCACCTTTATAGAAATACTTTAAAAAGTTAAGACAAAACTCTAGAGGTAGATCCTATTAAAAAAAATAAGGCGATAACTGCACTAATAATTTAAAAAAGAAAAGCCCTAGTTATAGACCTCTTTTAACTATAACTAAAGTAAGATATAAAAGGAGAAACTCTTTATATTACTCTTAAATTAGAAATGGTACTCCCTGTAGGTAAAATATAACAGTTTTAAGTACTATATAATAGTAGCGCCGAAATTAATCTTATATAATAAAATTTAGTAAAAGAGTATAAGCTTATTCTATTACTAAGGTAGTAAAAATCTATTATAGGCTTTTTAGATAAGTATTAGATTAAACTATATAGTGCTTATAAGCTTATAGTGTTAATAGCTAATATATATAACCACACTAAGGTAGTTAGCTTATAACCCTTTTAGGCGGCTAACTTTATATATTATAACCTTACCCTTAGATACCCTTAGCTTATAAAAATAGATTTTAAAATACGCTTTAAAATAGGAGCCTTTAAATAGTAGAATAATAAAGAATTAAAAGGGCGTATATTACTAATACGCTTAAAAGATATTTTAGCGAATATAGCTTTAAGTAAAATAGTATACGCTTTATACCTAAAGGAGTATTAAATCTAACCCCTATTTAATAGTAAGATAGGTATAAAGCCTAATATAGGTAATAGCCTATAAGGGATATTATTGCGGACACCTTAGGTTGCCTTTAGGACAACCCCTAAACGCTTTTTAGATAGTTACTAGTTATATACTAGAGGCACGTGCCTATAGTATATAGTCTTTACAATCCTAGAGGCCTTATCTCCTTAAAAATTCGTCTCTCTTACTAATCTATCCTATTCTATAATTGTGTCCTTATAGCCCCTTATCTACAAGTCCCCTTATATTTAAATCCTTTCTACTCTATTAAAAAGGGCAGCTAGCTTAAGAACCAGATTGTTTGTTTATATCTTTTATTTATAACTACTACCCTCCCTTAAAATCTCGCGATAATCTAAATAGAAACTCCATAGGCACCTTATAGAAAGCTATTGCGCTAAGGCAGAAAGGCCCCTTTAATAGGAAGAGATTATAATAATATAAACCTCTAGGTAAGACGGCTAAATAAGCTCTAATACCCAGATGCGCCAGGAGCTTAAAGACTCTTATATACCTATGGTTACCACTAAAGAAAATATAAATACCCTCTATAACGCTTATAATGCTACTAAAAAGTAACTAGAACCCTTTTAGCCCTACCTAGGCTAATTAGAAGATTAAGCGCTAAAGGCAACTTTAAGATCTTCCTTTAAGCTAGAAATGTTAGAGAAATATACTAACGTATCTAGCTAGGAACCTAACTAAAACCCTTTTAAGAGATCGCCAGCTTATAATTAGTATAGTAGTAGTATATAAACTACTTACGAGCTAAGCGAGCCTACCCCTTTAGAAAACTAAACTTAAATACTAACTTAAGACCTAAGGCTTATTAGAAAACCCGCACTAGCTACTAGTGCTAATACTACCTCTATAGTAGGAGCTTCCCTAGGCTTAAGTTTAAAAGGTTAAGAGCCCTATACTAATCTTCTTTAAGACGGATATTGGGAAGCTATTATAAGGCTCTTAGAAGCTATATAGGAGGAAGCTACTAATAAATATATTAAAACCCTTTAAGGGAAAATCTATATCTAGTAAGGTTTAATTTAAGCTAGGTAAATTCTTTTTTAACTTAGTTAAGGCTAAGGGCTTCCTAGAGGTTATTTAGTATCTACTTAAGGAGGTATAAAAGACTTAAAGGGGCACCTATATAATAAATAGAAAAAGGATATAGACAAACTGGCTAAGGCCTTTAGTAGTTTAGAACTCCATTATAGACCTAACGCTTAGCATTTAGATAATTAGGTTTATAAGGTAGATAACTTTTTTAAAATACTAGTAATATAAGATAATACCAGAGAGCGTATACGCTAAATTATTAGCAAGATTAAAGACCGATTACTAAACTAGATTGCGCTTAATTAACTTAATAAAGAGCAAATTATTATATAGCTATAGCTGTAGACCTTTCTAAAGGGTTAGACTTAAGATCCGTATATTATATATTATAATAACATAAAATAAAATAATTCTAGAATAGTATATAGCTAGACCGTTAAGATTTCTATTAGTTTATAAACTTTATGGAAATTTATACTTAATAGATGGATTTAGAGCTCTTTAAGAATAAAAATAGCAGCGTCTATAAGAAGGAGAAGATTAGATTTATTTAGGCTAGAATTAAGCTAGTAATTTATAATAAAATAAAGCGTATAGGAGTCCTACTGTGGTGGTGGACGCGGTCCCTCTCAGATAGGAAGTCACAATGCTGTCTGTCTGTCGGTCGGTCGGTCGGTCGGTCGGTCGTCAGTTGTAATTAATCAGCAGGAAAGAATGTATTCCCGGTAGGTCGTGGTTGAGAGAAGGAGAGAAGCCGAAGGCTCGATATATACAGGAAAATGCCAAGGCACTAAGTAGTGGTCCATTTTACCCTACTATATACCTCCCCTACTAAGAACGTTGTCCCCTAACGTTCTATACTATAGAAGAATAGCTAAACAAAAGAATAGTAAAAGCAGAATAGAAAAAGGAAAGCGCATCCCTAAAAGAACGCTGGAAACCTCTTCCTCCTAATAAGACATCTACTAGATACGCCGTAAGCCCTCCTATAGAACTTGTTCTACGGCATCCTTTTTCCTACTAGCAGTACCTAAAACAGCAGTAAACTAGAAATAATAACGGTAGCAGTAACGGCAGTAACGGTAGCGGTAACGGTAGTAGTAATAATAATAAAAGTAGACAGTCAGCGCGGTAAAATAAAATAGAACAGTTGGCAGAAGAACTTGCTAACAGTTAGTAAGCAGTAGGACATCCGGCAGCAGAACTTTTGGTAGCAGAAATCTCGGTAGCGGCAGACGGTCGATGGCAGTTAGTCGGTAGCAGTCGGTTGATACAGTAGTAGCAGTAGCAGTAGCAGTAGTAGCAGTAGCAGTAGCAGTAGCAGTAGTGACAGAACGGTTAATAACAGAACGGTTGGTAGCAGTCGGTCGGAGGCAGCTAGTTGGGCGGCGGCAGGGCGACCGAAACGGTAGGGTCTGGCGGTTGGGAGAGCAACAGTAGAACAGCTAAAATAGCATTAGGCCTAGAACAGGTCGGTTGGAATAGATGGACGATATAGCAGATCCGATAGATCTAGCAGTAAAATAGATCTAGCAACGGTAGCTTCCTCTGAACTACTATAATAGGCCTAGTGCTTTTCTAGGACGTCCTTGATAGCTGCTTTCTTCTCTTTCTAGGCCGTTTTTGCACTTAGCTTCTTCGGCGCATCTTAGGCCTTTACGGCTGCTCCTTTGCCCTTACTGCTGGCAGTACGCTCACGTGTCCTTAATCTTCTTTCAGCTTAAGAGCCTTCTAGGGACTGTTTTCTGCTTCCAGTCTCTTTGTTATCTAGTGGCAGCTTCTCGGCTGTTGTGACTACCTCCGTCGCATATCCCTTGCCCTTACGTCCATAATATATTCCTTTTATTAAGACGATCTCTAAGAAGTGCTGGCTCCTATACGTCTAATTCCTGTTTCCCTTGTAATCCTCGATAAGGTCCTTCACTAGCTTAGTCAGATACGGCTTTGTCCTGTCTTCAGTCGCATGAGGATGGCTTAGGCTTAATGTGGTCAGCTGTGCCCTGTGTACGATCTCTTGCGAAGCATCTTTGTTAGCGCCTCTTTTATATACCGCTTTACCGTTCTGTGGCGCCCGTTTTCCAATATTATGCTGCTGCCCTTGTATAGGTCCCTTCCTTGCCGCGGTATCTGTTCTTATCGTGCAGCTGGTGCAGTGCTGAATTTGGATGGCAGTGACAGTCGTGCTGCGATTAGCTGTCGTTCGAATAAGGAACAAGGTTGGCCCGGTCGAAGGCTCTAATTTGACGACATTCGACTGATTTAATTTAGTGACGTGACGTGCTGGTATTAAGGCTCTGGCTTAATTCGACTCTTTAACTGACCGCAGCTTCTATACAGTCTCTCGATTGATTAAGGCTTCCGTGCAGTCGTTTCGATTAAAACTCCGCGTACAGTTCTACATCTGGCTCTGTATCGTACAATCGGCTCTGTATCCGTGTAATCAATTAAGGCTCTTAGTGCCATTCTTATTGTGCAGCTGGCGCATTATCGAATTCCAGGGGCGGTGTAGAGTTCTGCCGGTTCTACTGCTAAATGGACCAATTAGGATTTTCCATACCGGGCATGGAAAATCGCTATTAGCTCGGTGACAGGCGGTGAGCTGAGCTAACATCTTTGCAGTAGGTCGCGTCGACGCGTCGCGTTCAAAAAAGTAGACAAGAAAGGAGCTTTAGGAAATACAGTAATTAAGCAGACAAATAGAAATCTTTTATACGGCCGTCACCTGCGTCCCCTCCCCCACCTTAGAACTTGACTGTCCCCTAGTCGAACATCCTACACCTACGGCGGAGCCTGCTTCGGAGCTTGCTGCGGAGCCTAGTTGCACGGTTGTCTCTAAGGTCGCGGCCAAGGGTCGGACAATCCGTCCATAGGTACCACTTAATAATAGTCTTCCCTAGCTTCAGCTGCCTTATCCGTAGGCCGTGACCTAATCTAGACGTAATCTCCTAGTCTTATATTGTTCTCCTGCGGCTTTACAGCTGTTTTACTTACACGGCTGTCTTTAAGGGTTAGGCGATTCTGATAGTAGTCCCCCCAGTTTATACTTTTCTCGTCACTAATCTTTAGCGCTGCTCCGTTATAGAAGGCCCGCTGCTGCGTCTGTTCTTTCTTCGGTCTGTCTAGGTCTACTCCTTAGTACGTACGGAGCCAGTTCTTAATACCTTTCAGTCGTCCTTTATTGCCGAGCCACGGGAGTTTAGGTCCAGGTCAATTGCATGTCCCGGCTACCAGTCTTCCTCAATCGGACAGATATACAAGTCCTTGCTGAATAAGATCCTTTAAGCCTTGACATTCGTGCTCGATAAAATGGTGACTCCCTCCGCATCCAAAACAGGCCTGCCGGCCTTGCTCTCGCGTGCCTTGCTGACCCCGTGCGTCCCATTGCGGCCGTCCAAAGGCAGTAGAATCTTGCGGATATTAAGAGCCTTGCGGATGTTGAGAATCTTGTAGATATTAATAGTCTTGCGGAGGTCAAGAGTCTTGCGGGACAAAGGGAGCTCGGGCACTATTCTGCCAGTCTTCGTGTCCTGGTGCTGGGCTGTATTCTTATGCTAAGTCTTAAACTGCAGCTTGATCTAATAGCGTTATAAACCTGTCTGGGTCCTTTCGGATTCGGTTAAGGAACGGCATCGACTGTGCAGCTGCCGCAAGCTCCGTCTTGCTTAATTTTTAACTCAGCTAGCTTGCCATTTCGTCTATCTCCTGGTCTACGGTGGGTGGTAACTACTGCTGCGTTGGGGCTCCTCCGTGTATACCTGGTCTCACTAGGTCCAGAAGTCTTCCTTCTCTCCTGCGGTCGAGCTTGCTTATAACTGTCTGCTGATTACAGAACTGCTTAACCAGCTAACGAAGGCCCTGATCCTTGGGGTCCATTTTCGACAGACGATCTGCGCCCTCATATGAACTAAGTCTGTCCTCTACGGCTTTTTGCAGCTAATAGAAGTTAAAGGACGTTCGTCTATCTGGGTTAGCTCCCGTTTTGGCCATGGCGTGTCTTTGATATTTAAGCGGAAGTCCTTTTACAAACCAGTATCCTCGCTGACCGTTGTCCAAATTGCCAGCTTTAGTAGCCTTTTAAGAGATCAATGCGAACTATCTACAGTACTCGCGTATGCTGTTTGGCGGATTGTCCCTATACTGCTGTACATAGGCTTCTAAGAATTCTACCGTTTCCATTTGTCGAAATTGGTTACTTCCTCGGTATTCTGCCCTAAGCTTTCTTATAAGCTCCGTCCAGTTACCAGCTATGAATTTAGGCAAGCTTCGGATCCACATCCCTATCTAGTAATCGCAGTACTCCGGAAGACCCTGGTACTTCTCCTTGCTCGTAACGTGATATCGGACGCATAGTCTTTCGTACTGCTCGATAAACTGTAACACGTCTTGTCCTATAAAGTATGGAGATCCAACAGTTCCTGGGGCTGGCATAGGCTGGACCATAACGTAGACCTTGTCTCGAGCTGTCGACTGCCGGTCATAGGGTGACGCATCTAGAGCTTCCTTGGGAGCTTGCAGGTGGTCCTTACGGCTCCTATCCTTCGTCTGCTGAGGGTTATCGGCCCTAGGTGTCACGAGTGAACGCTGCGGTAGGTCTGCTTGCATGGCCGTAGTCTTGATAGAGGGCGTCCCAGATAACTGTCCTAGTGGTACTTTGGTACGTGCATGCTGCGGCTGGTCCTCTTGTACATCTGCGTCCCTAACGGAAGGCACCTGCTTCTTGACGCCTGAGGAGGGGTCTCCCTGAGAGAGTACGGAATCCTCACCTTCTACCACTGCCGGGTCTCGATACGTCCATCTGCTTTGGCCTGCCGTTGCTCCGCGCGGTAGGGTACTGCTAGGCCTCGGGCTTCTACTTATATCTGCGTCTTTATGGAACGTCTCTACAGCCGCCACTAATACGATCCGGATAACTCGAAAGAAGATAAAGCTGAGCCAGAATAGGAAGCTTTCAAGGACAGATCCGATCTCATATGCTTGCGACCTTTCTTGGTGTTCTCTCTTCTGTTCCTGAAGGGCAGCGCTGACTTCCTTCGCCGCCAGATGCCTTAGATCTCGTTGGCCCTTGGCTACCTGTCGTCTCTGCATCTTCAATAAAGCTCTGGCCATGCTCGTGCGCGCGCGGGTGGTGAGATATCGGGTGTTGGCCACGGAGGTAGCTTTCGACCGTATTACAATTGTCTTTGATGCCTAGTACCCTATGTAAAGACTACCCTAGTGCTTACCCTCGTATTTCGTATGTCTTAGTACGTATCTCTGTTGCCTGTACCTCCCTCCTTTCCTATTCTAGCATCTTCCTCGTGTATATATAGACCCTCGAGAGCCACCTTGAATAGAACAGATCACTCGTACAATTCTGTGTCTCTACCTACCAGCCAGCTTAAGTCATTTCGTGATACCTGCCTGGCTGAAATCGGGTAACTCCGACTGCCAGTCGACGTCGTCTGATTGGCTCGTTGGTTCGCTTGACGTCCTTGTACGTAACTTTCCGAGACCGTTGCCACTCTTTGGCCTGTGCGTCGAGTCTAATGTCCGTCTTTTCCGCTGTCTTTTTGTTCAGGGACTACCTGGTTCCCCTTGCTGTC
>Ga0307515_10017691_pt1 | contig 12962 bp, 16 predicted proteins | sample 17_EM_MG_FD_194513 | JGI IMG/M metagenome (GOLD analysis project Ga0307515, IMG submission 194513) | Populus trichocarpa ectomycorrhiza microbial communities from riparian zone in the Pacific Northwest, United States - 17_EM | ecosystem: Host-associated > Plants > Roots > Unclassified | place...
CGACGCGCCACCTCCCCCGTTTCACGGGTGAGGAGGAAGCGGCGCCGAACTTCTCCTCACCCGCAAAGCGGGGGAGGTGGCGCGCTGCGAATACGCAGCGTGACGGAGGGGGCGTCCGGCCACCGCGTCGCGCTCGACACCCTTCCCCAACCGTCACCCTTGCCACGGTTCAAACGCTCGTTAGACTTTGCCCATGTCCGACGATCTCACAGACGCCCAGGCCGCCGCCATTCCCGAGGGCTACAGCCAGCTCAACTGGTCGCGCGGCTTCGGCCGGCAGATCGGACCGCTGTACGAGCAGCGCGAGGGGCCGGGCGAGGCGGTGCTGGGGTTCCGGGTCGAGGAGCATCACGTCAACGGCCTGCGCAACTGCCACGGCGGCATGCTGATGAGCTTCGCCGACATGGCCTGGGGGCGGATCATCTCGCTGCGGAAATCCTACAGCTGGGTCACCGTGCGGCTGAACTGCGACTTTCTGTCGGGCGCCCAGCTGGGGGATTTCGTCGAAGGTCGCGGCGAACTGATCGCCGAGGAGGACCTGGTGTTCACGGTGCGCGGCCGCATCTGGTCGGGCGAGCGAACCCTGATGACCGGAACCGGCATCTTCAAGGCCCTGTCGCCGCGCGCGCCGCGTCCGGGCGAAGTCGCCTACAAGGCCGAGGCGTAGGTCATGGCCGACGATCGCCCCGCCCGCGCCTCCCTGCTGGAACCCTTTCACGGCCAGACGCCGCCGGCCCCGGCCTGGTTCGACGCCGCCCTGGCCATCGCGCCGGAGCGTTCACGCATCCTGGTCGAGGGTGCGAACATCGAGTTGCTGACCTGGGGCGAGGTGGGCAAGCCGGGCCTGCTGTTCCTGCACGGCAACGGGGCCCATGCTGACTGGTGGAGCTTCATCGCGCCGTTCTTCGCGAACGACTGGCGCGTCGCGGCGATCTCCTGGTCGGGCATGGGCGGCTCGGACTGGCGGCCGGACTATTCGGCGCAGCTGTTCGCGGCCGAGATCTTCGCGGCGGTCGAGGCGGCGGGGCTGGAAGCGGGCGGGGTCAAGCCGATCCTGGTTGGCCACTCGTTCGGCGGCTTTCCCACCCTGCACTGCGCGGCCGAGCACCCTGACCGCCTGCGCGGCGCGATCCTGGTCGATTGCAGCATCCAGCCGCCCGAGAAGCGCTGGACCGGCCCGCCGCCGCGCCTCGACACCAACCGCGTCTACGCCACGCTGGAGGAGGCGCTGGCCCGCTTCCGGCTCGCGCCGCCGCAAGCCTGCGAGAACCTCTACATCGCCGACCACATCGCCCGGGGCTCGCTGAAGGAAGTCGAGGGCGGCTGGACCTGGAAGTTCGACCCGGCCATCTGGCAGCGCTTCATCATGCCCGACCTCGGCGCCTTGCTGCCGCGCATCGCCTGCCCGGCGGCCCTGATGTGGGGCGAACGCTCGGCCCTGATGCACGCCGAGACGGTGGACTACATGCTCGACGTGATGCCCGACGAGGTGCTGCGCGTGGTGATCCCCGACGCCGACCACCACGTGATGGTGGATCAGCCGCTGGCGTTTGTGGCGGGGCTGCGCGGGCTGCTGGCGGGGTGGGGGTAGGGCGTTAGTCTTCCGCCTCGGGTGGGAGCGTCGGAGCGCCTCGCCCGGTGGCGCGGGCGAGCGCGAGGTATTGGCTGCCTGGTGGAATGCCTGGCTTGAGCTCAATCTCCATCTGGCGTCCCTCGATCACACCCGAAAGACCGTGAGCGCCATCAATCTCCAACCGATAGCCGGCGTCGAGGCCGCGCGTGATCATCAGGCCCATCAGGGCGTTCTGATGGTTGAAGTCTTCCAGTTCGAGCGTCAGAAGATCGGTGATCTGAAAGGTCACCACGACGTGCTTGGTGCAGACGAAATAGCCGCTCTCGTCGATCTTGGGAGTCATCTCGAAGCCATGGATCCGCAGCGAGCAGTGGGGACCTTCCCGGTCCAACGCTAGGCCGAGCACCTCGGCGTCATGGAAGCTCGGCGCATAGCCGAACCATGCGATGAGTTCAGGGCCGCCGGGCACGTTCGCGAGCAGTTCCGGCGTCATGAGGTCTCCGTAATTGGTCTCGAGCGCCTCTTCGTCGCGTGCTGTGCCCTGGATGACAAGTCGGAAGCCACCGGCTAAGTCGCTGAAGCCGGCTGTCGCCGGGGGAGACCGATCCTTCGTGAGTGCGAAAAAGCCCGCCGGCCCCGTCCTCGTCTACGCGCCCGATCGTGGGATCGGCGACCTGATGTGGCATCTGCCGACCTTCCGGGCCATCGCGGCGACCACGCCGGAGGGGCAGGTGGTGCTGGCCGCGCGGCCGTCCAGCCGGGCCGCCGAGGTGTTGGCCGTCGAGCCGTCGATCGCAGGCGTGGTCTATGCCCGCCACTTCACCGGAACCCTGAAGGGCGTGAAGGAAGTCGCCGACTTCTGGCGGATCTGCCGCGAGGTCAAACCGCGCGCCGTGTGGATCCTGGAGAAGATCGGCCGTCCCGCCCAAGCCGCCTGGCTGGCCGGCGTGCCCGAGCGGCGCGGCTTTGGCCTGGGCCACAAGAGTCAGGAGCAGTGGCTGCAAGGCCCGTTCCTGCCCAAGGCCATGCGGCCCGACCATCGCCTGGACAAGCTGGCCGCCTTCGAGGTCCTGCACGGCCTGAAGGTCGGCAGCCGCGAGCCGGACCTAGTGCTCGACCCCAAGGCCGTGGCGGCCGTCAAGGCGCGGTTCGGAGACCGTCCCGGTCCGTGGCTGGTGCTGGGCGTCGGGGCCAGCGAGCCGGCCCGCACCTGGCCCGCCGAGCGCTTCGCGGCCGTCTCGACCGCCCTGGCCGACCTCTTCCCGACCGTCTTCTGGCTGGGCGGCCCCAACGACGCCCCGCGCCTGAAGGCCACGCTCGACGCCCAGCCTTCAGGTCGCGACGTCCTGGCCTGCGACCTGCCGCTGGACCAGGCCGCCGCCCTGATCGCGCTGTCGGCCGGGTTCCTGGGCAACGACTCCGGACCGCTGAACGTCGCGGCCTCGGTGGGTCGCCCGGCCATCGGCCTGATGGGCACCAGCCCTGTCCCGGCCTATTCGCGCTGGCTGTCGCGGCTGGACGGCGGGGAGGGGCGAATCGCCGATATTTCGATCGACCAGGCGATCAAGGCTGTGCGAACGCGGTTCATCGACGAAGCCTGGGCCAACCGCGACATCCCGGCGGCTTGAGCCGGCGGCCCGCACGTTGTAAGCGGCGTGGCGTTTTTTAATTCGACCTAGGAAACTGACATGGCCGGCGACTACCAACGCGGTGAAATGGACATCCACGAACAGTCCGCGACCTTCGAAGGCTTCGGCAAGATGACCAAGTGGGGCTCGCTGGCGATCGCCGTGCTGCTGCTGACCATCACCCTGTGGTTCTGCACCTCGGCCGGCTTCATCGGCGGCGTGATTCCCGGGATCGTGCTTGCGATCCTTGGCGTGGTGTTCCTGCGCGAAAAGCCCGCCTCGGCCCACTGACACCGGTAGACATCGGTATTTTTTTGCCCCTAACGCGAGCGTAAGGCTCGACATCGGGCAAGAACATCCCCTAGAGAGACGCGCAAGCTCGTCGGAGCAAGCAGCGTCCTTGGGAGGGGTATGCCGATGGCCGTTATCGCCGTCACGAAAGAGACCCGCGGTGGTGAAACCCGGGTCGCGGCCACGCCCGAGACCGTCAAGAAGCTGGCCGCGGCCGGCTGGACGGTCGTGGTCGAGGCCGGGGCGGGGATCGCGGCCTCGTATCCGGACGCCGACTACGAGGCGGCCGGGGCCAAGCTGGCCAAGACGGCGAAAGAGGCCCTGAAGGACGCCGACGTCCTGTTCAAGGTCCGCGCGCCAGAAGCCGCCGAGATCGCCGCCCTGAAGACGGGCGCGATCGTCGCCGCCGCGCTCAATCCCCACCAGGACAAGGACTCGCTGAACGCCCTGGCCAAGGCCGGCGCCAGCGCCCTGGCCATGGAATTCATCCCGCGCATCACCCGGGCCCAGGTGATGGACATGCTGTCCTCGCAAGCCAATCTCGGCGGCTATCGCGCCGTGATCGAGGCGGCCGAGGCCTATGGCAAGGCCCTGCCGATGATGATGACCGCCGCCGGCACCATCGCCGCGGCCAAGGTCTTCGTGATGGGCGTGGGCGTGGCCGGCCTGCAGGCCATCGCCACCGCCCGCCGCCTGGGCGCGGTGGTCACCGCCACCGACGTGCGTCCGGCCACCAAGGAGCAGGTCGAGTCGCTGGGCGCCAAGTTCCTGGCCGTCGAGGACGAAGAGTTCAAGAACGCCCAGACCGCCGGCGGCTACGCCAAGGAAATGTCGAAGGAATACCAGGCCAAGCAGGCCGAGCTGGTGTCCACCCACATCGCCAAGCAGGACATCGTCATCACCACGGCCCTGATCCCCGGTCGCCCGGCGCCCCGGCTGGTCTCGGCCGTCCAGGTGGCCTCGATGCGGCCCGGCTCGGTGCTGGTCGACATGGCCATCGAGGCCGGCGGCAATGTCGAGGGCGGCAAGCTGGGCGAGGTGGCGGTCACGGCCAACGGCGTCAAGATCCTGGGCATTCCCAACCTGCCCGGCCGCATCGCCACCGACGCCAGCGCGCTCTGCGCCCGCAACCTCTTCGCCCTGTCGGGCCTGTTCCTGAACAAGGAAGGCGCCTTCGCTCCCGACTTCGAGGACGAGATCCTCAAGGCGGCGCTGGTCACCCAGGGCGGGGCGGTGGTGCATCCGAGCCTGCAGGGATGAGGCGCGCCGCCCTGGCTCTCGGCGTTTCGGCCGTTCTGCTCGGCGTCGCGACTTCGGCGGTCGCCCAGCAGAACGCGTGCGTGCAAGTCTATGGGGACAAGCTCGCCGTCGCCCAGGTCGAGGTTTCGATCGGCGACGGCCTGATCCCGGTCAGCAGCGACGTGCAGGCCGTGGCCTATCTCGCCAAGCAGGCTCCCGCCGACCAGAAGGCCCGCTTCGAAAGCTTCGTCGCCGGCCGCAAGATGTCCGACGACCTGGCGGCCGAGCGGCTGGCCGAGTTCTTCGCCACTGAAAACATCGCCGACCGCCTGAAGGGCGACGGGACCGCGTCGCGACGCGTTCGCCTGTCGATCACGATCGACAAGGCCAAGTTCCCCGTGGCGAAGATGCCGCTGGCGCCGGTCATGCCGATCCTGAACCCGAGCCTGAGTGGCGAGTTCAAGATCCAGGACGCGACCTCCGGCGCGCTCCTGTGCGAAGGCCGCATCATCGATAGCGTCAGCTTCGTCCCGGACATGCGCGAGGCCAAGAAGCGCAATGCGCTCAAAGTGTTGAACTTCGGCCGCGACGATCACCTGCAGGTGCTGGCCGGCGCCAGCAACGGACTTGCCCGAGACGCCCAGGCGCTGTTCCAGGATCCGTCGCCCGGTCGCATGAGCGCCCAGCGGATCGAAGGCGTCGAGGTCCAGCAAGCCACGTTCGAAATCCGGGTTTCGCCGCCCACCCCTTCTCAGGAGTCCTGATCATGGAAGCCGTCGACCCCACCGTGTTCCGCCTGGCGATCTTCGTGCTCGCCATCTTCGTCGGCTATTATGTCGTCTGGAGCGTGACGCCCGCCCTGCACACCCCGCTGATGGCCGTGACCAACGCCATCTCGTCGGTGATCATCGTCGGCGCCCTGCTGGCCGCCGCCGCGCATGGGGCCAATCCCGACCTGGCCGGTGGCCAGGTGGCCGCCTCGACCTGGATCTCCAAGGGGGCCGGCGCCTTCGCTGCCGTCAACATCTTCGGCGGCTTCCTGGTCACCAACCGCATGCTGGCCATGTACAAGAAGAAAGAGAAGAAGTGAGGCTCGGCGCGTTCGCGACGACGGTGACGGCGATGATCGCGATGGCCCTGCCCATCCGCGCGCGCGCCGCCGTGTCCGAATGCGCTGATCCGCAACGCGCCGAACAGGTGATCGCCAAGGCTCTCGCCAAGGGCGAAGACCGGACCCGTTTCCTCGAGGGTTATGTGCCGGCGCTGACCAAGGTCGGCGATTGCGAGCAGCTTGGCGCCGTTGGGGCCGCTCGGATCGTGATCCAGCAACGCCGTGATCATCTTCATCAACGTCTTGCCGCTCTGGGCTGGTGGTTTCCGCCCGCGGAACAATCCGCCGAGAGCCGTGTGATGGCGGTGTACGAGACCACGATCCACGAGCTGGGGCAGGACGACGAGGCCGAGAAGGACTACGTATCTCTCGTCGTGCTCAATCGCAGCGGGACGGCCGACGCCCGTGTGCAGGTCGAACTGAGGGGGCCCGGTGTCGGCCAACGCACCGTGACGCTTGAAAAGGTCGCGTCGGTCGGACAGGTCGTCGCCGAAGATTGGTCGCTCGCCAATTGGCTGGTCGATAAGCGCGTTGAAGTCGCCGACTTGCGCGTGGCCGGAGCAGACGGTCGGTTTCAATCCGTGCCGTTCCAGGTGGCCGAGCCTGACGTGGCGCGCGCCGAGCTTCTCAAGCCCATCGCGACCGAGGACTCATTCTTGGGCCGTATCGAAGCCCAACTGGCGGCTTGGCAGGCCAAGCATCCACGCAAGTCGACGGGGGCCGTGCACTGACCATGTTCGGGGGCAAGCGCATCGTCAAACAGGCCCAGGTCGCCAACCGCATCGCGCTGGAGCGGTGGTGGGACGAACTGCGCGGCTCGCCCCGGGCCCGCGAGGCCGGGCGGCTGATCGCCCATGGCCGTAAGACCTACAGCCAGAACGACGAGGACGGCATCGTTCTCGAGATCTTCAACCGCATCGGCGAGGGCGACCGGCGGTTCATCGAGTTCGGCGTCCAGGCCGGGGTGGAGTGCAACACCGCTCTCTTGCTGATGGCCGGCTGGAGCGGCCTGTGGCTGGACGGCTCGGACAAGTATGTCGAGGCCGCCAGGCAACACCAGGCCGTGGCCGTGGGCCAGGGCCGGCTGACCGTCGACAAGGCCTTCGTCACGTCAGAGAACATCGACGGCCTGCTGGGGCCGTGGGCCGGCGGAACCGCCGATAAGCCCGCCTCGGTGGACCTGCTGTCGATCGATATCGACGGCAACGACTACTGGATCTGGGAAGCCATCACCGCCGTGCGCCCGCGCGTCGTGATCATCGAATACAACGCCGCCTATCCGCCGCCCGTCGCCTTCGTCGCGCAGTACAAGGCCGACCGGGTCTGGGACGGCGGCAACTATCACAGCGCCAGCCTGACCAGCCTGGAAGCCCTGGGCCGCGCCAAGGGCTACGCCCTGGTCGGCTGCAATCTGTCGGGCGCCAACGCCTTCTTCGTGCGTGAAGACGAACTGGCCGGTCCCGACGGCCAGCCTCGCTTCGCCGCGCCCTATACGGCGGCCAATCACTATGAGCCGCCGCGCTACGACCTCTCCGGCCTGCCTTCAGGCCATCCGCCACGGTTCGGCGTCAACGCCGCGCCAGGCAGGGCGACAAAGAAGGAGGCCGCGACGTGACCATGTTCCTCTTCGCAACGTCCTTGGTGCTGAGTTCGGTTGGTTTGCTCTGTTTCATCGTGGGCCTGTGGATACGACCCATACACGTCAGGCCAGGCCTGGTTCTGGTCGCGATGTTCTGGTTGCTGCTGGGTACGGGTATGCAGCTCAAGGCCTGGGGCGATGAGCTCGAAAATCGGCACGCCGCCGCCGATGGGGCCAACAAGGCCGAGGCTGCTGCGATGGAGTTGCTTTCGATCGCTCGAACAACGCACTCGCCAGAGAACAGGGATCAGGCCCTGGGATTGACGAAGACCGCAGTGCGCCTGTTGGCGCGCGACGAGTCTGAGCGGGGCTTTCCCCTGACCGAACTCATGGCTCTGATCAGTATCGTGCTCGGATCCGTCACGCTTACGTTGGCCCTGACGCGGCCGGACATTCTCCTGACCCGCCGTGAGCGGGACGCTCAAATAATCAAGACCACGGCGCTCGCGCCGCAACGGGGGCTAAGCCTGTGAACGCCAATCTCGCCGCCATCCTCTACATCGTGTCCGGGGTGCTGTTCATCCTGGCGCTGCGCGGGCTGTCCAGCCCGGTGACCAGCCAGGCGGGCAACCGCAACGGCATGATCGGCATGGCCATCGCCGTGCTGACCACCCTGGCCACGCTCTGGAAACAGGGCGCGCTGGACCCCGTGACCATCGGCCTGATCCTCGGCGGCGTCGCGGTCGGCGGCACGGTGGGGGCGGTGATCGCCCGCAAGGTGGCCATGACCTCGATGCCGCAGCTGGTCGCGGCGTTCCACAGCCTGGTCGGCATGGCCGCCTGTCTGGTGGCCGTGGCGGCGATCTACACCCCGGCGGCCTACGGCATCGTCGGCGCGGACGGCCATGTGCACCTCAACAGCCTGATCGAGCTGTCGCTGGGCCTGGCGATCGGCGCCATCACCTTCACCGGTTCGGTCATCGCCTTCCTCAAGCTGAACGGCAACATGGGCGGCGCGCCGATCATGCTGCCGGGCCGCCACCTGCTGAACATCGCCCTGGCCCTGGGCATCGTCGCCCTGGTCGTGGTGCTGGTGCTGAGCGGCGGCGCGGCCATCTGGGCGTTCTGGGCGATCTTCGCCCTGGCCCTGATCGTCGGCATCACCCTGATCATCCCGATCGGCGGGGCCGACATGCCGGTCGTGGTGTCGATGCTCAACAGCTATTCGGGCTGGGCCGCGGCGGCCCTGGGCTTCACCCTGGAAAACACCACCCTGATCATCACCGGCGCCCTGGTCGGATCGTCGGGCGCGATCCTGTCCTACATCATGTGCAAGGCGATGAACCGCAGCTTCATCTCGGTGATCCTCGGCGGCTTCGGCGCCGCCGACGCCGTGGCGGGCCCGGGCGGCAAGGCCGAGACGCGTCCGGTCAAGCAGGGCAGCGCCGACGACGCGGCCTTCATCATGAAGAACGCCAGCAAGGTGATCATCGTCCCCGGCTACGGCATGGCCGTGTCGCAAGCCCAGCACATCCTGCGCGAGATGGGCGACAAGCTGAAGGAAGAGGGCGTGGAGGTGAAGTACGCCATCCACCCCGTCGCCGGCCGCATGCCCGGCCACATGAACGTGCTGCTGGCCGAGGCCAACGTGCCCTATGACGAGGTGTTCGAGCTGGAGGACATCAACAGCGAGTTCTCGACCGCCGACGTGGCCTTCGTGATCGGCGCCAACGACGTCACCAACCCGGCCGCCAAGACCGATCCGACCAGCGCCATCTACGGCATGCCGATCCTCGACGTCGAAAAGGCCCGCACCGTGCTGTTCATCAAGCGCGGCATGAGCTCGGGCTATGCCGGCGTCGAGAACGAGCTGTTCTTCCGCGACAACACCATGATGCTGTTCGGCGACGCCAAGAAGATGGTCGAAGGCATCGTGAAGGGGCTCTGATCGCATGACGACCGCGCGGCGCTGGCGTGTCGCCGCCCTGGTCGTGCTGGGCGGACTGGCGGCGGTCTATCTGGCCGCCGTCGGGTGCCTGTTCGCGGTTCAGCGGAGCATGCTGTACCACCCGCTCGCGGGCGGCGCGCCCAGCGCCGACGGGCCGCCGATCCAGGTGGTGGGCGTCGACACCGCCGACGGCGAGCATCTGGTCGGCTGGTGGCTGCCCGCCCAAGCCGGCAAGCCGACGATCCTGTTCTTCAACGGCAACGCCTCGACCCTGGCGATCCAGGAAGGGCGCTGGCGGCGGATCGCCGACGCGGGCGTCGGGTTCCTGGCCGTCGCCTATCGCGGCTATGACGGCTCGACGGGCACGCCGTCCGAGAAGGGGCTGACCGAGGACGCCCGCGCCGCCTATGGCTGGCTGAACCGCCGGGTTCCCGCGTCCGATATCGTCATCCACGGCTTTTCGCTGGGCTCGGGCGTGGCCACCCGCCTGGCGATCGAGCGGCCGGCCCGCGCCCTGATCCTGGAAGCGCCCTATACCTCGACCGCCGACGTCGCCGCCCGGGTCGCGCCCTGGGCGCCCGTCCGCCTGCTGATGCTGGACCAGTACCGCTCCAGGGACCGGATCGGCCAACTTCGCATGCCGCTGCTGATCGTGCATGGCGACGCCGACGGCGTGGTGCCCTTCGCCCAAGGCCAGGCCCTGTTCAAGCTGGCCCCGTCGCCCAAGACCTTCGTGCGGATGGTCGGTTCGGACCACAACACCCTGACCCGCGACGGCGAGTATGACCACGTCTGGCGGTTCCTGGGCCTGCCGCTTGCGGGCTCGACGGCGCATGGCCCGCCGGTGCGGGCGGTGGTGACGGCGGAGTAGGGGGCTTTAGGCGATCGCGCCCGGCCGACAGCACTCGCCTGCCGCCTCCAGCTTCAGGCACAAAAGAAGAGGCCCCGGACGTTCCCGTCCGGGGCCTTTGCTTTGTCTGGATCATGCGGTCGCTCAGCGGGCGGCGACGGAGACCGGGGTGGCGCGGGCGGCCATTTGCAGGCCTTGGCGCTGGGTCTTGGACAGCTGGGCGGCGACTTGCTTGTGGGCCGCGGACTTGCAGCCGGCGATGGTGAAGTCGCCGCCGGGATTGGCGCGGGCGCGTTCGCTGCAGATGCGGTCGGCCGCGGTGTCGACGCGGGCCTTGAATTCGGCGGCGTGGGCGGGATTGGCGAGGTTCAAGCCGACCAGCGAGATGGTGGCGCTCGGCTCGGCGGCGTGGGCGGCTTGCAGCAGGCCCAGGGCGGGCACGGCGGCCAGGGTGACGGTGGCGACGGCGGTCAGGGTGGTCATGAACTTGCGCATTTGAAGTGTCCCTTGGGTTGGTTTGGTGTCCGGCGCGTCCCTGCGCCCCATGTCCAAAGGTATACTCGGGTGTTTTCACGAATACTCGTTACGTCTCCTTCATGACGTGTAATTAAAGTTCTGTACTTAAAGTAATGTTCTGAATTTCCTGTAATGTAAATTCAGGTCGTCCGCCGGCTGATCAAGCTCATGCTTAATCAATGGTTAAGCTGCGCCGCCTTTTCGCCGCATGGGTGCGGCATAGAGCCCGCCTTCATCATCCCTAAAGGTCACCTGTGGGATGGGGATCGCCTTTGACGCGGTCCCTCAGGTCGGCCGTTCGTCTGTGAGGATCACTCTTGGCGTCACGCGTTCTCGCCGCGACATCATCGCCCTATTCGCTTGCCGCGTTCGCCGCCGTCGGTGGCGCGATCGTGGTGTGGGGCATGGTCAACGCCGTGTCGGCCCTGGGCGCGATGAACGCGGGCCTGGACACGCCGACCCCCGCGGCCGTGGTCGCGGAGGCCGAGCCGCCGGCTCCCCCGCCCCCGCCGCCGCCGGCCTTCGTCTTCGACGCCCCTCTGCCCGGCCATGTGGTCAATTCGCCGTTCGGCCTGCGCCAGATGCCGTGGGAAGAGAACGGCCGCCTGCACGAGGGTGTCGACATCGCCGCCCCGGCCGGCGCTCCGGTTCACGTGGCCACCGACGGCGTCGTGGTGCGCAGCGGCGTATCGTCCAGCTATGGCCGCTTCGTCGAGGTCGCCCATAAGGACGGCTTCCACACCTTCTACGCCCACCTGGGCCGCGACGCGGGCCTCAAGCGCGGGACGTTCGTGCGGCGCGGGACCACCGTGGCCTATGTCGGGAACAGCGGCCGCTCGACCGGCTCGCACCTGCATTTCGAACTGCGCAACAAGGCCGGCCGGCCGCTGAACCCGGCCCTGTTCATGGGCAAGACCTTCGCCGAGAAGAGCGACCTGCCGCTGAAGGCCGCCGCCAAGGTGGGCCGCAAGGTGCGCCTGGCCCAGGTGTCCCGGATCCCCGACAGCATGAAGGCCAGGATGGCCGCCAAGGCCGCGGCCGAGGCCGGCTCGCAAGCCGGCGGCGAAGTCATTCGCGTCAAGGGCGGCCGGGTGCGCGCGCGGATCAACGTCGTCGACGGCTAGCGGCTCGCCCGTTGGGGCAGGTCATCTGCACCGATTTTCCACGGCCACGTCACTCGACGGACACGAACGCCAAGCTAGAGTGTCCGAATGCTCAGACACGTCGGACGCGCCCTTGCCGGATTCGCTCTTCTTCTCCTCTCGTTCATCGCCGTGGGCGGCCTGATGTCGGCGGCCGGCCATCCCGTGGCGCGCGGGACGATGGTGGATATCGGGGAGGGGCGTCAGCTCCGCCTGGTCTGCGAGGGACCCGCCCAGGGCGCGGCCCAAGGCGATGGGGCGGATCGTCCGGTGGTCTGGCTGGAGGCCGGGGCCTTCGGCTTCGCCGCCGACTGGGGGGCGACCCAGGAAGCCCTCGGGGCCGCCGGATGGCGCTCCTGCGCCTACGACCGCGCGGGCATGGGTTTCTCGCCCCCAGGGCCGGCCCCACGCGACGGCGTGGCCATCGTCACCGACTTCGAGAAGCTGGTCGCCGCCTCGGGCGAGAAGGGGCCGTTCATCCTGGTCGGCCACTCGATGGCCGGCCTGCGCCTGAGGGAATATGCCGGTCGCAACCCGGACAAGATCGCGGGCCTGGTGCTGGTCGACGCGGCCACGCCGGAGGCGACCAGCGGTTCCATGTCGCGGTTCGTCACGGCCTTCGCCACCGCCTCGCGATGGGCCGCGCGCGGGGCGTCGATCGGTCTGTTCAAGCCCCTGGCCCAGACCTCGATGGGCGACAAGATCGGCCTGCCGCCGGCCGCCGGGGCCGAGAAGCGCTGGGCCTTCGCCAACGGCCGCCATAACCGCACCTCGGCCCAGGAGGTCTCCCTGTGGCGAGAGGCCGCCGCCCAGGCCGCCGCCGTGCCGGCCTACGACCCCGCCTGGCCCGTGGCCGTGGTCACCGCCGGTCCGGTCAAGGGCCGCGAGGCCTGGAAGGCCATCCAGTCGGCCCCGGCGACAGCCTCGAAGCACGGCTATGTGGACCACGTGGAGGCCGCGACCCACACCAAGTTGCTGGGTGAGGGCTTCGCCGGGCACATCGTCAAGGCGGTGGCGTTCGTGGCGGGGGCGGGGAAGTAAAGCCTCCCCCTGTGGGGGAGGTGTCGGCGAAGCCGACGGAGGGG
>Ga0307515_10017692_pt1 | contig 12962 bp, 10 predicted proteins | sample 17_EM_MG_FD_194513 | JGI IMG/M metagenome (GOLD analysis project Ga0307515, IMG submission 194513) | Populus trichocarpa ectomycorrhiza microbial communities from riparian zone in the Pacific Northwest, United States - 17_EM | ecosystem: Host-associated > Plants > Roots > Unclassified | place...
TCGACGCCGCCCGAACCGGACCAGACCTTGCCGACGTTCATGCGGGTGTACTGGCGGATCTGGCTGTTGGCCCAGACGCCGTTGGCGCTGGTCGAACCCGTGTTGCTGGTGATGAAGGGCGTCGCCGCCGTTTGCGACAGGCCCAGGGCCTGGCCCAGCGAGCGGCAGTACGAGGTCGCGCTGGTCGGGCAGGCCGTGGCCGAGAAATACTGGCCGTAGGCGGTGTTGAACTGGGTCGGCGTGAGACCCGTCATCGCCGCCGTCAGATAGTCGTAGCTATTGAGGCGGACCGTATCGCGGCGGAAGTTTTCCTTCTTGTAGGCGATAGTCCCGAAGACGGCGAGGTCGTCCGTCAGGTGCTTGTTGTAGCTCACGGTGGCGGCCGGGGCGTTGAGGTCGCCCAGGGTATTGTGCTCGTAGGACAGCTTCATGGAGCCGCCGTCCTTGCGCGACAAGGCCGGAGCGATCTGCATATCGACATTGCCGCTGAGGCCGCCGGATACGGTATTGGCCATCGGAGACTTCTGGATCACGAAGGCCGAGAAGATATCGGAATTGAACGCGCCGAGCGGGGTGCCCTGGTTGTCACGCAGCAGCGGCGGATAGGCGAACGACTGGCCATTCAGCGTGGTGCGGGCGTACTCGCCCGGCATGCCGCGCAGATTGATGGTGGCGTCGCGGCCCTCGGCCTCGCGGTTGATCTGCACGCCCGGGATGCGCTGCAGCGCTTCACCGACGTTCAGGTCCGGAAAGCGGCCCAGGCCGTCTGACGAAATGCCGTCGGTGATTTCGATGGCGGTCTTCTTGGCGCGAACCGCGTTGGCGTAGCTCTGCTTGAAGCCCGTCACGATGACGGTGTCGATCACCTCGGCGTTGGACGCGGCGGCGTTCTGGGCCAGGGCGAGTGTCGGCAGGCCGCCCATGATCGTGGCGGACAGAAGCGCTGCCTTAAGGGCGCGTGTCGGGCGAATTTGTAGGTGCAAGTTGTTCCCTCCTCTTGATTGTTATCGACCGTCTTGGCGGCGGCTTATTGGTCTGACCTCTCGACCGGTATCAGGTTGGTCAAGGGGCTTCAATTTGTCCTATCAATGGTACCGGTATCTGCGATTTTATGATGCGATTTTGCAACTACCGAAACTAAGTCACTGATATAAAACATCTTTATAAACCAATTTGATTTAATTATCTCATATTTTGTTATTCTGTCTAAACAAATTTTGGAATATGGCTTCAAGTGGCCAGGCCAAAACGTCGCATTGAAGGTAATGTTGCCAGGCGACTCGCCTTGGCCTTGCATTGAAGCTTCAGCGCAAGTTGAAAGCGCCGCGAGACGGGAAGAAATGCGTTCCCGGTCGCGCGGAGATCGCTCGAAAGCGCCGTAGTCGTTCGACGGCGAACTAAAAATGAGTCAGGCGCGCGAGGTCTGACAAGGGAGGATCGGAATGCGTCTGAGTCTTATGGCTGGCGCCGCCTGGCTAGGGGTGGCCTTCGCCGCTCAAGCGGATGACGCGGTGCTGGTGCAGCCCGTCCAGATCGACGCATCTCGTCCCGACTGGGAGAACCCGGCGGTCATTGCTCGCGACAAGCTGCCCGCCAGCGCCACTCATTTCCCCTTCGAGACACGCCAGGCAGCGCTGGCCGGCGATCCGACCCAGTCGGCGCGCTACTTGTCGCTCGACGGGTTGTGGTCCTTCCACTTTTCGCCCTCGTCGGACGACACGCCCAATGGCTTCGAGAAGCCGACCTATGACGTCGCTGGGTGGAAGACGATCAAGGCGCCGGCGATGTGGCAGGCGGAGGGCTACGATCAACCGCGCTTCAACAACATCACCTATCCGTTCCCGGCCAATCGCCCGCTCATTCCCCACGCGACCAATCCCGTGGGTTCCTATCGCCGCTCGATCGACTTGCCAGCCGATTGGTCAGGGCAAGACCTGATCCTCCATATCGGCGCGGCGGGATCGGCCTATCAGGTCTGGGTGAATGGACAGCCCGCGGGCTACTCCGAGGATTCCAAGCTCCCCAGCGAGTTCGATGTCACCAAGCTGCTGCATCCTGGCAAGAATGTCGTGGCCCTCCAGATCCATCGCTGGTCGGACGGCAGCTATCTCGAGGACCAGGACTTCTGGCGGGTCTCGGGCATCGAGCGCTCGGTGTATCTGATCGCCGCCCCGAAGGCGCGACTGACCGATCTCTTCGTCCATGCCAGCCTGGATAAGGACTATCGGGACGGCGTGCTGTCGACCGACGTCGCTCTGGCGGCCCGCGACAAGCCGGTGACCGTCCGCATGAGTCTGTTGGACGGCGCGAACACGCTGCTCACTCGGGAAGCCAAGGTCAGCGCCGGGGCGGCGCGATCGCTGGCATTGTCGGCGACCGTGCCCAGCGTGAAGCCGTGGACCGCCGAAACGCCCAACCTCTACACGCTGCTGATCGAGGTGTTGGACGCGCAAGGCCAAGTGATCCAGGCCACGCCCCAGCGGATCGGTTTCCGCACGGTCGAGATCAAGGCCGGTCGGGTGATGGTCAACGGCCGCCCGATCATCATTCGCGGCGTCAATCGGCACGAGCACGACCCGGAGACCTTCCACGTCCTCTCGGAAGCCTCGATGCGGCGCGACATCGAACTGATGAAGCGCAACAACATCAACGCCGTGCGGACCTCGCACTATCCCAATGACGAGCGCTGGTACGCGTTGGCCGACGAGTACGGCCTCTATGTCATGGACGAGGCCAATATCGAGAGCCACGCCTACATGGGCTATGGCAACGCCCACCCCGAACGGCGCGACAAGCTGCAGATCGGCTTCGATCCGGCCTGGGAGGCCGCCCATGTCAGTCGCGTCGTCAACATGGTCGAGCGCGACAAGAACCATCCGTCGGTCATCTTCTGGTCGCTGGGCAATGAGGCGGGGATCGGCCCGAATTTCGAGAAGGCCGCCGCCGCCGCCCGCAAGCGCGATCCAAGCCGCCTGATCTCCTATCTGGGCTGGGGCACGACGGGCCTGAACCACAAGCCCAACGACTATGTCGATATCTACGCGCCGATGTACGACGACATCGAGAAGATGGTCGATTGGGCCCTGGACCCCACGCGCACCCAGCCGATGATCCAGTGCGAATACGCCCACATGCAGGGCAATTCGGGCGGCAATCTCAAGGATTACTGGGACACCATTTACGCCTACGACAAGCTGCAGGGGGGCTTCATCTGGGACTGGGTCGACCAGTCGATGTACCGCTACACCAAGGACGGGCGCCGCTATTGGGGCGACGGTGGCGAGTATGGACCCAATCCCGGCGGCGAGATCGAGTTCGGCGATGGCCTGAACCAACCCGACCGCACGCCCAATCCACAGCTCTACGAAGTGCAGAAGGTGCTCTCGCCGATCCAGTTCGCCGCCTTCGACGAGGCCAGCGGCCAGGTCAGCGTGATCAACCGCCACGACTTCCGCGACCTGTCCGGCTTCGCCTTCGACTGGGTCCTGGAAGAGAATGGCGTGGCGATCGCCAAGGGCGAGCTGCCCGCTCTGACGACGAAGGCGCGCGAACGTCAGACGATCACCGTGCCGATGCCGGCTTTCGCGCGCAAACCCGGCGCCGAGTACTTCGTCACTCTGCACGCCAAGGCCAGGCAGGGCGCCGTGCCGCTGACGCCCGAGGGCTATCTGGTCGGCTGGGAGCAGTTCGCGCTCAAGTCCGAGCCGAAGGCGTCAGCTGTCGCGCGCGCCGGCGCGGTGGCGCTGTCGGACGACAAGACGAGCGCGACCCTGTCGGCGGCCGGCGTGAAGCTGACGGTCGATCGTGGCAGCGGCCTGCTCGAAAGCTACGTCAAGGACGGCGTCGTCCTGGCGCGCGGCGGGCAGCCCAACTTCTTCAGGGCCGAGACCGACAACGATACGGGCACGGGCCTCGTCGGCCAGCAACGGTCGTGGCAGACGATGACGCAGGAGCGTCAAGTGCGGTCCGTCACCGTTCGCCAGGTCGCGGACGGCGCCCAGATCGTCGTCGAACACGCCTTGGGCGCCGGCGCGGCGCGGTTCGTCACCACCTACACCATGGCGGGCGACGGTTCGGTGGCGGTCTCGGGCGAGCTGACGCCGATCAAGGACGAGCTGCCGCCGCCCGTCCGGGTGGGGCTCTGGTACTCGGTGTCAGCGAATTTGAAGACCGTCGAGTGGTTTGGGCGCGGGCCGCATGAAACCTATGTCGATCGCTACACCTCGGCGCCGATCGGGCTGTGGCGCGGGGCCGTCGCCGACCAGAACCACGACTACATGCGGCCCCAGGACACCGGCAACAAGATCGACGTGCGATGGATGGAACTGAGCGGGCAGGGCGGCGGCTTGCGCGTCACCGGCGATCGACCGCTGATGATGACCGCTCTGGCCTTCCCGTATGAAGACCTCTATCGCCGCCCACCCGGGACATGGAAGAGCACCGACATCGTTCCGCACGGCGAGGTGAGCCTGCTGGTGGACGCCGCGCAATGGGGTGTGGGCGGCGACACCACCTGGAACGGGTCCGGCATGCCCCACATGCCCTATCGCACGAGCCTTACCCCCACTCGCGTGAGCTTCCGCCTGGAGCCTTTCGCGGGAGCTGGAACAACGCCGGACAACGCGCGTCCGGCGCAAGCGACGCTGCCGCAGTAGAGCTGCCCATGATCAAGGTCCTCAATTCCACGCCCATTCGACGGCAGGCGATCTCCACGGCGATCAAGGTCGCCTTGGTCGCCGCCGTCCTGACGGTGTCGCCCGCGCGAGCGGCCGAACCGGGCGAACGCCTGGAGAAGGTGGTCATCCTCAGTCGCCACGGGGTGCGGGCCGCGATGTCCAGTCCCGAGCGGCTGGAAGAGGCGTCGGCGCGACCCTGGCCCAGGTTCGAGGTCCCCCCGGGACATCTGACCGCGCAGGGCGAAGCCCTGTCCGAATTGATGGGCGGATATTATCGCCAGCTCTATGTCGCCGAAGGCCTGCTGCGTCCGGGCGACTGCGGCGCGGCGTACTACTGGGCCAATGTCACCCAGCGCACGATCGCGACCGCCAAGGCGATCAGTCAGACCTTGTCGCCTGGCTGCGCCGCGCCCGTGAACACGGTGGGCGAGGGGCGGGTCGATCCGATGTTCGAGCCGGTCAAGACCGGAGCGGTCGTGGCGGACGCCGCGCTCGCGCGGGCTGCGGTCGCGGGTCGAGTCGGCGGTGACCTGACCGCCTGGAGCGCCAGCCACCGCACCGACGCTGAACGCCTCGACGCCTTGCTGATGCAATGCGAGGCGGGACCCTGTCCGCCCGCGCCCGGCAAACGGCGCGTGCTGGAGGCCAAGCCCGGCTTCGTCGAAGGCGAGGATCTGGTTTCGCTGTCCGGACCCGAGGCCTTCGCTTCGGGCGTCACCGAGAGCCTGCTGATGGCTTGGGCCGACGGGCGGAACTTCGCGGGTCTGGGGTGGCGGGGGCTGAACGAGGACGCGCTGACGCGGGTCTTCTCGCTTCACCAGGCCGAGTTCGATCTGCGCCTGCGCACGCCCTATGTGGCCAAGGCGCTAGCCGCTCCGTTGGCGCTGCGAATCCTGGCGACCATGGAGGACGGGGCGACGGCGATCGGTCCGGCTGACGCGCGGATCGTCGTCGTGGTCGGTCACGACGGCACCCTGGCGGCGCTCGGCGGGCTGTTGCGCATGGATTGGGTGGTCGCGGGCTATCAGCCCAATCAGATCGGGCCTGGTGGTTCGCTGGTGTTCGAGCGCTGGCGACGGGCCGACGGAACCCGGGTGGTCCGCGTCCGCTACACCGGACAGAGCCTGGAGCAGTTGCGACAGCGACGCCCGCTCAGCCTGGCCGCGCCGCCCTTGTCGGCGCCGATCTTCATACCCGGATGCAGCCGCGCCGCGGAGGCCTTCGACTGTCCGCTGGACGGCTTGCGGACACTGACGAACCACGCCGTGGGACCTGGGCAGGAGTGAGCGGTGAAAGCCGCCGCAAAGGATAGAGAGTGATGATTCGGATAGGCGTTGATTTTGGCGGCACGAAGATCGAGGTCGCGGCGCTGTCCGCCGAAGGCGAGGTCCTGATCTCGCGTCGGCGTGAGACACCTCGCGACTATGACTCGGCGATCGCCGGCGTGCGGGACTTCATCGCGGAGGTCGAGCAGGAGCTGGGGCAAACGGGATCGATCGGCGTGGGCGCGCCGGGGTCGATCTCGCCGCGGACGGGCCTGATGCGCAACGCCAACACCGTCTACCTCAATGGCCGAGCGTTCCGGGAAGATCTCTCTCAGGCGATCGGCCGGCCAGTGCGCTTGGCCAACGACGCCAACTGCCTGGCGCTCTCGGAGGCGTGCGACGGCGCGGCGCAGGGCGCGTCCGTGACGGTGGCGATCATCCTGGGTACGGGATGCGGCGGCGGGCTCGTCGTGGATGGCAAGCTGGTCGAGGGCGCGCACGGCGTCGCCGGCGAATGGGGCCATATCCCGCTTCCTTGGCCCACTATCGACGAAACGCCTGGACCGGCCTGCTGGTGCGGGCAGCGAGGCTGTCTCGAGACCTGGATTTCCGGATCGGGACTACGTCGGGATTTCAAGGCGCGGACCGGGCTGGACCACACGGGCGAGGCCATCCTCGCGGCAGCCGAGCGCGGCGATCCCGACGCCGTGCTGACCTTTGATCATCTGGTCGAGCGGCTCTCGCGCGCCATCGCTCTTCTTTGCAACGTGGTGGATCCGGACGTCTTTGTCCTGGGCGGAGGGCTGTCCAACATCGACGCTCTCTATGAGCGCCTGCCGGGGCTGATCGCACCGAGGGTGTTTTCCGACCAGTGGTCGGGCCGGATCGTCAAGGCGCGCTGGGGTGACTCCTCCGGTGTGCGCGGCGCGGCGCGACTCTGGGATCTGCCGGTCTCGTCCGACATGCGGGGCGTCATGAAGGAATTTGAAGACAAGCCGAGCGTGAGGTTGTCGCACCCCGCCTAGGCCGAAAGTTCTTTGCCGATTTGCTGAGCCAGGCGGTCGTCGGCTCAGCGCCCGCCGCTTCTCCCGAAGGCGCCAAACCATCGGCGTAACTGCTGGTCGCCGCCTGACTCCTGGGCGGCGACCAGATTTTTCATCACGATCGTCCGAATGGTGTTGGCCGACGTTGATGGCAGCGGGCGGATCGATGTCACGCGTGGCTGCAGCGGCTCATCGCCACGCGTCCTCGCACAAGAGGAAGGTCTGGCCTATATACCGCCGCTTGCGCTCAACGACGGCGCGCCAGAAATGCCCTGAAAATACCGAAAAATGCAACAATTTCAATCTCATAGATTCAGCGTTGCGCCTATGATGGACTGGAGTGATCGGCATTGCCGATCGCTGCACCGGGCGCTGTCGAGCCGCGCGCTGCTCTATTCCGAGATGGTCACCAGCGCCGCGGTGCTGAACGGTGATCGCGAAAAGCTGCTGGGTTTTGACGCGGGCCAGCATCCCGTGGCGCTGCAACTGGGCGGATCAGACCCCGCCGACCTGGCCCTGGCCGCGCGGATCGGCCAGGACTTCGGCTATGACGAGATCAATCTGAACATCGGCTGCCCGTCCGACCGCGTGCAGAGCGGCCGGTTCGGAGCCTGCCTGATGCGCGAGCCGCAACTGGTCGCCGAGTGCATGGCCGCGATCAAGGATGCGGTGTCGGTTCCGGCCACGGTGAAGTGCCGGATCGGCGTCGATGACCAGGATCCGGAAGAGAGCCTGTTCGCCTTGGTCGACGCCAGCGCGGCTGTCGGCATAGACAGCTTTGTGGTCCACGCTCGCAAGGCCTGGCTGAAGGGGCTTTCGCCCAAGGAAAACCGGGACATTCCGCCGCTGGACTATGAGCTGGTCTATCGGCTCAAGCGCGAGCGGCCGAACCTGACCATCGTCATCAACGGCGGCGTCACCGATCTCGACGCGGTCGAGGCTCATCTTGAGCATGTGGACGGGGTGATGCTGGGCCGTTCGGCCTATCACGAGCCCGGCTTGCTGGGCGCTGTGGATCGACGGGTGTTCGGCGTGGCCGATGGCGACGTCTCGGAGTTCGAGGCGGTCGAGCGCTTCAAGCCCTATCTCGCCGAGAAGTTGGCGGCGGGCGTGCACCTAGCGGCCATGAGCCGGCACATGTTGGGTCTGTTCCACGGCCTGCCGGGCGCGCGCGCATGGCGGCGGATCCTGACCGTCGAGGGCGTGCCGGCCGGAGCGGGCCTGGAAGTCGTGGATCGCGCTCTGGATGCGGTACGTCAGGCTTTGGAAGCGCGCGAGGCGCGGACCGCCGAGACCGCTTCGGCCTAAGGGTGCAGGATCAGCGCCTGGGGCGTGGCCTCGAAGCGCGACAGTCGGCCCAGATAGCTCATGCCCAGCAGCGAGGTTTCGAGGCCTTTCTCGATGACCAAGGCGTCGACGTCGCGAACGCGCGCGCCGGCGATGGCGACACTGGCCAGCTTGACCGAGGCGGCGCGGGTGCGGCCGTCGGCGGTGATGACGCTGTAGTCATAGGTCAGCCTGCTGGTATCGATGCCCAGGCGCTGGGCGTCGGCCATGCTCAGCGAGACCGCGGTGGCGCCGGTGTCGACCAGAAAGCGCACGGCCTTGCCGTCCACGGCGGCCTCGGCCCAGAAGTGGCCATCGGCGTCCTTGGTGATCTGGGCCGCGCCCTCGGCGCCGCCCAGCGTGGCGGTCGCCGCGGTCGGGGCGCGAAGTTCCGGATGACGTAAGTCGTCCAGGGAAACCACGGCCTTGGCGGCTCCCACCGCAGAGAGCGCGCCCACCATCGCGATCATCGCGAACTTGAACATCGAAGACACCCCGCCATACTGGCTTTGTGACCGTTTCTTCGGTCGTTGAAGCGACCATAGCGGCACAGGCGTTTTCAAGCCGTGAATCAGGCTTTGAAATTATAGACTGGGTTAATCAATATATAACGACCGCCGGGAATTGCTAAGAGCTGCAGATATTAAACTATTTTAATGCACTTCATGTCCTGGATTTAACTTCAAGACTGCTGTCCGCGGCGGTATCTCTCCGGCCATAAACATAAAGTGGCTTATCGAGGGAAACCGCCATGAAAACGCTCATCATCGCTACTATCGCCGTCGCGACGTTCGCGGGCGCCGCCCAAGCCGCCTCTGGCGCCTCCAACCTTGAATATCTGCAAGCCGCCCGCTGCCGCGGCCTGGCCCTTTCGGAAGGCCTGGGCAAGCTGGACACCGCCTCTGTTGACGCCTTCCTTCGAGCCGAAGGCGGTCCGCGCGAGCTGGGCGTGAAGACCTCGGCGGCCAACAAGATCGCCGCCGCCACCAAGGAAGGCGACAAGGCCGACGGCGCCAAGAAGGAAAAGCTGCTGGCCGAGCGTCAGTCGCAGTGCGGCGCCTGGCTGAAATAGGCCTTACGTCCGGCCGGCCATCAGGCTGGCCATCGGATCGGGGCGATCGGGCAGGGCAGCCATGATATCGGCTCTCTCCTGATCGCTCAGCCGAGCCCAGCCGGCGATCTCCGGCAGGGTGCGGCGACAGCCAAGACAGTAACCGGTGCCGCCGTCCACGGCGCAGACCTTCACGCAAGGCGTGACGATCGGGCGGGGCGGTCTAGCGTCGGCGTTCATCGTTTCAATCTTCTTCGTTCGACCGCCGCGACGCAAGTCTCGGCGGTGCGGCGAAGCCATGTCTCAAACCTAGAGGGGGACTATCATGCGCAAGATCATTCTTTCGGCCATCGCCGCCACCGCCCTGACCGCCAGCGTCGCGCCGGCCTTCGCCGCCGACGCCCGCTGGACCGACGCGCAATATCTCCGCGCCAGCCGCTGCGTGGGTCTGGCCCAATCCGAGGCGCTGGGCGCTGTCGACGCCTCCGCCCTGGTGACCGAACTCAAGGCCCAGGCGCGCGGTCGGGAAAGCTCGATCGCCGATCGCGGTGTCTCGCTCCGCGCCGACGCCCTGCGCCAGGGCAAGACCAAGGATGACGCCCGCAAGGCCTCGCTGCTGGCCGAGCGCGCCGACGCCTGCAAGACCTATCTCGCCAGCTGAGCCTAGCAATTGGGCGCGGGCCTCTTTAAGTCCGCGCCCATGACCGCTTCTCCGTTCGACGACATCCGCGCCCTGGCCTATGCGCTACCCGCCGCAGGCTCCTCGCCCGCCTTGGCCCAGACCGATCGTCTGGCGGAAATCTCCGCCTGGCTCACGGCCTGGACGGGCAAGACGCCGCCGGCGGTGAACCGGCCTGTCGTCGCCCTCTATGCTGGCGCGCGTCAGGGCGTCGGGCCGCGTGGCTATGCTCGCGATCGCCTGGAAGCCGTGGCCTCGGGCGGCGCGACCATCTGCCGGCTGGCCGGTGCGCAGGGCGCGGGCCTGGAGGCCTTCGACCTCGCCGTGGATCGCCCGACGCCCAACGCCGTCGACAAAGCCGCGATGAGCGAGAAGGAATGCGCCGCCACCATGGCCTTTGGCATGGAGGCCCTGGCCAAGCAGCCAGACCTGCTGGTCCCGGGCGTGATCGCGGCCGAAACCGACATGATCGCGTCCTGCATCGCGCTCGCCCTGTTCGGGGGCGAGGCCAATGACTGGACCGATGCTCCGGACCTCGTGGTCGCCGCTGTCGAGCGGGCGCGGGAGGAGGGCGGTCTCGATGATCCGCTGCAGGTGCTGCGCCAACTGGGCGGGCGCGAGACGGCCGCCGTGGCCGGCGCCATCCTGGCCGCCCGCGTGCAGAAGATCCCGGTGCTGCTGGACGGCTACGCCGCCTGCGCCGCCGCCGCCGTTCTGATGAAGATCGACCCCGATCTCCTCGCCCATTGCCAGGCCGCCCATGTCGGCGCTTCGAAGGGCCATGCCCGGCTGCTAGCGGCCCTCGACAAGCGCCCGCTTGTGGCGCTGGATATCGGCGACGAGGAAGGGGTGGGCGGCGCCAGCGCCCTGGCTCTCATCAAGCTGGCCTGCGAGGCGCGCTAAGGGTTTTCGCGCTTCGGAGCGGTCTTAACTGAACGCGGATCATATTCGCTTCCGTTGACGCTAACGTCATCTTTCCAAACGCTCGTTCGACATCTATCGTGGCGCCCGACACAACAAATCGGCCCTCCTCAAAGAGGCTGAAACCGGGAGCCCGCGCCATGAATCTCGACTTCTCGCCCGAGGACGTCGCCTTCCGCGACGAAGTCCGCGCCTTCATCGCCGAGAACTATCCGGCAGGCCTGCGTGAAAAGCAGGAAGAGGGCGAGGAAATGGCCAAGGAAGACTTCCTGGCCTGGCATCGCGCCCTGGCCAAGAAGGGCTGGGTGGCTCCCGCATGGCCCGAGAAGTTCGGCGGTCCGGGCTGGACCTCGGTTCAGCGCTACATCTGGTCGGAGGAGACCGCCCGCGCCGACTGCGTGCCGATCCTGCCGTTCGGCATCAACATGGTTGGACCGGTGATCTACACCTTCGCCACGCCCGAGCAGAAGGAGCGGTTCCTGCCGCAGACCCTGTCGGGCGACATCTGGTGGTGCCAGGGCTATTCCGAGCCTGGCGCGGGCTCCGACCTCGCCAGCCTCAAGACCAAGGCCGAGCGCTTCACCGGCGACGACGGCAAGGAATACTACCTGGTCAACGGCCAGAAGACCTGGACCACCCTGGCTCAGCACGCCGACTGGATCTTCTGCCTGGTCCGTACCGACCCGGCCGCCAAGATCCAGGAGGGCATCTCGTTCCTGCTGATCGACATGAAGTCGCCGGGCGTCACCGTCCGTCCGATCATCACCCTGGGCGGCGAGCACGAGGTCAACGAGGTTTGGCTCGAGAACGTCAAGGTGCCGGTCGAGAACCGCATCTTCGACGAAAACAAGGGCTGGACCTGCGCCAAGTTCCTGCTGGCCCACGAGCGCTCCGGGATCGCGGGCGTCGCCCGCTCCAAGCGCGGCATCGAGCGCATCCGCCAGATCGCTTCGACCGAGCTGTCGGATGACGGCGAGACCCTGATCAAGGACCCCCAGTTCAAGCGCAAGATCGCCGAGCTGGAGATCGACCTGACGGCCTTGGAGTTCACCGAGCTGCGCACCCTGGCGGGCGAGGCGGCCGGCAAGGGCCCGGGGCCGGAGTCCAGCGTGCTGAAGATCAAGGGCACCGAAATCCAGCAACGGATCACTGAACTCGTTTTGGAAGCGGCCGGCCACTATGACGCGCCGTACTTCCGGGGCTTCCCGAACGACGGCGACAACGCCCATCCGATCGGTCCGGACTTCAGCCATCGCGCGGCGCCGACCTATTTCAACGTCCGCAAGACGTCGATCTACGGTGGCTCCAACGAGATCCAGCGCAACATCATCGCCAAGATGGTGCTGGGGCTCTAGCGCCTTCGCCTGTCATCCCGGGCGAAGACCCGGGACCGCCGCACACAGTGACCAATAAGATCTCGGCCGAGGCCGAGACGACAGAAGAAACGGAAACCCTGGGATGGATTTCAACTTCACCGAAGAGCAGTCGATGGTCCGCGACACGGTCGCGAGCTTCCTGCAGGACAAGTACGACTTCGAGACCCGCCGCAAGATCGTCGCCTCCGAGAGCGGCTGGCGCGCCGACTACTGGAAGGCCTTCGCCGAGGAGCTGGGCATCCTGGGCGCGCCGTTCAGCGAGGAGCTGGGCGGGCTGGGCGGCGGCGCCATCGACAACATGATCATCATGGAAGAGTTCGGCAAAGCGCTGGTCATCGAGCCCTATCTGGGCACGGTGGTCATCGGCGGCGGCTTCATGAAGCACTCGGGCTATGCTCACGCCGCCTCGGTCATCGAGGGCATCGTCGGCGGGACCACCACCATCGCCTTCGCCTATGCCGAGCCGCAGGGCCGCTACACCTGGCGTGACCTGAAGACGACCGCCAAGAAGGAAGGCTCCGGCTATGTCCTGAACGGCCACAAGGCCGTGGTGGTCGGCGCGCCGTTCGCCAGCCACCTGATCGTCACGGCCCGCACGGGCGGCGCTCAGCGCGACGCCGGCGGC
>Ga0307515_10017693_pt1 | contig 12960 bp, 5 predicted proteins | sample 17_EM_MG_FD_194513 | JGI IMG/M metagenome (GOLD analysis project Ga0307515, IMG submission 194513) | Populus trichocarpa ectomycorrhiza microbial communities from riparian zone in the Pacific Northwest, United States - 17_EM | ecosystem: Host-associated > Plants > Roots > Unclassified | place...
ATTTATTTATTTTTAAAAAATAAAACAAATTGAAAAAAGAATATAAACTAAGCTCAGAAAAAGGATTAAAATTATAATTCTTGGAACAACAATAGCATAGCCGATTAGCTTTGTAAACAAGAAGGGATTAAGTACATATTTGTTTGGTTAGAAGGGTTTTTGTAATGTTTTTTTGTTTAAAAATATATTAAAATAATATATTTTTTATTTTTTTTATTTTTAATATCAGCATATTAAAACAATAAAAAACATTAAAATTAATTAACTTAAGTTTTTTAAAAAATTAAAAAAAAATAGTAACCGTGCTGAAGTTTTTCATATTTTCATTATGGTTGAAATTGTGTTTTCAAATAGCATGGAGAAGAGAAAATGGAAAGATTGGCAGCGAGGTAGCTGAATTTCCTGTAAATTCTCGCATTTCTGTAACCCTTGAATCTCGTAAACTTTCAAAGGATGTGAAGGGGCACAAGATGGATCCTCCAAAATCCAATCCAGCTGAATTAGGATTATTAAATTGGTTTTTGACTCTCAGACAACTTCATGTTCATCATTTTCTCACTAATACAAGACTTGTCCAAGTGTTATCATGTCACCCGCTCCAAAAGATTATTAAAACTTATTTTCCAAATTAATACCTTCAAATAATAACTTTCACTGTAATACATGCCCAACCATTGATCACACTAATAACATATGCAAATAATAACCACAAATATAGCATATGCATAATATATAGGTCGTGCATAAATAATTTTGCTAGACCAATAAATTATGCATATGCTAAATACGCAACCACTTGTCATATTAATACCACATGCGTGACCAATAAATTAATCATATATTATATACCCAACTATTTTGTCACTTATACTAGTTGAAAAATAAGTTTGCTAGCCATGCTAATTTGAAAAAAAAACTCCACTTCAAGAGTATATAAAAATTGAGAGAATGTAACTTTAAGGGGTATAGTTCAACTGATCAGACTCTAAATTTGCTTTTTAAAAATTACCAGTTCGAGTTTCACAAATCTCAGAGTTATCAGAGGCTTATATGACTGTTAACTTCAGATGTCGTGGGATTAATTAAGGTATATACAAGCTGATTTGAATATCCATGTTAATAAAAAAACTAGGAGAATATACGTACATTGATTGAATTAATTTAATTTAATTTAATTTTTTTAATATATCTTTTTGTCGACATTGATTGCTAAATAATTAGAGGAATTCATAAACAAAAGTATTTTGAGCTGATCCATGACGTGCGCCCATGGTGGAAAATCTGCAAACCACCGACATAGGGCTTCGCCATTTGGTGCCGGCTTAGTCAAATTGTCTTGTAAATTGGATTTTTATAGGCAGCGTTTTTCTAGTTGCTCCGTCATTTATGACGTTGTACGATGATCATGTGAGGTTGAAATTTGAACGCCACCGTATATTTGCAGATATTTTATATCAATTTGCAAATGGGGGGAGAGGGTGGTGTCCCTGTCGACGGGCACCGTTTTCTTTACGCACGGAATGCCATACATGCTTCCTCGTCAAAAAGACTATAATTACACCATCTAACGTTTTTTGACTTTCGAATTAAATGCTGTTTTACTTCCAGAATCATGTAGTGTGGACTCATGTGTATCTGGATGACGTCTCGGGTCTATATTTTCTTTCTAAAAATAATATATAAGTATTGCAAGCTGGTGTTTTTATATTATTTTTTATGTCTCTAGATATGGTCTTGACTGATCGACTAAATTAATTTTATTTTAATCAAATAATTTAAAAATAGGTAAAATAATAGATGGATAAAAAACCAAAAAAACAAAATCATGATAACTCAAAAAATAGATTTTTTTCAAGAACAAAAAATAATATAATTTAATTTTCTGTCAGTTAAATATAAAAGTGTAAAATTAAGTAAGGGCAAGGGCGAAAGTAAGGAGGGCACCCCCCAAGACATTATTTTATTATTATTGAGTTATTAAAGCATTACTTTGTGACATCAAATAATTAAGGCATTACTTTGGGTTATTATTGACTTTACTTTTGATTTCCTTTTAATTTACTCTGGACCTAGATAGAAAGAAAAAAATATTAAGGCATTCTTTTGTGAAATTAAAAACAAAACCATCAATTTATCCTAATATAAATCATGCAGCCGATCAAACAAAGAAATAAAAATACAAATCGCGAGCAAAATTTTTCTACAAAAAGATTGAAGCAAAACCACCAATTAATTTATCTTTCATCAAACAAAACAAGATAACTTAAATTTAAAATATATATTTGTTTTGTTTTGAGATTGTTAATAATTTGATGAGATTTTTTTATATTTCTACCACTTTTGCTTTTTTTTTTCTCAGATCTGCTAGTTCTACCAGTTGTTTTTTGAATTCTTGTTATAGTGATTTTTTTTCTAATTAATTAGATATATTTTATTGGTTTTGTTTTGATTATGCTTAGATTTTTTTTATGTTTTGTTTTTAGCAGAGCCACCAAAATTATCAATTTTTTCGTATGATATATGTTTTGATTTTAGGTTGAACCATGAACAAAATAAGAAGAATTGATTTTTTTTTAAAAAAAGAAAAAGAAAAAAATATTAATAACTCATAGCCTAATGAACCAACTCCAATGTGTAATGTTGAAGTTATGGTTGAGTAGCCCCAATATGTTTCATAAAGGTCATTATATGTTTGTAGTAAATTATTTGAATAAAACTATATTATGCAGGTTTTGTTTTACAACTCATGTACAATAAATTAAAATAAATATTATATCTTATTATATTAATTTTGGCCCCCCCTAACAAATAATCTTAGCTTCGCCCCTGGGTAAGGGGGATACAAAATTGACCCGAGTCAATCCGAGTTAGCATGATAGACAAGTAATCTGGGCAATAAGAGTCGTGTCAACCCGGGTTAACCTGCTAAATCCACATTTTAGATCATGAGATCGAGATAACTCAATAGAAAAAAAAATCAAAGAAAACCACAACTATTTAAAAAAAAGATAATGTTGAATGATGAAATCATAAGAGAAAATAAGCCAAAAAAAGATGTCAACCCCCCCTCTCCATTAAATTTTCAAACTTGTGACCTAAGTCATTAGATCAGAAGCACCATGTATGAAAAAACCATAAAGCCTAATCCCTAACAAATTAAATAATAAACAATGAAATTAGGGAAAAAAATCTATTACACAAAAACGATTCAATACAAAAAATAGTAATTAAGAAAATGATAATAAAAAATAGAATACAAAATAAAATAGAGGGCAATTATAATTTTTTTATTGGAGGGTGAAATTGAAAAGAAAAATAATTCTAACAAAATATCAAAAGAATGAGGAAGAAATTAAAAAAAATATATACCATAAATTTAGATTGAATGATTAAATTAAAAACTAATAGAATCTTTACAAAAAGGTAAAGAAAAAATAGAAATAAAAAAGGATAATGACCAAATTGAAAAAATATATATGATAAATCGGGATTGAATAATAAAATTAAAAACAAATAAAAATTATATAAAATGACCGAGAACAAAAAAAAATAGGAAAGGATTGAAGTTGAGATTCCAACAATAAAAAGGATCAAGTTGTAATTTTAGGGGAGGAGGGAGAAAATAAAAAAAAACAAAGAAAGCCCCACCGGTTAAAAATCACCTCCCATCGGCTACACGCGTCGCACCATCAAGAAAAAAACGCGAAGGCGATCCCAACGACGCAAAGGCGAATTATTTTATTGTGCATAAAAATTATAAAAAAACAAGTATATTCCTGGATAAATTTCTAATAATCAATACAAAAAGATTGAAATACCCCAGCAGTAACGCCATTGATTTTTCCGGGGATTAGTAAAAGGTTTTCTATATGCATGCTGAATTTATCTTCCCCTCTATTTTTTTTTTTATATACATATATAAATTGAAGAGCAATTTATCAGATAGAGATTAAAAGTAATCTGTCTAGTGGACCCTTGAATAAGTAGTTGCTCTTTATTGATCAACATGAACTTGGCTAACAATTTGCTTGTTAGATTCAGATCAGCTGCAGAAAATGACATTTGGAGACTTATCAAGAAATTTATATTATAGTCTAACGGGGAGATTTTATTATTGATTGTTTGAAACCTGAGATCGAGGGCCGGTATTGGTTTAGTTCGGTCATCAAGTGCCGTTTCTGTTCTGGATTTGCGAATCTGATGGGACGCGGTGGGTGGATGTAATGTTTTTGGTTTTGAATTAGTTGTTGAATTAATTTATTTTTTGATATTTTATTTTTATATTAAATTTAATTTTTAATTATAATGTATTTGATATTGGATCATTTATTAAGTTAATTATTTTTTCAATTGCATCCCTTTACACTTTGTTTTTATATTATATTTGGTCTTAATTCTTTTAATTATGATGTTTTAGGTCTTGAATTCTTTATTGAATTAATTTATCTCTGGATTTCATCCCTTTACATTTTATTTTTATATTAAATATAATCCTTGTTCTTTTTAGTTGTTCTTATCTTTTTTTTAATTGAAATTATCTTCTAATTTCATCTGTTATGATTTTTTTTTTATTTTTTGTGTTAAATTTGGTTCTCTTTCTTTTCAGGTTTATATTTTTTAAATCATTTTTTTAATTTTTTTTCATGTTTATCCCTAATTATTTTGGTTGGATTAACATTTTCATTGTTATGTTTTTGTTTGCCTTTTACGTTGTGATCTGACCTCATGATCTATATCATAAATTTTGAAGATTGGACCGGGTTCGCTTCAATTATTTTTAAAAATTTCATCCATCATCATTGAATTCGTTGAAAATTGATTTTCTTTATTTTTTTTTTATGTTTTAGGTTCTTTTGTGAATTTGATTTTTCTTTTTTCTTTTTCCCTTTAATTCATTATTTTTTTATATATATATTTAAGGATTGATATGATACTACTCACGAGTTTTAATGATCTTATTTGGTTTTGGTGGTGCTTTGTTTTTTAATATTTTTTTTCATGAGTTTTTTTCATGATATTATTATTCTACAGTTTGGTTCATGGAGTTTGATAATCATTATTTTTTTTATTACATTGAGTCGTTGATTTTATTTTTTGCTTTTTAGAATATAATGATAGTGCTTTGGCATTATATTTTCGGTAAAGAAATTGACCCCATCCAAAAAGAAAAAGGGTTTTCGATTTTAACCTCTTGAGAGCTACTGGAACTTGACCGGAAAACTGCCGGAGCTGGGTGGAACCAAAAGGAGCAGTAGTGGCGATTGGGGTGTTGTGGGAGGTACTGTAGTGTCTGTGGTGTGGAGCTAAGGACAGTGGACAGTGGACAGTGGACAGTGGATAGTGTCTGTGTTGTGGAACTAAGGACAGTGATGGTAGGTGATGATTTTTTTTTGTTGAGGAAGAGGGAAGAAAAGGGATGAACAATATCAAGGTTAATGACTTTGTAAAACCAGAAAAAGGTTGGAAAACAACCATTCTTTAATTTCATCTAATTATGCGTGGTTCACATAGCATCGAATAATGGTATTATTGGGAGTAGCGAGTTAGTTGTTGAGTTATTGGTGTCAATTAGTACGAGTTGCAGAGCCATGACAGAGACATGTTAAATGCAACTTGAACGTTCATCCACCATTTTTCTTTTACCACTAGCAAACAAGAAAGAGGAAGGATAGAGCTGGTGCGAGTCCAATTGATTATTACTATATAGCTTTCGGGCCGGTCTGATATTTTTTTTAAAATATAAAAAAAACAATGACAAATTGCTCTAAATGTATTTAAAAAAAAATAATATTAACAGCTTGATAATATAAAAAGAGAGAGAAAAAATACTACCTATCAATTCTTAGAAATCCAAACAATGAAAGATCAATTCAAAAAAAAAAATTAATGAACAAAAAAGTAAAAAACAAATATCAATAAATCCGGGTTATGAAATATAAAAAAAAAAACTAAGATTATGAATTCAATGATGAAATCAAAAACAAATTCAAATTTGATAAGGATGCTAAGAATAAAAATTTAAAACCAAAACCTAAAATACAATCAAATATTGAAATGAAGGGCCAAATTAAAAACTCTTAAGTCCACAAAATTTACAACAGAATCCAAAACAAAAATAAAAATCAAGTGAGTGAGGACCATATTCGAAAAAAGGAAAAAATTGAAAAAATCAAAATCAAAATACACCATTTAATGCTCGACCCAACAGGTTAACTCGAAACTCAAGGGACTCGAGGTATAGGTTGGCCTGGGTCTCAAAAGTAATTAGAACAAATGACAAAAAATATTTGATGCTTATATTTAATTCAAAAGCAAAAATCTTTTTAAAAAAACTAATTTTGAACAAAGCCAAAAAAAAAAAACCTCTAAGTAACACATGCTTTTTTCAAAACGAATGGAAAATCCCATAGGAATTGGAAAAAAAAGTAAGAAAAAGTTTGAGGATGAAACTGAAAAAAAAAAAGCTTTTAATTAAATCATCATATTTTAAATTAAATTGAATAGTTGCAATTCAGTTTTATCCCAACAGTAAAAAATATCAAAATTAATTATGAAAATTAAAGAAATCAATTCAAAAACGAATTAATCTCACTAACATATTAAGTTTCAAGTATCCAAGTGTCAAGTGTCACATTTTGATATTATAAATATCTATATAATAGCATTAGAAAGCCCACTAGGAGAGTCCATCCACCATGACTTTCACTTAATTTACGATACAATAGAAACCTCCACTTACAAATATTTAAGAGGGAGCGTATCTTTCCAATATGAGATAAACATCTTTTAGTTCTTTATTCATTTACAAATTACATCAACAATCCCCTGCTAGTTTATAATTAATGTCTTTTTACTTTATAAAATTATGCTTATAAGAAGGTATTTTGCATTTTAAACCTTCAATTAGTGTTAGAACTTGAATCCTACTAAAATTACTGGTGTTCATAGATTAAATAAAAAAATTTATTGTAAAAAGTTATTGGTGTTCATAGATTAAATAAAAATTTTTATTGTAAAATCAAATATACTACACACATAATACTATCCAAACTCTTAAAGAGGTTTAGAACTATTTAGCACTATTATGGCCATGTGCTAAAATCTCATTTTCAAAATATTTACAAGAGAAAACCTTAACTCTTGTCACAAGCAGCACCACTTCTATATTCATATAGGTAGAAATGTACATGTATCTATTACATTAAACATGAACTTTTAAATTTTATTAAGACCCTACATTTATCCTTCTTTACATAATAGAACACACTGAATATTATCAAAATATGGTCCAAAATTAATTATTAGTATCCAACATATACTAAACAGTAACTTGTTATTACCCTTTAAACTTAGAGATAAGCTTCTTATTGATCCAAATTTGGGTTCCTATTATTGGTATATTTGATAATAGGTTTCAATCTCATTTCATTAGTTGTTTTTTTTACCATGTCTCTAGATAGTTCTTTTATGAGCGAATCTGTTAAATTAGTCACATACTTCACATAAACAATGGTGATTACCTCATTCATAATCAACTCTTGAATATATCCATGTCGAATGGTTATATGTCTAGCGAATAACTAACATAGGTCATGACCACAACTTAATATTCAACAATACATTTTTTAGTTATTCTATTTCTTTACCTACAACAGCCATAACAATAAATTCTGATTTCATGAAAGAATAAGAGATGCACGTTTGTTTTTTAGATGCCTAAGATATTGCACCTCCTCCAAGCGAGAAATCCATCTTGATGTGGACTTATTATCACTCGAACTAGTTATCTAACTTGCATCAAAATATCCTTCCATCACAGCTTAAACATCAGAATAAAATAAGCCCAAATCGATCATTTTTTTTAGATAACCAAAAACTCTTGCAATAGCTTTCTAATGATCCGTATTCAGCTTGCTTATATATTTTGATAACTTGCATATAACAAAAGTTATATATGATCTTGTACAATACATAACATACATAAGACTTCCAATGGTACTAACATATTCTAGTTGTGCTACCATTTTATCACAATAATCATTTAACTTCATACTAGAGTCAAATGGGGTATTAGCCTACTTTATATTGAGATACTTAAACTTATCAGGTATTTTCTTAATATAATGTGATTGATTAGCACACGCATACATAATTATATATATATTTTTGTTGAGATTAATAAAATTTGGGAATTTTTTCTGTATATGTTGATTTGCTATCTCTTTACTTGTGTGATTCCACCTACTAACAACTTGTGAGAGTGAGGAAAACCTTTTAAGTGCGAGAGACACTTAGTCATAGGCAAACACGAGTGTAAAGGGTGAGGAAATGCTGAGTTTAGTAGGGGGCTAAACTACAACATATATAGAGCTAAAAATTTTCAACGAGAACTTGATCATGAGACAAAAGCTATTGTGGCAGATGGAAACCCATTTTTATATTTGGTTTGTTTAAATATTTAGATGTTCATAAATTTACTTGGTTGCATTTTATGGTGCTTCAAAGTATTCTTCTTTTTCTTTTCATTTAAACGTAAACTTTAAAATTATAAATGTAATGAGAAAACAAAAGATTTACATGGCCATCTTCCTATAAATACACTCAATTAGATTTTTCTTTTTTCTCTTTTTAAAACATCTCTTTGTAATTTCATTCTTCAACTAATCGTGCTATTATTTTCACTATATACTGCGTAATGCGTACAACATAAGTCAACTCTCCCTTTTTTTTTAGGCTTATCAACTTTTTTATCATACCATTTGCAATTCCTTACCTCTTGAAAAAAACTAAAATGTCAACAGATCAACGCCTGCTCCCCTTTAATTATTACAGACTCTAGAGGGATATTTCTGTCAATATCAAGACTCAAGAGTCTTAAGAGATCAGTTAAGTGTTGCTTTCTGAGATTGCAAGTGAAGTTGCTAGCCATGCTCTTGCTAGCTTCCTTTTAATACTACATATTTCTAATGAGTTCTAATGCATTATAGGCTAGTTTATTTGTGTGGTTCATTATTTTTTTAAATTTTTTTTGTTTGAAAATTAATATTTTTTTATAATTTAATATGGTGATATTAAAAATAAAAAAATCTAAAAATTATTTTAATATATTCTCAATTGAAAAATATTTTTGAAAAACACTCTACATTGTATTATCAAATACACACTAACCCCAATGACAGAGCATTAGTTATTGCCATTTTCCAAAAATTGCTCATTTTAAAATTTCAAATTTTAAAACGCTCATGGTGGGATTGATTATGCCAAAAACAAAATCTGTCTTTGAGAAGTTGACCTTAATAATACATTGATCAAGTTTGATCGATATAGTCTATGGAATGGATAAAACGTTACATCCAGATTGTAAATAGATGACTTTCTTAATGAGTCATATATGGAGTGTTATGAAGATAGTACAGTCCATTTCAATTGTTCGATCATTGCCATTGAGAAGTATAGAATTGTAAATTATAGGAATTGTAAAGGTTAGAAGTGTGATTGTCCCCCTTCAATAGTAATAAATTATGATTTAAGATTTTTAAACTACTAATGATTTAGTGCAAGCTTTGAATGTCTATATTTTTTAATTGAAAGTAGCTTCTTACATATATAAAATTGTAATCTAAGTAATTATTTAGTGTTGTTATGTCTTTCAATTGTTTTTAAAATTGTATTATGTCTTTTAATTGTTATAATTTCAAAAAATAATGATTCGATTAAGATTTGTTTAATAATTGTATGCAAATTGGATTAAATATAAATATATAAAAACCTATTCTAACCCAATAGATTAACGTTATTAGTTGGAAATAGAGTTTCAAGAGTTCATAGAAATAACATATAACATGCAAGAATAATCAAGACTAAATAGAAACTAAACTTTCACTCATCTTATCCCAAATCAAATCAATGTTTAAAAGAGAAAGACGAGGTAGATTTTGATGATTTTATGTTTTGGCACCGCCTTATTCAAATTCGATCCTTTGTAAATCTCAATTTTTTTATAGGGATTCAAATTGTTGAGGGTGTTTAAGGTACAATCGTAAGCAATTTTTCGGTTTGAAAAGTAATTTTAATAACCACAATTAAGTGTATGAAACAATAGTTTGAGTGTGTTAAAATTATGTGATAGGTATGTAAAAAATATATTTAATGGTGGGCATAATTAATACTAAATCAAACATTAATTTATATATAACTGAAAACAACGGATAATGTTTATTAGTGTGAATGATGATGAGTTTGAGGAAATAAACAAATGGTACAAATCTTACAAATTTGAGCAAACTTCAAAAATGAGTAAAATGATTGATGTACCTTTACAAGCAATTTTTTTTAACTTGTGTTCAATGGGTTTTTTGTCTTTCTAAAATGGTTTTTTTTTTAATTATAATCAAGTTGACTTATGAATAATTTGTTCGTTGCATTTCTCTTATGTTGTTTGAGTGGCGCGTGCAATGGTTTTTGGAGGTCAAATGGTGGCTTTCAAGGCGGCGTTAAAATTATATCAACGGCCCCTACATGTCCAGGTAGTGCGTGTGGCCAACCGACCTTAGGTTTAGCATTGATAGCCTTTTCTTTTTTTCCTTCTTTCACCCCCCTTATTTATTTTCATGATTGCCCTTCAATTTGTTTTTCTTTAAGATCTAGTCTTTATTCTTCTGGTTACTATTTATTTATTTGAAATGATTTATATAATTTGATTTTTTTTTAATTTCATCATCTTTTAATTTTTTCTGTTATATTTGGTCTACATTCTTTTAATTGCTATTTATTTTATTTTTGATGGTTTTTAGATTTTTTTTATGATTTTATCATTCTTTAGTTTTTTTCCCTATTAGACTTGATTCTCGTTCTATTGATTGCTATATCTTTTACTTTGGCAATTTTTTTGATTGATATTTTTTTTTCTTTATTTCATTCTTATGTATTAAATTGGTTAAAAATTAAGCTTAATGGATTGCAGGTTTAAAAGATTAACTTAGGTTTAGGAGATTTACCTAGATTTCTTTTTCTTTTTTTAAGCTTATGTTTTTTCAGTTTAATCATTTGACATTTATTATTTGCTTTTTATAGAAACTTTTATTGGTTTTGAAAACAACCTGGGTTACCTAGAGTCTTTTTATACATCGTTCTTTGTTAAATTTAGATTTTTTAGAGATTTTTTTATTAAATTAAATCAATTGATTAAATATATACATGAGATGCTTACTTCATGATATGTTGGTTTTTTTTTTTTTTTTTTTTATGTTGGTAAGGCAGTGTCCTCGATGGAGCAATGATGAGTCTCTAACGAGCTTTTCTTTATTCTTCTCCCGGGTATTATATTGACAACTCATTTTTTATAGTTAATAATTGCTAAATTTTTGTAATTTTATTTACTATAGATGTTTTTTTAATCATATTATTAAATCAACTGATCTTATTGAACATAGTCAAATCAATGACTTGAGTCTCATATTTTTCTTGTGTTGTTTTTTTTTAAAATATTAGCGTTGCCTGAACATTTTTTTATCAATTTTTTCTTACTTTATTTATTGTCGTTGCTTTGTTTATTCATGCCATATAAATTAATTGAGCTTCTTAAATCCAATAGAAACAATGACTTGAATCTCAATTTTATTTTTTCTTTTTAAGAAATGCTTGTGTCACTTTAATATTCTGTTTATGTTTAAAAATTTAAAGTTAGCATGCGGCAAAGCGCGAGCCTCCCATTAAAAAAACTATGTAAGTGCTTAGTGTGTGCATTGTGTTCTATGAGGCAATGTATTATGGATTACAATAATGAAGTGATAATTTTGCCCTTCACTCCAAAATCACTAAGCCTTGCAAGAGGGTAGAAGGGTCTTTTTTTAATGGACAAAAAATCATTTATGATTTGGACGGAAAAAAAGTCTTTATATAATATCTCAACACAATAAAATTACTTAACACTTTTAAAAACAAAACTTTTTAAAGCTGTCTGTAAGAGCTTTATCTTATTTTTTAAATAATAAAATAACTCATTTGACATTAAAGACAAATTTTTTATAACTTGACTTCATGGGCCTTTACATCTTTTCATGTATAATAATAATAATGTTTAGGAAACTCGCTTGCATTCCCCCCCTTTTTCTTAACTTATGTTTTTTAGTTTTATCTTTTATCATTTATTTAATTGGAGATTGAACTTCATTATTTTTTTAATTTTTTTTATAGAATTATTTACTAATTTTGATAATAACTCGAGTTTTCTAGGGTCTTTTTATTTATCGTTCTATGTTGAATTTAGCTTTTTTAGAGTTTTTTAATTTATATTAAATTAATTAATTAAATATAAGTATGATATACTTATTTCATAATATTTTATTTAGTTTGTTTTATGAGTTGTTATTTTTTACAGCGCATAGGGCCTCTTTTGGTGTCGTCATGGAACCAATCACAATAACTTTTGAACCATCTTGATAAGTTCTTTTGATAGCTAAGCATTGTCCACCATAGAGCATCGATAAATTTATAACGAGTTTTTTTTTCTTTTCAAGTTCAATACTAACATATTATTTTTTATAATTAATTATTGATTTTTTTTGTTCACATTATTTACTATGTTTTTTTTAGATTATATTATCAAATTAGATCAAATTTATTGAATCCAGTTAATAATTGGAATCATATATTTTTTTATTTTTTAAAAAATAATAACATCAGCTTTTTACATTAAAAAAAAATCTACCCGTATCTAATCTAGTTCTAAAACTGAAGTACGATCTACAAGAAATATATATATAAAAAAGAAGTATTTATAGGGCTATGTTAATACCACGTGGCAAACTCTAGATCACTACCGGGGATCCAATCCCTTGGAATCCTCTTGCCATTCACAGACACCTTATTTTACTATACACGGGATGGGATGGTCACACCCACACACATTCCTTTTCTTGTAGATTGCAGGAAGACCGAGCCATCATTCTTTTTTGTGAA
>Ga0307515_10017694_pt1 | contig 12960 bp, 10 predicted proteins | sample 17_EM_MG_FD_194513 | JGI IMG/M metagenome (GOLD analysis project Ga0307515, IMG submission 194513) | Populus trichocarpa ectomycorrhiza microbial communities from riparian zone in the Pacific Northwest, United States - 17_EM | ecosystem: Host-associated > Plants > Roots > Unclassified | place...
TGGCAAAAATTTATTTCGCTACGTGCACGCAAGGACCTTTTTGGTTGCCCTTGAGATTCGCCTTAGTTGGCTAGGAGAATCAAATTAAAAACGTACGCTTCCTTTTCTCCCCCTTAACTACGCCTCCGTTGTGGCCGCCAAAACGCGAATACAACACTGTTTCTGCAATTACCGATGAAATTTGGCAATATCGTACGGTGGAACCTCACGATATTTAATAAAGATCACGATACTGTAGAGGCTGATCGCAAGTCCGCCAGAAGTAAGGTTCTTGTAGCCAAGCATACGGCTTTGCTACAATTACTATGTATAGCTGGTGGCAACGAAGCGAGATTGGATGCGCGTACCGAATTTGAAATTTTGGAGCACTCGCTCAAGGGGGGGTGGAAGCTGGTCGTGAACAAAGCTGTATTCAAGACCCCTGAATGCCTGATTTTTCAGTTAAGCGACTCTTTCAGCCAATCATGAAGCTCTCATTTTTTAGGGAAAACATGTCAATTTGCGTCTTTTCTATGATATATATCAAAACGCGAGCTTTCCCTACATAACGCAACATCGCATCAACATCGCCATGCCCCACACCAGCTTTGATAGTGCGACCTCGTTGGAAATTGTGGGCCATTGGCAGCAGGCTGCAAGAAAGCAGGATTGGAGTTGTGGACAAGCTCGGGTGCCCTTGTGGAATCTTCATCTACAAGACGATGCGATCCGTTAATAGAGGTGTTACGTATGATTGATATTTCCTGGCTTCATTGGAATCACTGGAATGGAGCTGTGATCTCCCTTAGATGCCGATGATCGCTTTCCCGGGCGCGGAGGAACCATAAGTATGTAAAAGCGAAGACCCAAATTGACTCAGCAGCAATGCTATAGCTGGAGCCATATACTACCATGAAAACCCACACCTCATCCAATCACGCGTTTCCTTTTCCACAACCTCCTCGACCTCGCGATCCGGAGCTAATTTCTGGAAGCCCTGGAAAGTTGTTCGCGAGGCCCGCCGATTTTGCCACAGGGTTCCGAATCACAGACACCATTTCTGCTTCGCTGACGCTCCTCCAAGGCCTTCAAAGCCGAACTAAAGTCAAAAAGCGAATCAAGAAGCGCCTCTCCCGAGCCTCCACCCCAGAGCCCCGGACACACCCACCCCCGCCACCACCACCACCCGCCAGCATCTCCTCCACCTCAACCAGCTCGCTGCACCTCGCCACGCCGCCTTCCCTCCTTCCCCTACCAACGAAAGCACACCAGAGTCCACAAAGTCCACCTCCACACCCCCAGCGCCTCTCCTCACACGCTTCGCCGCCTTGACCATAGGTATAGCCCTCTCATTCCTTCCGTCCACCACTAGCAACTGTACTTGTGGACTTTCGATTTGGAAGTGCGCATAAGTGAACGGAATGATATAGGGTTTTGATAGTAGAAGAAAAGAAATTAATCGTATAATTACAATAATTGTACTTCCGCCTTATTCCCTTCTCTATCATCCTCGTTGTCTACCTCCCTCCTTCCTAACAAATTCCTTTCTTCGAAAACGAAAAACTGAGAAAAGAAAGCACCGGTAGCCCCGCTGTCAGTTCAGCTTCTGTGTCGTAAATCATCACTTCGTCAGCCAACAGCCTAACAGCCCATGCCGGCGCCCGAAAACGATGAGTCCGTGCCCTACGCTGATGCGGACGCCTGCGCCGTGCCCTCTTAAGGGGAGGGGAAAAAAAGGAAAGAAAAAAAAAATAAACCCAAGAATCCAAAATCCAGAATCCAATATCCAGAATCCAATATCCAGACCCAGTTGCAGCCCCAAATCCAAAACCAGGTCTCCCTTCCCTCCCTGCCTCCTAGCCCATTACCCAAAAAGCCTCCTAGTTCCTACCACACTAATCTCCAGCATTCGCCGGATTCTTCAAAAACAGCCTCATCGTCCCGCCCACCTTGCCCAAATCGCCAAAATCCCCCTTCACGCCCCCAGCACCAGTCCCAGCACCTCCCCCTCCAACACCCAGTCTACCCGCACCCTCAACCTCACCCTTGGCCCCGCCTCCCCCAGCAATACCGGTGTTAGACGTGTTGACATGCCCCGAGACACGGCGCGCCTGGTTTATCATGCCCTCAATCCACTCGAGCTTCTCGCCGGACAAGTCCAGCTTCTTGGCCTTAGGACCCGCCAGCCCGACCTCGTTCCCGCTCCACGACACCCGACCCGACGAGCCCGACGAACCGCCAGATTCGCCCACCGCCGCAGCCGCAGCCGCAGGCGTCGTCGTGATGGACGGCGTGAGCTGCACCGCGTCGAGAGCAGATGCCTTTCCGGGCGTCACGCCAGGCGTCGCCGGGCGGCCTCCCACCGGCGTGCCAGCCGCGAAGCGAAAATCCTTCTTGCTAGCCGCGCTGCCAGGCCTGACACTCGCATCACCGGTGCCCGTCCTCGCGGTCGCAGAAGTGGCAGCAGCAGTGGCGGTGGCGGTGGTAGAGCCGGGCGGCTCGAGACCAAGCACCTCGAACTTGCCCTCCGACACGGTGCGGCGCCCGTGGTGCTCGGCGTACTGCCGCAGGTACTCGCCCAGGTCGGCCCACCCGCCACCGACGCGCACCATGACGCGCTCGCCGTTCTCGCCCACTCGCCGCACGAACAGCTTGATCGGCTTGTCCTTGCCCGGCTGCGTTAGGTGGTACAGCTTTATGTCGGAATCCGAGCCTGCCGCGCCGCCGCGCCGCGAGTTGCCGCCCGCATGGGAGGACGCCTCGGAGTCGTGTTTTACGGGTGAGAGGGTTAGTTCGGGCGATTTGACGCCACCGGCGGCCCGGGAAGCGCGCAGGGAGTTGCTGGGGTGGCTGCGCGTGTTGCCGAGGCTGGAGGCGGCCCGGGGGTGCTTGATTTCGGACGCGTCAGCTTCGGGACCCGATGTTAGGCGGATGTGGGCTGGGATTGTGGTGAGGATATTGCTGATTTGGCGCTCGAGGTCGTCGGTGGAGTTACTGTTGTTATTGTTGTTGGAGCTGGAGGGGGAGAGGGCTTGTTGTGCGAATTGGGTGGGTGGCCAGGGTTGTTTTGCATCGGAAGATTCTTTGGGGTCTTTCAGAGGACGACGTTTGGCCATGGCGGAGTTGAGAGGTGGCCGTGGCAATTTGGCCTGGCGGTTGGTGCCATTGCGGAGGGAAGGGGAGTCTTCGATCGTGCTTTGTGGGCTCGATGTCTGCGATATGCTGGAGGATATAGAATCGACGCTATCGCGACGGAATCTGGAATTAGGCGTCCGCGGCCGTTGTGGTACGGATCTGGGGGTTTCTGGCAACGGAGGCCTTTCGGCTGCAACAGCCAGAGGACTTGAGAACTTGCTTGGCGGCACAGATTCCGCTCGATCTGTATTGACTGGCGGTTGTGATATGCTGCTTGAACGGTCGCGAACAGGAGATGAGACATGAGAAGAGGCGCTGCTACTTCTCCTGACGTGAATGCTTTTGACCTATAATCTCGCATTAGCAAACTAATTCAACCGAGAGTAACACATATACAAACCTGTGCCCTCGAGAAGCTTTCAATCGAGGTAACGGAGGCGCGTTTCACGATGGACGGTTCCGGTCTGGTCCGCACGACTTCTTCCCCATCCTCATCTAGAATCGTTGGTTCGTGAGCTTCCGCATCATCCAGTACCGCTCCCATCATATTACCTTGGTCTTCTGATTGTGATTTAGGGAGAATCGTTTCCAATGGATGTGTGTGCTGATCTACAGCAGCCGGAATATCCAATCTTAGAGTCGGTGAGCGTTGTGGAACGTCGAGGTCATTTTCTTCGAAGGTCGGAAAATTTTCTCTTTGCAGATTTTCTTCCCCCAGCTCTTTTGGGGCAGCTATAAAAGATGGAGCAATCTCCACTTCCCTCGGCTTTCCATTAGATATTAGGTCGATTGAGGCCGGCTCGGTGACATGTAACGGTTTCGACTGGTCTAAGGTGGTTCCGTTCATGGATCTATCTGTTTTATCTGATAATGCCGGGCCTGCTTTCTGTAACGCTTTCATCCTTCGCACTTCGACCTCTAAAATTCTGCGTTGAGCCTCGACTGTCCATTGGCTGTAATCTGCCTCTAGATCTTCGAAACGGTCAATCCAATCTTCGGGCAGCACGTCTTCTCGGCCTTCCAGAGTGTCCAACATCCTGTCTAATCTTTGGCCCAAATCTGACACTCTCCTCCGAAGAACGATTGATATAGTATCGATGGCTTCTTTCCAGCTATTAAAAGCGGAATCTGACAAATCATGCTCCGATGGTGGTTTGATGGCCTCCCATCCCAATTTCATGGCCGTTTGAGCACTTTCAAGATCGCTCAAAAGACCTGGAGTGTCGCGTAATATAGATAGACGGGCCGACCATGTATCGATACTTAGCTTTAGCTGGGAGAGGCGTGGGAGAGCTTGTAGTAAGGTTTGAGTAATGAGTATAGAGAAATCATCTAACAGCGCGAACTGTGGGCGTTTTGTATCGTAGCTTGAGGATGGCCTCGATCTATTGGGACCATGTATATCCAGAATGTGTCCTTTGAGATCCTCGATTTCGAGAGTTTCCAGCTCTTGTTCCATGTCCTCGATACGTCCTTCGTAGGCCTCAACCTGGACTGAAAGGAAAGAACCCCAGTATTCCAACGGACCAATTGTGCCCACCTCGGCCGAATTTTCCGTGATATGTTCATTGAGATGAGCTTCCACGCTCTTTCTCCTCATTTCCCGGTATTCTTCATCCGGGACCTCGAAAGAACCAGCCCATCCCCATTGTTCGATCTCTTTGCACCAAGCCTTAAGTCTTTGCGCAGCTTTGGCGACCCTAGTACCCAAGTCCTTCTCTGCTGGTGTTGCCGTCTCGATACAGGCATATATTTTGTGTTCGTCGCTGTTGTTGTAGTGTATCGGGGTTTTGGTGAAAGCTCGAAGGGTTGTCGATGGGGAAAGCTCGCGGTAGCGGCTTTCATCGGAAGACTGGTTCGTCCTTCCATGGCGTCGCGGGGACATGGTAGGGGAGCTGGAGCGATTCTCGTAGATTGGAGGAGGAAAACGCGTTAGTAGCGCTGCCATAATCGCGGTTGGCATGGGGATTCAGAAAAGGCAATGTGTACATGAAGAAGGTCGGGAGAAGGATCATCGGTATAAGAGGCAATAGTTAGAGAGTTAGCTGTGTTGGCAGTTGGTGACTATACGGTTAATAAAAGTGCCGTTGACGTGTTACAGCATGCAAGCCTGTCCAACATTTGGGCGCCGTCAGAATCGGGCAAAGCGTCGATACTCCAGAGCCACACCCCACGACACCAGCTGCGGAATATATCAAACCCAACTCCTACCTCTACATATAATTGACTACTTGCTACTTTGACCTCATTTAGCATGAGATGGATGTCCAGTGGAAACCTTCACAAAAAGCTAATGCTAGCCGCATTAATTTATTGGACCTCGGTCTAAGCTTCGGGAGCAAATCTACAAGGAAGCAACCCTTGTCCCTTGAAGCATCCCAATTTTCTCCATTGAGGGCGAACGAGATCAGTCCAGCTAGTCACGCGGCCGCTCCCTAAGCTTCGTTTCCTGCTCGTCCACGGGAAAAAGGTATTGGGGCGACGTGGACGTCAGTCTATTGGCATAAGCCGTCAAGTACGTGCCGGGTGTAGTAAAGTATTTTACGGCACGAACACTTTTCTCTCTATCCTTAAGAAGAGAAATTGTCTCAGGCAACGCATAGAACGGTCCATCGAGGCGCTCTCGACTCCCCGTATCTCACTCATTCGAAGCCTGGAATTCTAAATTAGCTTTCAGCATGTAACGCATTTCGTTCGTTGATACCAGCAAACGCTCCTTATACTAGTTCTTTGAACAAAAGGGTCATCGCATCCTCACAGAGGCTTTCCCTACTCCGAAGTGTCACGTTTCGACAAATATTTGACCACCCTAATTATTATACCTATTGAAAATTGTGATCCTCGGGGAGGACCATGAAGTCTCACCCAGAGAGTCAATGAGCCGGGCTGTCGCCTGGTTGAAACCCAGCTTCAGACTTCATGACGCTAAGTTGCCTGCATGGGCTTACTTTAAGCCATTTCCCCACGTGTTCGCAGATTTGGAGTTATTGAAGATGATATTAGTCTTACTGGTATCGAAAGGCTATTATGAGTCAATTGGCATATAGCAGGACTAACGAAGCACTTTAGAATAACACAAGACATAGAACATGAAGTTTTGTCAAATTTAAACCATTACATTTTGTGATATCATGCGGATGATTCCGACGTCTAGAAGCCACCTATTTAATAGTCATTACGCTTTTATACTCGAATATTGAATCTTTAAAGAAGCTTGGAAAATAATATTTTCCCAAACTCGCAGTATAGAACATTCCTAACCCTATTGTCAATGTTTTTGAAGACCTCAAATTAGATAAACGTTCACTTTACTAATAGTAGCAACCGATTTTAATCCACTCTATCATCCGCATCACTCTAAGTGAACTGGAACAGAATTCCTCACTCTAAGAACATTCCCCGATCAACTCCTAGTAGAGTTTACTACCACGCGCCCAACCTCGTTCTTTCTTATTTGATCGTGCTTTTAGAATGTGAAGAACTCAACCGCAGTTCCTTGGCCAACCCCCATTCAGCTCAACTCAAAAATTTCACCTCTCAGTCCAACCCTTCGACACCCTCAACCCTCGCGCAACCGCATCCAAAACAGCACTCCCTCCATTCGCTCAGCTATCTACACTCTCATTCTCAGGGCCTGGGAGGCGCGGGCGCCGTGTGTGCTGTAGTTGCACGGCTGGATGAATGAAGTGGTGTTGGGAGCTGGGAGGCACGAGGTGCTATTATAGTTGCACATTAGGTTGGCACTCGAGAGAGGTTAGTATGAGGATACGCTGAGGGTGGGAGCGGGATGACGGGGAGGGGGAGGGATTTGGTGGTACTGCTAATGCCCGTCATTTAGGGAGGTTTTGGGGATTTTTAAGAGGGAGATGAATTGGACAGGGTTGAATGACTCTAATATCATATGTTAGATGCTTCCTAGGGATAATGGAAATCATCACGTTGTGTGGCGAATTTTATGAGCCAGGATATGGTCCGTAGTTAGATCTGATAGTTGTCACCAAACGTGTACAATCTTTGAAAACATCAGATAGGGTAACGGGATTATTCAGCCAGCTTCGTTAGCAAAGAAGTAGCGCCATGCAGAACAGATACACAAATGAAGAACCGTTTTTGACCCGACCTGACCAGCAAAGAATCATCCATGACCGTCCCTCTACTTCCTGATAGCACGCTGGTAGAAAGCCAATTCCTCACCCTCCAAAATGTATCCATCGCAGCGACCACTCTGGCCGGGTCTCGAGGAGACGAGGGCGTATAGACGACCAGCCTCGAACTGCTTCTCCAGAGCAATCTCGACCTTGCCGGTAGCAGCAACGCGAGCAGCCTGCTTCTTCTCAATGCTCCTGCTCTTCTTCTTCTCCTCTTCCTTTTCAGCTCCAGCCTTTGTTTGCCTCCTGCGGCCTAGAGTCTGACCGTAGTGCGCCTCGTACCACTGCCTGAAAGGAGCGGCATCAACCTGAACGACGGCGGCTTTGGTGAGGGTGTTCGTGCGGACGAGTTCGTTGTTCGACGGGTGGAAAGCGACGGCAATCACACGGACTTTCTTGGCGATGCCTTCAGAGCCCCATGAGAAGTTGCCTGAGTCGAGACGGAGGGCGCGGAATTTGCGGTTGCCGCCTCGGGTGCGGACAAGGTGGATGCGCTTAGCGCCAATACGGGTATTGGCGGGCTGGCGACCCTTCTCGAAAGCTCTAAAGCCATGTTAGACATGGGAATTAGATGCAATCGGTTTATGCATACCTCTTCTTGCGATAGTATGCTCTCTTCGCACCAGTCGCGGCGCGCTTGTGACGAGAGTCTCGTGAGATACTAGCGGTGAGTTAGGAGCGTGTTTGTAGAGGGAAGGGGGTTAGATAGATACCCCATAATTGCGGTTTATGAAGAAGACTGTCAACTCCAAGAAAAGTTCTCGTCAGCAGTGATCCTAATTCGTGGTTGTGGAGGAGAGCATCTCAAAATCTGGGGGCTGTCACAAAGGTTGAAAGGTATTAGAGGCTAACACCGAAGCCCACCTAACCTGTTTATTCGGGAATAAAAAGGTGGTTGTAGGCTGTAAACATTTCGTGGAACCGAAAGTATTGCTCTGGTGAAGCTCTGCTGCCCTCCAATGGTCCTCTTGTTGCAGCCCTATATCCAGGTCTTCGAGTGTTCTCACCACTGAAAGGTGTACTAACCTATCAGTTCCGGCCTTCCTGCGCAATCGGTCGAGGGTGAGTCGTCGGGATGGTTTTGTCGTCGCAAGTCGAAGTCTTTGAGTAGAATGTGTGCGATTTCGTCGCTTACCGTTTTCACCTTTCCCGTTATGATTTAGTGTCTTGGCATGGTTTGAGTTTTGGCTCTGACTTCTCATCGCCAGAAACTCTTTTCCGACAATCGAATTAAGTAGAGCATATCCTCCTTGAGAGCTGCTAGTGAAATTCCCACAGCTAGTTTCTGCAGAGGTGTAACTCAGAAATCCTTCAAACTCTTAAGCTATTATATTCAAATGCAGGTCGGCAAACTCCCAAGGCGCTTAATAATAGTTAATTCCTTTCATGCTCTCCTATCAAACATTCCGCCCATTATTTATTTATACCGTTTTTCTACTTGTAGAAACTAAAGATCACTGCTTCCAGTGTTTTAATATAGGTTAAACGTGATCTCACCCCATGTAACCATTGTATGCCGCTGGGTATTGTTACAGATCTTATGCACGAAGCGTCATGACTACTTAGAGGAGAGTTGGACGAGTTACGGTTTTCTCATGAATCAGACCCTCGGGGAGAAATCCCGGTTCAACTTCGGCTCAGCCTCTGCTCAGGCAGCCACCCGTGGACTAGTCTATCTTCGATAAAAGTCACTTCTTCCGGTATTCTACGTACCTTCCTTTCTCTCTATCTTTCTAGCACTTTCTCCAAATACCTCCGTTCTTTATCGTGATAGCGCTAATAAATGCTCTCTTAGGAGGGCGTATACAAGGCGTGTATTAATGGAAATGCGACAATGCAGGGGCGAGGTTTGTCGTATAACGTGAATACTGATGTTATCAGAAAGGACTGTTTGACTACCAACTACTTGCTGACACGATGGAAGGAATTATGAATGCGCCATCGCCGACCTGCTGACATTTTCCAGAAAAATCTATTCCAAGGAGCCGAACCTACGAAAGGAATGAAGGCAGTTGGTGAAGACAAGCCAACGCTAAAGGGATACCACCGCCAACGCCACACCACCAACGAGCCGAGACCATCAACCATCAAGGCCACAACCCTCAACCGCCGAGACCATCAACCGCCAAGACCATCAACCGCCGAGGCCATCAACCACCGAGGCCATCAACCTGAGAAGTCTGACCAAGGAACCACTGACTGAACCTCCTGACTCACTATGCAACCTGTAAAACTGAAGATGATGAAAAACCGTCGATGAGATGAAGCGATAGTAAAGTGAACCGAATCCGGAGGCTGTCTGCGCAGGCATGAGGATCTGGAGAGAAGACTTGATCATCAGCCGCGTCTAGAAAGCGGAAACACGTTGCACTTGGCGGGATACTGCATTAGTAGCGGGAACCGCCCGATGTCGAAAGCAGGTTGCTATGGATGCACCGACCTGATTGCACGGTTGGCCTTATGGATCTGACCGAGACCGTGGATCATCAAATGAACTGGTGCCGGGAGTGTCTCCAGGCGGAATAGACCATCCTTAACCGCGGCGTTCTGGCATCCTCAGATGCACTTCCGGAACTGACGGAGATGGTGGCCTGCCGTGTCAACTTGTGTTGGGAGCGTCAGATACACTTCCACACTCGACACGAATGGTTCTGTCGCTTGTTCAACGGTTGCGAGACACACGGGAAGGATCGTGGCCTAGTGAGCTCGGTCGGGAGCTAATGGAATCATTAGCTTGTCGGTCGCTCCGAGGATGTAGCAAGACTCACAATGCTATCGGACCGATGATGAGAACCAACTCTGAGGTCGATGGGGACGGTCGAACCTAGAGCGAACCACGAAGCGGACAGCAGTCAGTCTTGTGCTGGCAGGTGCAGGTTTGATGTCTCAGATATAGACGGCTTCGCATAAACCAGACTGACCGGGGGTCAAGGCCGACCAGTCTGGTCTCGATTGGATGACACACCGGGCTCATCATTATCGCACTCCACCTGCCTTTGTATTCGATTGTCCGAAGATGCATAACGACGACCGATGATGACACTTGTTCTGAGGTCGATGGAACTGTCGAACCTAGAACGAACCACGAATTGGACAGCAGTCAGCCCTTTGCTGGCAGGTGCAGGTTTGATGTCAGATATCGATGGTTTCTCATAGACCAGACCGATCGGTGGTCAGGGCCGGTCAGTCTGGTCTCGATTGGATGACACATCGGGCTCATCATTATCGCACCTCACCTGCCTTTGTATTCGATTGTCCGAAGACGCGTAACGACGACCGATGATGACACTTGTTCTGAGGTCGATGGGAACGGCCGAACCTAGAACGAACCACGAAGTGGACAGCAGTCAGCCCTTTGCTGGCAGGTGCAGGTTTGATGTCAGATATTGATGGTTTCGCATAGATCAGACTGATCGGTGGTCAAGGCCGATCAGTCTGGTCTCGACCGGATGACACATCAGACTCATCATTATCGCACCCCACCTGCCTTTGTATTCGATTGTCCGAAGATGCGTAACGACGACCGATGATGACACTTGTTCTGAGGTCGATTGGGGGCTTAGGTGGACCTGGGAGTGAATATGAAGATGTTAGCAAAAGCTGAATGGCAAAAGAGCAGAAGCTCATACTTGGGATATTGGGTTTGCTTGGGCGATCGGTCGGTAAGGTGGGTGACTCGGGAGTCCAGGGGGGTTTCGACGGGAAAGAAGAGAGTATAGAAAAGGAAATGGTGGAGATGTAGATTTTGCGTGTAACAAGAAAGACAAGATTGTATGACAAGAGACTCGTGATAAGGCCAGAAATTCTGAGCAATGATCACGCTTGAGCACGTTGTGATGATTAGAAAAGATGAAGGGTTCGAGGCAGTGGAACATATTTTATAGCTTCCCAAATTACAGATTGATGGGCGGTTTGTTTACTGATTGATAGTCAGCGAGAAGTAGCAAGATGTGCTCTTGGAAGCAGCGCTTCCTCTCGCTTTGACACAACCCCCTGATTGGCGCATCACTTGCATTTCAGGAAGCGATGCTATTGTATCCCCTGCTTGATAAACTGTGGAATGTCTTTTGGAAGGCAGTAGCCGTGTCTCACTGATTCTTAGCTATTGATTGAACGAGTCAAAGCAAGGTAACTGGAAGGAGTGTCTGCTGTTGCTACCATTTCTAGATTACGAAGAAATACACGACAATAAAACAACTGCAGTTGCCTTTAGTTGCCCTTGCACTTATTACTTATCGCTGAGTTAACCAGCAAAGGCTCGCCAAAATCCTGAACCTTATAGACCCTGACTCGCATCCAAAATCCATCGACGAAATCCGATAATGAAGAATCTAATAGTCTATCTGACAGAATTCAGAAAGTAGGAATGGGTGATACTGCGGGTAATGTTTTGTAACTGTGATACTGGCTCAGCAAGGCCGATGTCTCTTCACAGCCATAGATAATTGACTTGGATTGTAAGAGGCAACATCGTACCCGGGGATTAAGTCTACTGTATCATAACACAGATAACGTAGCTGACCAGGAAGCGAGCCACCCCACGTAGCGAGCCACATAAGAATATTCCTACCATTTTTTATTTCATAGCAAATTACACTAAAATTAAAAAGCCTCAGCATATTACACAATGCCAAATTAATCCTTACCCTCTCGCGAAGCCGAGACTACTATATAAAATATTATACAAGATCTTTCTTCTGGTGTTGAGCCGTTGATTTGCAAGGCCTCTAGCGCCCATAGAGCACCCAGATCTACCGTTAGATATCATCTTGCTAGCCATCTCTTACGACACAAAGCTTATTTAAGTTTATTGCATCCTTTATAAGAATAGCAAATTATTAAATAGATCTACGAATGTTAATCCTAGGGCCTTCTATTAAAGGTTAATATGCTCTTAGAAATAGCTTATTCCCTTTTAGGAAATGGCTAAACCGTAGGCAAGCATTAGGGGTAGAGATTTGTTTAACGCTACGGTCTTAGTACTATATTAAGTCGTTAGCTTAACTATTAGAGAACTTAGAATAATAATCTAGTAATTATACGTAATTAGTTCACGTTCTTTTGTGCCGTTCGTAAGCAATATTAAGTTAAGTATTTAAATTTTATTAGCAACTTTAACAAAAAGGGGGTAATACTAGGCCTTACAGCGGTGGCCTAGGTAATTGTGTTAGGTAAGGCGTGTAGGGAGAGGTTAAAAAATCGAATAGTTATACAGCCAGGCTCTTGTGAGTTAGTATCTATTATTAAGACAATTTACGCCAACGGCTCTCTACTGCCCGCCTTTTTAATTTAGAAGGCGCAAACCTACCTAGAAGGATGGTATTAAATTACTAAGCAAAATTAAGGCCTTCGCGGATACATATACGCTACCTCCCCTAGTAGGTAGATAGACAGCTCTTTAGGCCTATATTATATTAAATATTATAACGTATTCCACCACCGAGCCGGCAGAACCACCGAGCCGGCAAGTCCATTTCCCACCAAAAATCGTAAAAATCACAATACAATATCTTAATAACCACTTAATAATAAATTTTAAAAATTTATATTTAGACTTTTATATACGCTTTACAGCTTCTATTAAAGTTGCATAGTAATTAGTTAAGTGGTTTTTAAAATATTATAATTTGGGGGCCAAAATATAGCCAAATTACTATATCTTAAAAACTACTAAACTAATTACTATGCAACTTTAATA
>Ga0307515_10017695_pt1 | contig 12959 bp, 12 predicted proteins | sample 17_EM_MG_FD_194513 | JGI IMG/M metagenome (GOLD analysis project Ga0307515, IMG submission 194513) | Populus trichocarpa ectomycorrhiza microbial communities from riparian zone in the Pacific Northwest, United States - 17_EM | ecosystem: Host-associated > Plants > Roots > Unclassified | place...
GCAATCCCGATGCAAGCGCGTACCCAATGAACCCATTCCGACGTATTGTCACAGTTGGCCACAACGCCAGAGTGATCGTTTAAAATAGGAGACCGACAGAACGCGAAGAGACAGTGAAACAGCGATTGGAGGGCGATATACAACACGACCCGTTGAATTGACGACGGGCGCGGAGTAATCCGCCACCGGGGTGTCTCTGACGGCTCTGACGTAGCGCGTCCACTCTGACGGAGCCATTCCGCCCGAACGGAATGTTTTTTTGCTGATGATCTCCTTCTCTTATATAGTCGTCTTCGTGGGGTTGTACTCCCGTACTTCGACGGGATTACTACAAGTAGCCCGATAGCTTTATCGCGGTCGCGTCTTACAATGCGCCCGGTGAGAAGTGCCACACTTCCCAATTGGTTATTGTGTTCATGCAATGTGGTTTCAAAGGATTATGCTCCTGATAAGAATCAGGCCATCTATCGCATGATATCATGTCATACATTGCGTTGGGTGTTTATTAATTTAGACATCTTACTACCCGAATGCGACACTAGTTGGGGCGACTGCCAACAAATTAGTTGGCAGCGCTTATCGCAATTGGTGCCTCACCTCTTAAGGCTATTTGACTTGCATCATAGATTTAGTCGGTGAACAACCTATACTATGCCAACGTGGAACTTGACGCATAAGCTCATATCGAATACGAGTCTTACTTTGCAATGCATATTAACTCAGTTCAATGAGCAGGGTTGCTTTAGGCCTCATATCTTAAGCCAACGTCCTAATTCCCTCAGTTACATCATGCTTAGGTCGAGACTGTTCTCTTTGACCGGGGATTTCCATGATCAACCTTATCGCCTGCGGCAATAAGTCATGGGTCCCACTTACTTACATATTGACTATCAACTGCTGTGTTTGTATGTTGGAGTATTCTCCATTTCAATCAAACAATCCCGCTAGTATCTGAGATATGAACGTGGTTGAAAACAATGCGCTCGGCAGGAGTTACCTCCCTTCGTTCTAGCACCCATTTTGCATCATCAAATACGAATTACCGTAGTATGTATTCTTTCAATGAATCCACTAAGCAACAACTTGCTTATTCAATCGACGCGTGATTCGTATGTATCCCCGCTCAGAGACATAAGACTGATTCCTTGTGTGATATGAATAGGTGTTATGCATGTCACGTGATTATACTGAGAATAGCTCCGTGACAAGTATTCATATAGTCACTACCAGTATCATAATCACTGTTAAAGGATAACCCCTAACATCACCCCCTCCTCCAGAACCGGTGACCTCAATGGTGCTCTGTCAAAACAAATTCTCAATCATTATAACTCATAAAATCAAAACTTAAAAATCAAAATCAAAAATCAAAATCAAAAATCAAAATCAAAAATCAAAAATCAAACAAATCATTTCTTTTTCTTAACGTATCGTCCGTCTCTTGCAATTGTCGGATTCCTTTTGTAATACTCATCTAACAATTCTTTAGCATTTTCTGCCACGTTTTCATAACTTTCCCATGTATTTTCATCGTGTGAATAATCTTCCCACTTAATCAAATAAACATGTTTCTTTGTATCGTCGTCGGATGGTCCGCTTGCGATTATTGATTCCATTTTCCAACCCGCATCGTCGGCCTCAATTTCGATAACTTGTTTCTTCGCATCGGTCCCTCGATATCGTTCCAACAAAGATATGTTGAAGGTTGGGTGTATTTTCCATGAATCCGGTAGTTTCAACGAACAGTACCTGCCGTTTTTTCCTGTTGCCAAACCTTCGAAAGGTCCATACATTTTATGTTCCAGCTTTTTGCATCTATGTTTTGCTGGAATATTCTTTCCGTTTAACATAACCAGCTCTCCTGTTTTAGATGGTTCGATATCCTTTCTTTTCTTTTCGTAATATTTTTTCATTGCTTCAATAGATACCGCGAGCTGCTCCGATAACTTTATATGTACTTCATTCAGATAATGCCCATAAAGTTCTGATGCTGGGTTCCGGAACTGAATATCGGTAGGCGAGCTAGTCCTGGGATCGAAACCGTAATTTGCATAGAAAGGTCATATCTTCGTTGACGAATGTTTAGAATTGTTATAGGCATACTCTGCGATGGCTAACATCGAAGCCCAATCATTCTGTTCGTAGTTGCAATAGGACCGACGATAACTTTCTATAACCTGATCTATGCGTTCGGTTTGTCCGTCAGACTCCGGGTGAAAAGCTGTACTCATGCTGTTCTTAATTCCGAGGTAGTCGTATAAATCCGTGAAATATTGTCCCGTAAAAGTTCCGTCTCTGTCTGAAACCACATCTTCCGGAAACCCATGATATTTCCAAATGTTTTCCAAATACGCCCTGGCTACTGTAGGAGAATCTTTTTTCGTTATCGGTATAAAATGAGCCATCTTTGTAAACCTGTCCACTACTACTAGTATCTTCGTGGCTCCCTCAGACTCTGGAAGATCGGTGATAAAATCCGTACTAATGTGTGTCCATGGTTTACAAGCCATTTTCAACGGATGTGACAATCCGTGCTTAGCATGTCGAGGGCTCTTCGTTCTCTGACAATTATTGCACTCGTTGAAGTATTTTCGTCTATCCGTTTCCATATTTGGCCAATAGAAATTTCTCGAAATTAACTCCATAGTTCTTTCTCTTCCGAAATGTCCAGCTACCTTCGAATCGTGTTCTGACTGCATTATTCTATGTCGTAAATCTTTTGGCGCATAAATCCTCCTCTTCGAACATAGAATATCATCCACCAATTCGTAATGCTTATCGGTAATATTTCCTGAACTGAGTTGCTTACAGATTGATCTGTAACTATCATCTAAGAACGCTTTTTCCTTAATTCTTTCCTTTGCCTCTGGTAACAACTGATCGACGTCCAACGCTCCAATATGAATTGTCTCATGGGCATTGTCGTCCAATTGCATGGCTTCTATTTCCAACCATTGTTCTTTCCTTAATAGCAAATTATTCCCAACTGCTGTCGTACCCCCCTTCTTAGAGGTGAACGCCGGGCACCTAGAAAGTATATCTGCCTTTTGGTTTGCAGAACCTTTTCTATAATAAAGATCAAAGTTAAAACTAACAAGATCTTCTGCCCATCTAGCCTGTCTCCTGTTTAAGGATACAGCGGTTTTGAAATAAGTTAGATTTTGATGATCCGAGTATACTATTGTGTTGTGGATTGCTCCCTGCAAGAAATATCTCCATTTCTTAAGAGAATATACTACCGCCAACATTTCCTTATCGTAAAGGTCATAGTTGAACTCGGCGGCAGTTAATGTCCTTGAAATACTGCTCACTGGTTTTAGCTTTCCGTCCTCAAACTTTTGTGATAAGATTCCTGCGATCGCAAATTCCGACGCATCGGTCTCAACCAAAGCAGGTCTATTCGGATCGTAATGTCGTAAAATTGGTGCTTTTCCTGAGGAAAAAAGTACTACTATTTTCAAAAATGCTGCCTCCTGTGCTTTCCCCCATTCGATAGCCGTTCCGGTTCCTTTTAACAAATCCATAATAGGAGAAACTATTTCTGCGTAGCTTTCCACAAATCATCGATAAAAGTTCCACAATCCTAAAATTTGTTGAACTTCTTTTTTATTCGTAGGTCTTGGCCAGTCGACAATGGCTTTCGCTTTCGCTGGATCCATCCTAAGTCCTTCTCCGCTGACGATAAATCCTGAGTAAGGAACCTATTGTGCATCGAAGATGCATTTATCGATCTCAACACACATATTATTATCCATAAGTAACTGGAAGACTTTTCGCACTTGAATATGATGTTTATCGATTGATCCTTTCGTGGCTATCGGTATATCATCGATAAAGGCTACTACTACCATTCCTCCGTCTTTATCGATCTCTTCCCTAGTATTAATAACTAGTTCCATACCGAGTAGCGGTCTGAGTATTCGGTTTATTTCCTGTTGGAACGTAGCAGGAGCATTCGTAAGTCCGAAAGGCATTACCATATACTCATGTAGACCGAAAAGAGTTCTAAATGCCATAAACTTTTCATGTCCTAACGACATTCTTATTAAATTAAAACCGGCCCTCATATCGATCTTTGTAATGAAAGTGGCTCCTCGAATTTTTCGGGATAGCTCGTCCATTATTGGCAACGATGTTTTATCCTTTTTTGTATGGGCGTTAAGATGCCGGTAGTCGACACACAATCTTAACCGCTTTCCATTGGGTTTTGGTACAAATACAATAGGGCTTCCGACCGAACTGCTAGACGGTCTAATTTTCTTTTCCCTAATCATTTTCTCCAAATATTCCACAAGAATTTTCTCTTCCTCTTGTGATAACTGATAAATTGGTCACATTCGTAATTTATCTTCAGATGTTATGAGTTCCATCCTATGATCGCATCCACTACTATCCGGCAATTTTTCTGTGTGTTCCGGATCAAAAAGTAACAAGTACTTATCATAACACTTTGGTAGCTTTTCCAGCATTGAAGATGAGGTCTGGGCCAATCCTCCAATATGGATTGCGTCCTTGTTCAACACCACTCTCTTATCTTAAGTAATTGAATACTCCGGATGTAACTTCCCATGACCATAACAACCTCCGGTGCAATGTGGGAAGTGTAAATGTGAAGTTGTCGTTCCTCGAGCCTTATGCTTCTCAACATACCAAGCGGGTATTAAACAATCATAGTCCGCCGAAGTCTTTACTACTTCGAAGGCATGATCTTCCTCATCATACAAACGGTGATTCCCGACCAATAACCCCAAATGAATTGTAATCAATCCTTCTGTTTTAATCTCTTGTCCGGTAATGTCCTTAGATACAACTTTCTTGATTCTTTTAATAACTGGAATCTTAAAAGCTTTTACCGCCTCTGGTGAAATAACAAAAGACGTGCTTCCGAGATCAAGCATACACCTTAATGGAAAGTACTGTCCATTAAAGTCAAGGAAAAATCGCTAGATAGGTCGCTTTTCTATTTTCGTAGCGGATATTTTCTGAATGTTCTGATTTTGCCTTGATGGTTCGTAAAACAGAAAATCCGTGGAAGTATTTAATTTTTTAATGGTAGGATTAATTAACGCTTCCGCGTTGCATTTCGACATTGCTATCCTTTCGACAATAGCACGGCCACAACGGGTCGAACAAAGATCGTGATTTTTTGGTGTAATTGATAGTAATATTGTATTTCCCTACTGTCCGGCAGTTTCGGCCTTCCAGCCATCCTCAGAGGAAAATAAACAAAGGAAACGAGGTGTTCCAACATAGTTGGTGTGCAAAACATTAATTTCAACCTATGAAGCTTAATGTTGCTTCCTACCTACTCACTATCCGAATCCCACCAATTCTTTTCCACAGTCTCGTTTTCTTCTTCCTGCTCACTTTCGGAATCATCCTCCAAAAGTTCCTGATCTTCTGCTCCATCTTCCGAAAGTTCCTCATCTTCTGATTCGTCTTGGCTATCCTCGGAATCGCTATAATCCTCAGAGTCACTATCTGTGGTGTATAGATCCACTTCTGATTCCTGATCATAAGCTCCTATCTTAAGCTTGTGATACTCCTTAGCCTTTGGAAAAGGCGCTGTTCCAACTTCTTTCCTTTGCCACCTAAAACAATCCATAGTTTTGTGGGCTCCTTTCCTGTCTCCGGGCCAAGCACACCTTTGTCATTCTCCTGCTTGCTTTCTTCGATCTAACTCGGATTTTTCGATTCCTTCCGTTTGTTTGGCATAAGTCTTTTTGGACTTATTTTTTCCTTTAAACCCTTGGTTCGACTGATTATTACTATTGTTGTTTTGTCGTCCCTGAAATCTATTTTTAAATTGCTTGGGTTTATCGAATCGTGTCTCTTTTTGTGATCGAGGAGCTTGTCGTACTTCCTTTCTGACCTCCGAGATGGTTTTCTTTAACCCTAGATTCTTTCTAGCCTCATCCCATTTTTCTGCAGTTCGTCCTGCATTCGTAATCATGGTGATGAGTTCATCATCTGTTTTTCGGGTTAAGTCGATCGTATGCATTTGTTCGAGAATTTTATGTGGTAACCGATCCAATATTATCGTTTAAAGGGCAGCTCCGGTAACCAAGGCCCTATCATTGAACATTTGTATTTTGGTAAACATGTCCCTGATACATCCATCGTATCGTACCTTCTCGAGTGATGCATAAGCCTCATCCTTATCGTCTCTATCTTCGAAGCGTAACTTTAACGCTTGAACATATGCTGTAATAGACTTTGGATGTTTTCCGGTTACCGTTCCCTTGATCCACTGAACATGCCAGGCCGCGGCATATTTCTCCATTAAGGAGCCAATCCAATCGATGGTACGTTTATCGTTCGGAAACTTCTCTGGTTGATCCTGGATGTAGACTTCCATCATGATCCACCAGGTTTCAAAATCGTCTCCTACTTTTCCTTCGAAACGTTTTGGTTCCTTAATTTTTATTGGTTTCGCATACTGAAGATCCTGTATTCTTCTTTGTCTTCTGCTTAACCTATTATTGTTATTGTTGTTATTGTTGTTATTGTTGCCATGATCAGAAGGTGGTCCCGATCCTGGAGGTGGGGGATCCCCTGCTCGTCCAGATGCTCCACCAGCTCCTCCGCCGGCTGCTCCATCGCCTGCTCCGCCGGCTGCTCCATCAGCTGCTCTACTGGCTGCTCCGCCGGCTGCTCCACCGGCTGCTTCACTTCCGGCTCTGCCTCTCAATCTTCCTAACCAAGAGACCTCACTCTCAGTGGCCCTTAAACTGGAAGCATCACTGCCGAAATATCGCTGTCGCTCTGGATGAACCGTTGTAGATGGTCCTGCTTGCGCAAACGGAGTAATCCTAGGTACCTCCAACCCAAGATTAAACCTCGATGATTCAGACACCTTAAACCCTTCCATCGCCGTGGTCAACCCAGTATTTACCTCCTGGATTTTCTTGGTTTGTTCGTCCATTAACAACACATGATTCCATAAATCCTGCTTCGAGGGATTATCTTTCAAGGAATCTCTAATTTTTGCCAAGGTCTTGTTAACTGATTCGATTCCTAACATTAACCCTTGTATATCCTCTTGAATTTCCCTATTGTTAATTTGGTTTGCCAACAACAGAATGGAATTAGCCGTAATTCGTTTGCTCATAGCTTCCATCTCAGTTTTCGTTCCTTGAAATAATTGGCTCGCTTCTTCAACAATCTGATCATCCTGAGATTGTAGAATATGAATTCCAAATCTCAGTTTCTTCAGCATGGCTTGTTGCATTTCCATCTGCGAAGATACTCCCGATACATCCAAATTGATCCTTTGTCTTTCGGTTTGTATTCTTTTCTCGAGTATCTGAATATTATTTTTGACGGATTCGAAATCATCTTCTATGATTTCTTTCTCTTCGTTGCAGGCTTGTATAATATGCATGACTTGCTGTGCGAGTTCCGACAATTGATTTTGCACTAAGTCAGTGCTCGCCTCTGACATAACCAATTCTCCTTGGCCTTCCTCGGCTTCCTCTGGTTCTTCGTGGTTCTTCAGCAGCAAGTATTCTCTCCGGGCTTCCTCCAGGCAGTTCTGATAATTCTGAACCCATACTGGAATTTCCCGCTGGGCCGGGGACTGGGGTTTCTCTACTCTCGAATTCACTGGCAACAATGGCTTGCCCGTATAAGTCACTGTTGTCCTGGGGATCAACATTTTCCAGTACTCCTCCGTAGTCTGGATTCGTGGTTACTGGTTTTGGTAGTTCCACCGTAGTTTCTTCCCTATGTGGACAATCCGGTGTTGGACAATGTTCTTGACAAAACATTTCCAAAATGTGAGAATTTCTGTATGCGATTCTGCCTATATGCTTAAAATTGTAGCACTCGGATAAGAAGTCACAGCATTGACAAAAAACTCCTGGGCTGATTTCCTCAATATGATGTAGCTGGCAGCGAGCGCAAAAGCAATTCTGTCTTATGCAACGCTTTGGGCAGGTTCATTGTCCCAAATAAATGCAGCAGAAATGATCCTCACAATTTTTGCACTCAGAACTCATGAATAACAATTGTTCTAGGTTGTGGCGTAAGAATCAAATATAGGTGTGGATCGTTCGGTAGTCGATACAGGTATGCTCTTGTATTATAGAATATCTTGTATATTCGTAACTGTTCTTCAGTCATATATCCTTGTCTTCAGATACAGCGTAGAGGACTTAAAATATTATACTGTTACGGGAATTCTTAATCCCAATAATCAATACAATATTGATTGGTCTAAGTACAGCCGCCTATCCAAGGAAACTCTTTCTCTCCTCGTCTTATCCTAAGACTCAACCTCTTGCACCACAGAAGCAACAGCAACCAATCAATAACGGTACCAAAGACCATCTCCTCGATAAATGTATATAGCGTTCCTTCGCTGGACAACTAATCCTCGGAATACTCCTCGAATGGTAATCAGCCGTTGCGAAAATACCTCAGCACCAGGTAATCGATATTCTCGAGTTCGCAAAATTGAAACACCACTCGATAGGTGTGGGTTAAACGCTGCTCTTCCAAATTGAACAGAAGGTGGCCGAATGATTCAAAAATTCGTTGCAGCGCGTACTCAGATTGTGTGTATCTGTGCCCAGGCATAGAATGCGTAGTCACGGGTGGATAAAAGCTCTTGGGAAGAAATATTGAATAGTTTAATACATAGAAATCTTAATAATATTTTAAGGTCTTCTTCGGTGTTCTGAAATGTTGACTTCTTGGATGCTGTCATGTCCTTCTATCAACCGAACAACTATTTCTCTTATATAGTCGTCTTCGTGGGTTTGTACTCCCGTACTTCGACGGGATTACTACAAGTATCCTGATAGCTTTATCACGGTCGCATGTTACAATGCGCCCGGTGATAAGTGCCACACTTCCCAATTGGTTATCGTGTTCATGCAATGTGGTTTCAAAGCATTACGCTCCTGATAAGAATCAGGCCATCCATCGCATGATATCATGTCATATGTTGCATTGGTTGTTTATTCATTTAGACATCTTACTACCCGAATGCGACAGTAGTTGGGGCGACTGCCAACAAATTAGTTAGCAGCGCTTATCGCAATTAATGCCTCACCTCTTAAGGCTATTTGGCTTGCGTCATAGATTTAGTCGGTGACCAACCGATACTATTCCAACGTGGAACTTGACGCATAAGCTCATATCGAATACGAGTCTTACGTTGCAATGCATACTAACTCAATTCAATGAGCAGGGTTGCTTCAGGCCTCATATCTTAAGCCAACGTGATAATTCCCTCAGTTACGTCATGCTTAGGTCGAGACTGTTCTCTTTGACGGGAGATTACCATGATCAACCTTATCACCTGCGGCAATATGTCATGGTCCCACTTACTTGCATATTGACTATCAACTGCTGTGTTTGTGTGTCGGAGTATTCTCCAGTTCAATCAAACAATCCTGGTAGTATCTGTATATGAACGTGGTTGAAAACAATGCGCTCGGCAGGAGTTACCTCCCTTCCATCTGGCACCATGGTTGCATCATCAAATAAGAATTACCGTAGTATGTATTATTTCAATGAATCCGCTAAGCAACAACTTGCTTATTCAATCGACGCGTGATTCTTATGTATCCCTGCTCAAGGACATAAGACTGATTCCTTGTGTGATATGAATAGGTGTTATGCATATCACGTGATTATACCGAGAATAGCTCCGTGACAAGTATTCATATAGTCACCACAAGTATCATAATCACTGTTAAAGAAGAACCCCTAACATCCAGTAGTTTTGGCGGGAACTTCCCGATGTCAGTTGCTGCCAGGAAGTCCATCACTGCTTGATCACATCTTTCCATGGAGAAAAGCTCAGAGATTTGCACATGCCGGCGTCTGCCCGCTTTCCATCCCATGGCCATTCCCACCGCCTTTCCGAGCTCTGTCTGCTGGTCTTTCCACCGGCTACAGTGGCAGAAGAGCTGCTCCCGCGTCTGCCGAGTTCCGCTTCTGCACCACCAGCACTTGTCGTCCCCTCGGTGACCAATCCGCTTCAGGTACGTTCCAACCAGTGCATGCCCCCTCTTCAGTCTGTAGAACCTTGTTGCCAATGATTTCACGCTTGTCATTGGGACGGATCTCTTGCTCCCAGCTCTGCCCTTCGGTCTATATTGATGGTGTTGGGAGCGCTTGTCCGCCTCCCACTTCGCCTTCGCCGCCGTCCTCCCTTCCGGGATCCACCTCGGTCTATTCGCGGGCGAGGTGTATATTCACTTGCGTACTGTGTAGCCTCGGTCTTCTACTGCTTTGTGTCCCTGGCGGTCACCCTCTTCGTTCTCGGGGATACCCACCCGTCCCGTGACCCAGTGGAGCACGGCTTCGATGCCATGGGGGCGGAGGGCCCTAGCTTGCTCGTTGATTGCTCTTGCTAGATGCTGCCCTGGCCCTGGGTCCAGGTGCGCTCTCCATCTGATGGCCGCCTGCGAATCACTAAACACTGCAACTGTCGTGACTCCCTGTGCTTGTAGCGCCTCCGCTCTTGCAGCGGACTTTCGGGGTGCAACTCCGATTGCCCAGAGTTAAGCGTTGAAAACCTCCATTCGTCCCGTGCCGAGGTCGCTGTGGAAGACTGTCCATCTGTCTCCATTTAGGCACACTGCTGCGGCTCCTAATCTTCCATCGTCCGTTCGAGATCCGTCCGTCCACCACGTCCACGTGCCAGATCCCGCCTTGATTTCCTTTCTTTTTGCCCATAGCTCAGCGGCTCTCTTGGCCGCGGCGTCGTCTTCCAGTATAGTGATCCTGACAGCCGGCTTCTCCCCTTGGTCTGGCCAGCACATCGTCTCTGCTCTCCTGCCGCGCGGGTGCTCTATCGCGGCCACTCTGCCTACCGGTGCACCAGGTGTAGGGTAATCGTAGAGCTCTTTCGCCTTGGAGTCCTCGCACGCGCTTGCTAGCCTGCAGCAGGTGCTCTGGAAGATGGTCGGGCGGACTATGGGCTGGAAAGTGGGACGGTGTTGGCACGGGCTCAGAGCTGTTTTCCATGGAGATGTGTGATCAAGCGGTGATGAGCCTAGCCGGCCATCCGGAGGGGAAGGGGAAACGGGTTCTGCCATACTCTACATAGAGTGAATACAGTATGATTAAAACAAAAAAGAAGTTAAGGTTTCAACTTTCGCCTATACCATATTTGGAAAGAGGGATACCAAATGCACAGACACGTATTTTACCATCTATAGGAGGAATTTAAAGGTGCCAGGGAATGAGTAATCATAGGCGGTGATGCTATGCTCCAACGGCAGTTAAGTGTTCCATAACATGTGTTTTAATAGAAAATTAATGTACTTAGCTTCGAAAGGAATAGTGTCATCTTACTTGGGCTGAGGAGTATCTTCCATGTCGTGCACTACAATAGACTGGCCTTGTAGATGAGATGGGACTTATCATGAAATGGCGATTCTATGACTCGTTGTATTCTATAGTTCTTGGCCAGAATTATGTATCCCGATCGGTGGTAGCTGCGATATCAAGGGAGGCATTGACAACGCACTCGCAACGGTATTCCAGGATACATTCCTATTGACAGATAACCTTGCCATTGCAATGCAAGCTCTTTTTGCTATTGCATATTCTATAGCATTCGAAAATACCAAACTTTTCTTCACTCAGACCAGCGACGCTGAGATGCGATTTTTCAAGTGGCATTCCATTCCGAGACAATATACTGGATTTTCCATCGAGGTTGGAATTCTCAGCATTCACACTCTCCTGTTGGCTTCAATCATTTGGAGATTTTTCGGGAGTCAGTCATTGGAGGGGGCCCGACCAGTGCAGGATCCGTCGAGCAGTATCGAAAGAACGGACGCATCTGATTCCACCAATAGCACTACGCTGAATGAGGAGTATATTCCCTTGCAATCACTTCTGGAGCAGGAAGGATCTGTATTTAGATCAACTGCTCGGGGTAGTAGAATCTCAAACACTCATTCGGAGGTCTGTACCTATTCAAAACGCTTCCGAACTTGACTTTTACTGACTCGCTTCTCAGCGTCGGGCATCGTCAGAAACTAACGTCGACTAGTTCTAAGCTCGCTTGCCGAATAAAAGCTCGTGATACTTATCAGGTATTTCACCCTTATTTCACCCCCCTGAAGGCTCGATGAACTGTAGCTTAACCGGTGCTATAGGTTTGAGGACACACTGGCATCCCCGGAAATGAGGAAGCAGATCGCCAAGCAAATCTACCGAGAGAGGGTCGCAGAGCAGGCACAATACGAGAGCGAGTATACACATCGGTGGCGAACAGGACCGGACGAATCTCAGAAGCCAAGACGGCGGCGAAGGCGGAGTGGGAGGCCGACAAATGCAGTAAGCATCACAGCTACAGTCTGAAAGGCAATGCTGGCAACAAGAGACCCGTCCCAATGAACAGTGTGAAGCCCCTGGCAGCCAGGTTCTACCGACTGAAGTCTGGACACGCACTGGTGGGCACGTACCTAGAACGGTTCGGACACCGAGACAACGACAAGTGTTGGTGGTGTGGCGGCGGAGACAGGACAACGGCCCAGACGCGGGAACATCTCTTCCGCCACTGCAGCCGATGGAAAGACCAGCAGAAAATCCTCTGGAAAGATGTAGGAAAAGCGACTGGGTGGAGAGCAGGCCGATGCTGACACATGCAAGTTTCTGAGCTGCTCTCCATGGAGAAGTGGGATAACACGGTGATGGACTTCCTGGCGGCGACTGATGTCGGGAAGTTTCCGCCCAAAGTGGACGGAGGTGTAAGAGCCGGCGGGCAACGGGCGGAGGAATATGAGCCGGCGAGCTCTCCCTGATTTCATCCCTTTTCCTTTTCCTTTTCCTATGTATTCTATTCGACCGTTCATTAGGTGCTTTCTTTCCTTTGTCAGAAGGGGACGACGGGTAGCAGGAGTGGAGCTCCGCCATCTAGCCGGCCAGCCCGGAGGCGGGGGGGATTAAGGGACTGTCATACTCTAAGTAGAGTGAATACAGTATGATTA
>Ga0307515_10017696_pt1 | contig 12959 bp, 10 predicted proteins | sample 17_EM_MG_FD_194513 | JGI IMG/M metagenome (GOLD analysis project Ga0307515, IMG submission 194513) | Populus trichocarpa ectomycorrhiza microbial communities from riparian zone in the Pacific Northwest, United States - 17_EM | ecosystem: Host-associated > Plants > Roots > Unclassified | place...
GACCATGATGACGCCCCAGGCCAAGGGCATGATCCGCACCCTGTTCCTCTCCCTCCAGGAGCTGGGCAAGGGTTCGGGCCGTCCGGCCGGCGTGCCGACCTATGACGTCAAGAAGGTCGCCGTCCTGGGCGCCGGCATGATGGGCGCGGGCATCGCCTATGTGCAGGCCATGGCCGGCATCGAGAGCGTGCTGATCGATCAGACGCAGGAAGCCGCCGACAAGGGCAAGTCCTACGCCGAAGGCTTGGTCAAGAAGGCCGTCTCGCGCGGCAAGATGACCGCCGAGAAGGGCGAGAAGATTCTCGCCCTGATCACGGCGACCACGGACTATGAGCTGGTCAAGGGTTCGGACCTGGTCGTCGAGGCCGTGTTCGAAAACCGCGAAGTGAAGGCCGAGGTCACCAAGAAGGCCGAGGCCCAGTTGGCCGACACCGCCATCTTCGGCTCCAACACCTCGACCCTGCCGATCACCGGCCTGTCGAAGGCCTCGGTGCGTCCGGAGAGCTTCATCGGCATCCACTTCTTCTCGCCGGTCGACAAGATGGGCCTGGTCGAGATCATCATGGGCGAACAGACCAGCCAGGAAGCCCTGGCCAAGTCGATCGACTACGTCCTGAAGATCAAGAAGACCCCGATCGTCGTCAACGACAGCCGCGGCTTCTACACGTCGCGCTGCTTCGGCACCTTCGTGCAGGAGGGCCTGGAGATGATGGCCGAGGGCATCGCGCCCGCCATCATCGACAATGTCGGCCGCGCCACCGGCATGCCCCGTGGTCCGCTGGAGATGAACGACGACGTCGCGCTGGACCTCTCCTACAAGATCGGCGAGCAGACCAAGAAGGACCTCGGCGACAAGTACGAGGAGCGTCCGTTCGCGCCCGTCCTGGCCAAGATGGTGGTCGAGCTGGGCCGCCTGGGCCGCAAGAACGGCAAGGGCTTCTATGACTATCCGGAAGGTGGTCAGAAGAGGATCTGGCCGGGCCTGGCCGATCTTATGCCAGTGAGAACCAAGGACGCCGACAAGGCCCTGATCGAGGAGATCCGCACGCGGCTTCTCTATCGCCAGGCCGTGGAAGCCGCCCGCTGCTTCGAGGAAGGCGTCATCGTCGATCCGCGTGAAGCCGATGTCGGCGCGATCCTGGGCTGGGGCTTCGCGCCCTGGACCGGCGGTCCCGTCAGCATGATCGACGGCATCGGCCTGAAGGCCTTCGTCGAGGGCTGCGACGCCCTGGCCCAGAAGTTCGGCTCGCGCTTCGCGCCGCCGAAGCTGCTGCGCGAAATGGCCGAAAAGGGTGAGACCTTCTACAGCCGCTTCGGCGTCAAGACGAAGGCCGCCGCCTAGGCGACCCGACGACAAGCTGGAGAGCTTGAAGGGCCCGGCGGCGACGCCGGGCCCTTTTCATTTCTCACTAGAGACGTTCGGGTCATGGTTCAGCCGCACCGCGTCCCTATCTGAAGAGCCGGACAGGATGGCGTGAGACTCGAAGACGGATGCAGGCGGCTCTCGCCCTGACTGGCGGATCGGCGCCGCGACGACGACGCGGCGGCCGTGGTCCATGGATCCTGCTGGCCTCGACGGGCGCGCACCTGCTGGTGCTGGCCGGCCTGGTCGCCGGCGTCCACGTCATGCCGCCGCTGGTCGAACCGCCGGCCATCAGCGTCGAGCTGTTGCGCCCCACGCTTGCGCCCGAAACGATCACCCGGCCGGTCGAGACCAAGCCCGTTGAGGCGCCCCGCGCCGCGCCCAGGACAGCCGCGCCCGCCGCCCCCGTGGCCGCGCCTCCGACTCCGGTTCCGTTGGTTCGTCCAACCGCTCCCGTCAGCGCCGTCGCCCCGCCCGGCTTCAAGGCTCGCGAGCTGACCGGCGGCGGCGACGCCCTGCGCCAGGCGGCCCGCGACGGCATCGGCTGCCGCAACGCCGACGTCCTGGCCCTGACCAAGGCCGAACGCGCCGCCTGCGCCGAGACCTTGGGCGAGAAGAACAAGAACCGCCCGGCGATGTACGCGGTGATCGATCCCGACAAGAAGGCCGCCTTCGACGGGGCCTGCAAGAAGGACGACGACTGGTGCCTCTACCGCTCCGGCAAGGGCCCCTATCCCGGCCTGCTCGCCCTGGGCAAGAAGAAGAAGATCAAGGGCTGGGACGACTGAAAAAGAAAGGGCCCCGCCTTGCGACGGAGCCCCTTCGAAGATCTGTCCGTGAACGCGGCGCGTTTAGAAGAAGCGCTCGCCGATCCGGATGGTGTCGCCCGGCGCGACGGTGACCGACGGGGTCAGTTCCAGCTTGGTCTCGTCGGTGGCGCCATTGCGCTTGACGAAGACCTGCTTCTTGTCGGCGCGATAGGTGTAGCCGCCGGCCGTGGCGACCGCGTTCATCACCGTCAGGCCCGACGTATAGGGATAGGTGCCCGGCTTGGTCACTTCGCCCAGGATGTAGAACGGCCGGAAGGTCAGCACCTCGGCGCTAACGCGGGGCTCCTTCAGATAGCCGTCGCTCAGCGACTTCTGAACGGCGTCCTGGAACTGACGGAGGCTGAGACCGGCGGCCTTGACCTCGCCGATCAGCGGCAGCGAAACCATGCCGCTGCCGGTGACGAAGAACTCACCCGAGAGGGTGGGCTCGCCATAGACCGTGACGCGAACCTTGTCGCTGGAGCCCAGCAGATAGTCGCCATCCTGAGCGGCCGCGGGCGGCGGCTGCTGCGCGTGCGCCGGCGCGGCGTTCAACGTCGCGAAGACAAGAACGCCCGCCAGTAGGACCAAAAGCCAATTTAGGTTTCGTCTGACGATAGTCATCGGATTGGAGTCTCTGAATAAGCGTGTCCCTACCCGCGTGTCATGGCACGAGCGCAGAGCAGCGACAAGACACCGCCTCAGACTCGACGAGACTTTCGAGCCTGAAGAATGACCGGCGGGCCGTCAATCAAGCGAACAGCGGTGAGAACGCCCGTCGCATAGGCTCCCGTATCAATATTAATACGATCCGGACCAAGGAACGGTTGTTCATCCGGCGTATGCCCGTGGACGACGACGCAGGGCAGACGGTGCGGCTGCGACAGGAAGTCGCCGCGGATCCACATCAGGTCTTCGGGCGACTGGTCGTCGAGCGACACGCCCGGCCGGACCCCGGCATGGACAAAGAAGTAGTCACCATAGGTCGCCGACAGTTCCAGGGCGCGAAGGAAAGCCACGTGGCTGGCCGGCACCTGCCGCTGGAAGTGCTCCTGGATCTCCAGCCAGGCCTCGGCGTCGACCCGGCCGACGGGTCGCGCCACGCCATAGGAGGTCATGGTCTCGCCGCCGCCGAACTCGACCCAAGCCGCTCCGGCTTCGGGGTTCTCCAGGAACGACAGCATGGTCTGCTCGTGGTTGCCCATCAGGGCGCGGACCTCGAATCCGCCTTGCTGCTGCGACGCCGCCTGCAGCGCGATCAGCCGATCGACGACGCCACGCGAGGCCGGCCCCCGGTCCACATAGTCGCCCACGAACACCAGCACCGGGCGCTCATGACGTTCCAGGCCTGCGAAGTCGCGGGCGATCACGTCGAGCAGATCGTCGAGCAGCTCCAGGTGACCGTGGATGTCGCCGATCGCATAGACCACGCGCCCTCCGGTCGACGCGACGGTCGCGGCGCGGGCCTTCGGGCGGAAAAGATTGAAACGCATCACAGACCCATTCGACGCCCCCACTCGACGCCGGGGGGCTCCCACGTTCGGAGAGAGCGCAACTTGCCTCAGGCCGCAAGGCCCATCAACCGTTCGCCGACTGAGGTTAACACCAAATACACCACCCTAAAACATCCCGTATTTACTACGTCTATTCGCTTGTAATTATCGTTAAGTACCTAATTACCATATGTATTCGTATTCAAATGACCAACTGTTTTGATTTGATATTTAGGCGTTAATTACATTCTGGCGTCGTCAATAGGGGCGACGTCATGATGAATATCCAACGACAACTTGCCGCATGCGCCAGCGTTGCTGTTATGGTCTCAATAACCACGCTCGCCCACGCCGGTACGCGTCCATTCATGACTCGCGGCGAAACCGTCGCCGCCCCTCCTGGCTTCGCCTCCATGTGCGAGCGTGACGACGGCGAATGCGCCGTGGCCGCGCCGGTGATCACCGCGAACGCCGCGAGCACGAGCGCCGCCCTGTCGATGACCACCCTGGCCACCTCGTCGCTGGGCCGCACCTGGCCGGCCGTGCTGGCCGCGGCGAAGTCGGCGCCCGCCACCGCCGCGCTCGACGCCGGCCCCGGCTACGACATGATTTCGGTCTCGAGCCTGGAGGCCTATCGCCCCGCCGCCGTCGAGGACTTCCTGCCCGCCGGCGCGCTGCGCCCAATCGCCGAGCCGCCCCCCGCCCCGGTCGCCATGGCCGCCGCAACGCCCGCCGCCTCGCCTGTCGGGCCGATCCAGCTCAGCAAGAGCCAGATGAAGCTGCTCAACACCGTGAACCGCGAAGTGAACCGCGACGTCCACAAGGAGAGCGACTTCAACCTCTATGGCCTTCTCGAGTACTGGTCGCTGCCGCGCGTCATCGACGGCAAGATGTATGGCGACTGCGAAGACTATGCCCTTGAGAAGCGCCGCCGCCTGATCGCCGCCGGCGTTCCCGCCGAGGCCCTGTCGATGGCGGTCGTCGTCACCGGCCGCGGCGAAAGCCACGCCGTCCTGGTCGCCACCGTCGAAAACGGCGACATCGTTCTGGACAACCTGTCTCCCTGGGCCACGCCCTGGGAAGACCTCAACTATCGCTGGGTGCAGCGTCAAGTGGCCGGGACCAACGCCTGGACCTCGGTCAGCTAGGACTTGAAGCTTCGCGACCCCGGATCTGGCTCAAGGGCGGATCCGGGCGAGATACTCGAAAGCCAGAAACGCGAAAGGCCCCGGAGATCACTCCGGGGCCTTTCGTCATGACTGTGGAATGGAAGGGTCGGCAGCGACCCGATCGCGACGAGGTGTTCAGGACACCAAGCGCAACGCCTCGATCGCCACATACCAAAGGCCGACGGACATCACCGCCGCCGAAAGCAGGCCCGCCCCGCGGGGCAGACGCTTCGCCGCCGTCTTGGACGTGGCGGGCGCTGAACGGATCGCCGAGTACTCGGCCGGGATCATCGACATGGCTGGACTCCTATGGTCTCAGCCTATCGAGCGAGCGCTAAGTTCCCGCTAACGAACAGCGTTTATGCAGCGCTAACGCAATCTATAGTTAACGAACGGTTTATGAAGTGACGCCCGGCGCGCGCTGCGATAAACAGAAGCTGGATGATCTTGGGATCGTCACAGGAATTAGCATGGTGGGGACCGGCGCGTGAGTGGGAGCTCGAACATCGATGTTCTGAAGCGTGACTCAGCGGCCTTCTCTCCGCGTGTCGCCGTCGACCCGATGAAACGTTTTTGTGACGTTCTGGCGTCGTCAATACTTTTGATCTTCTTCATGCCGGTACTGGCCCTCGCGGCCCTACTGGTGAAGCTTGAATCCCCCGGGCCGGCGCTGTTTCGCCAGACGCGCGGCGGACTGAACGGCCGCACCTTCACTATCTTCAAGCTGCGCTCGATGCGTTGCGAAGAGAATGGCGACACGGTGGTGCAGGCCTCGCGCGACGACGACCGCGTTACGCGCATCGGCAAGATCATCCGCGCCACCAGCATCGATGAACTGCCCCAGCTGCTCAACGTGCTGCGGGGTGACATGTCGCTCGTCGGGCCTCGCCCCCACGCCCAGGCGCATGACGCCTATTATGGCGCGCTGATCCCGACCTATGAACTGCGCTTCCAGGCTCGGCCCGGCTTGACCGGCCTAGCCCAGATCAAGGGCCTGCGCGGCGCGACCAATGACCTCGAAGAGATGTCCGACCGCGTGAAGGCCGACATCGCCTATATCGACAACTGGTCGCTGCTCACCGATCTGCGCATCATGCTGATGACGGTGCCGCACCTGCTGCTGGCCGAGAACGCTTACTAGCGACACGACCCGGAGGCGGTTCAGTGCACACCGCGCCGCTCTTTGCTGGCGGTTTTCGGTTTGGCCGAAGCTGATATGGGACGTCTGCCTTTCGACCAGCATTGCCGGAGTCATCCGCGCGGATGCTGACGGGGCGCGCGGCGTGGACAGCAATTCCAAACAGGCCCCGGCCGCGAGAAGCGGAGACATTCGCCCCCACCATTTGCCCGATCAGGATTAGTTCTGCTGCATCCGCAGGACGGAGATCTTCAGGGCCATGCCGATACGACCGGTCGGATTGCGCAGGCTGTTGGCCATGGCGATATAGCGCTGCGGATTGGGCAGACGAACCCATTCGGTCGCCAACTGGTAGGTGGTGCTCTGACGCGCCGACGAACTGATGCGATCCCAGTGCTCATAGGCGAAGATCGTCCGCTGGGTGAACAGGCTGGTTTGCAACGGCGCCACGGCGAACGAATGCTCCAGGGATTCGTCGGACGCCTCATCCTGGCCTTGAGCGGCCTGCACCGCCGAGCGACGGAGCCAGGCCGCGCCCGAGGCCGGACGAAGACCGACCTCTCGCTGGCTCAGCCGATCCAGGCGCGCCAAAGCCTCCGGCTTCTGACGCGGAACGGCCAGGCCCAACTCGATCTGGCGCGCCAGGGCTTCAGCCGGCGCCGTGGGCCAGGCCGTCAGATCGCCGCCGAAGCGCGGGGCGAGGAGCGGGGCCGTCACTGAGATCGACGCCAGGACGACGACGCCGGCGACCAGGCCCGTCGCCCAGGCGATGCGTCCATTGTCCGCGGACTTGGACGGAGCGACTCCGGCCGTCATCGAGACGACGACACCGAGAAGGAGCGCCGCGAGGGCCTGAATGGCGGGAACCTGAAGAGCAAAATCCGTGACGCCGTGCAGCAGGAAGACCAGGGCGGCGCAAGCGGTCGCGCGAGCCCAGGTCCCAACGGCGCCCTCTTTCAGGCCGCCGCGAAGGATCGGCCAGATCAGGACGATGAACAGCGCCGCCATCACCAGGGCGCCGACCACGCCGCCCTCCTCCAGCCATTGCAGGTAGAGATTGTGCACGGCGCGAACGTCGAACAGCATCGGCAGGTTTTCTTGGGTCGCGACCAGCTGGTTGACCGTCGGGAACGAGCCCAATCCGAAGCCGAACCAGGGCGAGGATTGGAAGGCTTCCCAGTGCGGCGCGAAGATCGCCTCGCGCACGGTAGCGTCCTGTCCGGCCTGATCGAGCCGTTCGGTCACCAGACTTGCGCTGCGCAGACCCAAGGCAGCGACGGCGAGGATGACGGCCAGGACGCCGAGGCCCGCGGCCACCCGCAGGCGCTGTCGCTGAGCGATCGCTTCCCAAACCAGGAACAGGCCCAGCCCGACCAGCGTGGCGGCGAGGCCGGCGCGCGAGGCGGTCAGCAGCAACGTCACCACCAGTACGGCCGCGACGCCCAAGGCGGCCACGGCTTCGGGGTCTCCCCGCTTCAGCATGGCCAGACCCTGTTGCCGACGCAGCCGGTTGGCCGTCGCGGCGATGGCGAGCAGCAGACCGCCGCCAAACACGGTCGCCGCGCTATTGGGGCTGAGGAGGGTGGCGGTCAGACGCTGAGTTCGGCGAACGCCGATGTGATCGAGCAGGGCCGATGTGGCGTAGACACCGATCGCCAGCACGGCGATCCGGAGGAACCAGCGGCCTCGCGCCTCGGACGCGCCGATCACCCGCGCGGACACGAACAGGCAGGCCAGACCGATCAGTTGAAGAACGTTGAGCAGGAGCGCCGATCGATCGACCGTCAGGGCGCTGAACTGGTTGGGCGTGTAGCTCCAGACCGGATGGGCTCCGCCGGGACCCCAGGGGCCCAGGGACCAGGACACCGCGAGGAGCAGCAGCGCGAAAAGAGCGATCTGCACCTTCGCGCCGGACAGCTTGACGAGATCACGTCGCGCCCAGCGGCAAGTGGCGAGAAGCCCGATCAGGAAGGCGGCGTACAGTCCGGCGAACAGACTGGCCGTGGCGATCTCGCTGGCCCCGAAGGCGATGACCGCCAGGAACACGAGCGCCAGAAGGCCGCCGACGGCGACCTTCTCCGACAGGGCGAGACGCCGAACGGCGCCGCGCCCTGGCCGCTTCGGCGACGCGGCCGCCGGCCGCGCCGGCCGCTTAGTCGGCATAGTACTTGCGGTAGCTCTTGTAATAGTAGTTCGCATCGCCGTAGCCGTAGCGGGTCTGGGCCTTCAGATCGACCTGGGTCAATGCCAGGCCGGCCAGGAAGACGCCACGGCCTTGCAGCAGGGCAAGAGCGGCGGTGATCGCCTTGACCGGAGTCTTCTTCCAACGCGCCAGCATGACCACGGCGTCGGTGTGCGGCGCCAGGATGCGGGTGTCGGCGATGGCCAGCAGCGGCGCAGTGTCGAGCAACACCACGTCGAAGCGCTGACGCAGGTCGCCGAGCAGCTTCAGCATGGCGGGCGAGCCCAGGACGTCGCGCGGCGTATAGGCCGACTTGGTCAGAGCCAGCACCTTGGCGCCGCTCGGATCGGAGATCAGCGCCTGGTCGAGGGTGCAGACGCCATTGAGCACTTCAAGCAGGCCCAGCGTCGGCACTTCCGGCAGGAAGCGGTTGATGGCGCTCTGGCGCAGGTCGCAGTCGACGACGATGACGTTGGCGCCCGAGGTGGCCAGGGTGCGAGCCAGCGAGAAGGTCGTCGTGGTCTTGCCCTCGCCCGGAAGGGACGACGTAACCGCGATGACCTTCACGTTTTCGCCGACCTTGGAGAACAGGATGGCGGCACGCAGCTTGCGGAAGCTTTCCGAGAAACTCGAAAGCGGCTTCGCGAGCAGATAGTCGGGCGGCGAGATGTCCTTGGCCAGCTTGGCGTCGTCGAGAGACGAGCTCAGCAGCGGCACCGAACCCAGATAGGGCAGGCCGATGCGGCGCTCGACCTCGTCCTCGGTGAAGAGGCCGGCCATCAGGATTTCGGCCAGCACCACCGACGCCGCGCCCGCGCCCAAGGCCAGAACCAGGCCCAGGGCCAGGTTCAGCGAGGGCTTGGGATAGCTCGGCGTGGTCGGGATCTTGGCGCGCGACACCACACGGGCGTCGGCCTGTTCGATGCCCTGGTTGGTCGTGGTCTGCTTGAAGCGGGCCAGCAGGGACTCATAGAGCGTGCGGACCGACTCGGCCTTGCGCTCCAGTTCGCTCAGTCGAATGCTGGCGCGGTTGTTGCCCGCCAGAGCGCCCTTGGAATTGGCGACACTGCCGGCCATAGAGCCGGTACGTTGGCGCGCGACCTGGGCCTGCGCCTCGAGGTTGGAAATCAGGCGCTGGATTTCGGCCTTGATCTGACCGTCGGTGTCGGCGAGCTCGCGCTTGGCCTTCAAGAGGTCAGGGTGGCGATCGCCATAGCGACCGCTCATGTCGGCGACCTTGGCGCTCTGCTCGGCGCGCTGCTTGCGCAGTTGCTGCACGACGGGCGAGCTCAGCGACTCTCCGACGTCTTCGCCGGTGCTGCCGCGCGCCAGTTGGCTGCGCGCGATGTTGAGGCGGGCGTCGCTTTCGGCCTGTTGAGCGCGGGCGCTGGCCAGCTGCTGGTTCAGACCGGAAATTTCCTGCTCGGTCAGAGTCGCGCCTTCGGCGCTCATCAGGTTGTTGGCGATCTTGTATTGCTGCACGGCCGTCTCGGCCGACTGCAGTTGATCGCGCAGCTCGACGACCCGGGTGTCCAGCCACTCATTGGCCTTCTGGGTGGCGTCGAACTTCGCCTCGAGCTGTTCGGTCAGATAGAGGTCCGCGAACGCGTTGGCGAGCTTGGAGGCCTCTTCCGGATTGACGTGGGTGTATTCGACCGAGATCAGATAGGTCAGGCCCGAACGACGAACCTTGAGGCCGCTGAGCACATTGTCGACGACCTTCTCGCTACGGCGCTGAGCCTCGACGGACCCCACGGCCACGGTCGGCGCGACGGTCTTCTTGACCCAGGGAAGCCAGGACGAAACGCCCGTGGCCCCGCTGAGATAGGGATTGAAATAGGGATCTTGCTCGAGCTTCAGCTGATGGACAACGCGCGCCGCCAGAGAGCGCGAGCGCAGCACCTCGACTTCGGTGTCGACCACCGAGGAGTCCGCCGGAAGCCCCGACAGAACCGCGCTCATGTCGGTCACCTGTTCCTTGCGGACATCCAGCATGACCTGGGCGGTGGCCGTATAGCGCGGCGTTTCTTGCAGGGTGTAGAGCAACACCGCCACGAAGACCGCCAAGGCGATGGCCGCGAAAAGCCGCAGGCGCCGCCGGAAGGTCGCGATCGCGACGTTGAGGTCAAAAGACATCGCTCCGGCGCTAGGCGCCGGAGCGTGTTGGGTCTCGAAGGAAGAGCCGTCCATGGGTACTCTCAATGGGGGCCCTCAGCGGACCTAGAACGTCACACTAGAGCTAAAGAGTGACTTAGAACTGAAGAGCAACGGAAGCAGAGAGCTTATTGTCGCTGAACGACGAACCCTTCAGAGCGCCGGACGAGTCCTGCTTCAGATAGTTGTAGGTCAGGAACAGACCCACATTCCGGTTCAGCAGATAGGCGGCCGAGGCGTTGAAGCCCGTACGCTTGTCGTCCCGATCGATCGCTTGGTAGTTGTCCTTGCCATAGGTGGCTTGGGCCGACAGCAGGACATTGCGAAGCAGCTCGTGATCGATACCGACCGAGGCGTTGTTCGAGATGAAGCCCGCCGAACCCGTCGCCGTCGATTCCTCGATCGAGCGCGAACCCGCCACGTTGAAGGTGGTCAGTTCGGTCGGGAACCATTCGGCGCGACCCTTGGCGGAGAAACCGTCGATGTCAGCATAGTGGTCGTAGTTCTGCGACATGTAGCCGGCTTCGACTTCACCGCGAACAGCTTGCGAGAGATCGAAGTTGGCGCCGACCGTGGCGACGTAGCCTTCCGAGTCGCGAGCGCGAAGAGCAGCGATGGCGGGGAGCCCCGGAGCGGCGGCGCGACCCAGGGTGTCGACGTCGTATTCCTTGGTGTTGCCGGTCAGCGAGGCGAACACGGCAGTGTCCGGGCTGACGGCATATTCGGCCTTGCCGCCGTAATAGAACTCGTCGCGGTCGCGGGTGTTCTGATTGAAGGCGCCGCCTTGGTCGTCATAGTCGAACTTCTTGCTGTCCAACTTGCCGGTCAGGCGAAGGCGGTTGAATTCCTTCACGCCGGTGACGTTGCTCGACCACAGCGAATACTCGACCGGTTTGGCCGTCGCGCCGGCCGGCGTACCGGCGGTGATGGCGGTGCGCGGCTCGGTGAGCTGTTGCCATTGGACCGAAGCGGCGATGTAGGCGCCGCGCTCGACGTCCAGGCGACCGTTGACGCCGAGAGTGTATTCCTCGGTGTTTTCGGTGTCGAAGTCCGAGTAGCGGTTGATCGAGGCCGAGGCGAAGGCGCCCAGGGCGTTACGCGACCAGTTCGAGCGAGCCGCCACTTCCGGCTTCACCCGCCAAATGGTGTCGGACTCTTCGCCCGATGCCACGGCGTAGATGTTGTCGTCACGCGTCGCTTCGACCGTAACCCGCGGATACAGGGTAAAACCGCCGGCCTTGACGCCAATGGCTTCATAGTCGGGGCGCGGGCGCTGACGAACACTGGTGTTCTTGTCGCGCTTGAAGTTCGAGGCCAGATCCTGCGCCACACCCACGGCGGGCACAGTCGCGATCAGAACCGCCGCGATAGCGGCTGATGTTAGAGTTTTCATTGTCTTATCCCCACCTCAGAGCGCTCTAGGCGCCCTTCAGATCCAACACAAACACAAACGATACTCGGGGCGGCTGAAGGCCGCCCCGTTTCGGCTTAGCTGCCGCAGTAGGCGGCGATAACGCCCGCGCACGGATCGAAAGGAGCCGGCGTCGTCGTGGTCGTCGTCGTGTCCGTGCCGCCGCCGGGCGTCGAGGCGCCTTGCAGGCTGACCAGAACGCTGACCGGAGCCGAACCGTCGGTCGAAGCCGTGGCCGTCACCGTTGCGGACTGACCGGTCGCGGCCAGCTGCTGCGTCACGACCGGGGCCGAGGCGACTTGCTGAGCGGTTTCGGGGGCGACGGCGGCGGCCACCTGGATGGCGACGCCGGCGCTGATGGTGTTCGACGCCACGGCCTGGATCAGGGCGGAGGCGATCACCGACCCGGACGCGCCGGTTGCGGCGAGCGCATCAGCCACGGCGGCCTGAATGGCGGCCAGCTTGGCTTGCGGCGACAGGGCGGCGAAGCCCGGCTTGGCCGCGGCGGAGCGAGCGGCCGCCGAGATGACGGGCTGCAGCGATGCGGCGGTGGCGGCCGGCGGGGTTTGGCCCGCGGCCAGAGCGGAGGACGCGCCGAGCGGGCTGGCGATGATAGCCAAGCCCAACACAATGGCGCTCGTGAGACGCGATGACATGGCGACCTTCCAGAAAGGATTAATAGTTGGGAAACCTATACTGCATGCGCGAACAACGCTCCAGCACCTTTTTGCCACTTTAGGGCTAGGAGCCGGCGGGAAGTGTGCGCTTGCGCACAGTAAGCCGGTTTTTTGAGCGAAAATCGTTGGTTTTGGCCAATGAGCGGGCCACGGCAATGACACTAGCCCCCGAGATTCACCATTCAGAGGTTTGAAGCGCCAGACAATTCACGTCTCGCGCGAGAGTCCCAGAGCAGATCAATATTATACGCACCTAACGCGACATAATTGCCACAACAATCCCGGAGTCAAAAGGACTCAAGACCGCCGTCGCGTGAGTTGGCGGATAGCGCGGAACAACGGGCGTTCAATGCTGGGCCAGATCAGCAAGGCGACAAAACCCAAAATGACGATTCCGGCCAACGACACGAACTCTGCTCCTACCTCGCGAGAAGGTAGCATTCGTTTGCGACGTTCCGCCGAATACGCAACCCCAGCATTCCGCTGGCCGGCAATTCTCAGCGTGGCGCCTACAACCCATCCAGCTGGCGACCTCGCGACGGGCGCTGGCTGCCGAGTGCGCG
>Ga0307515_10017698_pt1 | contig 12958 bp, 10 predicted proteins | sample 17_EM_MG_FD_194513 | JGI IMG/M metagenome (GOLD analysis project Ga0307515, IMG submission 194513) | Populus trichocarpa ectomycorrhiza microbial communities from riparian zone in the Pacific Northwest, United States - 17_EM | ecosystem: Host-associated > Plants > Roots > Unclassified | place...
TTATAACCTGTTCATTGACCGTGAATAACCAAGAGATACCTACGCATGCGCTGATTGATTGCGGAGCTACTGGCATTGCATTTATGGATCAAGATTTTGCTCGCCATCATCAGATACCACTTCAAGAGCTGAAGGAAAAGAAACAAGTAGAGGTCATCGACGGAAGACCTATTGAATCCGGAGATATTACGCATATTGCTAAAGTTGGAATGAAGATACAGGAATATAAAGAACAATTACCCATGTTCATTACGAAATTAGGTCATTATCCAATTGTCCTCGGGATCCCTTGGCTACGGCTACACGATGTAGCTGTGCGTTTTGCATCTAATACGGTCACGTTTGGTTCACAATATTGCATTACGCACTGCCATGATACATCAGTAATGGTACAAGGAGTTACAGAGGAACCGCCAGAAGCAGTATATCAAGTACAAGATATATTTGAACCCAAAATTCGACCCTTAAGACCATTTCGAGGGGATATTGCTTTGCTCAATGGAGCTTCGTTTTTTAGGACTGTCAAGAGAGGAAAACTTACGTTGTTTAAGGCTTCCCTATATGACATTAATAAAGCCATCGAGGCAAAAGATTTGAAAGAACGCCCCCTCGAAGAAATTATCCCCGAACAATATCATGAATTTCTCCCGCTGTTCAGTAAGCTGCTGGCAGATCGGTTACCACCACATCGACCTGGAATTGATCACGAAGTTCGCTTGAAGGATGGAGAAACGCCAACGTGGGGACCATTGTATTCAATGTCCAGGGCTGAGTTGGTCGTTTTGAAAGAATGGCTGGAAGAGAATATGTCAAAGGGATTTATTCGACAATCAACTTTGCCTTTTGCAGCCCCAGTGTTATTTGCAAAGAAACCTGGAGGAGGGCTACGATTCTGTATCGATTATCGGGATATTAATAGTAAGACAATACAGAATAGATACCCCCTCCCATTGATAAAAGAAACGTTGAATCATTTAGGGAGGGCCCGGATATACACAAAGTTAGATGTTAGAGGAGCATATGATCTACTTCGGGTTAAGGAAGGGGATGGGCATAAGTTAGCATTCCGGACGAGGTATGGACTGTATGAACCTACGGTGATGCAGTTTGGTACAACAAATGCACCAGCAGATTTCCAAAGTTATATCAATAATGCCATTAGAGAAGCCCTGGATGATTTCGCCTCAGCATACTTGGACGATGTTTTAATCTATAGTAATTCCGAAGAAGAGCATGTTGGCCATGTTAAATGGATTATGCAAAGGTTGCTGGAGGCAGGGCTGTACCTTAAGCCAGAGAAATGCGAATTTCATAAGGAGACAGTGAGGTATTTGGGATTGATTATATCAACAAAAGGGATTTCAATGGATGAGGATAAGGTTGAGACCGTACGGAATTGGAGTAGGGAAAAGAAGACGGAAAACGGACGATTAAACAATCTTTTTGAAGTACAACAATTCCTGGGGTTTTACAATTATTATCGACGGTTTATCTCTAAGTATTCTGAGAAAGCAGAACCGCTAACCAGGCTTACAAAAAATGATGAGCTGTTTGTATGGGGGTCAGAACAACAGCTCGCTTTCGAGATAATGGTAGAGGCGTTCACTACAGCACCAGTACTTCGACATTTCGATCATGAGAGGGAAGTGATTATTGAAACGGATGCGTCCGATTATGTATCCGCAGGAGTATTGTCTCAGCGGGATGACGAAGGGATATTGCACCCAGTAGCCTATTTTTCGAAGAAACATTCAGCAGCAGAGTGCAATTATGATATATACGATAAAGAGTTAATGGCGATTATTAAGGCACTCGAAGAATGGAGACCTGAGTGTGAGGGTGCTCGATACCCCTTAAAGTTGATAACTGACCATAAGAATCTTGAATATTTCATGACAAAAAACCTTTTAAATAGGAGGAAAGCACGGTGGTCCAAGTTTTTAACGCAGTTTGATTATCAGATTGTCTACCGTCCGGGGAAATCGAACGGGAAAGCAGATGCTTTAAAGAGGAGGCCGGGAGACCTCTCTGAGGGGGGGGATGAAAGATTAAAAAATATGGAACAGGTTGTTTTAAAACCGCATAATCTTCCGGAACAATTGAGGATATCAGCCAACGATATGCCCGAACAAGACGTTCCTTCGATAACCGACCTTTTTACTCAAGCATATATGGACGATCCGCTACCTAAGAAGATACTGGAGGCTATTAGACAGGGAGGTAGCTTGAGGGATATTACAGTAGCAGAGTGCATAGAAAAGGAGGGACAGATATGGTATAGAGGGAGACGGTACGTTCCTGAAGGAGACCAATTACGACTGCGATTAATACAGGAGCATCATGATACTGCGTTAGCTGGGCATCCAGGACGAGCAAAAACCTTCGATCTTTTGCATAGACAGTATTATTGAAAGGAAATGCGGAGACAGGTGGATCAGTACGTACGGAACTGCCATAGCTGCCAACGGTCTAGGACCACAAGGCATGTAACGTTCGGAGTACTTCGACCTTTACCTGTACCGGAGAAACCATGGGAAGATATTTCAATGGAATTCGTGGTGGGGCTTCCAGAGTGCGAAGGGTTTGATGCAGTTTGGGTAGTAGTAGACAGACTTTCGAAAATGCGTCATTTTGTTCCCTGCCATACAACAATAGATGCTGTAGGATTAGCTAAGTTATTTCTCCGAGAAGTTGTACGCCTCCACGCGTTGCCAAAGTCTATTGTCTCGGATCGAGGACCTCAGTTTGCTTCGACCTTCTGGGGACAGATATGTAGCCGGTTAGGAATTGATCGACGGATGTCTACAGCATTTCATCTGCAGACAGACGGACAGACTGAACGAATGAATGCAGCAATGGAACAATACCTCCGTATATACGTTAACCACCAACAAGATGATTGGGTGCAGTGGTTACCCCTTGCTGAGTTTGCTGCGAATAATGGATTATCCGAGTCAACTAAGTGTACCCCCTTTTTCGCAGTCCAAGGCGTGGATCCACGAATGTCATTCGCCGGAGAACCGACTCAGGAAAGGGATCAACGACGATGGGAGGCAGATCAGGTCCAGGCTGCGATGGAACAGATTCATGAACATCTGAGAGTGGAGATGAAGCGGAGCCAAGCAGTACAAGAAGAAGGTGCAAACAGAGGACGTATTCCGGGACGCAATATTCAGGTCGGATCTAAGGTATGGCTGGATGCCCGACATGTACGAACTACTCGCCCTACTCACAAGCTGGATTGGAAACGACTGGGACCTTTTCGGGTACAAAAGCAAGTATCCCCGTATGCTTATGAGCTGGATTTACCTGCGTTAATTCGGATCCATCGAGTACAACCTGTTTCGCTTTTGGATCCCATTGTTGAGGATCCGTTGGAGGGACAGGTAGTACCCCCTCCACCTCGTGTTGAGGTTGATGGCGAGGAGGAGTATCAAGTATCGAGCGTTGAGGATAGCCGTATGTATCGGAATCAATTACAGTACCTTGTTCGATGGACGGGTTATGATTCCCTTACTTGGGAACCAGCGAAGTTCGTTAATGGGTTACAGGCTGTGGATGAGTTCCACAGACGGTATCCAGGGAAACCCGGACCATTGGAGGATGTTCTCGGAGGACCTTGAACCTAAGGGGGGGATACTGTCACGGCGCAAGAAGGTACGGAGATACTTGGGAATAATAGAAGAAAGATACGGAAGGTGTGGAAGGAATTGTGTTATGGAAAGACGGAGACGTTGAAAGACGCGGAGGAAGCGGCAAGATGGTGGTGGTATAATTTAGTAAGATAAAGAAGTGGTCTGGGGTGTTGCGACGTCGGGTGAGGTGGCGTGGTGGTTGCGATAAGGAATAACGGGGTGGTGTGTAAGATCATGGGACGAGATTCGGATGGTACATCGGAGCATGAGGGATGGTTCGAGGGTGGCAGACGAATTGTATATAAAGAGAGTGTTGATAGCGTTGGAGGATTTCCTTTTCTTTTCTCTTTACTCATTCTCTTGTATAGCAAAGCAAGTTACGACTTTGAAACAGTTTCGATTCTTGTCTTGTCTTGTCTTGTTTTCGATATTACATTATTGTCACCAATATCACCTACGCCCGACCCCGCCCGTTACAGGGGCTGTGCTACGGCATGTATACATAATCGAAGTATTGCCCACCTTCATAGGAAATACCGTTAATGTCGATGTCGCTTCATTCCAAAATGAGCGTCAACAGAGCGTCAACAATCTTGGGTGTTGCATCTTGTATAATCCAAGGACTATGCTACGGCATTTACCCATAATCAACATATCAGCAGCTTTTATGCGCAAAAGAGAAACCGACATGGTCATAGCCCCATTGTGAAAATGAGCGTCAACAGAGCCTCAAAGTTTTCGGGTGTTGCATCTTGTATAATCCAAGGGCTATGCTGTGGCTTTTACCCATAATCGAAGTTTTGGCCGCCTTTGTAGGCAATACTGTTCATCTCGATGTCGCTTCACCTGATAATAATCGTCAACAGAGCGTCAACACAGCGTCAACAGAGCGTCAACAGAGCATCAATAGAGCATCAACAGAGCATCAACAGAGCATCAACAGAGCGTCAACAGAGCATCAACAGAGCGTCAACAGAGCGTCATCAATCTTGGGTGTTGAATCTTTTATAATCCAAAGGCTATGCTATGGCATCTACCCATAAGCGATGTATCGGCAGCCTTTATGTGGACAAGCTACAGCAACATGGTCCCAGCCCCATTCTGAAAATAAGCGTCAACAGAGCGTCAACGGATCTGGCTGTTGCATCTTGTATGATCCAAGGGCAGTGCTACAGCATTTACCCATAATCGACGTATTGGCCGCCTGTATACGCAATATCGTGAATGTCGATGTCGCTGCACCTGACAATGATCGTCAACAGAGCATCAACAGAATGTCAACAGAGCATCAACAGAGCGTCAACAGAGCGTCCACAGAGCATCAACGGAGTGTCAACAGAGTGTCAACAATCTTGGGTGTTGCATCTAGTTCAATCCAAAGGCTATGCTATGGCATTTACCCATAATCGACGTTTTGGCAGCCTTTATGCTCAAAAGAGACATCAACATGGTCACAGCCCCATTCTGAAAATCAGCGTTAACAGAGCGACAACGAATCTGGATGTTGCATCTTGCATAATCCAAGGGCTGTGCTACGGAATTTGACCATAATCGAAGTATTGGCCACCTTTATAGGCAAAATCGTTAATCTCGATGTCACTTCACCTGAAAATGAACGTCAACAGAGCGTCAACAAATTAGGGTGTTGCATCTTGTATAATCCAAGGGCAGTGCTATGGCATTTACCCATAATCGAAGTATTGGCTGCCTTTATAGGCAATATCCTGAATGTTGATGTCTCTGCACCTGAAAATGAGCATCAACAGAGTGTCAACAGAGCACCAACAGAGCGTCAATGGATTGTCAACAGAGCGTCAACAGAGCGTCAACAGAGCGTCAACAGAGCGTCAACAGAGCGTCAACACAGCGTCAACAGAGCATCAACAGAGTATCAACACAGTGTCAATAGAGTGTCAACAGACTGTCAACCATTTTGGGTGTTGCATCTTGTGGAATCCAAGCGCTGTGCTATGGCATTTATCCATGATCGAAGTATCGGCCACCTTGTTGGGAAATATCTTTAGAGTCAATATTGCTACACGTAACAATGAGCATCAACAGAGCCACAGCAGAGCATTGACAATTTTGGGCATTGCATCTTGTATAATCCAAGGGTTGTGCTACGGCATTTACCAATGATCGACATTTGGCCGCCTTTATTTGCAATATGGTTATTGTCAATTTCGCTACCATCTTAAACTGATCGCCAACAGAGTGTCAATGCCTTTTGGTAATGTAAGTATGGTAATTGGAAAGGGATATGCTTGCTGTTATGCGTAACGAACATATTGGCAACCTTTATCAGCAAAAGAGCAAGCAACATGTTCAGTTCCCCATTCTGAAAATGAGCGTCATTGGAGCCTCAAAGATTTTTGGTCTTATAAATAAGGTAATTGGTAAGTGATTTGCTCACTGGTATCCGTAACAAACGTATAGGCAGCCATTGTACGCAATTGAGAAAGTGACACGGTGACAGCCCCATTCTGAAAATGACTGTCAACCTAGCTTCTACTGAGGGTCATCAATTTCTGGTGATGCATATTGGGTAATGAAGGCGCCGCATGGATATTTGAGCTTATAATTGCACTATTGACCTCCTCCAAGGTCAAAAATACAAAATATTAAAGGAAAAACATGAATTCAAATATTGTCGATATTGCAACCTGCAAAACACGCAAAATGTGATCCCTGGATGTCAAATAATCGATTTTGATTCAGAACTATTATCAAACAGCAAAGGCAAGCATATTATATGTATTAACAGATGGACCCGCTGGACAAAGAGCTCAGTACCCGCCCAATTCGGATGGGTAGGCCGTTTTCTATTGAACCGTACCTGAATGGACAGTGTGGGTTTATTGACAACCCGGACGGCCAATTTGGCGCAGGTTCAGTTCTGACCCAGACCCGCATCCGAAGCGACAGTCCAGAACCATTGCTACCACTAGTTACGGGGGTTCCCACCCCTTACTAACTGTACTGACAACAAGTATCAATAGATGGTTAAGTATGAACTAGGTACACAGCCATAGTTCCTATCGTAATATCCTATGCGTATCTCAAGACGAAGTGAATTGGTAGTCTGTATAAATTGTATATGTACAAGGGACAAATGTATATCGTAATTTCAGATGCCACTAACTATATCGCAACCAAATCGTATCGTAGTGTAACACAATATTGGCAATATATTCAACTGATATAATAAATCCGGGTGACTAATTAATATTGTAAAGTATTCGTATAATTAATCTGGATGATCAATATCGTACAGTAGTTCATATGATTAATCTTGGTGATTGATTGATATTGCAAATTATTCGTATGATTAATCTCGGTGATTAATTAATATCGTAGCGGCAATATTCTGCTTATTGATAGTACAATCTATATTGACACGTATCTTAACAACAACCCTCAACTGATTCCTTGATAAATCTGGCATTGAGATACTATCGGCAATATTACATCTTACGCGTAATCTCCCTTAGTCCTCATCTGTAACAGACTCAATAGTAGATGATAACTCTACTCAACCTCTATTCCAACTTATTGTATTAAGCCGTCTTTTTGTAAGTATATTGTTATGGGGGTGCTTACACCTAAGTAACTATGCTTCTAAGTATACTTCAATACTTCTAAGTAAGTACTTGGTACACAGCCGTAGTTCCTATCGTAAATCCTTATGCGTATTTCCAGACAAAGTGTATTGGTAGTCTCTAAAGTTCATATACACAAAGGGGACAAATATGTATTGTCGTATCAGAAGCTATTAGATGAATAGCCACCAGATCGTATCATGGTTTCATGCAATATTGACAATACGTATAACTTATATAATGAATCTCGGTGATTAATTAATGTCGTACAGTATGATTCTATAATTAATCTTGGTGATTAATCAATAATGTAAAGTATGTTTGTATAATTAATCTCGGTGATTAATTATTTTCATAGTGGCAATATTATGCCTGTTGATAGTGCAATCTGAATTGTCACATATCTTCGCAAAATCACTCCTCTTATCTCCTTGATAGATCTGGCGTTCAGATACTATCGGCAGTATCATGTCTAGTACGCAATCTCCCTCAATCCTCGCCTCTTACATACTCAAATGTAGATGCCAAATCTACGCAACCTTTCATTTCCTAGATGATTAAACCGTCTCCCTTAAACGAAGTTCTTAAAGCCTGTATTTGCTTCCTACTTGTTCCTGGATATCATTGACGTAACTCCTTATTTGTAAGTCGGACTGGTTAAACAATTCTACCAGATTGAGTCCTTTGATTAACCAGTGAAATGCTTCGTGCTTCGGCTGTATCTTGTCTTACTGATCGAGATCGATACTCTGCCTCTAAACCTAATGGTAGTTCAGAATTATTGGAATCTGAGGTAACCGCTTCCTCAGATGACTCTTCCGGTAACGGCATAACGACTCAATCTCTCATTTATTCTGAAGGAAATGTATTATATTCCAGATAATACCTTAGTATCTCCGTATATTGAATAATACTTGCCAGCCACCAGGTACAATATCCAGCAAACCAATTATCCTCATGCTGGAATCGTTGTAATAACGAAGATAACGCACAAACAATAATGTCGTGATCGTTTGTGAACTGTCACTTGTTCATGGGGCGGGGGAACTGCGTACAATCCTAATAGATAATACTAATATACTCTGAAATAATAATAATAATAAAATAAGAACTTGAAACGTAATAATATTTCAGCTTCGTCTTTCACAGATAGGTATCGTTTGTAACTTTAGGGCTACCCTTCCAAAAGCTGGAGCTCTTGTCCTTCTGTTATACCTCTTCCTTGGACTACTGAAGTTTATGTCCGAACCTAAGGTATGATGTTATCTGTCATATCTTAGAGTACTCTTTTATTGCGAGCCAGGCTCTAAGATAGAGGACGACGCTGTTATGGGTTCTCCCCTAATAGAGGTATTGGTACTAGTCTACTTCGAGATCTACATAACGGTTCAGTAATACCGTAAAGTACATAACAACGATCCCAAAAATGAAGTAGTAAACTGCCATAGGTAATGATCTTTAGCAGGACATTTCATACCTTGTGTCGATTTGACAGCGAGCCTCATCGCTGGCAGATTCATTGAAAGTTCGCATACTACGGTAGAACTGATTTGATCATGCAATAACCTTGGCCAGTCGATAAGCCTTCAGGGCTTGTAGTGATGCCAGTTATTTCTTACCACATTCATTTGAACTGAGCTAAGGGGACTGGATGCGGTGTTGCAGAGATGCGACTGACGTATCAGGCAGACGATAGTCAATATGTTATCAAGTGGGACCTTGAGCCAATCCCTTGTGGAGGGGAACAACTTGGGTACTCCCTGGTCAAAGAGAACAGTCTCGGCCTAAGCATGGTGTGTCTGAGTGATGAAGACGTTGGGCAAAGTCAATAAGCCCCTTAAGCTCCCAACTCCCTGGCAGGGAATAAATGAGTAGAGTGAATCCCTATCAGTTTGATAATAGTGGTTTGGTACGTCGAGTCAAATGTCGACAGAGCAATGGTGGGTCACCATAAAAGTCTCTGAGAGCTGATAAGCCAAATAGCCTATATGGTGAAGGTTGCGTCTTAATTTATTAAGCAATCTGTTGGAAGCCCTCCAAATAACCATGTTAGGCGACAGAGAGGTATCGGCTATCCGAAATAAACGAGTTGCAAGATAGCTATGTTGAAGTTACTATTTGATTAGGTCTTGTGGAGGTTGGCACCCTACATGGGAGCGTAACACTTTGAAACAAACCAATCATACCTATACACGATAACCTTTGGGATGCGTGGTCCTCTATCTTTTAGCCTGGATCGCAATAAAAGAGTACTCTAAGATACGACAGATAATATCATATCTAAGATTCAGACATAAACTTTGGTAGTCCAAGAAAGGGTATAAAAGAATGACAAGAGCTGTGGCTGTTGGAAGGGTAGTCCCACGGTTACAAATGATACCTACCTGCGAAAGACGAAGCTGAAATATTATAAGTTTCGAGTTCTTATTTCATTATTATTATTATTACAGAGTATATTAGTATTACCTATTAGAATTGTACACGATTCCCCCGCCCCATGAACAAGTGAAAGTTCACAAACGATTACGTCATTATTGTTTGTGTGTTATCCTTGTTATTATGAAGGTTCCAACAAGAGGATACTTCGTTTGCTGGATATTGTATCTGGTGGCTGGCAAGTATTATTCAATATACGGAGATACAAAGGTATTATCTGGAATATAATACATTTCCTTTAGAATACGTTAGAGATTTAGTTATTACGCTGTTACCGGAACAGTCATCTGAGGAAGCGGTTATCTCGGATTCCAATAATTCTGAACTACCGTTAGGTTTGGAGGCAGAGTATCGATCTAAATTAGCAATACACGATACAGCTGAAGCACAAAGCATTTTACCGGTTAATCGAAGCACTTGATCTGGTAGAATTGTAAAACCCGTGTGACGTACAAAGAAGGATTTACGTCAATGATATCCAGGAAGAAGTAAGAAGCAGATAGAGGATTTAAAAACTTCGTTAAAGGAAGACGGTTTAATCATCTAGGAAATATAAGGTTGCGTAGATTTGGCATCTACGTTTGAGTATGTAAAAGATGAGGATTGAGGGAGATTACCCACTAGATGTAATATTGCCGATAGTATCTGAATGCCAGATTTATCAAGGAGATAAGAAAAGTGAATTTGGGAAGATACATGACAATTCAGATTGCACTATCAACGGGCATAATATTGCCGCTACAAAATTAATTTATCACTGAGATTAATTATACAAACATACTTTACGATATTGATTAATCACCGAGATTAATTATACAAGTTATATGTATTGTCAATATTGCATGAAACCATGATACGATCTGGTGGCTATTCATCTAATAACTTCTGATATGACAATACATATTTGTCCACTTTGTGTATATGATCTTTACAGACTACCAATACACATTGTCTGGAAATATGCATAAGGATTTATGATAGGAACTACGGCTGTGTACCAAGTACTTACTTAGAAGTATTAAAGTATACTTAGAAGTATAGTTACTTAGGTGTAAACACCCCCATAACACACGCATCCCAAAGGTTATCGTGTACAGGTATGATTGGTTTGTTTTGAAGCGTTACGCTCCCATATAGGCTGCGAACCCCCATAAGAATTAATCGAATAGTAACTTCAACTTAGATATCTTTCAACTCGTTTAGTTTCGGATAGTTAATACCTCTCCGTCGCCTGACGTGGTTATTTGGAGGGCTTCAAACAGATTGCTTAATAAATTAAGACACAACATTCAGCATATAGGCTATTTGGCTTATCTGCTTCAGAGTCTTACGTGGCGACCCACCATTGCTCTGTCGACATTTGACTTGACATATTACACCAGCATTATTAAGCTGATAGTAATTTGCTCTACTCGTTTGTTCCCCGCCAGGGAGTCGGGAGCTTATCCGGGCTCATTGACCTTGCCCAACGTCTTCATCAATCAGACACACCATGCTTATGCCGAGACTGTTCTCTTTGACCGGGGAGTACTTGAGTTGTTCCGCTCCACAAGGGATTGGATCAAGATCCCACTTAATCGCATATTGGCTAACATCTGCCTGACAATTCAATCGCATTTCTGCAACTGCCGTGTCACATCCCCTTAACATAGTTTGTATGAGTGTGGTAAGAAATAACTGGCATCCCTATAAGCCTTGAAGGCTTATCAACTTGGCCAAGGTTATGCATCATCAAATCAGGTCTACCATAGTGTGCAAACTTTCAATGAATCCGCCAGCAATGAGGCTTGCTGTCAAATCGACACGAGGCATGTAATCTCCCACTAAGGATTATATGGATGGCAGTTTACCACTTCATTTGAGATCGGTGTGATGTACCATACGGTATTATAGAACCCGTTATGTAGATCTCGAAGTAGACTAGTACCATTACCCCAGTTAGGGGAGAACCCCTGACAGATGTTCGAAGGCATCTTAGGCGTTGCTAACTTCACCTGGGATATTGTCTTTGTAATTCTTTATTGCAGAGATATAATGGTCTAACAATTTTGCCTCAGTGAATTCTTCGATTACGAGGCAGGATGTTTCAAGCTTCAGCTAGATCATGCTGTCTCCATTTAGAGCGATAATCCGTATCTGAATCTAACTGTAAATCAGGAATATCGAAATCCGGGATAATAGTATCCTCCACTACTCTTTCCAGGAGTGGCATCACCACACAATTCCTAAGATATTCTGAGGGATAGGGATTCTATTCCAAATGATACTTAAGTATCTCAATATATTGGATAATACTTGCCAGCCACCAAATGCACTGGGCTGCAAACCAATTATCTTCTTCCTCAAATCGACGTAGTAATAATGCAAATGCACACCCAATAATATCGTAATCGTTGTTGAATGTTTGCTCTGGCATAGGGCGGGGGAACCTCGTACAATCCTAATAAATAATACTAATATACTTGATAATAATAATAAAAACAAGAACTTGAAACTTAATAATATTTCAGCTTCGTCTTTCGCAGGTAGGTAGTGCTTAACTCTTTTCTCATTAGCTCCTTTTTCTCATTGCCAAAACAATGTGATCTCTTTATAGAACTTCTTGGGATGTTACATATGCGCACCCATAATTCGCTTCTATGATTATTGATAGCAATGTGGTTCTTCGTCTTACATTCTAAATGAATGCGCCTAGTTGAGATTGCCACAAATCCCAAAGGTTATTGTGTCCATGTAGATGAAGTATTTAAAGCATTACGCTCCTGATAAGAATCAGGCCACAACCGCATGATATCATATATCAGATTATAACTTCCACTTGGACATCTACCTCTCGTATAGTTTTGTAATTGGAACACATATCCATACTGGGATGGACGTGTTTTCAGCAAGAACATACTATAGTATGCTTGCATTATAGATTTAATCAGCGACCAACTGATACTATGCCAATAGAGATTAAATGACGTATACGCCGGTTCTAAGACCAGTCGTATTGTTGCAGTTGCCATTCCGCCATAAACCAATATGCGGGGATGCTTCAGGCCTCATAGCATCAGCCCATGTGATGATCCCTCACATGAGCAAAATGTAATTTAGTCTGGAAGCTATACGAAAACCTCCCAGACACTCTGGTAGCCCTCACCCCTGCTTCTAAGTACTCCCAGATGCTTGTTGAGCTGATTGGAAGTACGGATATCACTATGCCAAGGACTATGATGTAACTTGCCTCTTTTGTAGTTAGCACCATTAGTCATCGATCGACCATATGTCGATGCGACATGTCTC
>Ga0307515_10017699_pt1 | contig 12957 bp, 13 predicted proteins | sample 17_EM_MG_FD_194513 | JGI IMG/M metagenome (GOLD analysis project Ga0307515, IMG submission 194513) | Populus trichocarpa ectomycorrhiza microbial communities from riparian zone in the Pacific Northwest, United States - 17_EM | ecosystem: Host-associated > Plants > Roots > Unclassified | place...
TACTCATGGCCTCGGTAGTTTTTTGCCCCATCAAGAGTGAGTGCGATCTACATCAATGACAAGGAGAGCTGACAGTCTTCCGCAGCACCGAGAAAGCGCCAGGGATGTTCGCCACTCTTGTTGTCGTCCTTCCATCGGAATTCACCGGTGGCGAAATTCACGTCTCCCACGGCGGTGAAAACAAAGTGTTCGACAACGCGAAGGACTCGGCCTTCGACACGACAATCCTTGCGTGGTACACCGATGTCACTCACGAGGTGAAGGAGATCACCTCTGGCTATCGTCTTGCGCTCTCCTATCACCTGATTGACACTTCGCCCGGCATCAATCCCCCGCATCTACCGGTTGGTGACACCAGCCTGGAGAACCTCCGTGACATTTTCTACAAGTGGTCTCACGACGAGTACCCTTCCGTGGAGGCGGAGCGAGTAGTTGCGTACAACCTCACTCACGAGTATAGCGCTGCCTCCCTTCGCGAGGTGATCGTCAAGGGCCAAGATCAACATATCGCATCGATCCTCAAGCAGGCTGGCGACTCGGAAGGAGTGGTCGTATTGATGGGGTGGCTCAACGCACGTGTTGATGGTAGCACGAGTAGCGAAGGTTGGCACATCTACCATGGTAAGGGGGACTCCCCAGAATACGGGCAGAAGACCGGATCGTATGACGTTCCGGTTATGTCTGATGTGTACAAAACCAAGATGTGGATGGATGGGATCCAAGATATGCAAGGAAGGGAGGTGGGGATCCCCAAAATCGAACTCGACGAGGGCAGCGTGCTCCCACTCAGGGCGTTCAGCGGTGTATATCCGGACGAGTCGAAGATCATCGATGCATATTGGGGAAATGTGGGTTCAAACGGTTTGGAGATCTTTCTCACGCGAGACTCACATCCGTGTAGGAAGGCGCAACCATCCAGTTTAGTGAGTGATTCATGAAAGTTGCGTGTACAACACTGGTCGGTGACTGAACGGGATCCAGTGTACAAACTCGCAGCGCTGGCGATGTTCCCGAAGAAGCGACAGTTGTCGGTTATGCTATCTTTGGAAAATGCGGAGAAATGGGCGTTAGAAGAACTCGAAAAGTCAAAGTCCGAGGGACCGACGGTGGAGAACCGCGAGATGATCAAGTTCCTTGAGCGGCAGGAGCGAGCGGACCTCGTGGCCACCATACTGAAAATCGCTATCGAGTGGGGAGATGTCACAGAGTGGGATTACATTGTTTGGCGGAATCACAAACTCTTTCTGGAAGAAAAAGGGTATACGCGCCTGTGCGAGGGCTGGGAGGTGTTCAACTTGGAAGGTGTGCGCCCAACGTAAGCACAGCCCTGAATCCAGGTATCGCTCACCTACATGGTTCTCATGTTCATTGCAGGTTCGAGAAGCTCTTCCAGGCACCTGAAAGTGAACAGGCAGCGAGTATCAAGTTCCTCCTGTTTGTGAAGGATAAACTATCTTTTGGCACGGATCCTGAGAAAGACGAGTGGATTTCTGCCCAAGCTACTCATGCGATGGAAACTTTAGACCCAGAGTGGCAGGGCGACGGGTCAGCTCCCGAATTGATTGAGATGATTCGTTGGCAAGGACTTGAGGTTGCTTCTTCCACGTACGTCATATAATCGGTCCCATCCTTTCGCAGTTCCTCTTTTGTTGACGCTCCAGAACAGGGTCGTGCCGTGTTTCCTAGAAGAGCACGTGTCATTCGGCCGGAGGGCCAACTTCTGCATGGATCTCATCAGGTGTAAAGAAGACTTGGTTGGACTTCCCCGAGCTGAAGGACAGACCAGCAACGCAGAACTCTTTGATCACATCCTGGACAAGGTTCTCGCAGTCGCAATTCTACAGGCATTCGAAGGGGACCCTTATTATTGGCCGGCGCAGGTGCCCTTGTTATTCTCGATATGTATCCCTGGGAACAGGATGAAGTCATACGAGGATATATTGGATCACATCTCTCGCCCACAGGAGGAACCATTCTACACCCGATACCTCGGGTTATTTGCCAAAACGCTCCCCGATCAGGTCAAGCTGCTTGAGAAACACGGGATCAGCGTTTCATCCTCTCCTTCCCGCAAGTTCTTCCGTTATGTCATCGGGACGTACCTCGAGGAGGTTCTAGGCTCCAAGGAGGGATCGCCCTACCTCAAACTCTCCATGTTGACATGCGGACACGAGACCTGCTCGCAGGTCAACGATTTCTTGCGGTCTGAAGAAGGGGAGACGACACTTCCAGCCGACAGAGTAACCGAACGCTGCGCCAAAGGTTTAAGAATCGATAAGCGGTATGAACTTTTCAGGGTGGATACCTCCTGGTGGTCCAAGTCCCCCCAGATGAAATTGACCAAGACCCATGAAACCATTGCGGCTCAGCAGTGGAGTGTCCGTCTCGCTGACACTCGGGAGCTCCTGAAGACCATCGGCATGGAGGAAGAAATCTCTCAAATCATGGGAGAGCGGTACCAAGATTTAGTAAAGGCTCTCGAAGGATCGCAAGCGTTTGTGATTACGGAAACTCAGAGAGAAGGAACAAATGGGTATGAGATTTTGGATCAGGTGCAGCTGAAAGAGGTCATAGATCAAATGTAACGTGCGGGGAGCTGGCAGATACAGGGGGGGAGTGCACGTGGTGGATGAATCGATGATGAGTTGTCGTGCTCGAGTCCGACTTCGATCCGATGTCCAGCTGGGAAACACCTAGCACGTTGTTGGAGGTTAGGTAGAGCTGAGCGCCCGCTCAGTTGGACACGGAGCGTGAAGGAGCCGTTGGGAGGGTGGGTCACGTCCGCAATTTTATTTGCTAGGTGCTAGCTACAACAACTGAACGGGGAACCCCAAAAGACACGAAGCCGCGAATGTCTGAGGGTGCGGGGGCGCGAAAATAGGAATTGTGAAGAGATGTTACTATGAGAGACGGATACACAAGAACTAAGATCTGAGAAATGAACTTGGAAGGAAACGATACCGTGTGTGCAGGAGAAGGGGGTACAGCGGCGATCCGTTGGACGATCGTGCCGATCACTACTCTCCCGGCACCAACTGTATTGTGCGAGTCATTGACTTGTCACTGACTCGCACTTTTGACCGTGACTTTAGTGGAGTAGCCAGCTGTCGGTTTCTGCATATGGTATTTCCGAAGACCCTGGGGGCCAGAAATCAAAGCCAAGTCATATTACTCGAGTTACCATAACTTGACTTTCGTGACTTGATGACTAGGTCAAGGTCAGTGAGATCCCCAAGCTCGAGTCCTTTCTTCGTCAGAGGGGCAATCGACACCGCTTATAAAAACCCCTGACTTCACCATGCATCTCCTCTACGCCCTCTCTCTCCGACTGCGAACATGGAGGGCGAACAAGATCAACTGGTGGTGCGAACTGACCACAATTTCTTTCCCTGACCACGATCTGACTCGGCAGTCCATAGGATGACCTACATCGCGTCCTCAAATATGAAGTTCAGTTCTCCGGTACATTCGCCGTCTCGATAGTCGTTCCAGGCTGCCTGAACCCAGGTCTCGATATCGACGGTGTCGGACACGTCCCCTTGCCGCTCACCAACCAGACAGCCAACTTGATCGCATCCGTCGGAGATCAGGCTCCCTGCGGTCGTGGCACGGAGACCATCATCGACACCACCGTCAGGGATACCATCCAGATCGACGCGTCCAACATCCGTTTCATGAATCCCAAGTGGGCCCTCGCCGTCCAAGAGTGGGTCGAGAAGGAGGTCTGGAGCGGGCTCGGGTGCGCACCCTTTACCAGTCCCCCCAGGTGTGAGTTCTACAAGCTTCTACTCTACAAACCCGGAGCACAGTGGGTCTCCTTCTCTTCGCTATGATCCAATACGTACTCACGGTCTTGGTAGTTTTTTGCCCCATCAAGAGTGAGTGCGATCTGCATCAATGACGAGGAGGGGCTGACAGTCGTCCGCAGCACCGAGAAAGCGCGAGGGATGTTCGCCACTCTTGTTGTCGTCCTTCCATCGGAATTCACCGGTGGCGAAATTCACGTCTCACACGGCGATGAAAACAAAGTGTTCGACAACGCGGAGGATTCGGCCTTCGACACGACAATCCTTGCGTGGTACACCGATGTCACTCACGAGGTGAAGGAGATCACCTCCGGTTATCGTCTTGCGCTCTCCTACCACCTGATTGACACTTCGCCCGGCGTCAATCCCCCGCATCTACCGGTCGGTGACTCCAGCCTGCAGAGCCTCCGTGACATTTTCTACGGGTGGTCTCACGACGAGTACCCTTCCGTGGAGGCGGAGCGAGTGGTTGCGTACAGCTTCACTCACCAGTATAGTGCTGCCTCCCTTCGCGAGGTGATCGTCAAGGGCCAAGATCAACATATCGCATCGATCCTCAAGCAGGCCGGCGACTTGGAAGAAGTGGTCCTATTGATGGGGTGGCTCAACGCATGTGTTGATGGTGGCACGGGTGACGAAGGTTGGCAAATTTACTATGGTAAGGGGGACTCCCCAGAATACGGGGGGAAGATCGGATCGCATGACGTTCCGGTCATGTCCCATGTGCACAGAGCCATGATGTGGCTGGACGGGATCCAAGATATGCAAGGAAGGGAGGTGGGGGTCGCCAAAATCAAACTCGATGGGGACAATGTACTCCCATTCAGGGCGTTCAGTGGGGTACATCCGGACAAGTCGGAGACCATCGATGCATATTGGGGAAATGTGGGTTCAAACTGTTTGGAGATCTTTCTCACACGGGACTCACATTCGTGTAGGAAGGCGCAACTATCCAGTTTAGTGAGTGATTCATGAAAGTTTCGTGCAGAAAACTAGACGGGATCCAGTGTACAAACGCGCAGCATTGGTGATGTTCCCGAAGAAGCAACAGCTGTCGGTTATGCTATCCTCGGAACATGGGGAGAAGTGGGCGTTAGAAGAACTCGAAAAGTCAAAGTCCGAAGGACCGACGGGGGCGAACCGCGAGATTGTCGAGTTTCTTGCGCGGAAGAGGCAAGGGGACGTCGTGGCCACCATACTGAAAATCGCTATCGAGTGGGACGATGTCGCGGAGTGGGATTACATTGTTCGGTGGAATCATAGTCGCTTTCTGAGAGAAAAAGGGTATACGTGTCTGTGCGAGGGTTGGGAGGTGTTCGACTTGGAGGGTGTGCGCCCAACGTAAGCACAGCCCTGAGTCCAGGCATCGCTCACCTACACGGTTCTCATGCTCATTGCAGGTTCGAGAAGCTCTTCCGGGCCCCTGGAAGCGAACAGGCAGCGAGCATCAAGTTCCTCCTGTTTGTGAAGGATAAACTATCTTTTGGCACGGATCCTGAGACAGACGAGTGGATTTCTGCCCAAGCTACTCTCGCGATGGAGAATTTCAACCCTCGGTGGCAGGGCCGCGGGTCAGCTCCCGAGGTGATTGAGATGATCCGTTGGCGAGGATTTGAATTTGCTTCTTCCGTGTACGTTACACACCTCGCCCCATCCTTTCGCAGTTCCTCTTTTGTTGATGCTCCGGAACAGGATCGTGCCGCGCTTTCTAGAAGAGCATGTGTCATTCGGCCGGAGGGCCAACTTCTGCATGGATCTTATCGGGCGTAAAGAAGAACTGATTGGGCTTCCGCGAGCTAAAGGCCACACCAGCAACGCAGAACTCTTTGATCACATCCTGGATGAGGTTCTCGCAGCCGCAATTCCACAGGCATTCGAAGCGGACTCTTACTATTGGCCAGAGCAGGTGTCCTCGCTATTCTCGATATGCATCCCTGGGAACAGGACGAAGTCATACGAGGATATATTGGATCATATTTCCCACCCACACGAGGTGTCGTTCTACACTCAATACCGCGGGTTATTCGCCAAAACGCTCCCCGATCAGGTTAAGCTGCTTGAGAAACACGGGATCAGCGTTTCATCCTCTCCTTCCCGCGAGTTCTTCCGTTATGTCATCGGGACGTACCTCGAGGAGGTTCTAGGCTCCAGGGAGGGATCGCCCTACCTCAAATTCACCATGTTGACGTGTGGACACGAGACCTGCTCGCAGGTCAACGATTTCTTGCGGTCCGAAGAAAGGGAGACGTCAATTCCACTCGACGACGTAACCCGAAGGTGTATCAAGGGTTTAGAAATCGATAAGCTGTATGGGCTCTTCAATACGGATACCTTGTGGTCCAAGTTCCCCCGCATTAATTTGAGCAAGAGTCGCGAAGCGATGGCGGCTCAACGGTGGAGCGTCCGACTTGATAACACTCTGGAGCTGCTGAGGACCATCGGGACGGAGGAGGAAATGTCTCAAATAATGGGAGAGCGGTACCAAGATTTCGTAAAGGCTCTGGAAGGATCACAGGCGTTTGTGGTTACGGAAACTCAGAGAGAAGAAGCGACAGAAGGAATTGACGTTAGTGACATGATGGAGATCAGCTGTTTGTAAAATAAAAATTTTAGCATGTGTAGTACGCCGGCAAGTCCCCGTTTTGGTTCTCGAAGAACAGCAGAGTGATGGACTGATACGCTCCGAAACTGACGCCCAACTTGATCTTTGTTCTCGATCCTACATGTTGTAACATTGGACGCCCGCCTCGGAGGAACATGCGATCGTGTGGGTCGGTTCCTCACTCGATGAGTCACCCCAGGTCCCCACGGTCATAGCAAGTGGGTCAGGGGGAGTACGCCACCTGATGCGCTCTCTTCATTCGTGATGTGTGATGGGAGATGCCTCGATTACGATCTACGGCACGCCAATATGTTGATCGCCCTTCTGCTCTCGTACGTATCAGCACAGCGTTTGAGGGTCTCAAAGGCAGATAAATTTGATCACACGCCCCGTGGAGCCGTAAGCCAAAATTAGAACGATCCTGACTACTATCGATAGCTTGTACAATTCGTGGTAGGGAAATTATGTTATATAACTGATGGGATGAGGTCGGAAATTAAACGTTAAGCGTTTGACGAGGGAAGGAGCCGTATCAATGGCTGCCAAGAACCCCGAGACACGCAGGACACAGAGTCCAATACGAGGCGGTTGATTTGAATGCCGTCTTTACCAACCTTCCAACCGGCCTCGGTGCACGGCACCCTTTCCATCGCCTGAAACAAAAGATTTCAACGTCCCCTCTTTTCAGTCCTAGGGGACGCGGAACTTACAGTAATGAATTCTGCGATGCGTTTTGCGATCTGGACAGCGAGCCGCGCTCTTGAGATCTGGCCCTGGCTTCCACCCCAATTTCTAGCGCGGAACTGCATATCGCGTCAGAGGGTTTCGTTTAAAGGGAAGATATCATGGGCGCTTACCTTTCCAGTCCAGAGCGGATAACCGGGCCACTATAAATGGAAGATTAGCGCTCATGACTGGGAGGGAACAGAAAGAGATGACAAACCTCAATTCTGAGCGAAAAAGCAGATACATTGAAACCATCAAACATGAGATCATCGCCCCCTACCAATCCGGAAAGTCGATTTTCGACGGCATCTCTCAAGGGAATACCGCAGCCACCCTTTGAGAAAGTGACTGTTTCCCCTATCCTCGTGTCTCCCTCCATCGAGATCTGGGTGCTCTGGTAGCGGCGTTGGGGGACCTCCCGTAGCTGACAGAAACCGCAACAGCAAAGGGGGAATGGAGGTGGGACGATTGTTGGCTCGACCGAGGTTGGTGGCGGGAAGGTTGTCATCGGCATGGAACTCAGTGTTGGCTGGGGAATCGATACAGGTGACGGAGGGGCGGGCAGAACAGTGAGTGGGGGAAGCTGGTTGTCTTGGAGTTGGGAGCTGAAGTTATCTGGCTGCATGATTGGGGGCGTCGCAAGGAGTCGGAGGAGTGCGGGATGGAGGAACGAAGGGTCGAGTGGCTTGTGAAAGAAAGAGAGGGTGTAAGCGAGAGAAGGATAGATTGACTATACTCGCAGCGTACCTGAAGGTCAAGATTACCGGTGGACTCTGTTACTCGACCCCAGAACACTTGGCCGTGGCAGAGACATTGTACGACGTGCGATCCAGACATGGTTTTGGAGAGCAGATGGTGGCGGTCGAGGGTATTTATGTTGCGGGAGATGGTGATATGTCGGGGGTGTCGTTGGCCGCGTACGCTGGTTGGATGTCGCTAATGAAAGCAATTCAGGACTGGATCCCGATCTGGAGCAGTGCAGTGACGGCCGTCTGAGCGCCCTGGTTCGACTGGATTTCGAGATGGGCTTGCACGCTTCCTCTTTGATCGTGGGATTTGTGATGGAATGAAAGGCCGAGTCGGTGAGATCCCGAGGCTGATTTAGCCAAGAAAAGAACCGGAGGAGGAGCAAAAGCTCCAGTGAGCCACGGGAAGATGCAGGTGGCTCTAGAAGCGTCCCGTATAACGAAACTCGAGGAGGTGTCCCTACCCCTCCCACGGCGCCGGCTAAACGGCGCCAGTTATCCGGATGCTTCCAAGTCACGCGGTGATTGAATGCAATTCTAAACGGAGTCCGCGTGCATCGGTGGGGACTCGTAACGATTTGATTGTTTAGTCCTCCGTGCGATTGAGATTCACGAGACGAAGGCGGAGCACATTCCTCGATCGGACGTGGGGTGGGCCCCCCCCCCCCGGCCGAAACGGAGAGCACGTTCCGGAGAATTGAACACTCGAGGATCCGAAGTGCCGACGAAAAAGTAATGTTATCTGATGCAAGCTGTCCATCCAGGAATGGTATCGGAGCATAGCACCGTTTCACCACTGGAACGGGTCAATGTGAAAGAGGGGAGCGGCTTGAAACTGTAGGAGGGCCCCATGCTTCTGTGAATCTGCGGGGAGTGGGAGGAATTGACTGCGAACGGCCTGTGCGAAATATGTGGTGAGCGTCAGCGAGTAGACCAGCGATTGGCGCTTTCGCAAATGCTGATCGTATTCGGTGAGGCTGATGATGACGGTCGTCGGAACGGAACACACGCGACAAAGCGATGTGGTCACCTCGAGGCTAGAACCGTGCAATATCTGAAGAGCACCCGAGTAGCGGCAGACACCGTGAATGTCGGACTCATACTTACGCCGGGAGCCGCAGTCCGAAATGAAACAGAATAGACCCTGAAAACGTTGGGCTATGTATTCTCACCATCTCATCCATCGCGACGTCCTCTCCGGCCGGCCCGGTTCGACGTCAGCATGAGAACAACTTCCCACACCAGCCAGTGGTCAGACTGCGGGAGGCGTTTCCTGGGGAAGACGGTAGAGCCCTGCCACTCTTTGGTTGATTCGGGGCGTACTATATGTTGCGGCCATAGTCATCGCCGCGCCAACGTGGAGCGGCGATGCGAGCAAGCCAGTGGCAGCGGTCACCCGGTGACTACACGTACTATAGTGGCTCATCCTACACTTGACCGCCATGTCATCCACACACGACCAGATGGATACCGCATCGACACACGCCTCGCCGCATCCGACAGACCACGACGTCGACGACCACAACAAAGGCGACGACGCATCCTCGGACGTTTCATGTGGAGGAGACCTCCGGGTACGGATCTTCCACTTTCCGCCCGCGACGACATTTCTCACAACCAACGGCTTCTTCAGGACGACCTCGAGGATGTCCTCAACGGTGACTTCGATTTCAAGGGGAAATTCGCTCTCAGCCATACTTTCTCGTCTGCTCCCCTCCCTGGCCTATACATTCAGGGGATCGGCGTGATTGGCTTTCCACTGAGTGACAGCAATGCTAAGCTTATCGAGTCCGTCGCCACCCAAGCTCCATTCGGTAAAGGGACAGAGACCGTGGTGGACACGACCGTCAGAGACACATTCGAGATAAACCCCGACAAGTTCTCTTTCAAAAATCCCGATTGGCCCGGTTTTCTCCAAGAGGTCATCAAGAAGGTGGCTGGTGGACTCGGCCTACCTCCCCACCTGCCCCCGCCTCGGGCAGAGTTGTACAAACTACTCCTATACAAGACCGGTTCTCAGTGAGCCTACTCCTCCTTTCTGTCTTCGTCGTCGTCTGACCACTCCTCAGTTTTTTGCCTCACAAGGAGTACGTTCCATCAAACCATGACCCTCATACACTTCTAATCCTCCCACAGTACAGAAAAGACCCAAGGGATGTTCGCTTCCCTCATCATCGTCCTCCCATCAAAATTCGAGGGCGGAGAAGTACACGTCTCCCACGGTAATAACAAGGACGTATTCAACATCTCCCCCTCCTCTGAATTTAGAACTTCTGCCCTTGCCTGGTATACGGACGTAACCCACGAAGTCAAGCCCGTCACTTCCGGATATCGTCTCGCCATTTCCTACAACCTCGTGAATGCTTCCCCTGGCCTTCCGCCCCCTCAACTTCCGGATATGCACTCGGCCGTGTCAGCCGTCGAGAAAATCTTCCGCAAGTGGAGAAAAGGCGGTTACGATAATGGCGACTTCTCTGGCACTATCGCATACCTCCTCGATCACGAGTACAGTGAAGCCGGCCTCGAGTTCGCTGCACTCAAGGGTAGGGATGCTGCCCTGGTATCCAACATCCGAAGCGTCGCAGAGAAACAGGGGGTTTCCCTTTGCCTCGGGCTCCTGGAATTGGAGGTGTCCGGAGATGCCGGATACGATAACGGTCCATATAGCTCCGACGACGAATGGGACTCTCCCAAGTCTCCTCCAGGAATGGAAATTGTCCACGATAAGGAATACAGGATCGGGGGTTTGTATGACTTGGACGGAGACCTGGCGGAGGGACACCATCCCATAAGTCTGAACCCAGAGTTCGACATGATTCCTCGAGATCTTGAACTTGAGGACGGAGACCCAGACGACAAGGAATTTGAGGGCTACACTGGAAACGTAAGTCTCCCCCACCCCTTGCCTACGTCGTTCCTTGGGCTAAACCATCGTATAGGAAGGTGCTCCGATTACATATTGTAAGTAATCGCAACCGTCCTACCTCTCATGTCTAACGCGACCCATTCGCTATCACAGGGTATCGCCGCTCTGCGCTCGTTCTACGATTGGGTGGAGAGGAACCAACGTCACTATTGGACATGGGCGGTGCAGAATACGCGCTCAAAAAACTTAGGAGATGGAAGGGCGAAGGGCCGACGGAAAGGAACAGAAAGATGGTTCGATTCCTCATCAACCTCAGCTCCAGATGGTCCTATACGTTTTCGAATCATTCGACCCTGTTGATCGATCTCGCTCTCGAATGGGGCGATTTCGCAATGTGGGAAGAGGTCCTCGAGAAGACCACGAAAGAAGGGCATACACCGCGACTTGGTTTGGATGAACTGATTCGGGCGCTGAACGTATTCACGTTTGATCGTACCAAAAACATGTTGGTCCATTCCACTCTCGCGCCCGTGCCCCATTTACTTTGCTTATGCTTCTTTGCAGAACCGAGAAGGTTATCCGCGCCCAGACTGACACAAAAACCGCGATTGACTGGATAAGGGCCCTCCAGGCCCATACTTCCGGGCAGGATCCAAGTGTGAAGACATGGTTGAAACAACAGACCACCGCGGTGCTCTCGTCAATCAAGTCGCCACCAACTGATCACGATATTCAAATGTTTGTCAATATCGCAAAATCAGAAGGGTTGCCCTTCTTCTCGCAAACGTGCGTGACAGCGGGCGGACGGAATGACTCGTTGGTCTTACCCATCTTCTAGGATCGTGAAGCAACTGGTCGGATTCAAAGGGAAGTTCGACTTTTGGCTTGGCTTGGCTGAGGGCTTGTGGAAGAAAAAGGACAAACTCATACCCTCAGGAGGCACTCCAGAGGATGCGTCGACATACATGAAAGCATTGAACCACACCCTAGACAGCCTCATCGTCGCTGCGATACCCGAGTACACCGCGGGTAGTGTTTACAACCTTTACAACTACAACCGCTACATCCCTTCCACCATCGCACACACGGGACCAGAAGAAGAGCTACGGATCCTAAAGCTCCTCGACCTCATGGTACTCACCCGGAGGGTCCAGAATTTGGACCGACTGATCACCTTGATTTTTCAACCGCAAGACAAGCTGGTGGCTAGATACAAAAGCCTTATCACCCCGCTTGTCCCCAAGTTGAAGGCCCGTTACCGGCAGTACAGCGGGTCGTACTTTCCTATTCTGGATGGGTTCTTGCGCGCGTTCGTGGAGAGATGGCTTCAGGATCTCCTGGGTACCCCCTCCGAACGACCTGATTCCCTCGTCAAGAAGCTCGCCTGTGGGTGTGAGGATTGCGCGAGGGTGAACCGGTTCTTGCGGTCAGACGACGTGGCGCAGACATTCTGGGCCGCACAGAAGAGGCGTTCGCATATGGAGGCCAACCTTCGCTCATCCCTCTCGGACGCGGTTGTCTTCGCCACGGTCATGGGACGATCGCCGTACGGGCTGAAGGTGACAAAAATTCACGGGGCGTTTATCATGGAAAGGTGGGACGGACGCGTAGCTAATGCACGTGCTTTCCTCGCCCTCGTTGGGACTCCCGACGAGCTGGCTAGGATAATGGGCGAGCGGTATCAAGACATTCAAGCCGCTTTGGCTGGGACCAAGCCTTATAAAATTAGCAATCCGACTCCCATTGTCGTGCCGGTCGAAGATACTCCAGTCGCGAGCACCTCGGCGGTTCAGGCTACCACGAGCGGAACTCAGACCGGTCCGGTTGTAGCCGGGGTGAAGAGGAAGGCCGAGGACGACGGAGATGTGATCGACTTGACTTCGGATTGATATTCTGATTGTGCAGCTGGTATCTTTCATGACCTTTTTCGTCGCGTGTTCTTATCTCCTCCGCTGAATCTCACGTACCTGTACTATTAGTGTCTGTGTATGCTCGAATCCGATTCGCATCTGCCCATTGTCCGGCCGGAGACCTCGGGCATCCTCCCGCTATGACGTCAGCATTCCAAAGTCCGGTTGGTTCGGGAATACCTCAGCTGGGCGTTCCATCTGCAACCTCCGGACTCGGATATCTTTAGCGCGGGCACCACCGGTGCTACAATGTGGATCCTTTTGGTCCCCAAAACTTCACCCTCGTGATATCCACTCGTAT
>Ga0307515_10017700_pt1 | contig 12957 bp, 8 predicted proteins | sample 17_EM_MG_FD_194513 | JGI IMG/M metagenome (GOLD analysis project Ga0307515, IMG submission 194513) | Populus trichocarpa ectomycorrhiza microbial communities from riparian zone in the Pacific Northwest, United States - 17_EM | ecosystem: Host-associated > Plants > Roots > Unclassified | place...
CATTCTCAAATAATCTGTTAATAATTACCGATCTAAACAAAACTAAAGTTTAAATTTAAGTTACTTAAAGATTAAAAAAATATTTCATGTAGTAATCCATGTCATAACTCAATTCTGAGTTATTCTTTAAAATTCATTTTTTTTTCAAAATAAAAATAAAATAATAAAATAAAGGATGACAATGTCTATGAAGCAGGCCAGGGAATACAACTGCAATTTTTAAGGAAATTCAAAGCCTAATTGTACATTATTATTCCCAAAAATAGAGAAGCAATGCAAATCCAAGGTCAAATTACATTATTATTGGATGAATTTGCATAAGAATTAAGTCTAAGGACATAATTAAATTTTTAAGAGGCCAATTTGATTTAATCATGGGCCAAATTGAATTTTACTTATGTTTAAGAATTAATTTGGGTCCAATTGAAGGATTTAATTAAGTGCAAGGACTTAATTATACTTTAAAATGGTCAAATTAATTTTAGTAGGAGTTTAATTGATGGAAAATTACGTTTGGGAGCCCAATTTAGGATTAATTAAGAATGAAATTTTAAGAGACTAAATTTAATTTTTACCAAGTTATTTGATTGAAATCAGAGGCAAAATCGCAAGAAATTGAAGTTTTGGGGTCACTTAAGGGTCAAATTAAAGATTTTCACAACCAAGGACTATTTTTCAAAAGGCGCCAAACTATAGGGGCTTAATTGATAAAATTCGGGGGTGAAATTGAATGTTTAATGGTCAATTAGGAGTTAAATTGCATAAATCCAAAACCAATGACCAAAGTGCAAAAGACATGTAAATCCGGGGTTCAAATTGAAGTTCATCAGTGGCTTAATCGCATTAAATTGAAAGTTTAGGGTCAATTAGGGGTACAATTGCACAAAAGTATAAGCTGGAGGACTAAATTGAAGATTGGCAAATAATCCCTAATTCAACCCAAAACGGCGCCGTTTGGATTATTTTTTAAAAAGAAAACCAGACAACGCGTCATCTAGTCATTGTTCATTGTTTTCCCCATTTTGCCCGAGAATGTTGCCCGGGTGGCTACTTTTTAGGTGCATTTAATACCTCATATGTCCACCAAAATTGACAACACATGAACTAAAATAGTCACCCGACATCTCTTTATCCCCGAGTATGGTCCGCTCATGCATATTATCATCAAAACGGTCCTGCTGCCGGCCTAAAGTAGCTAACTTAGGCAACCTTGAACTGTCAGATTTGACAGTTCATGGTGCCTACTTTGAACCAACAGTTGGGATCCTTACCAACCGAATCAAGGCTGAAAGTTTTCCCCTGTGAAGACAAGATTACCCTCTTCTAACCCCTATAAATAGAGGTGGATTTCATGGCTTGAGTAGGAAAAAAATTGGGTTCGAATTTGGCCAAAAAACCAGCCTCGCTCCTGTGTTTTTTTTTCTTTTTTTGTCGTCTTTCTCTCTCTCTCTCTCTCTCTCTCTATATATATATATCTATCTATCTATCTATCTATCTATCTCTCTTCACCATTCTAGCCTCTAAGCAATGCTACCATCAGCTCCACCACATGTAGCTACCCCAACCACTATCCGGCCACTAGGAGCCACCGCTGCTCCTTTTCTCTCTTCTGCAGACATGTTTCATCTTTCTTCCTTCTTTGTCACCATGACCTCAACAGTAGCACTAATAGCAACCACCCATCCCAGCGACTTTCATCCTTACCAGTAGTAGTAGAGGGGACGACTCTTTCCTCAGCTACTCCAACCATAAGCAACCCCAGCACCGACCACTGTTGTTACTCATTTTTGGGCCCCTCGTGCTGGAGATGGTGTGTATCCCTGTTAAACCAAATGCAAGAGTTTAGTTCATGGTTGTTGAAAAGCAGAGAAGAAAGAAAAGTTTTTCGAACATTGTTTTAGGTGTCTTCTGCTCTCCGTATCATTCCCCTTTTGCTGCCAAAATTGTCAGGATTCTTAGGCTAATTAGGAGTCTTCATAATGCTAAATTCATTCCTTCTTTATCTGATCTTTAAGAATAGATAAATCCCTTAGAATTTGTACTGAAAATTGATTCTGTTTACTGTCATAATTTTGTTTGTAAATCAACTCTGTTTCAACTTCGACTTTGATTCTGACTTGGTTTCGTGCAATATCCGACCATCCCAATTATATTTTTCATTCATGATGTTGTAACCTAATTTTATCCCATTGGCTTTTTAATTTAATTTTACAGGGTTTAAAATGTAAAATTAAAATATCATAGATTTATTTCGATGAAAAATGTGATTTGTCAGCTTACGTGAAAACTAAGGACTAATATGTGCTTTTGTCATTCTATCCTTATCTTCAAAATAATCCATATCTTCAAGATAATCCTTGGTTACTATAGCTGCGAGGATTGAACAAGCCATCCGTTTGGGAAGGATTGTTGACTCGGCTGAGGAGAAACGTTTCACTAGAGAAAGGAAAGATACCGAGGTTCACAATGTCAAAGGTAATTACAAAAATGAGAGAAAGAACTACCAAAACAAAGACACCTAGAGATCAATCATCCTGAAGACGACGCTATAGTGTAATTAGACCAAGACTGGTCTAGGCGTGACCTTAACTGACTATTGGAAATGGGCCCTTGTCGAAGAGTTCATTAGGAGAGAGATGATTGGAAGATTCTAGAAATTCCAATCAATGATTATTAAATGATTAGCCCTTTTATATGTTACCTTGTAGCATAAAGTCTTTGTTGTTGAGCCTCTTTTCTAAAAGTGTCAATGAAATAATGAGTTTGTTCTTTAAATTCGTCTCTTTTGTTGAGTTACATCCAAACATCCTGAAAAGGGTTCTCTCTAAAGAACTCACAAATACACTTTTTGAAGCCTCACATAATCTCATAGACGCAATTCATTTTTTTTACCAAAATCAGTTTCCCCATTGGAATTTTGAAAAATTGAACTTGCATTTTGATTTCAAAAATAAATTTGATGTTTATTTAAAACGATATTTTCGACATTCTACTTGTAGAATGACACATGAATCAAGCAACTCCTTCATTGAGGTGACTAAACTCTGAACCAAAATGCACAAATAAAAAATGAACTTTCACCCTCACACCATGACCCTTGAGCTCTATGCTTTAAATGTATGCATAATGGTATGTAGTAGACTTGCTGTTCATAGACTCATGAAATGCATTTCTTTGCGAAATTCCAAATCATCACACTGGATGAGGTCAAAGTTTATTGATCTTAAATGCTTGCGCTTGAAATAAGGAAAGGCCATTTTTGTTATTCCTTCCACATTCTAAAAGAGTATATCCTTTGCCGTCCTTTTTTTAGCCTGAATAATGTTTCTTTCATGAAAAATCCTGACTAGGATCACACCCCACACTGGGAGCAAGTGAAAATTTCAATGAGAAAAGATGAAAAAGCTGTGAGAAAGCCGAAAAGGCAAAGGAGCCCAAGAAACTAAAATGCTAGCGGGCATGCCCAAATCACAAGAAAGAGTGATAACCAAGACAAAATGAGTATGCCCTAGCAAAGAAATGAAAATTAAATGAAAGAAAAGTGGCAAAATAAAAGATGAATGACACAAAGAGTTAAACTGTTGATAGTGATCCTCAGTCTTTGAAACCCTGGAACACTCTTTAAGCCTTATGAATCCTTTTCTTTCATAGCCAAAAACCATAGCCTACATTACATGCATATAAAAGTCCTTTCTAATCAAGCAAGCAAGCAAGACATCTGGAATAATAAACAATGCTCTTAAAATGCAAAGAGCACCTTTTCATAGGAGTCATGACATCAAGAACAAGCTACTCATTATTATTCATACTATAAAATGAGTGTTCAAAAAGAGATAATTTTTCTCAAACAAAACCTTGAGTTTTTTCTCGAGCCCTTCACTTTGAAACCCATAAAAACAGAAGGTAACCTCATGACGTACTTTCACCAATGACAAATATTGCCAACACAAGAGCAAATCATCTCTTTTCCAAGAAAAAAATAACCAATGAGTTGCAAGATTTCAAAAGTGAATTATTTTAAATTCGCATCAAAACAAATTTTGTTTTCAAAATGCAAGATCAAGATTTCAAGATTCATTGTAGACTTATATTCCTTCACCAAATTGAAAATAAGAGCAATGAGAGAATGGTCACTTAACATCATTATTTGTCTGAGTAGCCGACAGAACACACTTAGGGGTAATGGCCAGTACAAGGGAGCAACATTGTGTTTAGAAGGAAAATCGATCCCTTCTAGGAAAAAAGAGAGGTACATTTCCTACAACAAGACAAGAGGGCATTTTGGTTTACAAAAGACAACTTGATCCTTTCAGCAAGTGACACCAAATGTTTTTAGCGGTGAGATGGGGGTAATGAATGATCCTCTCAAATTATATGACAAGACAGAAAATCTTGAGCAAGCAAGTAGGTCCCGATAGGCACCATGAAGGCTGAGTTGTGTAAACAAATCTAGAAAAAGACTTACATGGGCCAGCTCAAGTGGGCTAGAAGCCAAACGACAAAGATGACCCAAATCAGAGGTAGCAGGTCCTCATCAATCAAGCAACAAGAAGATTAAGAAGAAATGGGGGCCTATATTTCAAATCAGGTAAAGATACATGCATATCATCTAAACTTTGAGACATTGGACAATGAGTTTTGCAAATTTCACAAGAGGAATTTCTGACGAGATCCATCAAATGGAAGGCCACCTTGAAACGGCTAAGATTGAAATTGCTTTAAAAATTTTTTCACTTTTGAGAAATTTTCAACCTGGGTAGGTCGCCCATAAGAATTAGGCCACCTGCGAAATCCTTGTGTTTTTCCACCTTTGATTTTCCATCCTTAAGGTAGTGCGCTTTCTAACCCTACCTCTTTTCGAGTGCACCTTCGAGCCCTCACCTCCTTTTTAAGAGCGCCTTTAAGCCGTCGACAATCCTAGGTAGTGTGTTTCCTAACCCTACCTCCTTTCAAGTGTGCATTTGAGCCCTCACCTCCTTTTCAAGAGCGTCTTTGAGCCGTCAACAATCCTAGGTAGTGCGTTTCCTAACCCTACCTCCTTTCAAGTGTGCATTCGAGTCCTCATCTCTTTTCAAGTGCTCCTTCTGCCCTACCTCTTTTCGAATGCGCCTTCGAACCCTCGATCATCCAAAGTAATGCGTTTCCTAACCCTACCTCCTTTCGAGAGCGCCTTCGAGCCCTCACCTCCTTTTCAAGTGCGCATTCGAGCCCTCACTTCTTTTCAAGTTCGCCCTCGAGCCCTCATCTTCTTTTTGAGTGCTCCTTTGAGCCCCCATATTGGGTACAGTGCATCTTTGAGCCCTATCATGTCATTCCTGTAAGACTTTCTTTTTCTTGGGTAGGTTACCCATTACAATGAGACCCTTCCTTTTTCTACTTGGGTAGGTCACCCATTGCAATGAGACCTTTTCTTCATTTTTTTTCTTGGGTAGGTCACCCACTACAATGAGACCCTTTCTTTATATTTTTTTCATCAGGTAGGTCACCCATTACAATGAGACAATTTCAAAAAAAAAATCTCCCTTCGTACCTTTCATCATCAAGCATGTCGCTTGGAACAATGAGACCACTTGCAAGTTTCCTCGTATTTTATCATTGGGCAGATCGCCTAGAAAAATGAGACAACTCGCGGAACCTTTTTCGCTTCTTATTCTTCATCGGGTAGGTTTTCTGGAAAAATAAGACCACTCGCGAAATCCTTCGCGTTTCTTCTTCCTATCGGGCAGGTCGCCTGGAACAATTAGACCACTCGTGAAACCCTTTTCGTGTTTTATTTTTCATCGCACAGGTCGCCTGGAACAATTAGACCTTTTTTAAAAAAAACAATCAAAGAAAAAAGAAAGAAAAAGACGAAGGGTTTTCACAATTATTTTTCTTTACAAAACTTACTATACAAAGTTAAAAGAAAATAAATTTTCTAATGCCTTTACACCGTAAGCATTGTAAAGAGGGGGCAACTGTTGTAACCTAATTTTAGCCCATTGGCTTTTTAATTTAATTTTACAGGGTTTAAAATGTAAAATTAAAATATCAGAGATTTATTTCGATGAAAATGTCTTGCGTGAAAACTAGGGACTAAAATGTGCTTTTGTCATTTTATCCTTATCTTCAAAATAATCCCTATCTTCAAGATAATGATAGTTATTCGCTTTTGAATTTGATTCTTAATCAAATTCAAACTTCAAAGAAGAGAAGGAGTTTGATTGAAACTTTATTTCTCACAGGCGATGGGACTCTTACACTATAAATACAGATCCTAGTGCATGCGAAAAAGGGAGAGAAGAAAAACCCTAGAGAGGTCATTACAAGAAACCCTAAAAGAAAAATCATTAGAAGAAAAAAAAACACATCACTAAAACAAAAAAAGGAAAACAAAGGGGGCGGCGAACCCTATACCAGCCGCCGCCCCTTTCAGCCTTTTTTTTTCTTTTCTTCTCCGATCTCAATCTCTTCCCCATCAGACACTTTTCATTCTTTAATCCCAACCCCCAGGAGTTTCAACTCCTCATCGAAAAAGAGCACATCACACAGGAGAACATCATTGTGTACAACCACCTCATCCTCACAAAAAAAGAAGCTTGGTGTTTCACCTTCTCCTTCCTGCTGTCTTCCCCCTCAAACCAAGCTCAACAACTCCTCTCAGTAGCAGCAGTAGAGTTGGTTGCCCCCGGTCACAGTAGTAGTAGAGTTTCATCATCATAGTCGGAGCAGCAGCAGCGTGGTTTCCTTTTTTGGAACCCAGCAATGGCGTGTATATCCTTTTAGCAACAGTACATCAGTGCGACCAGCATTGTTTCTGCACCAGCAGCTGATCCCAGTCGTCTCCCTCACCATATCTGTTCCCCATCGCTAGCAGTAGCAGTGTTACCTTCTCTGCATTGGGAGCAACCAGCAGCACAGGTGCGCAGTCATCACCAACCATTACAAATTCCTCAGCCACTGTGAGCACGCAAACCAACAGCAGCAGAGGAGATCATCACTTCGGCCATAGGTTACTCCTCTAGTGACAACCTTCTCTTCCCTGTAGTGGCTGCACTGATCGTAGCAACACCAAAGGCCATCATTGAGACGATCATCTTTTAGCCAGCAAACCTGTCTCCATCGAAACAGCAAGTAGGGTCGTCCTCCGAGAGCAGCGCCCAATCATCTCCATCCACTTCGCCTTCATCTGTTGCCTCGCCAGGTAAGTCTTTCTTTCTCTGTTTTTGTCAAATTAATCACCTTGTCACTATAGCATCCATGCGTGAATTATTCACACATGCATGCAACAGTGACCAAACCGAGTCACTGGTTCTGGTTTGGACCAGTGGCCCGACCCTTTTTTTTAAGTTTTGAGATTAGGTTAAAAAAAACATAATAAAAAAAAGAAAGTTTCTTTTTTTTTCTTTTATCCAGATTTTGTGGATTTATTCACTGACGCCAGGTTCAAGAATACCGTACTTTATGGATTACGCAATATTTATCAATGCCAGAGTTGGAAATATTCGTAGGCGAATATTCACTGACATCAGATTCGAGAATATTATAGGATGACCAATAAAAATGGAACACAAACAAACCTTTAGCAATTTAAGACAAAACCAGCAATGCAGCTTGCCTCAGGTACGATGTTTAAGGGGTGATAGTATCTTCGCTTTCGCGCAACCAGTCCCATACCATGGAATCTTTGTTGACCAGTTAGGGTTTCTAGTGACCATAATACTAGGTGGCGACTCCTTAAACAAGACCTTTTCCCCTAAAAGAACAAGATGTCAGATATATGTTCTTTTTCCATTGAGATTAAATAATTTTAATTGGTCGTCGCGATATCCGGATGTGACACATGACATGTTAAAGAATTGATCTGTATCTTTATTGGGTTCTAGGGCCTACTGTTCTTATGTCAAACTCTCAGTCATATTAGGATGCTCGATATTGTCAGTTTCCAAATCAAATCAGGAGATCCTTTTTTACCAACCAGATTGTAGTGAGATTTTGTTCTTTAAAATGATTTTATCTGACTTTAAATCCTTCATGGAAGTTTTAGTCCTGTATGTGTAGATGAATTTGGGTTTTTGAATCGCTTGATTTCGATATCATAAGTTCAAGATATTTCCGTTTGAATATCTAGTGTAAAAGTAAAGAATCCTGTCGCAAGAAGAATTCTGACCCAAGTTTGCAGTGCAACGAGGAATGGTTGAGTTTGATTAGGTTAAAGACCAATTTTAAAAGTTAATCAGTTTCGTTGAAGGAATTGAAAAAAAAGGATTGCATCAGAAAACATCATAATAATTTCTATTACTTGGCTGCCACGCTGGATTATATTTTACTTCTCTTCACAAAAACCAACGGCACCGTTTCCTTACCTTCATATATCCCACTTAAAAAAAAAGGCCATTGTTTGAAACTTGACAGCATGAAACAGCCCCATAGGAATTAATTAGAGTGGTATTGTTCATTTGTGCTTTAAGAACAGTACCCTTCCCCATCTGCAATTCTTTCCTTCTCTGCACAACCGTTCCCGTTTCTCATTATTCTCTCGTCTTTGAGTCTTTGGGTCAGTATCACCCCTTTTCACGCCCGATTTTTAGGCTGCAAATCATGGTTTTTCTGCTTCGGTCCAAAGAAAACAACTTCGAATATCACTGCGCCAGCTTGAAAGAAGACACGGAGATGAGCTTCACCATCATTTAATGGCTGGGATTCTATCCCTAACATAGACGGTTGGATGAGAGTGTTAACATGAAGAATAATTGTTGGAATCAAGGAATACGAATCATAGAATATTTTAGTTTCCTAATTTGCTTTATTTGATTGTAAATCAGCCGAGATTATATCCTAGATTAATGTAATGAGCCTTTCCTAAATAGAGTTATGTATAGGCTATATATATGCCTCCTCTGTTGACCTAAAAAGGGGGGAAGAAACGAGAAAAAGAGAGGAAAAAAGGAGAGAGGGAGAGGAAACAAGCAAACACAGAGAGAGAAAGAAAAGATGAGAAAGAAAAACGGGAGTGACAGGAAACTGAAACAGAGAGAGGAGAAAGAAAAAGAGAAAAGAGGGGCGAGGGAGAGGAAACAGGTAAGCAAAGAAAGAAAAGGAAAAGACATAAAGGAAAAGGGGGAGAGAAAAAAAAGAGAGGGGGAGAGAGACCAAAAAACAAACGGAGGAGGAAAAAAGAAAACATAGGGAACAAGGAGAAGACCGAGAATAGGAAAGCAGAGAATGCAAGGAGGAAGAGAGAGCAGATTACCTTCAGCCTATCTTACCTTGCCAGATATAACGTCATAAAACTCTGAAAGGGGTGGAAACTGGAAAGAGCTCCTAACGGCAAAAGGAGGAGGTCTTTCTTCGGTTACCAGAGGCAAAAAAACAGAAGTTTTCTTTTCATCGGTTTACACTTCATCTGTTACATTCAAAGCAAGAAATATCTGCAGGTAAGTCTCAGCTTTCTTTTTTTTATTGTCATATATAAAACCGACGTCTGATGTTTGTTCTTTCCAAAACCTGTTTTTGCTTTATTTTAGACATTCGAGTTCTGTTTTGGCAACAAAGTTGCAAGTTTGCTACTGTTTCGTCCATGGCTGTGATTTTTAAATGGGTGTGTATGTTAGTGCCGCGGGCTTTTCTTTTTCCATTTTCGGGAGGAATCGTGAGCTTTAAAGTTTCTCATTATTCCCCCACTTGTCTGTTCGGTTTTTTTTTCTTCCCTTTTTTTGCATACAACGAGTGTGGCAACTCCCAAGATTAGGAAAGCAATAAAGAGGTGTAAGTCACGGTTCCTGTTATAATTTCCGTTTCAAAACTTTGTTTTTCTTAAAATGCATACATACTTTGCCTTATTTTAGAGAATGATGGGTCAGGCTTTATGCTTCGAGTTTAAATCGGTGTCAAATCTTGTTTATTTGATATGAACTGTTTTAGGTTTTTTATGAATTTTGGAATAGACAGGTATGTTTTGTTTTGTTAATTGTGATGTTTGTGTTTAATCGTGTTGTTTGTGTTTTGATTAAAAAAATAAAAATGTTTTCTTGTGTGTTGCATACGGCCAATACCCTAAAAATATTTTGACCATTCCTTTTTCCAAAAAGCAAATATTCAAGATTTCAAAAATGTGTTTTAGCATTGATTTCTTAAACACAGAAATTATTTCCTGGTATTTTGAATTTTACAACATGTTTGTAAATTCTAAAGGGTATTGGCCAATATTTCAAAAAATACAAAAATCTTAATTTTAGGGAATTCATCTTTATTCACTATTAATATTTGAATAAAGAAATTCCAAATGGGTAAATATCCAAAATATTATTGAGAAGAATTTGTTATTATTTACTGTTAATATATGAATAAAAAAACCCCAAGTGATCAATATCCAAAATATTTTTTCTAGAAATAATAAGTCATTATCCTTTAATAATATAAGGGCAAAGAAACCTATGAAAGGTAAATGTCCAAAATATTGCTGAGAGTAATACATCTTGTTTATTTTTAACGTAAGGGTAGATTTATAATCAAAAATTGTATTTAGAACAATTTAATTACACATCCTTCAAAGAACTCTCGATTATAATTTGCGACATTTCAATTTTTGATTCCACGGTTTACGAGCCGTGAAAGTATGAAATACTAAAGCAAAAATAGGTTTTTAAAGCGCTTTGAATTTCCTTAGATTTCTAATTTAATTTTTTTTCTCTTCTTTTTCTCCTTGCGATCTACAAGTCGAGAATGCTTAAAATACTAAGGGAAAAGTTAGTGTTTAAGCATGCTGAATCCCCTTGGATTTCTATCTTTGTTGTCTTATAATCCACAAGTTTCAAATTTAGTCTGAATCAAACACAGATTTCAAGAGATCTGCATTAGTTCTCCTTGGTACTTTGTAGACATATCTAAGGTATGGTCCACATTGGCCAAAGGTTCTTTCTCTTTAGACTTTGAGCCCAAGTTTGTTCATCGTAGCAAACTTATCCAACGAAAACTGATGGGATTAGAGAACATCAACACCATAGCAATTATAAGGCAAACCAAACACCAAGTAGCTTACCTTGGGTAGGGCGTACTAGAGGTGTTAAAACCTTCCCTTTACGCAACCAGTCATTTGCCTTAGAATCTCTAAAGACTAGTTATGGTTCCTAGTGACCACAATACTAGGTGGCGACTCTCTTTTTCACAAAACAAAGACCCCGACATGATCCTCCACTCCGAGAAGGGTCGCCACGACCCCAAGAGGGCACAACAACCACGATAGCAGCAGCACCTGCAACACAAGTAGCAGCAACTCTAGCGGCTCAACTCTCCATGGTTGTTACCGCTTGCACCACGTCGTCCTCCTCGGTCAAACCACCTTCATGCCAGGTAGCCTTCTTCTTCTTCTTCTTCTTCTTCACGATGTTCACTATGTGAACAGTAAGCGTGAATTATAATTCACGTCCTACTGTTTACACATGAACAGTGGGCGTTAATTATAATTCTCGCCCATTGTTCATGTAGTGGATGTTAGGTCGGGTCGTATCTAGCCCAACCCAACTTTCTAGCCCGACCCCAAAAATTAAAAAAGAAGAAACAATTTTTTAGGCCGAGATCGGCCCAACCATGCTCAGCCCACATGTTTTAATAATATTTAATTAATATTATATATTATAGATTAAAAAAACAAAAAAAATTCAAAAATCCTTTCAAAAAAATTATGATTTTCTTGCAAGTTTTTCTACCAATTTTGTTTAATATCAGGTTTGTATACTTAAACTGTAAGATACGGACCCGGTATTAAAATATTCGGTTTTCTCTGAAATATTTCAAAAAAAATTCAAAACATTTTTTTTAAAAAATAAAATCTCAAAAACCTTTAAATTAATTTCCAGTTTCAAAAACAAAACAAAATTATTTTCATCCATACGGCCAAATCCTAAAATTTTCCAAGAATATTTTCATTAAAAATATTGCATCGTTCCCATGTTTTGAAAATCCAAAAAAATGGATATCATAACCAGTTTATGATCATTTATTAGAATTTGGCCAAAATATCAAAAACCTTGTAGACTTTAATATCTGTAGGGTGTAAAATTATATGATAAAGTATACTCTCATGTATTAAAGATACAAGGTGTAAATAAATGCGATGCTAAAATTCAGACTTCAGAACGGTTAGGATTTAACTCAATAATGTAGAGACTTTTCCATGAATAGAGATCTACCTTGAATCTTAGAAAAGATCAACAAATAGAAACCCGACTTAGAAAAAACAATCAAACAACAATGCAGCTTACCTTAGGTAGGGTGCACTGGGGGTGATACGTCTTCCCTTTGCACAACCAGTCCCTTACCCAGACTCTCGTAGACCATAGGTTCCTAATGACCATAATACTAGGTGGCGACTCCTGAACATTAATCACAATTTTATGATTAAATCTAAAAACATTTCCAACACAACACCTTATCAAGAAGCACGACCAAAGCCTTCGTTGTCGCCAAATGATGTTGCGACGCGACCCCGCGACAATCCATAATAATTTACAAGAAAAACCGAAAAACAAATTAAACCAAGAAAACCGAAAAAAATAACTGAAAAAATCAAATCATGAAAAAACCGAATAAACAAATTAGAATATTTAAAAAAATATTTGGTTCGGTTCAGTTTCGATTTCATAAGCCTGAAACCGAAAAATCTCAACCGAACCGGTTTAGTTAAAAAATATAAAATAACCGAACCGAAAAAACTAAACTGAACCGAAACCAAGCCCATCATAAAACCTATTAGAAAGAAAAAAACTCAAAAAAAAAAATATATTTTTTAGTTTTTAATATAAAATAATTAAACCAAACTAAAACGTGAATTAAGTTTGAATTTTTAATATAAAATAATCTTAGCTTTACAAGTAGGGACAAGTGAGAAGATTACAACCACATAGGTTTTGGAGTGCCCTCGTGTCCTCATTGGTGGAATGTATGGTCCAAACTACTGCTTCATCCAATAATTGTAAT
>Ga0307515_10017701_pt1 | contig 12956 bp, 3 predicted proteins | sample 17_EM_MG_FD_194513 | JGI IMG/M metagenome (GOLD analysis project Ga0307515, IMG submission 194513) | Populus trichocarpa ectomycorrhiza microbial communities from riparian zone in the Pacific Northwest, United States - 17_EM | ecosystem: Host-associated > Plants > Roots > Unclassified | place...
GGCATTCCTAACACTGCCTTATTATTCCCTAATGGTAATATATTAAAAGACATCTTAATTTATCTCCCTTTAATAGTTATCTAAATAGGTCCTGTTTTAAGATTAATAATGCCTCCTCCGTAGGCTATCGGATCTCCTAAAATTGTCACTAATGGGTAAGGATATTCCTTTTTCCTGTGTAGTAACCCTATTCTTTTGACTGCTGCTAGCGAGATATAGTTCCTTGTTGCTCCACTATCTATCAGTGCCTTAAACTATTAATCTTGCCACTTAACTTATAAATTTAGGTGTCGTCCTTGAATTCCTTTAAGGGTCTAAGGCTCTACTACTAGTTCCCTCTGGTCCCGTAGGCCTCTACTTTTCCTAACTATTAGCTACTAGATCCTGTTTATACTTGGTCTAACTTAGGCCAATACTTAGTTCGCTTTTTATCTTTAATATACTATAGATAGGTGTTTTCTGGACATTCCCACTATTGTTGTCCATCTAGGCATTCTTCCGTAAGGAATCTTCCTAGTTAAAGCGTTAAGTTCCCTTGTTCTTAAACTTCTATAGGATACTAACCGTGTATATACTTGGCATTCCTGAACCGTTTCTTATCTGGTGCCTAATATATTCTTATAGGGTATTTCTGGTTCTTTTCCTTCGGGTTTTTGTGTATATTGTATATATCGTCCACGCATGCAATCCATGCTAGTGTGTGGTGCGCTAGGTGTCTTAGGTTAACTCTTAACTCGTCTTTATTTTTAAGTTTAAACCTCTATCGCGTCGATCTAAATATTACTATCTCATTTACTAGTACCGATATTTGCATTGTCTTTTTCTAGTCTATAGCTTGTTCCTCTAGATCCTTTAACGTTATAATTAAGGCTCCTTTAATGTAACTTATCTGTCTCTTAGATATTGCTTAATCTAGTATAACCTTTTCGTCTAACCATATGTAAAAGTCTTCCTACTTATTATTATGTCGTTGCCTAAACCACTTTTAGTATAGCTTACTAAGTGTGTATAATCTGTCCATAAGGAAGTATCTTTTTATTACTGCTTCGTAACAGCCTTTTATATGTCGTTCTTAGAATCTAGTTAGAATCCCTAGATTCTCTTCTTCTTCTAGTTCCGTAAGCCACTTGGCTCTAGGTGTACCTGCCTTTAGCCTATTAGTAACCTTCCATATAGGTATCTTTTTCCTAAAGCAATCTGGCATTCTTAGCTCTGTAGATTGCTTTTGCTATACGAAAATTCGTTGTCTAAATTCTTCCATACTTTCTTATGGTTGTCGTTTTTCCGATAGATCCTTAACGTCCTCGTACTTTTTGACCAACGTATTAACTTTTCAATCTTTAGTCTAAACACCGTATTTAACTAGTAAGTCCTCTAGGTCTATATATCTGTCTCCCAGTCTAACTACTATTTATATTGCAGATTCTCTAATCTATAAAGAAGCTCCTTGCTTCTTGCCTATGAGTGTCCTTATTTATACTCTAAATTCTTAGTCCCTTAGATTCTTTAATCCTGATCTTGCTTCTAACTTAATCTTAACTCCCGCCTTAGTCTAACTAGGCGTCCGTAGTGTTCTTATTTTATCTTAAGAGTCTTAAATCTTATCTATCTTGTCTTAAGAATCTAATGCCTGTGGGAAACTCTGTCCCGAGCTTATTCGTATATCTCTAAACTAAGCTACTGCTCTGCTCTATTGGTTTTCGTCCATTATAGGTCCTTAAGCTATCCTTATCCTATCTGCGGAATTTTAGATCTCTCTCATCTCGTCTTAAGAATCTTAAGCCTTTAGCCTTTTGCCTTTATTAAGTAGTAAGCTAGCACTAGCAGTCGTCTGCTTGCTTGATCTCTTTTAGATATTACTCCTGCCGTCTTATAAAGCGATAGATGCTATATCTAACGGTGTCATAATACCCGTTACTAAACCTTGCTCTATAGCGGTCTCAGTCTCTACTTCTATTGCGTTATCGAGGTTTGGATACCCCCAGTTAGTTCCTTTACTATCCTCGTCGCTGTTAATTAATAAGTACTCCAACTCTATTGTTATTATTGCTAATTATTGTCCATATATTACTATAATATCTTAATCTAGCTTATAGAGTTAATCTTATTTTTTATCTAACTCTCTAGTTCCTCTACACTCTATAGATTTTGGCTCTTATAGCTAATAGCTTACGCCATACTTAGCGTCTTTATAAATTTAGCATGCGTTGTTGTAATAAAACGCGAAACTTCTAATTAAACATTTTTTTGTTCCTTATAGTATACTATCGTCCCTCTATATATATATATCTTCTACTAGTTGGGTTCCCTTTATTACATAGTAACTCTAACTATCTTTACAATCCCTCGCGAAATAACCCTATTTCCCGCAATTTATACAAGCTCCGTCTTTAAACCATTAACTTTGCTATAGAGTCCGCCTAAACGTCTTCTACTACTGAGATCCCTAGTTTAGCCTTTGCTCCTTAGTCCTGCGATTACTAGATCCTTGACCTCTGGGTTTCTATAGTTACTTACTCTATCTTTTATAGGCTTCTTTGGTACCACTTAGGTCTATTAGCTCTGCGCCATACTATAGTTTCTAACTTAGCTTTTGTCGTTGCGTGCTCTGCGCCTTATATAACTATAGAACTTTATCCTAACCTCTCTTAGTCTGTTCCCTTTAGAAGATCCTATTATTAATCTTTATCGCTTAATCTATTAATTCCCTTAGAGTGTCCGCATCTTCTATTAGAATAATTACGTCCTAGACTTTAGCCTTAAGTCCCTATTTATACTGTACTATAAGCGCCCTATTATTCCACTTAACTTATATAGCTAGCGTTTGGAACTATATTATGTACTTAATTGCTAAAGTTCGTTACGTAATGTCTTGGAGTTTTCTTTCCGCTATAGTTACTACCTCTAGGTCTCCAAATATTTATATAAATTGCTCTATAAATCCTTCCTAACTTAAGAATATAAACCGCACCTCCTAATTAGTGGTTGTTATTCCATTTGCTTGTATTTCTATAAGGTAAGGCTTAAACCACTTAAGTGCTCTTCCTGACAAGAATAATCCCGCGTAAGCTATTTAATCCATGGGTATTACCAGCTTTGCTCCTTCCTGCGCTACCTTAAAGTGTATTTACGTAAGAAATTCTTTAAGCTTTAATATCTCTCCTAAGAATCTTTTAATTAATAGTAACTTAACCTTTACTGCGCCTATCCCATTAATCCTTTATTTAAGTGTTATATTGTTCTCTATTAACTAGTTAACTATCTCTTATAGTTATCCAACCGTCATAGGTTGTTGCGAGTTAGTATCTACTATACTGGTATCGCCTCCTAACCTTAAAGTAGTTGCCGCCGTCAATGGCGTTATGGTGGCTGCTTTTGGTGGCATATTATTCAACTTATTAAAACCGTAACTAGGTAGTAATTGTGTAATAGAACCTTATAGCAAGTACTATAATAGGCTTATTATTGGGCTAGGTGTATAGGTATTACAAGTAAGTTAATAACGTAATAATAACTGGTGGAGTAGTTGCCTAATAGATTAACTCTAATTATATTCTAAGAATTACTATAAGGAAAGAACTATCTAGAGTAGGGACTGTGGTCCTTTAAATACATAACCGTACTCCTAGGAAAACCCTCCTTATACGTAAGGTACGCATTATACATAAGGTACGTAAGTTCCTCCCATTCCTCTCGTTCCTTACGTAGCACATTATATAACTCGCTTACCATCCCTCGTCACATAGTTCCACTGGCTCCATACTGGACCGTGCTCGTATTAACCAACTAGCTTCTTCCGACTCTTCTCCAAGTAGTCGTAATATCGTACTTAAAGCGTCCGTAACAATAGGTAGAGATGCTTACGGAATACTATTTTAAGATTTAGCATATTAAGGGAACTAAAAATATAAAAGTAGACGTACTTAATAGAAAGGCTAAACTATAGAATAACGAGAAGCTATTAGGAGTAATACTATGCAAAGATAATAACGGATTAATTAGATATAATTATCCTAAGATAATAATAACTTAAGAGGATAACGAACTAGGAAGAGTCTATGAGATACTAGAAAGCTTTTAGGTATAGAGAATTCTAGAAGCATAGCTAGAAGATCTATAGATAGATATATATAAAAATTAAGAAATAAAGTACATTCTAAGAAGTATAGTAGGGCATTTTATAGAAGATTTCTATAAGGGAATAACTTAAGGACATAACGGAGTAATAGGCTTAGTGTTAAGACTATAGGAAGAATACATTATTAACGGAATCTAGGGCATTGCTAGAAAAGTGATAAAAAAGTGTTTAGATTGCTAAAGGAATAAACTAATAAGGTATAGGCTATACGGAGGGTTACAACCTATTAAAATACTAGAAAAACTATAGGAGGTTATATTATAGGACTTTATTATTAAGTTACTAAAGTTAAGAGATCCTATTACCGGATAGGAGTATAATATAATCCTTATAATAGCGGACAAGTTAACTAAATAGGGCTACTTTATAGCATATATAGAAGAAATCTTAGCAAAGAATATCACTAGAATCTATATTAAAGAAGTATTTATAAGACACGGAGTACTAAGCAAAATTATATTAGATAGGGATTTAAGATTTATAGCAGTATTTTAGGCGGTATTTTTAGTAGAATAAGGGGTTTGCGTAGTAATATTAATAGCGTATTATTTATAAACAGACGGATAGACAGAAAGATTAAATTAGACACTAGAACAGTATTTAAGGCATTATATTAATTACGCATAAAATAATTGGATATTATTACTACTAGTTATATAGTTTATATATAATATAACACCGCAAGAAGAAATAGGCATATTACTATTTAAGGCAAATTAATAATAATTCATTGCTTAACGTCCGATTCAGATCCCTATTAGGCCCACGCGGACTACTCCTTATATATATGTGGGGAGAAAACTCTATTTAAGAAAACCCCGTAATCCATCTCCCCGCCTTATAGGACTTGCCTATGAGGCGCCTATAAGGCGCCTGCGAGTCATTTATAGTGCTTTTGCTACCTTACTTTTTAACCTCCTTAGGAACCACTGCTGCCGTAATAAGCCTACGGACGCGCTAGTATTATAAACTTTACTCTACTGCTATAGAGTTATTAGGGGGCACCCGTTGCTCGCCCCCCTGCCTTTTATTACCATTTCCTTTGTAACCCGGAACTGGTTTAGTATATTTTGGCTAATAAGCTACTAGGTAACCGCCTTAAGGCCTTTTTATATTGAGAGCAGTGTCTTATAGTTCTCTGTGCCAGCTACTAAGAGTATTGCTTCTTGGTTAGTATATAAGGGGCATAGCAGTATTACGTGCTTTAGTGTCTATCTTGGCTAGCTATATTCGCATCTCAGGCTACCTACTAGGACACCTACCTAGTAGAGCCAGTCTTTTAGTCCTATTACTCCTATTCTTAATAGTATTGCTATTATATTTTCTGCCTTTATTAGGCCTTCTTAGAGCCCTAGAGTGTTTACCCCCTATAGCGTTAACCATGCTACGGCTTGGGTTCTTCTTGCCTTAGTTAACCTCTATACCTTTAATTCCTATACGCCTCTCTAGCGTTAGTCTAGCCAGTATTGCATTACGGTAGTTAGTTTCCCAGCGTTCTTTTATGCTTTACTTTAGCTCTTTTCTCTCTCTTACTGTTGTCCTTGCTAGCCTCTTACGTATTTTCCTTCCTCCTCTATATAGGCCTGGGCCCTAGAGCAGTACCATTCTTCTTTTACTTTCTTTACCTATTTCTCTAATATATCTTCTCTACTTTAGGGTTATTGGTTTGTTCTCCTATAAGGCGCCCTAAGGTCCCTCTATAGTTTATTTAGGCGTGTCTTGATATACTTTATAATATTAGAGTTACGTTCCTTTTACGCCCTTTGTATTGCAGCGGCTTTAATATATAGTTATAGGGGGGGAATATTAGCTTCCTTCTTAAGTAGTGCTGTAGCCGTTTACTTATATCCGCCTGTTATACTCTAGAGGCAGGCTGTTTGGACCTTTTAAAGTGGTTTAAGGAGCGATTTGGGGGGGCCTTTCTTAGATTCTCCAATGGCCCAAATACTGGACCTATACGTCATGGTTGGCCGGATAACTACTGTGTATAGTAGGCGTGACCTCTAGAAGCATGGGCCCCATGTGAAATTAACAATCCTAGATAATGCGATATACTATGCTTAGCCCTTACGGGCCGCTTAGGCCGCATGTGCGCTCTACCGGAGCTTACTATCTACCTATACTCCTAATACTCTTAGGCCCTAAACTAGCTAACCCCTAAAGCCTTAGATGCGAATTATATGCTAGAGATCTGTAGATTGGTTGCGTTTTCTTATAAAATGGATTAGCTGGTACTTCTCTGGTAAGAATTGGACTCTATATTATCTTGCCCATTCTATATAGGTGTTATAAGCTTTCTCTAGCGTTCTGTAATTCTCTGCGGCTGTTAGCCCATATATAATTAGGTTTGTATTGTTAACAAAGCCTATCCCCTAGGTCGCCCCTTCCTTAAAGGAGTTAAGTAGGTTGCTTATAAAGAAAAGGAAAAGTATAGGCGAGAGGGGTAATCCTTGTGGTATTCCTGTTGTAACTGCAATAGGGGGGCTTTAGTATCCGCTAAAGACTAGCAATGTTTCTTTTTAGCCTGTAAACCCTTAAACAAATTATATAATCTATTCTGGGAAGCCTTTTACTCTAAGGATGTATAGGAGACGCTTATGGGGTACGTTATTGTAGGCGCCACTAATATCTAGGCTGAGCATTGATACTACGAAGTCCCTTCGCATCGCCCATGCTGATTTAATGGTGGTAGCGAGTAGTGTAAGTGCTGATAGTGTTAAGCGGTTCTTTCTTGCCCCTATTTGGCTTTGTGGTAGTAGGGCGTGTTCCTCTACCGTGTCTGCTATGTGATCCGCTATTACCCTTTCTAAGATCTTGCTAAGGGTATTCTCTAAGGCAATAGGGCGGTAGCTCCCTAGAAATGAGTAGTCTGCTTTGCCTTCTTTGCGTAGGATAAACGTTGTTATAGCTCTTCCGAGTCTCGGGTAGTAGCCTATTGCAAAGCATGCTCTAGCTACATCCGCAAGCCAAGGTGCTATTAGTGGTCCGCAGGTCTTTAGGGCTTCATTTGGGATCCTATCTGGTCCTGGTGCTGTGTTATTTAAAAGGCGGCTAATAGTTCTGGCCATTTCTTCGGTTGTCATGTCACTGTCGACCCTCAGGCGAGTCACCGGTGCTTCGCCCGTGATATCGCTAAGGTCTGCTAGAGCTGGTTGGGGGAATTTAAGGCAAATTATAGATATAAGTTAAGAATATCGTTGTTATTATAATAAGCGAAGAAAATGAGTAGCATAGCTAAAGAAAGGATAAAGATACTAATAAATCTTTATACAGACCTTATAGAATTAGCGAAAATAGTATTTTTAAAAAAAAAGAAAAGATACTATAACGCTAAGAGATCTAAGGGACTAGATCTTAAGGAGGGGGATAAAGTATAGCTATTATATAAAAATTTTAAGAGTTAATAACTAAGTAAAAAGTTAAACTATGTTAGACTAGGACCTTTTAAAATTATATAGAGAATTTTACTAGTTATATTTAGGTTAAACCTACTAGCTAAGATAAAAAATCTACCCTATATAGTATATCGTAATGCTAAAGCTAGTATACGGGAATATTAAGCCACTAATTTATAAAGTAGACACGTATAGAGGGCAGGAAGAAGACAAATAGTAAGTTTTAAAGATCGTTAATTATAAGAATATTAACGATAAAATATAGTATAAGGTTAAGTAGATAGGCTATAATAAGACTACCTAGGAGCTACTATAGAATCTAAAAAACGCTATAGGAAAGGTATAGAAGTATTAAAAGAGAACGGGTTAGGTAATATTAAAAAGGAGTTAAAAATAAAGGGATTAGTTAAAGGTAATAGACGAGCTAGATTATCTAGGGGATCTACTATTAGCGTATTAGTTATTTCCGCCTTATCTTAATTAGAATCCTTTTTGGCCTCCTTAGCCTTAAGCTTATAGAGACCTTACTTAATAAGACGCTACTTCTTAGAGCGCACCTTCTTATAACCATTTTTAAGACGAACCAGATAAGCGTAAGTAGTTTATTAAGCTTTAAACACTTTAGTATAAATTTACTCTCTATTATTATAAAGCTTTTATACTTTAGTAAGAGTAGTAGTAAGTTTATCCTTAAGGCGGGACGCCTTAGATTAAACATGGGACCCTATAATAAATTAGATAAGGAAGTTGGAGACTTTAAAGACTAATAAAACGCGTATATTTAGCGTTAGAAACGGATTAAATATTACAGGATAATTGCATATTTGCTTACGTACACTTAGTATAGGAGGAAGGTTAGCGACCGGATGGAACCGTAATTATAATATATACTAACTTCGTTTCCTTATAACAAGAATAGGACGGTATAACTTCACTAAGTAAAAGAATAATAGTTACTAGCTAATTATAATAATTAGACGCAGAGGATCTAATAAAAGGTATTAGAAATAATAAAGGTTATTAAATTAAAAATAGGAATGCTATACCTTTAATAGACAACTTAGAGATATAAGATATCTTTAAGGATAAAGATAAAGAGGAGGGGGATAGTATTACGGACCTTATATTGGCAGTAGTGGAACTACTAAGAAGAAATATCAACGGACTAGTAGTGGAAGTATAGGAGGTACTAGAACTAGTTAAATTATAGGATAAGGGGTAGCTAAGTTATATAGGTAGTTATGTTATAAGTTTAGAACGTAAAAACGTAAGAATATAGGAACGTAAGATATACTAACGTACTAACGTACTAACGTACTTAGTATATTTATTAGGCGCGGTATTATATATTTAAAGGACTACAGTCCCTACCTAGATAGTTCTCTTCTTTATAGTAAATCTTAGAATATAATTAGAGTTAATTTATTGGGTAATTACTCCACTAGTTATTATCACGTTGTTAACTTCTTATTTACCTATATACTTAGCCCATTAATAAGTCTACCGTAGTATTTTCTATAAGGCTTCGTTATAGTAAAAAATAAAAAGCGTAGTAATTATATTACGTATTCTTATTCCAGAAGACCTAAGCACTTAATCTCTAACGTTATCCTTAAAATTAAAGTTATTATAGACTAGTAGCGCTTAAGAATTAACTATAAGGCTTAATAGCTTATTTTTTTTATTAGTTAGCTATATAAAATATATACTAGGGGGTCGAATCTTTCTTTATATTATTAGCAATATCTATAAAATGTTAATTAATATATTTATAACTATTATAGAAACCTAGCCTAGCTAATACCTTAATAACTTAACGCTTAACACCACTCATAAGTAAGTAGATTTTTAACATTTTTATAAAGAAATTAGCAGTAGACTATATACGACTCTTATAGATAATAGAAGTAATTAAATATAACTACTACTGGACTATCTTAAAATCCCCTAACCCTAGTGTTAATTACTTATAAGCCTTTTAAGCAGAGCAGTCTATATAGGAGTATTTAAGTTAATTTTTTCTAATACTTAAGAAAAGTTAACCTTCTCTATAAAGGTAAAGTAGTTAAACTTATTAAAATATAGCTGCCTAAGCAGTGCATCGGGTTCTTAGATAAGTTTTATTAAGGAAATATCCCCTACTAATATATAACTAGTTAATTAAAAGGTTGTATAAACCTCTACTTATTCTAAAGTAGAATATAATAATAAGAACTACTAACCAATATAGATGCTACCTAATCTACTATTAACACCCTCTATAACCTATACCTTAAGGAATTATTTAATATTAAAGTTATTCTGCTACTATAGTATTTATATTACCCGCAGCTTTTAGCGCTAAAAAAGAGGGCTCTACTATTTCCTAATTCGCCTTTAGTAACTAGTAAAGGGTATAGTTACTTACCTTTAAGGTAATAGAAATATAGAGAACGGTATTAAGGGGGAAATAGAGTTAATATTAGAAAGTAAAGATAAGGACGCGTTAGTATCTACTAAAATACTAAAAGCGCGTAACTTATAAGGAAGTAGTATTCCTATTATAAAAAAGTAATTAATTATAAAAAAGACTGGTCTAATTTAATTCATCAGCTTATTAGGTTAAAAAGGTATTATTAGGGAGTCAAATATATAGGAGGAAGTGTCTCTTATACAAAATTACAAAAATTAAAGTTAAGCGCTATAGAGTTCCGCACTAAAGGCCCTTAGATAGCAGGGCAAACTTAAGGTCAGTAGATAGCTGATTGGTTAAAAAAAGTGGCGTTTTTTAGGACAGAGACTAGTAATACTTTAGTATTAGTGAGTGCGCCTTCAGTTTGCCCTTGCCGGCTGAGTCGCTTACTGATATAAGTGATGACTGTATATAACCAGCGGCGCCCTTGCGGCGACGGCAGAGACGAAAGGGGGGGACGGCCCTAAAAGCTCTATCACTACATTATCTACCGAGCTGCTACGTATCTAAAATTATAAAGCAGCATATATTTTATAGTTCTATCTGCCAGTTCTATAAAATAAGACTTATTTTTCAATCTTTTCGAAAACGACAATAATGTCCCAACATTCGAATTTGTGTCCATACTTTACTAGATTACGACCCAATTTACCTCCGAAGAAATAGGAAAAATATCGTCTAGGTTATCGAACCAAAGCGTTTCGAATACACCGCATTTTATTAAGACGCCAAATCGCAGCTCTCTCAAGAGTACTCCAACGAACCTGTAAATAGGATATTTCGCACCCGTGTCCTTATGGCGAGCCAGACAGACGGCATAACAGGTAAACGGTCTTGTGCGAATCCAGTCAAGCAGATTCGTCGTCGGGTAGAAAGACGTAGATTGTCCTTTGGCCTTGGCAACGTTTTGCATGTCAAGGAGCCGGACATCATGTGGTCCATTGCCCATCGCCCACGGTGACGCAGATTCGAGTGACGATACCAATATACTTGCGGAGCTAATCCTAACACTGCCGTTTGGCTGAACAAGCCAGGTTGACAATGCGTCGTGTGGTTTGCTTTCTCTGAAGTAGACTGGCGTCGGTTCAAGGGATATAGACGCTGTCCACGATGCTGCACCACCGAATGGCAATAACGTGCCACATGTCTCGGAGCTCGTGGCTAGGCGTTCTGCTGTGATATCTCCATCATCGAGCTCAGCCCAGAAGTCCCGGACCGTTATGGCACCAAAGAAGACATCATCGCCGAGTTTCTCGCGCACTTCGTTGATAAAGCTAAGAGGATACCTTCCAAGAACAGGTTCCTTGCTCTGAGTTGCGACGTCGTTCTCCGCATTGAACCATTCAGTGACTCCAAGTACTGCCATGATAGCTTCAGCACGGCGGCTTCTGCAGTACCGCTGGTTCCCGAGCAGAATGATCTGAATAGGGGAGATGCCCGGTAAGTCGATCATCCCAGAGGCAGACATGAGTTTGATGAAGGAGGAGACGGAGTTAGGCAACGCCTCGACCGTACTTCGTTGGACTCCGACTTTTCCATATCGAGCGGTCACATCTTCGGTAAGCTTCTCTTTATCTTTAAGACGTTGGTCAGAAGGATATGTGAAATATGGCAGCTCATCCGATCCCTGGTCCAGTACTCTCCCTCCAACAATATTGGCCCAGATCAGTGACAATATGCCATCCAACGACATTGGCTGATTCGACGACGGAGCCGTGACATATTTCCAGTTGCGGGTGCATAACCACATATCCGGTCGCATGCAAGCTTCTTGTAATGTCCAGAGAGAGGTAAACCACTCATGCATAACATCATACCATTTGTGTGGCGCGTTATATTCGGAGTACGAATTACGAATGAGAGGCGGCCGAAGCGTCTTTTGGGTTACGAGCCTCCTTGCTTCCCCTAAAGCGTCTTTACTGCTCTCGTGATGCCCAAGAGAACTACTGGCACTTATGGCTAGTATGCGTACCACATTGTCGAGTGCGTCAAAATCTTCAAGATCGCTAAACCAAGCAGCAGTTATTTCAGCGTTACCGAAAATGCTAGCTTGGCGACTAATTTCCTGTTGTTTGATGCGCTGCAGTTCTTCGTCATCAGAAGTCTGCGGAATGCAAACAAGATCGAACCACACGTATCTGTTTCTTCCGGGGACCTGCTCCAGGATCTCGGGGAGTTCCCGAACAGGAAAACGTGAATTTTGTGGAAGTCTCCACGGTACTCCGGGAATGTTTAGGGATTCGTCTTGCGTCCTCCATCGACCCCATGTATGACTGACAGCTGTATAGACTGGAGCGTACCTTAGCTTTCGAGTCTCGATAGTCTTGCGCAGCTTCGTATCCCAAAGGTAGAATGGTTTGCTTGTGCTAATCTCAGCGCGGGATAGCCAGGGGCACGGCGCAACGGTAGCCCTAAACGTCTTCGGGCCCAAGATCTGCTCCGCATTTTTCAGGTTTGCAATTGAGAGCTGCAGGGAAAAGTAGCAGGCCATTATAAACCCCTTGAAATACAAACGAGCGTCTGGTTCATTTTTTGCTTTGCAGATAACCATGGGTGCGGCGGAAGTGGCAGCCATGTCACTAACGAATCTACTGGCGGAGAGAAAGATGTCTTTGTCAGCGTCATACCATGCGGGCTTCAGAGAACCATGAAGGCATAGATACCCAGCTCTCTGAGCGCATGCGTGACGAGCAGCCATGATTCTGTCGTTCCCAAGGCGAGAGGATCCAGCCTCCCGCATTACCGATAGCTCACCAAGGAACAGAACTAGAAGTGAAGAGTGATAGTAGGATTTGTTGACCCCCACGATAATCTTAATATCTTCAAATGATGACCCTGGGTAAAGATCCTCAATTAGGGCCCCATGTATTCCCATACAGGTAAGTTGATAATCATGGATTTCTCCAAGCCACCATTCCTGCAGAAGCTTGATGGACTCAAGATGGGTAGAGGAGAGGACGCTGCGAAATGA
>Ga0307515_10017702_pt1 | contig 12956 bp, 8 predicted proteins | sample 17_EM_MG_FD_194513 | JGI IMG/M metagenome (GOLD analysis project Ga0307515, IMG submission 194513) | Populus trichocarpa ectomycorrhiza microbial communities from riparian zone in the Pacific Northwest, United States - 17_EM | ecosystem: Host-associated > Plants > Roots > Unclassified | place...
TCGTCAACGTTGGGTTCGTCGAGGGCATGCATTTTGTGGACGACGCCCTGGCCCGCAACGAGGGTGTTTTGATACAGTATGTGGTGCTCCCCTAGTAACGCCCCTTGTCATCACTCAAAAAAAAAAAAATCCCCACAGCTGTCAATGTGGTGTTTCACGTTCCGCGACGATGGTGATCGCCCTGGTAATGCGTGCAGCCGAACTCGGGGGCCCCAACGTACCAGCAGATATTCTGGCTCTCCGGGGACAAGGCATGCAGGCCGCCTACACATACGTCAAGAACAAGAGCAAGTGGGTCGGACCCAATATGTCGTATGTGCCAATCATGCTACTATCGAACCTTCTTTTTGACCGTGTTTGCAGACTCATCTACCAGCTCCTGGATTACGAGCGAGCACTCCGGGGTGGTTCGCCCACCGACTCTTTTGGCCCGTCTGAGGATGAAGAATGGGAACGCCGCAGGCGATTGCTAGATCAAGAGCCCGACCAAGTGTCGACAGAAGTTCTCAAAGAGGCCAAGGCACTTGATGAAGAGATGGAAGAACGACGAGCCCGAAAGGCTTCCAACGGTTCCATCGCTTCTGTGGGTTCAAACACGAACTCGTTTACAGGGGCGGTTGGAAATGGCGCACCCTGGCGCAGTCGATTCGGTCATGCTGGGTTTGCACTTGCATCACAGCGGACGAGGGCGGGATCGCTGGGAAGCACATACACAAGCCGGAGCTCCATCAGCGTGCTCTCCGAGGATCCTGTTGAGGAAGAAGAAGAAGAAGACGAAGACATTTTCGGCAGCGGCAAGAAGGTCACCACACCAAGTACGGATGCTACAGACGACGACGCTCATCGCGGTCAGATAATTGTGGTTCACGGCGAACTGGAAAGACCCGCATTCAAGCTACCGCCCATTCCTGCTACTCCTGCGAGGCTTGCAAAGCTCAAGATGGATGCTGCGTCTGCCGGTGTCCCTCCGTCGGCACCGGCAATGAAGCGTTCCTTCAATCTTCCCGCAGTCCCTCCATCTGCGCCAGCAAGCAAACATACCTTCAAGGCCTTCCTTTCCGATGCAGTCCCGCCTTCAGCGTCGTTCCACCGACAGTCATTTGGGAATGGCGAAATAGTCGCTCCACTCCCCGTTGCCGGGCTCAAGAAGGAGAAGCGAAGACCTCCACCGCTCCTCGGGGTCCCAGCCGCCCACTTGGACATCCAGATACAAGTCGTGCCCTCGTGTTCTTCTTCTCAAAACTCAATCGCGTTTTCTTCTGTCAGCTCCGTCAAGTCTTCAGACTCTCTTGCATCCTCATCAGCTCTCTCGGTCCATTCCTCCACATCAACGTCATCCAAAGCTTTACGGTCTTCCCGCCGGAAGTCGTTCAAGCCCCCTGCGATTCGCGTCCCCTTCCCGTCGACAGAGACCCCTCCAGCACCAGCGAGCGCCGTGGGCGCTACGCCTCTCGCATCGCAGACCCTATTTGTGTTCCCGCCCTCTCCGGAAGGCAGAGGTGGAAAGACTCCCAGCACTTTGATGCTCACGACAGTTCAAACACCGACACTCTTGACCGCTGGGTTCGGCGTGCAACAAGGAGGGCTGACTCCCCGAGCCTTGTCGTTCATGCGACAGCGGACGGATGGCAGGAAGAGTTGGGTGAGTGGCGCGGCGCCTGTCACACCTACGGTGGCGACAGCGCGAGTCGATGCCAAGGGATGCTTCGGACTTCCCAACCCATGACACGACCGAACCTATTACACGCCCGACGAATGCGAAAGCAAGTCAAGAGCAAATACGACCCCCGAAAAACTTTTCCAACATACTTCACTGTAGCATACCACACTTACTACCCCCAGATACGTATGATTTACGTACCGACGAGTTGCGATGGTGTTTTGGCATCCTGTCCAACACCCCGTGTCGCTCATCTTACGCAATTTGTCATCCACTTCCGACGTCGCTTATTGTCAAATTGCAACTCCGTGATTGTGTGTTACCATAGTTTCGCCTTCGGCACACACGCTATGTGCCTGCCCTACGTGCCTCTCTGCTCTTGCTCTTGCTCTTGTCTTCTCGTCGGTCCCATCACCCTCAATTGCAAAACCGCCCTTCACATCGTTATTCAACATCCCCTATTTCACCATTCATCACCTTTGCACACACGAAATCGGACTTTGTGACTTCTGTTTTCTCGTCTCCGTCGTGTATCCCATTACGCACGCACGCCCACACTCATTATGCGCCTCGCTTGGCTTTTTTGTTTCTCTTTTCTCTGCTTTGCTTGATGATAGCAAACGGAGCTCACGCCTCACTTTCTCGAATTGATCCTGTGATCGTTCAAAGGACTCCTTTCTCGCCATTGACTTTTGTGCTTCTTGAACTTTTTTCCACTCCTTTTAGGGTCTGCCCGCTTCATCTCTTTCTCTACTACTCACGACCACGTACGACCTTACTCTTCGTGTTCTTGTTCGCCCCATGTCTTTGTGAACTTTTCTTTTCTTTTCTTTTCGTCCTGGACTGTTGACCTGTTCCTTTAAAAGAAGTAGTTGATCCTTTCGCTGTAGCATCCCTTGTTCTGGAACTGTTTTGTGGTTCGGTTCTTCGCTTTTCTTTTCTTAGTCATCGACTCCGTGCTTTTTAGTTGCTTTCCCTTCGTTTAGGAGTTGCAATGTACGATAGGAGGGTCGGTTTTTGCGGAACTGAAGGTGCTTACTTTGCTCTTCGGTTTTGATTATCTCTGAGGACCAGAGTCTGAAAGCGGATCGAAATAATGTGCGATATTTAGACCCAACCCCTCGCTTGGTGTGACGGCTGTCGACCGACTGATGAATGCAAAGCAACCCTGAAATGTAAAAGAAACCAGCGCGTCATCACCCAAGTCAACACAATGGAAGACGCCATCGACTAAGGCGGTCATCATGCGGCTTGGACCTACTTCCAACTCACAATCATTCGAGTAGCCTGTCCTGGCATGCTTCCTCTACAGCTGACAGTTTGTTTCGTTGGCTTTCACGGTCCTTCATAGTGAACCCAATACAGACTTGGGTTCTACTACCCATGCTCTCCCTCGTCTCTAGACTATCCACCTGGCACACACGATAACCCCTTTAAGTCATTGTCAGACGACCCCAGTATTCAGGCTCACCGTTTTCCGCAGGTTCCAGCGTCGAGATTTCTACAACATGCTTTGGAACCCCCCACCTTTATACTCTCGTATATTGTGTCCAATTTTTTAATCGCTTGGACGACCGCTAGATGCTACAAATCCTGTCCTGCTCCTCTGTACCTTCCCCGGGAGCATCGGTCCCTCATGTATTTCCCATTCAAGATATTCCCGTCCACCATCACTACATCGCTAGGTAATCCCGACAAAAGGGTCATTGACAACCTTTCGTCCTACCCTCCACTCTCGTGAGCAGACGCCATTTTTGGAAAGAGTATGCATATCATCTCTTACAACCCATGCGTATCAACTTGCTGAAGGCCCCGTTTGTGCCCTTGACGCCCTTGCTGCTTACTGTGGAATAGTCACAATGCAATAAATTCAAACAAAAGTCACTGCATCCAGCGTGCAGTGATCGCGTTTGATATTGGAACTACTACCCCAGGGTATCCAACGCCTCTGGCACCCGCCCCTTGGCATGCTCACATATGAGGCTGCATGGATGTGAGGCCGGTCCATTTCTCTTCTGTTTGATTTGCTAAGACACAAAAGCGGATGGGCGAATGTTCCCCGAGGGTATCGCTTTCGCGCCGCTATTCTTGAGGTGCTGTAGCTTGGATCGAATAGAAAGAGAATAGAAAGAATGGAATCTAGGGCAAGACTCGGACCGGAGACTTGCACCAACGAAGTACATATTCCTATATAGTTGCTACAAGCCGAATGTCCGTATTGAATCGCAGTCTGATCAATGGAGAATTAAAGGGAAACAAGAGTGAGTACAAACTAAATTAAAACCACATTCGCGTCTGCAAGAATGGAACAGGGGATCAGTGCGGTGAGGTGGGGGTGTAGAGGGTTATCTGAAGTGGACTAGCTGGGTGCTGGCAGGCTAAGGTTCACGAGCTCTGAGCTTCGTTGCGACTCGTAGGGGAGATTCGACCATTTCCATTGTATCGAGACCTCGGTGGGACGCGAATTCGGGCGCACTACGCGGGCGTAATGCTGCTTTCCCGTTTGCTAGGAGTGTCGTTCTCGAGGAAGAGAACCACTGTATGCTTTTGACTAAGACGACATCTTGGTATCCCGCGACCCGAGGCCTAGGCCAACACGTGCCATAATAACACTGGTCATTGGCTGTTGGAGTGTTATGACCCATCACCCTATTGCGTAGTTTGTTTGGTCTCTTTCTGTATTTATTCTGCGCGATGTTTGTCCTACATATATTTACGGTTTGGTCCCCCCTTCTCTCGATCTCGTTCATTATTGGCCTACCTTTCCCCTGTCGGCCTTCTTGGCGCTACTTGGGTATCCTGCACTTCTCGTCACACCATTGTTTCTCATGGATGGCCGTCCTGATGATTACCACACTTGTGGACTCCCATTCCTTCCTCTAGATGTCCATGGTATATATGCACGCACCAGAAACTAAACAAGATGCAGGACTTGGTGCGCGGTAGCCATAAATCCTTTCATGCTATTATATTAGGGCTTGCATTCGTTTGCCTGATAGAGTTGTTACGGACTTTGCTATTGCTAATGCTGCTGTGATGCTCAGAGAGAACTGGTTGGGAGCGGCTGAAGGAAATGGCACATGTATAAATGAGACAGAGTATAGACCACATGGACAGCTGGGTGGTTGGCACATTTCGAATCGGATACAAGTAAGATCTGAGGCTTTGCAGAGGCGCGCCAAAGGCATATGAACTACCCTTCTATTCTGACCTTCTCATTTTCCATGACCAATACTAATGGAGCCACTTTCTCCCAGTCATCTTCACGCAACCAAATGTAGCACTTTTCCAGGGAATAGCCGGCTAATCTTCTACTGTCCATCATCTGTCGACATGGTTGGATGACTTCCCCACTATGTGCATCAAAAAACCGAAGCCCCAACACCTTCATATTAGGACAGGGCAGTTTCCCTGTGATATGATTGACCACAGAAAGCGAGGTTAGGAATTCCTGTGCCCTTATACCTGAGAAGCTCCCAATTAACACCAGATCGAGTTGTTCCACCTCATCTCTGGATTGCAACAACTCCAGCATTCGGTGGTGATTATGAAGAATGCGAAATTTGTATACTTTTGCATGGATCTGTTGAAGTGCACTGATTCCTCTCCTGTGATATTGAGAATGGCTCCATGTTATTGGAAACTCCCATGTGTTTAGGAGTGGAAAATGGAAGTTGGATTGCAGGACGGGCAGTTCCCAGAGCTTGTCCTGCTTGAACACTATGTGGGTACAGGCTGGCATCTCCACCTTTCGTTTGAATGTTTCAGGCCAGCCAAGCTCATCTACCCCAAATTTCTGTAAACGTGTAAAGACTAGCCCATCCATCCAGGCAAGGGTCGAGTTCATAAGGGACAGGTTTTCGAGGGTATGAACCAAAGGTAGGTCAACGCCGAAGGGTGGAACATGGACAGTGGATAGCTCGAGGTCTCTCAGTTCATTAAAAGAGGGGAGTACGTTCAGTACTCGCCTCTCAGTTGAAAAGCCAGCAATTATAAGCACTTGGAGACGAGAAAGAAAGGGGATAACAAGGCCATTCTCCAAAGCAGCACTGTTCCAGGTCTTTGTTTTTAGGCAAAGGACGTTGAACTGACCAGACTGTGGGATTCTAAGACATGAAATGGCCTCTATTGGTGGTGGTAGTGTTGAGTTCAATGACTCCCAGGAATTCATAGATGACTTGTAAAGGACATGGAACTGAAGTGGGGCTGCTGTTTTTTCTCGGGACCAACTCAAGGCAAGGAGTGGAGGGAGGAAGTCATCGTTATACCCTGGCCGTAACCACTGCTGGTACTTCAGTTCCAAAATCCTCAAATATGGGCAGATAGTGCATCTCCATTCTGTTGTGTCCTCCCTGAACAATTCCGTCCAGTCAAACGTCAAATTAACTGCTGCCTGGTTCCCAGGCTTGGCAAGAAGCCCAGTGAAGAAGCGCTTTCCCAATGCAGATGGTCTTGTGAGGTCTAGTTTGAGCTCTATCAGCTCAGGGAGCAGCTGTAGTACTGCTAATAGTACCCTCTCCTTGCATCCAACACTGAGAGAGAGGGATCTGGGTTGCAATGTCGTCCCAAATCCTGCCCTGACAAGCTGAACCAGCTGTTCATTGCCTGTGTATGGGCTCCAGGCATTACTCTTGACTCTCAGATAGTCAAGTCCAGGCGCAAAGAACCGCCCAATTGGAGAGATATTCCAATTCTCAAAATGAAGCTTGGTGCATGCTGGTAGCTGAACGTCATGACGCGGAGAGGAGTCAGTGGGTGGAGCAATGATCGTGCAATCCTCAAGTTGGGAGAACACCTGGCCCCCCATCCACCGAATCGAGACAGATTTGAGGTACAAATGGTGGAGAGTGTAAGCAAGTGGAAGGGGAGAGTCGTTGTCAACGATATGGAGGAGTAGATTGGTGAGTTCAAGCACTTCAAGTCGCATGAAATGAGGGAGGAGGTCAACTGGCTGGTTCATCTTTGGAACCTTGGCTATGAACGTGGTAAGAGAACAATATATTGAGGATTGTCCTGGTTGGAGGAGATAATGAACAGCAGGAAAAGAGTGAATCTCCATTGACATGAGCGTTCCCACTGCTGCTGTGGAAACGTTCTGCAGGAGTAATTTAAGGAGAGGAGAGAGTACCGGTTCTATAATGTTGAGGTGCCTGAGCTGCCTCATAGGCTCGAGTCGCATGGAAAGGAGAGCATGATTGGCTTGAGCATCTGGCTCATCTTGGGGTAAAGAGGCGATTATTAGGGTCTGCCATTGAGATGCCTTGTTACCAGCCATAGAAAGGGATGGTTGCAGTCGTTCTGTCATGCTTATTACCATACCGACGTCAATCTTTACGGCTAATGGGTGTGTACCTGCCCTGCTCAACAAATACTGCACAGTCTCTGGTGTAGTCCCTGCTCCCAAATCAAGAGAAGTCCAGAGACTGGCCATTCCTTCAATTATGTTACACCAGCGCCGGCAAGCCTGCATCAATCCTCTTCGCAGCTGCCCAACGTCAAGCGCAATGTAGAATATCTCTGCCATAAGTTCAGCTGGAAGCCGATGGATCGGTGTTACAGAGCACTGCAACTTATAGTGTTGTTGCTCGAGGGTCTCAAGAGCAGGTTTGTCATCGGTGATTTGGGCGCGGGATTGATAGTATGCGGCATACAGCCCCGCTGCGCGGACTCTATTTCGATCAGAGAGAAGCAAAAATAACCAGTCGAGTTGTGCACCGAGATCAGAATGGGACGGAGGTTCATCAGTCATGTACCAGCTGCGAGCAAGGATGGTTCCGAAACAGTGCATGATATTCTCGCTGGATCCTCCGTCGAAGAGACAAAGTGATGACATTCCTTCCGTATTGGAAAGCACGAGGATCACAGAACGCAGTAAACTTTTGAGAGGGAGTGCGCAATTAAGACGTGTGGGAGTGGAAGTCGGGCTTTGCTTAGCGCCTGAAAGGAAACTTTAAGTTCGCCCCCTCGATGGATTCCCATTCGTCAACGTACACGCAAGGTTGCTTCCTTGACAGAACTGCTCCAGTGCAGCGCAGTCGGTATCCTAGTCTTTGTACTAGAATGAGCTAAAGCTCAGTATGCGATAGGCGAGTGTATTATAGGACACTACCTACAAGGGGCCACTACCTTAGGACATGATAACATGTACGTATAAGCAGAAAATAGAGTCACAAGTTCAGCACGCGATGTCAGACTGAGCATGGATGATCCTACAACTAGGCTTTTATAGGAGGCGAAACCAGTCAAGGTAGTCATGGACGCTGTACTAGAAGTCATCGATACGGAATGGAAAGATGGAAGCCAGGTATGAGGAATCGAATGTAAGGCCTTCCTGGAACTGCGCGTCGTTCCGCCTATCACCGCGTGCGTGAACCTCCATGATACGACATAAGTGCAGCAATGGTGATCTTGCCCAAAATCCTGCCCGAGCCTCTCCCCTCAGGGTGAGAGTGGCCCTTTGGAGACGACTTAGCTTAGCCAGAAGGCACGACGCGTCGGAGTGAATAGACTTACTCTGGCGAGCCTTAAAAGGTGCTACATAGTGTCTGGGTGCGACCTACACGACGAGTGGATGAGCATAGCCGATAGTTGACCCGAATAACGCATAGTGAATCGTTTTCTATAAAGCCACTAAATCAGTGTAGTCACGTCCTCCCAGCCTTTTGGCTGCTTCCGAACCACTGTCGTCGACGAGGTCCCGAAGCTCGTTGGCACTCTGTCGATGACCACACCATATCACACCATAAACCACATGAGCTGAAACTCTCTATGGGAACGCTCAATAGGCCTAGCGAGAAGATAGCGACAACTTCGCATCGGTGATAGCCGTGTTTGGTGAGCTGAGTTTGTCTGAAGAATATCATGAACAAAGTCACCCCGTTCCCATTACGGGGAATAACCCCTAGTTGAGCACCTGGGGGAACAAAAGTTATCGTCCAGGTTTAGTAACGTGATGGAAGACTGCTCAGAGGCGAATCGAGTGATGAGGTTAACAAAAGGTCGAATCCAAATTTGGTTACCGATGTGATATGTAAAGATACAAATATAGATCGCCCTGTGTGAGATAGGAGGTCCTTCCTCATCACATTTCGGCATTTCGACTTATGACTTATTGCCAATGGCGTCCTAAATAAATGTGAGCCTCACGTTCAGCCTGCACGATTATCGCAACACACCTCGGCCTTCCAAAGAGATGTGATAGTCTGCTAACGTGTTAACCTCTACAATACTCGTAATTCAAACAATCTCACCTGATTTTGGGTGTAGAAATTTATGCCACTGTAGATTGAGAATGTCAGATTCCGTGTAAAACGGGCAAGGATATAACCTACTTCTTCCCGTAGAATGGAGTATCGCCGAGGAAACTGCCCTGTGGACAAGTACCAGAATCCAGGGCTCGAGATAAGGAGAGCTCGTCCAGTGTACCTTGCTTCCGCTCCACAAGAACATTGGTAGCGGTACTGGGATAGGCACGTTAATGCTACCCGACCTCGACTTCTCAAACTTCCTTGCAGTGGCTCCACTTTGCGTAAAGGTGGCCGTCCCGTTACCGTAGCGGTTCGAGTTGATGGCCGCAAGCGCGTCGTATAAGGTGTCAGCCGTGATTGCCACCAAGACCGGCCCAAAAATCTCCTCCTTGTACACTCGCATTGTGGTACCAGCTTCAACGATTGTCGGGGCCACAAGGTTTCCGTATTCGTATCTAGCGACTGTGATATTCCGTCCGTTAAGGTGGATCCGGCCACTGAGCTGATGAGACCAACCACTCGCTGCTTTGAAGCCGGGGAGATGAGACTGCTGTATTTTGGTTTGGGTTAGGTTGGGAAGCTGGAGATGATGAAAGTCCCACAGGTCTGCGCCTTGTTCGAAACCGACGTTAACCTTGAGACCTTTCGCTCGTTCCACAAGTTCCTGAATCTATGATTGGGCGTTACCCACGAACACGGCTGAAATGTGGATAGTTTAGGTGGACAAATATGCAACGACACGCCACCTCACACACCCACGGAGATTGCCATGCATCACTGGCTAGCAACTGCGAACAAGTGTGTCAATCCTTCCTGAACGTCGAAACACGCCAAGTTCAGCAAAGTCCCAAAATCGACTCCATAATCGAATTAAGAGCAAGGTTCTTATTAGCTACAAACAATCAGTCGTTGGTCATCGGCAGTCGGTATTTACGATACCATCAGGCATGACCAGAGCATGGTTCTTCGCTCCAAGATTCGCCTACACCCGCTTTCCATTCAGAATGCCCCTAAAAAGGAGTGTGGATATCAAGCTCAGACGAATGAAGCGAGAGCCGACCTTTTGTAGATGTGCCCTCCAGCCTTATCACCTCCGACAAAGCTGATAGCTGTGATATCTGGACGGTCGCATATCCGATTAAATGTAGGGAACGACATTCAGCACGCCATCGGGCAAGCCTATTCCAATGCCCCATCAGAATCTAGATAGTCAATGAGAAGAGATACGCAGCACCTGCTCACTTGCAGAGCTCTGCTAGTATCATTGCAGCTCCAGGGTCTCTCCCAGACGGCTTGAGAATCAATGTGTTGCCTGTCACAATGGAAAGCGGTATTAACTACAAGCGGGATTATTACAAGGGAGTTGAATGGTGTAATGCTGTTCCTCGCGTTAGGTCCTTGAGATGTGTGACTGACGGTGAACCAACCTTGCGCAAACCCCCAGAGGGAGCCGCCTTGTCTCTTTCAACACTTCGACCTTCTCACCCAGGAACGCGGTGGCGGCTCCACAAGCAGTCTCAACGACTTGGAGCCCACACAGGACGTCGCCGTGAGAGATAGAACTCATCAGTATCCGAAGCCACTGCCTCGGAAAGTAAGTACAACACACTTCCTATCGTCTTCCCTTGCTCAAGCACAATAGAAGCCGCAATTTCGTCCGCATGTTCCCGAAGAAGACTCTGTAACCTGCATGATTCATTAGTTTCCTACCCTTCTCAACTCCAATCACAACTCACTCAAGTGCAAAATCTGCCTCGTGCGTACACTCGCCCGAATCTAGCTTTAAAACGCCTTCTTGGCAGAAACGACGACCCGCTCAAATTCCTCCTCAGTCGTCACCGGCACGGTGGAAAGCAAGGACTGCATGCTAGAATTGTTCATGTCATTCCATTTGTCGGCTTTGCTTTCCTCAAAAGGACCGCCGATGAATTCATTGTGTTCCCGCCTGTACAGCGCGCTCGTTCCCTGCCAATGGGCCAGTGGGCCGAGATAGCCTCGGCACGCGGACGTGCGAGCGAGGAGAGACCTCGACGGTGGAGGATAAGACACGAATGACGAGCAGCGAACATTTTTGGAGGTTGGTAGTGGGAGAGGCCAGAAAATACAGTCGAACCACGTGTCAAAACTCAATCACGTTCATCACGTCTTTCAGACTCTTTGCATCCTCATCGGCTTTCTCGGTCCATTCCTCCACATCAACATTGCCTAAAGGCCTTCCCGCTGGCCGCCGGAAATTGCTCCTCAGTACCTTCCCCGGGAGCATCGATCCTCCCTGTATTTTCCATTTCAAGATATTCCCGTCAACCACAACTACATCGTCAGGTCATCCCGACGAAAGGGTCATTGACAACCTCTCGTCCGGCCTACCCTCCATTCTCGTGAGCAGACGCCATTGTTTTGGGAACAAAAACTATGTCCTCTCCTACAACCCATCCGTATCAACTCGCTCAAGTTCCCGCTTGTGCCCTTGACACCCTTGCTGCTTAGTATTAAATAATCACAATGCAATAGATTCAAAACAAAATTATTGCATCCAGCGTGTAGTGATCGTGCCTGGTGACGTTTGCGACCGCCGTTGGGTTTGAGGCTGGGGCCGGTCAGCCATTCGAAAGTATGCTTATAATAAAAATGGTAGCGCGAATTGTCGATCGTATAAATAACTCAGAGATATCAATAATAAATCATATCGCACAGCAATGACCCTGTGGGCCGGAATGGAGATCGCTGATGAACGGTCCATCGCGAACGATATAGTTAAGTGTATAAAAATAAAAATAAATAAAACGTATATAGTTAAGTGTTGGAAAATGGCTGATAATTGGTGGAGTTAGGCGGGTTTGGTCACCTTATACTGAGCAAGCTGGCTGAAAATCCAACGGGAATCACGCCGCCTTCCGGGGCAAGGTATAAACCTTTGATCACTGGGTACAGCACCATTTAGGTGGATCCACACCTCTTGCGGCTGTCCATTGACAACCCAGCCCTACCGCACCACGCCACTGCATTACGCGTGATGACGTCGAGTAGCTTCTCTAGTGCCTAGAGGAGCGCTGCAGGTGCGGTTAACTCCAGATTCTGACCATTCCAGAGCTCTATTTGGCGTTTCTGGAAGGACTCCATGTGATAAACAACTCAGCGGTGTCATCAAGTCTCGATCAATAATGATGGTTATTAGAACTTCAATAACCGAAAAAGCAACTAAGGCGAAACTACATGCGGATGTTCAGCGACAAAAAAAGGCTAAGAAGGTGCATTTTTGAAGATTCGAGTCCAGGAGGTTCCAAAGGCAAAGTCGTCAAAGTCAAGAGAAACGGAACGATTATGAGATGTAAGGGGTATTGTCAGGAGGGCAGGTGAATGCAAGCCTCCACGACAGTCGTGGGGTACCCAGTAGAGTAAGCGGCCCACTGAGTCCCTGACCCAACCATCCATGTCAGGCATTGCAAAAAAATCAGCATGCATTGGGTTACAAGAGACGGTGCGCTGCACGTGAGAAGAGTAATCAATAGACTGAGCCAGGTAGGTATGCCACTCACGAAGCTCGCCGGCTCCTGTACTAACCTCAGAATCCCAAGTTCTAACAGTGCGGTCGTCGGATCCGGAGATGATGTACCGTCCATCAGGAGAGTAAGCGACGGACCGCACACAGTCAGTGTGCCCCTTGAGAGGATCGCCGACCGAGGCGCCAGTCTCGGCGTCCCAGATTCGAATGGTGCGGTCGCCGGATCCGGAGATGATGCGCTGCCCATCGGGAGAGTATGCAACAGATGTCACACGGCCATTGTGCCCTCTAAGATGCTCGCCAACCGAAGCACCAGTCTTGGCATCCCAGATTCGAATGGTGCTGTCGCCGGATCCGGAGATGATGCGCCGCCCATCAGGAGAGTAAGCAACGGACCACACCAGGGCAGTGTGCCCATTCAGAGGATTTCCAACTGAAGCCCCGGTCTTGGCATCCCAGATTCGAATGGTGTGGTCGTCGGATCCAGAGATGATGTACTGCCCATCGGGAGAATATGCAACAGAATTCACACCGCCATTGTGCCCTC
>Ga0307515_10017703_pt1 | contig 12956 bp, 7 predicted proteins | sample 17_EM_MG_FD_194513 | JGI IMG/M metagenome (GOLD analysis project Ga0307515, IMG submission 194513) | Populus trichocarpa ectomycorrhiza microbial communities from riparian zone in the Pacific Northwest, United States - 17_EM | ecosystem: Host-associated > Plants > Roots > Unclassified | place...
AAAATAGCACAAAAGACCAGCAGCTGGAAAGGATTAAAGCAGAAGAATCAAGACATAACTTCAGCTACAAGGAAAAGAAAAATGACACACGTGCGAGCTTGATTCTCAAGTCTTTCCTATTTTTATCAACGGTATATTTGGTATTGTTATACTTTTATGGTACTTGACTTGCAGGTAAAGCAAAAAAATATTCAATTGATAATTTAAATAATACAATTAAAAAATATAGCAACAATAATAAATAGATAAAAAAAAATGACAATGAAAAATAACTTGATTTAAGCCAACCTAAATTATAAAACAACTCAATAATAAAAGATAAAATTAAAAAAAACAACAACAACAAAAACCTTGTTAAATCAGGTTAACTCGCAAACTTTGTAACCATCAAAATCATGAAATTCTTGAACCATGTTTAATAAATAAGCTTCATTCTGAATCAATTTAATTTGAAAGATAAAATCGTGAAAAAAAAAATCAAATTAGAAGTCTTGTCAAAGGGGAAAAAATAGAAATAAAAAGAATGGGGATTAAATTTGTTAGAAAAAAAAGCCCATGGAGGATGAAATTGTGGGAAAAAAAATTATCAGGATAACCCAATAAAAAAAAAGAATACAAAGATCAATTTCCAATAAATCAAATGTTGAATGATGAAATTTGAATAGTTTAATTTTAAAAAAGATCCCAAAAAAAATTTGATCCCTATTAACCTTTGAAATTGATGATTCGGATGATGAACCCAAAATTAACTCCATATCAACGAAAAATAATCTTAGTTAACCTAGGTTATCTTGCAAGCTCCACAATCATAAGCACAAGATCTATCTTACCTTAATAGAAAGAAAAGGAAAAAAGATAGGAAGATCAATTTCAAATAAATTAATGTTGAAAAATGAAATTGAAATGAATTAATTTAAGAAAATGACTCAAAAACAAAAGTGAACTTATGTTAACTTTTGAAACCGGTGACTCGGGTTATGAATCCGGTACTAATTTCATGGAAGACAAACCTTAAAAAATAACAAAGCAAAACTCTAAAAAAAAAAGGTAAAAAGTAAATAAATAAAAGCTTTTAAAAAAGAAAAATAAATAAACTAACCTGAAAAACCTTTTAAATTCAATTTAATCTCTAAAACTCGACCTTGAACTTTTTTAGGCTATTTTAGATTAGCTTTAGTGTGTGAAGATTAAGTTATTTCGTAACTAGGAACCCATCCCACATGATTAATTAGAGCATTAATTAATAAAGTAATATTTGGTTACTCTTTTGAAAGATAATAAAAATAGAAAGAAATGTCTGATTGTATTTCATGTATGTTGTTTTGTAAATACAAAAAATTATTTTAAAATAATTATATAAATAAATTTATTATATATCTGTTTCCTTGTCTCCTCAATAGACACGTTTTAAATAAAATTCACACACACAAATTATTTTCAAGTATTTCACATAACATTAATCAAACACAAACATAGTCTCAATAGCAAATAACACATATCCTCATCATATGAGGCATTTAGAACATGAATCTCTCTTGAAATGAGTCTTGTAGGTGTGAATATCTAATATTCCTTCACAAGCTTCAATTTCTCAAGTATGAAATTCCCTTCCTTGAACCTCTGTGTTGGATCAAAAGCTCTCACATATTTCCAGCCCAGCTCCTGACCACAACTGCTGCAGTGGATACCAGCAATTGTGTACATCCCAGTTATCATCTTCATGTCTTTTTTATGTCCCAAAACAATGTTCATCACATGAGAAAACATATATGCCTGTCCTGATCTTGCCTAGCCACCAAATCATTTGAAAAAAATAAAAAAACCCCACCTTAAATTGATAATTTTATTACCATATATTCTTTCTGAATGGATAGACAAATAATTAAGTTGTTTGTCACCTGATAAGATTTGGATAAGAGATCCGTACTGAAGGCAAGAGGATTTCTGCAATTCCTGCAGCTGTACAAGGGATTCTCACCGGATTCCGCCATATATAGCTGCTGCAAAGTTTAGCATCAAAAGAAAACAGAATTCTTGAGTATAAGTTACATGAATAATACTGATAATAATACTAAATGTTCATGAAAACAAGCATGGCAAGATTAAACAGAAGAAGAGGAGGAGGAGGAGGAAATTAGACGTTCTCACATGAAGGATGACCCAAAATAGCTGATCCAAAGATGAGCACAAAAGAATATTGTGTTGAGAGTATTAGAAGGATATGATCAGTGTCTTGAGATCAAATTTATGGAGGTGCAAGAGAGAGAGAGTTCAAAGCAAAAGGTTGACCGACCAAGAGATTGAATAACAGTGGAGAAAGCTAATAATTGACTATTATTCTCTACTCTTTAGTTTTGAACACAGGTCAAACTTAGTCCTTCATGTTTCAAAATCTATGTACATCAGTCCCTCAATTGACCACTAGTCGGGACAATGTTTGTACAAATTATTCATACTAAGGACATGAAATTGACCAATTTGTTTGATGTCACGTCTCTAAATTGTCTTTTCCTTCAATTTTTCTTCAATTTGTAATCAAATTCCCAAATGAATATCATACATAGGTAAAAGACAATTGCAACCCTATTGTCATCAATAAAAACATTTGGTCACCATCACAGATTCGTCATGCACCAATATCAAGCTTGCAGGTGGCTAGAAATTTAAATGGTGGGAGTACAATTTTTATTTATTAATTCGAAGGCTATGATAGTAGTGTTGAAGAAATTTTATAGTATTTAAAGAATAATTAATAATGTTTTATTAATTATTTTTAACATTTATTTAAAAAAGAATAGATACAGCTAAAAAAGATAAATTCTAAAAAAAAAACATTCTTATTATTTTTGGTAGTTATGAGTTTCATCTTTTTTATATTTATTTTTAAAAAAAATAAATTTAGAAAATAACTAAATAAATATTATTAATTAGTTTTTAAGTATTATAAAATTTTCTCTTAGTGTTGCTGCAGCCTTTAATTTTTTTTTTATAAAAAGCTGCTAATAAAATTTAATTTGATCGCATTAATGACGTTGTTGTAAGTTGTAACTCAACAACTTGTTCTAATTTTCAAATAAGTTTTTTAATGTATTATTTTTCACAATAGATTAATGACAAAGCGAGAAACAGAATATATATTCACTTCGGCAGAATCTAAACAATTGTTAACATAAAAATTGACTAGGGAGATTGTTTGGAAACATAATACATGGTTTAATTTGTGTTTTTAAAAAAACTAGTTTTTTTTTTTTTTTGTTAAAAATTAATTTTTATTATGTTTTCGGTTTATTTTGATGTGCTAATCTTAAAAATAAATTTTTAAAAATAAAAAAATATATATCATTTTAATACATTTCTAAACGAAAAACACTTTAAACCTCAACTGCAACTACAATCCTAAATATAAAACCAGCGACTCACAGCAGGCGCCACATCAGTCTATGCCTTCTCTATTTTTAGTTTTATTTTTTAATAAAAAATTTAAAAAGATATTCATATGTCAAAAATAAAGAAATGTTTTTTCATCAAAAAAATAAGAAAAACATCAAATTTATAACTAATTTTCGGGGGAAACCAAAATAATAGCATATTAAAAAAAATTATTTTTTCTAACACCAAAAATATATATATTATATTAGACTTACGATTAAAACAATTTATGATATTGATCAAATAAAAGAAACAAAAAATTTTAATGTGTAAAAGTGACTGCATACAAAATAATAGTATTGTATTATTCATCAATTTTCTTTTAATCATTTGGATAGTAATAAAAAAAACTTGTAAAGAATATGAATAACATATATATATATATATATATATATTATATTAATATAAATAACTCAAATTCCTCAAACTAATAGTCATGTCATCTGTATTTTATGGGCAAACAATCAACTATTCCTTAAAAAAACTACTCACAATCATCTAAATTTGTGGTTGAGATATCTCCAAGAGATTTAATCCTATTCTCAATCTTTTTTCTTCCTTACATTTAGTCAATTGAGAGTCATCTCATTGAAATCATCAAGTATATACACCTTTAACAAATAACAATTTAAATTTTTATTTAATTAATTAGCTAATGTTATCAATAACACTTTAAAATGAACATTTCATTTAATTCAATTGGACTCTCTCTCTCTAAAAAGGAAAAATAGGTTATTTCAAACTTTCTCTTTATTTTTTTTCTTTCTTTTTACAACATAATCAGTACCATAAAAAAAGATCTTAACAAAATGAATCCAACAACACAAAAAATTATCACTAATGGTGACCCGAGTATGTCACATTTGTCATCCAAAAGTGTTAGGTGGCTCATTGTTTTTTAGCGTCAAGTGTGACTGGCTCTGGTTATTGTTATTGAGATTTTATTTATGGTATTAGTAGTGTCGTAATCGTAACTACGATGTGCCTCCAATATTTTTTATTTATTTATTTATTTCATTTTCTCTCTCAGAAGAGATAATAATAAAAAAATAATATTAGAGACACATTGAAACTCTATTTAGACATCACTAGTGCAATTAAAAAATTAACTATGAGGGGTGTAGCTCAACTGGTCAGGCTCTAAGTTTGCTTCCTAGAGGTCACCAGTTCGAGTTTCACAAACCTCAGGGCCACAGAAAGCTTATATGGTTGTTAACTTCAAGGCCAGTGAAATTAGTTGAGGTGCGTCCAAGTTGGCCCGGACACCTACGTTAATAAAAAAAATTTCAACAACCCTGAGAGATGTAGCTCAACTGGTAAGACCTTTAAATTTGCTCCCTAGAGGTCACCAGTTCGAGTCCTACAAACCTCAGGGCCTCTGGAGGTTTATATGGTCATTAACTTCAGGGCTCGTAGAATTAGTCGAGGTATACGTAAACTGGCTCGGACACCTATGTTAATAAAAAAAAATTTCAACAAGATAAATAAATAAAAAAGAAAAGAAAAGAAAAGAAGACAAATAAGGACTCGACTGCGTGCATGCTTTCCACTAAAGGTGGCATGTGCTTCACTTACCTTTAACTGCCGTGTTCCAAGTTACCTTCGATGGCCTTTTCATGATGTTATTGAATGTCTTGTAGATATTTTTCTATTAATATTAGTAATGTTGTAATTAGAATTTCAGGTGTATTTGAGTTTTTTTCTTTATGTGTTTTCTTATCTCTCCTCTCTTCGTTTCATAATATTTTTAAAATGTCACGATTTTAATTTCAACACAAGATTAAATGTCACGTTTCTCAGTTATTTCGCCTCTCTCTTAAAAAAGCGTGCTAAAAAGCAAAAATAGCCCCTCCAAAAAGTAAAATATCCGTTGATTGGATTCCCTCCCCTCGTATCTAACTTAACTCCCGTTCTTGTTGGTTTCACTTCCAGTTTCAGTTCTGTCTTAAAAACCCCTCCTTTTCTCTTTCTTTAACCAGACATGGCGGATAGTTTCTGGAGATATGCCGGCGACTCACGGCAGCAGCCGCCGCAGTCCATGTCTTCTCTCACCGGAAAACGCCCTCGCATCGATTACGGTACCACTTCAAAATTACTACTCATTTCTTTTCAATTCTATAGTAAAGTTTCCATCTTTTCCCGCTTATATGCATAAGTCAATCAGGGTTTCCTTTTAACATTTTGTGGCATGTCCTGCTTGATTTACGTGCTTGATAGCTTGCTTAATCACGGGTTTTGGTAATGGGGCGGAAGGCTTTGTGTTAGTTGTTTTTGAAAGGAAAGGGCAGCTGAAAGGGTTGATCTTTTAATTAATTTTGCTGTTGATTTTTAAAGGAATTTATGATATTGATGCGTTATAACATGGGAATTATTGTTGTTGGAGAATTTATTGTCTTTGTGTTTATATTTAAGAAAAAGAAATCTTCTTTTTTTATTTTTGTTCTCTGTTATAATGTTTTTGGTTTTGCTATTTCCTTTGTATTTTAACTGGAGCTTTTTAAAGTCTCAATTTTGGTGGATATTTCTTTTCGGCCTTTTCTGTGAAGCCTTGGTTATTTCAGCGTGTTGATTATCTGTGATGTAGTAGTCTGCTGTTCTTGTCAATATCTGTGTGTTATTGATCTAGATCAGTTTTTGACATTCTGTTGAAAGATTTATGTATTAGTGCTATTTCCATGCTTTAGGAATGATGTGCAGCAGTAGGATGTTCCTCCTTTCAACTTATTCAGATGGTTTATTTATGTTGAAATACATGCTTGATCTTGCAGATATCCCAAGCGGCCGTGACTTATCCAGTTATTATTCCCGTGATGATGATAGAGGGGCTCTTCATGTAATCAGAGATTCAGACTCCATCGGAGCATCTTATGACCGTTACTTGCGTAGTGGGGTACTTGGTTATTCTTTATCTCTTTTCATGTAGTTGAAAAAAGGGGGGGATACCACAGAAAATAATAATATCTGAAAGCTTAGTTACGACAGCCTATCTTGAATGTCTAACTACGCTGCTTTTATACAGGCACGGAAGAATGTCATAAAAAGAAACCAACTCGTAATACCAAAGCAAAGTTAATATCTCAATTTGATAAGAAATCTGTAGATACCCAAAAGTAATTATGTTCAAAATCTTCTTAAATTACATGTTAGCGGCTAAAAGTCTTTGACAATGGTTGACTTGATTTATTTTTTAACCTCAAGTCTACCTCTGTCACTCGCTTCATGGTTAAAAGTTATCTGAGCAATTGAATGAATGTTTCAGACAGTTTCATCTTATGGTGGGGGACAGTCTGCTAGAGCCATGAGTGGGGTGCCTAGTCATCCTGTTGATGACACACGCATGGTGAGTATGGGGCCCATGGACCCTGGGGCTAGTGTAAAAGACAGGTCATTGCGCATGGGAAGTGGAAGATCTGAGGTTTCCCTTCCTCCTGATGCTAGCAGCACACTGTTTGTGGAGGGCTTGCCTTCTGACTGTACACGACGGGAAGTTTCCCGTATCCTTCCATTGTTTTCCATATGTAATCATAGTTTTACTTGGACTTTTTCCCTTCTAGTATTGCTCTGTAGCCTTCCACATGTAATTCCAGTACTCTTGGATCTTTTCTCTTCTTCTTTTGTTCCTTCACTTGGGATTAACAGATATCTTTCGCCCTTTTGTTGGCTACAAAGAAGTGAGACTTGTAAGCAAGGAATCAAGACATGTGAGTCTTCAAGATATTGTTATTATTATGATTGTCATCATCCTTTACATTATTTTAGTATGTGCTGAATCAATATTTAGAACATTAATGGATTCACTGGTTGCTAAAATGTGCAGCCTGGGGGAGATCCACTAGTACTCTGTTTTGTTGACTTTTTGAGTCCCGCACATGCTGCCACTGCCATGGATGCATTACAAGGTGAACTTAACATGCTCTACATTTTTTCCCCTTTAGGGAGTTTTAGTCTCATGTATCAGTTTGCAGGCCCATTGTATCTGTTACTATCTAATGTTTCCTTTTCGATGCTAGTTTTTAACTTTTTATATAATTGCACCAATGCCTTTGCACTTCCTTTTAGTTTCTTTTGTGGGTTGGGGTGGGTTCACAGCTGTGTGGCATTAAAGATTTTTTAGTGATTTGAGCCAGCTTTGGAATAGTTGAGTGGTGGTAAGTGGATTAGCAAGGCGTGTTCTTGAAAATTTGGGCAGTTGATTGATCATATTGATGGATTGATCAAATCGTCATGACATTTTTGACACTTATATACTGCAAGGACCACTTTAAACCTACTCGAGTTATCATCAACTATTGATGGATTTCAAGCCAAACTGGTTGAATAGGTTAGCTAAACTGCTTTAGGCCTATATGATTACCCATATGGCTAACTGTATTTTGTGTGATCCAATGATGATGCTGTCAGTATCTCATGTCAAGTTTAGCCTTGCGTTTCCTCATCTCAGCATTCTATGCTATGCACAGGCTAGCTAACACGAGAGAATACGCGGTTCCCAGTTTCAATCCCCATACCGTGTAAATCAGATGGCCTGTCTTCGCCCATTCCTCATTTGCATTGCATTTTTGTCTGTCAGGAATTGTATGGTGTTTTCACATTTTTCGACTTGGGTGTGTTCAACGGTGATGATGAACGTTTGGTATATTCTGCGCTTATGTACTTGAGATAAATGATTGCAACACGTTTTATGAGCTATCTATTGATCCCCTAATTCGTCGTTCAAAGCGTGGTTAGTCGTGCAACGTGAAACAGTCGAGCTCGATTTTGCAGGTTATAGATTTGATGAGCATGACCGCGATTCGTTCCATTTAAGATTGCAATTTGCTCGCTATCCTGGTGCAAGGTCAGGTGGCGGGCATCGTGGCAAGCGTTGAATAGTGCGGTCTGGCAGGTGATTTATGCTTTCTTTTTTATCCGCCCGACCTCTTATTATTCATGGCCGTTAGGTGCTCTGCAAGAAACTTTATTGTGAAACGATCAATCAGGCTAAACCATGGAAACGGCAATTTTCTGTAGGACTTGCGAACTGGGGAATGTAATGGGGGATGATACCACAGCTTTGCAGTTTCAGGAATTACACGAATATCTGAATCAGCACCTTTAGTAGGATACACGTGATCACGAGCTTTTTGATAATTATTCTGCAATTGTTAGCGACTTGGATGAAGCGTGCTTTGTGTTAAAAAAATGCGGGTTTTGTTTGTTTTGAATTACTTAAGGTTGTCCCCCTATGCATATTGGAGGATACCAATGAATTTATTTCTAGTTGATCTAATGAAGTCTATCTGTGTTTGCCTATGGATTGGGTTTAGATTCATGATTGTACCAATGAAGACTTGTAGTTATCTGCGCTCGCCTATGTTTTGGGATTAGGAACAAATGATTACATGCATGTGCTCACAAATACAGATGCATAAGAACATGGGCACTCACATTGATTAAATATCTGCATTCATGCACATGCACTCACATCACATTTCATAGGCACACTGTTTATTTATTTACTGCTTGCATAAGTTTTTGAAAAAGAAATGGATGGTCTGTCTAGGAAATAAAAGAAATTGTTTCTTGTTGGTCTTTTTTAATATTTTCATAATCTGAAGTAACTATCATGCATGTTGGATACTCTGCTGCCTGCCAAGAGCTTAACGAAGTCCAGTCACAAGCTTTCACTATGAGAATTGGAGTTTAACATATTGTGATTTTTTGGACATGGATGCATTCTGGTCTCTTTTTGTCAAAGCAGTTTTACCATTATCAGGCTCCGCTAATATACTTATTTCTAGCAGGCTTGATCGGTGGCAATTTTCTAGCTAATATACCTATTGCTAGCAGGCTTGATAGGTGTTTATTAGGCTGGCTTGGAAGCAGGTTAGCTGTTTGGCTGCTTCACTTTAAAAATGGCACATCCTTGTGCGGGCTACCACGATCCCTGCTTGTATATTCAGGTCGTTGAGTTGATTGTATATCTGGTTCGGGATTCATTTTGTTTCATCAAATACCGTGTTAGTTAGATATACGTTACATTGAGGATGATCATTGAAACCTTTCTTCATCATTGGTACATGGCAATCTATGAGGGCTGTAATTGCCTGTTACTTATCAGCTGAAAAAATTTGCCATCAAACTAGAGGTAACTGTGTCACATGGATCTATACACAAGGATCTGGATTGAGTATCTTCTATAGTATGAAGTTAATTCACCTCTACTGGCTACTGTATTAACCCATTGGCTTTTGTGGTAATGGTGTTCCAGAGACGCCATAGACAAAAAAGAGTGCCCGGATCAAGAACATTTTGTAGATAATTCTCATACCTTTTCAAATCGTAAGCAATATCTCATGTAGGAGGTACAATACTGTTTCAAGAATGGGCTAAATATATGTGAACATATGGACAAGATCAAGAAAATGTTTCTTTTGAAACGTAGGCATCATATATCATATTCTTTTGGTACATTTTGTTCTGTTGATATGAATTTGCTGAGACATTTCGATGGTAGGAACATGATGAGCTTCAATCCAAGGTAGTGAGTTTCTGACTGTAGTTTAGACCGGAGTGAAGGATCGTTGTCTGACCTTTAAGCTAACCTTTCTCTCCCGCTTGTTAATTCCTTTACTTTCAGGTAGCATTTGGCTCAGTTTATTGATGCAACTAGTTTTAGCATTACATTTGTTCAAATACAGATTTGAATGTACGAGTTTGGTGCGATTCTTTGGTCTATGTCTGTAAAACTTCGGTGTCTTTTTTCTCTTTTTCAAACCAAACGCTTTCCCAAGGTTTGACCCGTGCATAGAAGAATTTTTGTTGGCTGACAGGATTTTAGCGTTCTATCTCAAAGTGATGGAAATTTCTGTCGGGACAGTCCCAGAAAGCATAAAAAAGATTGGAGCAAATGATATTAAACATGAGAAAACATTCAATTCTCAATTTTTATTTAGAAGAGAGTAGCCATGCATGATGGCTTATTTAGCCGCACCGGCTATTGCAATTATTCACGCAAGTTATTAAAAGTTTTGGGTTATCAGCACTTGCACAACCCTCCAAACAAACATCCATACAATCTGAGCCATCATCAATTGCTTGGCTTGAAAATACCAGCACCACCATTGATACAACAACCAAAGCACCACGCAAGACAACTTTGGATTCCATCACCTTTTGTTTTGGAAATTTCATTGGTATATTAGCTTCTTATATAACATAAAACGAGAGTCAATAGAAATTGAAAATCGCATGAAATAACTACTTTTGAAGTGTGAATACCCCACCTGACTCTTATAGTTTTTCATTTGATATTATTAAAGAAGAGAAATTATTAGGTGAATATATTCCTATTCGCAGCAGTAGCTTGATGATTGGTACCCAGAGTGCCCATTGAGAAAGTACTGTGTTTGGCCATGGTAGGCTATTGTGTTAGGGTGGTGACTAGACCTCTAGGTCTACGGTGTACCAAAAAAAAAGGAATTTGTTTGATGGTTCAACAGAATGTATGCCTTTGTCTGTCAGTGCCATTGTGGTTGTCGTAGGGACCAAAGTATCAGAGGTGTTCGAGTGTAACAGAGGAAATCGAAGGTCGGGGGGCTGTTGACAAGGTTGCATTTCCATCTCTCTTGATGAACAAGGCAAAATCAATCGTTGGAACTTGAAAGTATCACTAACAATCTTGAAGAGGCAAGTTTATCCACAGCATGCAACTTTTAGTTACGTTCCATTCCAATTCTGCATTTGTCATTGGAAAACTTTATCAACCATACCGACTGGCGATAAATTAATTGCTGTCATAACACAGCATGAAATAGCTCTATCAGTTTGAGTTTTACGTGCATTTGTGTTTTTACTTTGAGATTGCAAAATGTAGGGTCTAACACTTGTCCCTACAAGCTGCACTCTGGAGCTTTTCATGTGGATCTTGGATGCTGGTCACTGCTATCCTTTGGACCTGAAGTTTGCCGAGCTTATGGTTCCTCTAGATTTTTCTTCACAAGCAGCATACTTGGAGGAATTTCAGGCAAGCTTTCTTATCAAACCAGAGCCAACTGTTGGTGGGACAGTAAGGATAAAATGGTTTTGTTGCACTCTCCTACATCATTAGTTGAAGCCTTTTTTACTTGCTACATTCTGTAGGGCACATTTGGGAGCAGTTTAGACAGGCATAGTTTATGGGTTCTCACCACTCTCCTCGTACGGAAAAAAATCAACAAACACATCATGATAACTGAGTTTTTTTTTTTTCTTATAAGTGTTTACATATCAATATCATAAAGATTTGAGCAATTAATAATAATAGCTTTCAAAATAAATATTTTGTTAAGTCCAAACCTAAATTTAACAAGGTCAAAAACCCATGAAGACCAAAATAATCACAGGTTAGACAAAATACTTGGGCCTAATTGCCCATGAAAATGGGCTCAGGCCCTAGGCTAAGCCTAGTGCCCATGGGCTTGAGTGTTGTCCCCGAATAAAAAGTTATTAATGATAAATAAAGATGAAAACTAAAAAATAATAAGAGTTAGATATAAATCAAGATATTTAATCTTACAACTTGAATCCTTGATATGATTATATTTAACGACTTTGATTACAAAATCAATTTTTTATTTAATTAAATGATCATAAAAATAGCCACACATGTAATTGATTAAATAAAATTAAAGGCAAAAAAATATTTTTCAAGTTTACAAATATTAAAAATATTATTCAAAAAATAAATATTTTTAATTTTTTAAAATAAATTTCATTTATATAAAACATAAAAAAAAATTATAGATGAATTAGAACAATCTCTTAAAAAATTAAATTTATACAAAATAATTAAAAAAATAACCGTTATTTAAAAGAGTATGATAAACAAAATAAAAGGAATAAAGGATATTGATTAACATATAAATTTAAGAGTTATTTTGAAAAAAATACATACAAAAAGGAATTAATTAATTTTTTTTTAAAAAAAGAATAGATATTGTTACATTTAGAAATCTAGGCCAGCGTGCTTGACCCTTTTAGTAAGGGTTCACACACAGGCCGAAAATAGCAGGCTTGTGTACTTGAGCCCTTATTATGTATTTTTTTTATGGCCCTTAATTGTTTTTTAAAGAAAAATAAGTTAGTTGACAAGTCATTTGATATAGATTAGTACAGTGGTTGGAAAAACAGGGCATGAATTATTTTGACCCCAAAACATAATTTTCAATCTATTTTTTACCCAAAACATATAAAAAACATCTTAGGTAACTTGATAAACCTGTTTATGGCTTCACAAATCTTTCCAAAAAATAAAATCAACTTGAAACAAAAAATCTTATCGAGCTATATGTTTTTCTAGACAATTTCAAGGTAAAAAAAACATAACGTGAACTCCCCTAATCAAACGAGACAATTTGACACCAATCTTGATTGTTTTTGTTGCCGAAATCAATGCCAATAGAAATGTTCTCTCTCTAGCGTAGGATTCTAGTTGCTTTCTCTTACCTCTCTCTTGAATTAGAGCCTGAAAAATAAAAAAAATAAAGTTTGGGATCGAAATTGATTTT
>Ga0307515_10017704_pt1 | contig 12955 bp, 9 predicted proteins | sample 17_EM_MG_FD_194513 | JGI IMG/M metagenome (GOLD analysis project Ga0307515, IMG submission 194513) | Populus trichocarpa ectomycorrhiza microbial communities from riparian zone in the Pacific Northwest, United States - 17_EM | ecosystem: Host-associated > Plants > Roots > Unclassified | place...
CTTTTCACACTGATCCATTGGTCATAGTTATATTGATATGTGACAAATTGGTCTTTTAGCATTTTAAAAACATATTGAAATGACAACATTACACTTACAAGGAAAAAAAAAAATTAGTGTCCAATGACTTTTTGTATTTTTACTTTTTAAAGCACAATTAGATCATTAAATTACCTTTAAAATCAAAATTTATTTAACTTGTGTCTAGGGGTGTTTTTTTTGTATTTTCTACTTTTTTTTTTGTTACAATCAAGTTGTATAAAGTACAATTTGATAGTTTAATAAATATAAATATTATTTTAAAAAATTGGTTGACATGTGCATTGCAGAATGCATGGGTTATTGTTGTACCATTCAATTGGTGCATGAGTGGGTGTTTGACGACCAAACAGTGGTTTCCAAGGTAGTGTTCAAATCATTTCGATAAAATCTTCATCCATTTGTGGCGTGTGAAGCTTATTGACCTCTGGCTTGGTGTTAATGACTTTTTTTTTTCTTTTTCTGTCCTACTTGATTTTCATGTTTGACTCTTTAAATTTTCAAAACAGATCTTTAATTTGTTTTTCATTCAAATTTGGTCCCTTTTCTTTTTATTATCATTTTTTATTGAAATAATTTATAAAACTGGATTTTTTTTTTAATTTTTTCATATATTAGATTTGATCTTTATTTTTTTTATTGCTATTTATTTTATTTGAAATAATTTTTAAAATTGATTTTTTCCTTACAATTTCATCCTCTAGTTTTTTTCCTAACAAATTTGATTTTTATTATTTTTATTGCTAATTTTTTAAATTGATATATTATTTTTTGATTCATCATTCAATATTAAATTAATTAAAAACATTAAATTAATTAAGAATTGAGTTTTTTAATTAATTTTAAATCTAGAATTTCACATGTTAAATTAACCAAGTATATTAAACTCAACAAATCAATGGCCGAGTCTCAAATTTTATTGCTTCTTTAATAACATTGCTTCGTCTAAATATTTTTTTTTCCATGCCTACTACATAGCGTGAGCACCTCGCTAACCTCTAAATGGAAAATGTTGCACGAAAGAACGCTGAAACTTGAGCAAGAATGATATCCCAACTCCAACCCTGGATAGAAAGGGCCTTTGGAGAGAACCAGCTCTGCCACCTTAAACAGCGAGTGAGCCAGTAAAAACACACCAAAGAGGGCTCTAGCAAGCCATAGAACCGGGTTAATTTCAGTCATTGAGCACGTCACCTCGCAAATTAAACTGGAAGATGGAGCCCTCAAGCAGATCGAATTCAAACTTGGAAAAAGCTTCTCCTTATTAGGCAATCGTTTAAGGTTTCGTAAGGAACAATCCTTCAGATTCTGTCAGATTTGCACAGAAATCCTGAAGCAAAAAGTTCCGAGTCACTAAAAAGGATACTGCATAGAATTACATCATCCAAAATACGGTACATACTGACAACATTTCTGAGATAGATGCCCGATTACAACCAAACATTTGTATGATACAGTTTTCTACGACAATCTGGTAAACAAATAGGAAAATCTGGAAAAAAGCAGCTGCAACATGAATGAGGTGAGATGCAGTATGCTAACTCGCACCAAATCAAAAGTGGATCTCAAAAAGGCCACTGTTCATATATTATACTCTTTTAACATCCACGAGCTCTTGCAGCTGCATACCATCCAGGAATAGTTTCTGTGACTGTTGCCCAAACCGAGTAAATTCGCCAAAAACTTGCGCTTATGCAAAGATTCAAATGAACATGCATTGCCACTGCAATGTGAGTGTGGCAAAAACATGCAAGATTCTTCAAATATAAAATGTTACTGCTGTTTTAAATCTGGCGTCTCCTGAGCTTGAATATCTGGCGTCTCCTGAGCTACTTGTGTCTTAACCTGATAAACCTGCTTCACCTGCTTCTCATTTGGACCTATCGATGTTGATTCTTGTTTGAAGTACGTTCCAGTGTTTCCTGCAGCTGTTTTGTTGATCCAATTGGTGGGTGGTGATGAAAGTAGACCTGTGTTCTGCCCGGCCTGATTTTGTAAGTTTGGAGTGTTTCCTGGATTCGGCATTCGAGGTGAGATCACTGCAGGTGCCCTGCTTCTGATATTTTCTTCTACAGTCAGAGCAGACACCCCAGTACTCAAGTTATGATACTGTTGATGGTACTGTACTCCGTCTTGAGTCCTAAAGTTGTGTCGGTTGCTTTGCACACCATTTGACAAAGATCGATACCTAGGATTACTCATCAGGCCTTGCTGGTTACTGTGCTGTGCATAATGATAGTTTGGATCATCCCAATAGCCCCTTCCATAACCAGCTGGTCCAGCTGGTCTTGGTCTGTAGAATGTGTAATTGCCGGGGATATTATGATATAGTTGCTGGTCAAACACTCTAGAGGATGAACCATTTGGTTTGATATTAAGGGTGTTCTTGACAAGACGATGAGCTGCATCCCCCAGGAAGGGGCCAGCTATTGCTCGTTGTACTTGTGGCCTGTAATACAGAGACAGCACATGTGAATTAGGCTATTTAAGAGAAGACGAAGCAGTAAGTTCTAAACCCTACAATCTATGTTTTTCAGAGAAAAAAAAGAGGATATCAATTAAACCCTTCCTTTCTCCACATATAAATTGAGCGAGATGCATTGTCTGTCAGGAATAGCAGGTCATGAACAAATGTCACCCATATTCAACCTAACCACCCAAACATTACAAACCAATGCAAATCAATCATTGCAAAGATGTGGAAATCCATTCGTACCTTTCCCTGCCTTGCTGTCTCCGGCCATTATCTTCATGCCATAATGTGGGGAATGGTTTAAGATCTACAGGTTTTACGATCTGCAAATAGCAAGAACATGCCTCAAATTAGCCATGGACATTTGTGAAATCAAATCATTAACTAACATCAAACCCTGTGACGGCACAACACATTATCCAAAGAAAATGCCTTCAAGGAAACAACATATGAGAATCCTTGCACCTGCAAACTTAACATGACCATTATATTACAATTGCATCAGCACTTCCACCCATATGCAGGGGGGAACTTCCAGAAACAGAAACCATGACCAAACTCAATTTCCTTGAACACAAGGACTGCCTCCAGTTTACTGCCCAACAATACCTTCGAAAAACATGCATCTAGAGCTCACATACCTTTTCAGGCATGGCCAATTAATTTTCACAGAAGAATCCCAGTTTACTGCTCCAGTAAACTCTAAACTATGAAACCCAATAACACTATTACATTATTTTATGCATGAATTGAATCACTGCCACATCATTAGTTGACAGAAATTTCATGTCCTTGCTTTTCTGCGTATAACAAAATAAACCAAATTTACAGGCATCTAGAGCTCACATACCTTTTCAGGCATGACTACACCCTCAGGAATTTCTGGGATGTGTCCACGGTTTTTAGGATTTAGAAATGTGATATTTCTGCAAAGAAAAAGTACACAACATTACACCAAGGATCAATCAGCTTATGAAAACAGCACTGGAAAAAGTTGGAACTTACAAAACTTGGTTACCCTCTAAGACTGGCAATCCAAGTATAGGAGAGGGGACCACACTTCTCCGCACATTTCTCTCATATAACCAAAGACAACCATTCATCCCCCCACTGTAAAAGGTTAGTGTAAAATGAGATAATAAAGCCAGCACACATAAATAATGATTTGACAACTTCAAACTAAAAGATCAATCAACACTAAGACCAACTAACCTGGCTCTTGTGTCAATTTCCCAAGCAAATCTTTCACCTTCAGATAAATGATCGTTCTGTTGATAGTATGAAATAACTAGTTGAGCTAATGGATGAACAGGATGAATATATAGCAAATCAAGCATCACTCTATTCCTGATCTGCTCTTCCTCCTGCAAATAGCAAATCAAAGATTAACATACTTGACATCCAAACTAAAAAGAAGACTGATATGCCACAAAACAGCAAGGTTTAGCTTCTGAAGGATCAAACCCATTATAGGGGTGTGAACACAACTGACTGCCAACTCTAAACTACCCTTGGTGCTTACAAATTAAATTTCAGGAGAAATTTAAGTACAGGAGGATATATCAGAAACTAAAAAACTTTTCCATCTGGTATGGAAATCACTCAAAAGTCGACATGGATTTATTCAAATACAAAACTTAGCAAAAAACTATCAGATCACACAATCAAATAATTGACTATTAAAAAGTTACACAAGTAAAAAGATAAATGAATACGAGTTTATGTTAACAGCCCAACCTCCATTACAGTAACATAAGAAATAAACTTTAGGAACCTTTGGTGACAAAAGCATTTGTAACAAATAAATATTTTTTCTCCGAAATCAGTATTTGAATTGATATTGTTTCCTAGAATCTAAATCAGTAGAAATGCATTATAACTAGGAATCTCAACAGGTTTTTTAAAATATCACATCACGAATCCTTCTCTTTGCACAAAATTGATCTCTCAGACAGTGGCATTTCTCCATTAAATATGTTTTCCCAAATATTAATTGCATACTTTTCTTTTTCAAATCTCTGAAAATATCAGAGTAAAAGCCTCCAAAAGAATAGCTCAACATCCAAGAGAGCAAGGAGCAGGTAGCAGTTTATATTTACAAGAACATGTGCAGAGTGAAAGCCTCTAATAAAATGGCCAACACATACAAGAGAAATTAAAATATAGTTTACGATGGATGAAATTATTGGATACTACTTTAAAAAACCTAAATACCGTTAAAGTGCTTTCAAGCTTCTTTGTCTGGGCAAGCAATTTCCTCTCATCAATGAATGGCAATTTGGCAATACCCTAGCTTCCAATAAATATAAGGTAAATATAATCAGTTGAAAAAAAAAAGGTATAGTTAAAACACATGTATTGATAACCAATACAGAATAATTTACCTGCCAAGCAAAGCGCTTGCCATTCATGTCAATTTCAAAATCTGTCCACAATAAAGAAACCCCATTAATCTTGTGAAGAAGATAAACACTTCCTTGAGGTAAATTAATCAATATCCTTCAATCAATTCTTTTACCTGAGGGAAAGAATCTATGAATTGGTGAAGATGGATTGGTCATCAATTTCCTGTATTCTTTTGGCAAAGCATTAGAACTGTAGTATGCCCAAAGGATGACACACAGCACAGAAAGAATAATCAGACAGAGTATCCAAAGTAAAATTGAAAATGCAAGGAGCTCACATAAAAAAGAAAGAAAAAAAACCTTGCAGCTGGTAGGGTTCCCATAAGTTGATCAAAGGGTTTGAATGGCTCTCCAATAAAAAAGTTTAATTCCACCTCACCCAGATCCTTAAGATCTGAAGCAAATGGAGCATAATGGAACGGATAAAACCTGAAACAGACAACAGAGAATTCCAACTTCAACTAATTGCAGTAAGGAACCGTATCATATAAGCTTATAGAGTGAATGGAAGCCTATTTTTGTCCATTTGATGAGCAGAGTGATGGCAAAGTTAAATTTAGGTGTCACAAGCCATATAAATTTGATTGTTTGGCAGGTCATATGCTTAAGAGCTCAGGGTCAAAACCACCTTCGAAACGGATAGAACTATAGTTCTCAACTTTCAATGAACTTACTGTCCTCTTTTCCATTATTTCTTCACTCATGTATAGAGCTTCAAGATATTATGCATTCATATATAGGTTTGTATTTTTGGGCACATGCTTGTGCTTGAAACTCCAATAAAAAAATTTAAATAGCCAGTGAAAAGAAGTATAATGACTTTCTAGTTTCTGCCTTTATTGAACTGACCATTGCCAAGAGCAAACACCTTGGAAGTAATAATGACAGACCCAACACAAACCTTCCACATACTTCAATACCTGCATGAACAACATCAAATGTTATTTTCTTTTTTCTTCAGATACATGATTGGTTGTACAGAAAACAAGTGACAGGGACAGGGGAGACCAAAAAGGAATCATTAGCAACATAAAAAAAAATTATACTCCAGAAACCATATCCGGCATACTTCCTACATCCAAATCTTCTGTCACACCAGATTTCTATTTGTTATATGATGACAAGCAACTGACTTTTTCTCTATCTATTCATTATTTTCTCTTTTTTTTTCCTTTGGTTAAGATAGTACATAATAGTGTTCCCATTCAAGGAAAAACATGCAAAACTCCTTGATTTTTCAAAAGCAGCCTTATTTTCTTCATGTAAATCTGTGAAGTTCACCTTATTATATTACACCTTCAAACTAAAGTCAATATAAATTAAGAAATCTCAAAATGAAAAGTTGGAGAAAATAATGGAACTTGAGATCATAATAAAACAAATACAATCACAATGAAGAACATATTCATTTGTTGAAAAAAATGTGAACTCTTTGAGGCTGGAAACAAGAAGCAATAGCATGCTGATAGCACAGCAATAAGACTAATGACACCCAAAGATCATCCAGATAAACTAATAAATGAACTCTTAGGAACTGGAAATGAGAAGCCAACAGCAAGTTGATAGCACAACAGTGAGACAAGTAGCACTCAAGGTCACCCAGATAAACTAATAACTATAACGAAAACCACCCCATGGTGTATCAATTAAAAAGGGTGATTGAAAGACTCATTTAATGTACTTCATCATGCCAAGGGATCTCAGAATGAAGACCATATAACTACAGGAAAAAAAATATGTACAAGCAACCTTGCAGCTTTGATGTTGGGGCCTGGGGGTTCTTAAGGAGAGGAAGGACTGGTGGGGGGAGACAGACGGTTGTCATGAACTACTGTGTACACACAAAATTTTGCTACCAAGAGAAAATGCAGATAATAATCTATATGGATATGCTAAGGTGCTAATTGCATGATTAGGAAAAAACAACTTACCACTTCCTTTCTAACTTTGTCAATCTCCTCTTGATTTGACAACTCAAATTTCTCAGCATAGTATCTCTCTTTGTATCCAGGTTCCCCTAATTTAACCTGACAAGAAGAAAAATGAACCAAATTTTATACCAGGAAAAATGGACAACCAGACTAGCCTTCAAATGGGCTGACATTGTCCTCAGTTGGCCCACAAGATGCAAGGCCATGGATAAGCAAACTTGCAAATATCAAACAGAAAACGAGCCTGCTAGAGTAAACGGATGTTCAATATTAAGACACTACTGAATCAAAATAGTCTTCGCTGTTTATCTACAAAATAAAATCTACCTCTGATGACAAGGAACTTAAGGCACAACCGTAAGTTACAGATTTACCAGTTAGAAAGCAAAAGCAATTATTATTTTTTAAATCATAAAAACCCTATTAAGAAAAGAAAAATCCTTAGGTCACCAAACACAACATGGGAATCATACAAAATTAGCTTTATATTCCTTTCTCTCGAAGAGTTATGACCAACATCCTGTATTGAGAAATTAGAAACAATATTAAGCATCAACTCCTCTAACGAGCTTTTGTCTATACATGGAGAAGGAAGTCCAAAAAAATGAGAGAGGATTGAGGTTTCTGTCAAAAACTAACTGGCAAGGAATTGATAATTGGTTCATTTTTGTTTAATATAGATCCTACACAATTTTTCGCAGGCAAATTCAGAACACAACACATTTATTTAAATCCATATCATCAAATGAAAATATTATAGGCTCAAACCTTATCTACAACTGGTGCTTGTATCACTTCAGAGGACTCTCTTCTTGCTTTGAGTTTCATCTCTTCATTATTATCGAAAGCCTGAAAACGGATTATCCACACAAGTACAAACAAAAAGATAACCAGAGAAGACAGTATGTATATGACTCCAAAACTCAAAATTTGCCACAGATGAAAAATAGAAAGAAGAATACAGTCTGCTTTGCAATGTGTGTATAAAAGTTTGACGTAAATCTTAGAGAACTAAGCATTCCAAACAAGATAAGGGAATCCCCTAAATTTCTTCAGCTCTAGCACACAAAGCAAAAATCTTATCACTAGACCAATTTTCGGAGTGTATCTTAAATTTTGTAATGGTTTACAGAACCTAATACTTCTACTAATAAAGTAAATCAGGAGCAGCATAAGGGGTTTCATTTAGGGCCAACATCCTACCTGCTGTATCTAGCAAATTTACAGTTACAGATAAGTTAAATCATTGCCAAGATTTTACATAAATTGTCATCTAAACATAAAAAGTTTCTAGCCAACAAGATGGTCCAACAAGTGAACATGCTATTACCAGCAATAAATAGTAAAAATAAATGCAGATGTTTGCATTAGACCCAAGGATGAGAACTGAAGACTATAAGTCCATGCATGGAAAAAGAAAGCACCTGTTGTATACGAGTCCTCTTCAGAAAGATTTGCTCCTCGTAAACAGCAACACACTGAATAAAGTGTTCTACTTTATCTAGGAAAACCTGTATACAGAAGCTAATTGAAATCAGAACATTCATTAGAACTCATGCTCGCAATAGTGGAGCAAAATCATTCCCTGAAAGTAACCAACAAAGCAGCATAAAAAGTATGAAATACAAGCCATGGTGATTTAAAGGGGGAAAGAAGCACTGAAGAACAAGTTTATTTGGCAAATCCAGCAGATAGATGTAACTATTTCATGATATGGGTGACAAAGAGCAATAACTAATAAAAAGATTATCTAACCAAGTAAGACTTTCAGAGCCAAAAAGGAACTTCTTTGAGAGAAAAGGAGAAATAAAAAAAGTATTTTAGAATAACTAGGGGTCAAGACAGGCTATAACATGTCTATATCTTGGCTAGAACCCACTGAATATTATAGCACATGTTTAGCAAGCAAGTCATTCTAGAAATTCAAGCATATAAAATGAGCCAAGCCTGAATTCAATTTCCAAACAAATAAGTGTGATAAAAGAGATACAGAGGAAAGGGTGGAATTGGGCAGCTAAGATCTAATTCTATTTGGAGACAACCAAATGCATTGATAATGTATGAACTTTCTAATATTTACAATGATATCTTCCAGCAAACATAAAGCAAAAATCCCATGTTATCGCTAGTATCCTCTTGTCTCAAGTGGTCCACATTAATTCAGATGGCTATAGGATGAAATGGAAGGGCTAAATGAGTTCGAAATCAAGTCCAAAGTTAGAAAACTTAGATGAATCTGAGTAATTTTAGAAACACTACGCTCACCAGAAGTCTTAAAACATCATTGCTCATAAACAACAAAAACCTCTCACTACAAACTCTAACAGAAGTTCTTGTCTATAACTTTGTAAATTATTTATTAATTTTTATTAGCAGATTTTATTGAATAAATCCACTTGATTAAAAGGAGAAGTTATCTAAACTAAAATGAGAAAAAAAACTTGGTTTTGAAGAGTTAGAGCAAAGGTGGGAGGAAAACAACAAGAATGAACAGACCATCATTAACAATGTTAATCTAAATTTTCAAGTGTTTCGCACAGTTTCCACCTGATCATAATTGTGATAAATGAAAAAAATGGATGCATGATATAAAATTAGACTGATGTCGTATTCCAAATCTTTAACAGATTTCATATAATGAGAAACATAAATTAATTCCAGAGTATAGTCAAAGGCACAAGTATTGTAGAGAACATAAAAAAGAGAAATTACCTCACCCGCAAGAGTAAGATAACCACCCATTGCAGAGAACTCCCTTCTATAAATATGCATCAGTAAGCTTATAGCACCCTGAATCAGGAAAGGACGTGATGATGAAGTTGATAAAACTGAAGAGTCAATATATAGTGTAGATAGCACCAGGAAGAACAGCAAAGTGAAAACCATGAAGCAACAGAACTTCAAAACAAAACTATGGCCAATATAAATAAAAACATCAATATCATTCTTTTTCATTGACAAAAGAAGAAAAGATTTCATAGTAAGAAGTAGAGGAGAGATTGGAGGACAAAAGCAGATCAATGTCACTTAATATTAGCTAAAAAGCATCCAAACGAACTAGAAGCTGAGCAACACAAACAAGCTACAAAACAAAAACCACCTCATCTCATAATAATTGTTTGTCAAGAGTTGATCACTGAAAAACTAAACAAATGGAACTCAGCCTGTTGTTCAGTCCCAAACTCATTCATATAACCATTGCTTGCTACTTACATACCTCCCTAATTTCCAATGTTGGCATATGCGGAAGGAAGTCATTGCCAACAAAAAAACACAGGAACACAAAGTCATCCACTATTCGTTCAAAGTCGATAGCAAATGGTGGGTTCAGAATGTCCAGATCATATTGCAAATATTCTCGCAGCACCCAGATGTTGAGGAACTGTTCAAATAAGGAAACTGCTTAGAAATACTATGACGAGATGGAAACAAATGGAAACAGTTGATGTCTGTTCTTCAACCTGATATTTCTTCTTGTGAATTGGGGTATCATCTACCACATGCCAATCTAAAGCATCATCTCCTTGCTTGCCACGACATTCAGCTGCAAGATGACCAGCTTGACCGCAGAGAAAACATTTATCCTGCTGCCCGGGAAGTGTAACTATCTGTACAATCAACGCACATAAAATTTATGACTGACCAATAATTGATGGAGAAATGATGCCAACTTTAGGATATGAGCTGCAAACCTCTCTTAATATGGAAAAGTGAACCTCATGCGTGGCTAATGACAGCATAATCAAATCTGCATCCTGACCACAAACAAAATATTTTCATAGGATTAGCAGTTAGATGCCAAAATAATAATAAAACAATAAAATCTGAAATGCCTCAAATCAGAAACACGCTCACCAGACTATACAGACAATGGCGTGTGTTTGGATTGAAACCGGAAAGGTTGCGTTGCAATCTTATATAAGACATGATTTTGTGCTCTCCCTCGCCAGGAACATTTGAATCAGAAAGAATAACCTTCAAATAATCACCCAATGCAGCCCCATAAATAAGTTTAGAGAACACAAAGTATCCTGAAAAGCCGAAAGTATATTCAAAAGATACAGAAGGGATTACTCCACAGACAAGGAATGATCCGATCTATAACAAACTAAGCGAAAGGAGAACATCCATCACACCTTGGTATTCTGCCAGCCCAGATTGTGATTCAATCTACTTTGTATATAATACTGAAGCGCAGTCGAAAGAGCAGCCATAAATTGAGTGCCAGGAGTGATAACATTAGAATCAAATGTTTCAGGCTTTTCTTTAACGGATAAAAGCTCCCCCTCAGCCTCAAATTCTTTCCTCAATCTTTCTTCTTCAGCTTCCTACATACATCATAAATAAAATGATACTAAGATCATCGCTTCTACAAAAGAGGATCCACTAAAAAAACCATTAAATTATCTCAATCTTACTGCTTGAGCAGCATCTTTTGCAGCTCTAAACCGTCGCGACCGTTGCTGGTTCATTTTAGCTCTAGGAGCAACCCCATCTACAATTATCCCAGGAAAAAAGCAATGAACTTTAAATGATTATAAATTCAACAAATACCAAAACCGATTAAAAAAACAAATTCAATAAAACAAGAACCCTACCAATTGCCATAAAAAGTAGTTTCCTTGGACGAACCAAAGCAAACAAATGATCAATGTAAGCAAATATGGACTTGAACACATCATCATAAGTAGCAGGTGCAGGCTGTAAATAAAATCAAAAGTAAGAAACCATTCAACTTATTCAATTACACACAGAAACTATATATAAAAAAAGAACACCTCTTTTAAGCCCAAACCATCAAAATTGACAACAATTAATTCACACAAACAAAATCAAAGATTTCCTCTTTTAAATCTTACAATATAAAATTCTACAACTTGCGTAAATATATGCTTCCATTCAATACTAACCATGAAAAATGGACAGCATTTAAATAACACACAAAAACTTTCAATCTTTTAAACCTTAACAAAACCCTATAACATGTGTAAAATTATAAATGAATGTTCATTTTAAACACTATCCATCAAAATCAACAACTACATCCAACAACACACAAAAAAACCCCTCTTTTAAACCCTAGCTAAAACTTTACAATCTGTATACGTATAGCTTTGCAGCGAGCAATAACCATCAAAATTTAACAACAGTCAATTGCATTTGCATCAAAATTTAACAGCAATTCAATTACAAATACAAAAAACCTCCTTTTAAACCCTAAGAAGCTAAGATTCCAGAAAACTATACAAGTATAAGTTGGTAAACTGTACCTTGCCTTCAGGATGGAAGCAGGGATGGATAATCCCGTTCATATCCAAATACAGATTGTCAAACTCAATACCGTTAGGGTTAGGCTTTGAAACATCGATTGGTTTGGAGTTTCCATTCGAATCCTCTTGAGGTTCCTCTTCGATCACATCCGAAATTGATAGCGGGTATCGGTCTGCGAGAAGCCTGTAGAACGCCGGTACACCCATGTCCAGACTCTCTGGCTACGTCCGGCTCTGGTTCGATCGAGATCGGAGAATTGAAGCGAGTGGTTTTTCTTGTGGGTTTTTGATTGGAAGGAAGGGTCATTGTAACGGTGTTGGGTACGGTGCGTGCGGTGACAGGCAAATGGACGAGATTGCCCGCGTAAAGGGAGATTCGTTGGGTAGTGGTTGGACTTTGGACTTCGAATGGTGTCGAGGAAAGGTGTGCTTTTGGGCGGGAGCTGGGGGTTAATTGGGGAAGAAAATATTAGACCGGTGCTAATTGTACCATTTTGATATTCAACCGGTCCAGCTTTAATGTTATGATCAAAATTTGGCTAGATTAAAAAAAAAAGGTGTTAAACCATTGAGTAGGTAGAAAAAATAAATTCATATAAAAATAATTTAAACAACGACTTCGTCATATTTTTTTGAAAATTGCTTCTTTGGCAATATTATATCTATGAGATTAATGCAAGAAAAAATTGAATACATGTAAAAAAAAAACAATGTAGCTCTACACACAAAACAATATAGACAACAACAGCAAAAAAAAATTGGTCCCTGGAATTGTTTATGCTTTGGTCCCTTAATGTTCTTTTCTTTTTATTTGGTCACTTGACATTACTTTAATTT
>Ga0307515_10017705_pt1 | contig 12955 bp, 15 predicted proteins | sample 17_EM_MG_FD_194513 | JGI IMG/M metagenome (GOLD analysis project Ga0307515, IMG submission 194513) | Populus trichocarpa ectomycorrhiza microbial communities from riparian zone in the Pacific Northwest, United States - 17_EM | ecosystem: Host-associated > Plants > Roots > Unclassified | place...
TGCTAATCCACTCTTCTTCGTGGCTGGGTGTTAGCACTGTCAAGTTGCCTTCAGGCTTTCATTCTGGGTCGTTAGCTTCACCAGCATCGCAATTACCCCCGACCCCGCCTCAACGCCAATTACCCAACCCCTGCTGCCATAGAAGTAAGATGCAATGCCACTGCTCTTCTGGATTCGGGAGCTAGAGAATGGCACAGATTTCTACAAGTCGACGAAAAGGGGAAGAACACTTAATATTCTGCAGAGACCAATTGGTGGACCAATTGTTTCAAGAGGGGCTACCCCGAAACGATGCAAGCCTTGGAGGGCCTATCTCAACATCAATTGAGTTGCTGAGGAAATTGCACATCCATGGCCAGGTATTTCAGAGGAGCAGAGCCCATCCAGCCTCATTGACTACGAAGTAGCACAGCCTGACATCGCTGAGTAGAACCACCTTCCCTGCTGACAGAAGTCAACGCCACTCCAAGGATTCGAAGACTATTCTCATCACAAGTCGCCTCTTCAAGCACTGCCTCCTCCCGTCAAAGAGCCGACGCTTCTTCAGGTACCGTCTATCGTCAAACAACATCGACGCAAGGGATTTCTCCAAATACTACTCCTCCTCTCTTCCGAATACGACCTCTTCTGAAAGCGCTACCACCCTTCTGGATGCTGCTCATCCACGGGATACTACATCTTGTCCTCCGCCACAGCCCCCTTCTCTGCTTGTTCACACCTACTGGGGTTGGATCGGACTGGTTCCAGGACATCTCCTCCTCCGACTAATACTGAGAAGGAGGTGTCGATTATAACTTATTGCCGTGAGCCGTGGGCCCAATAGCAGACGCAGGACCAGAACAATATGGCCATCTCTGTCAACTTTGAGCAACAGTTCTTATCTCCACACACGATCGTGCGGTAGCGGGAGTCTATTGTCTGGGGTGGGTTACGTGCCATGAACTGCTTCCCGAAGCTTGCTGGAGGCGGGCTTCACCCTGCCCTAGGACCTTTCCATATGTCAATCATCACATCTGTGCCCTGGTTTAGCGTGCCAGCTGATGGGGAAACGATTTTCCTCTGGTTCCGTAGTATAGATGGGGCAACGATTCTGCCTGTGAGTTATCCGACGTTTTCATTACAATGGCCAAAATTGAAATTCCAGATTGTTGTAAGGGAAAGAGGGGATGGGGCCCAGACGCGAGTTGTTGGTATCCCAGGCTGGCGAACGGCCCGATATGAAGGTGGAATGCGATCTGCGCAGTTTGATATCTATGAGCTTTTGCGGAACTGGGTAGGTATCTCGAACAATGCGAGATATCAGAGCCTTCTCAACGAGAGGCACTTGCGGAGATGTGTCGTAGAACAATCGGGTATGTGATTGCAACGTTTGGGATAGTTTCTCCTCAGGCTGAAGCAGCACAAGTGCGGTTTAGCATTGTTGCTACTCAGAATCGGATCGAGTTGCCATTGTAGTTAGGCAGCTGGGTTTACTCTGCTTTGAATTCCTAGCTCTATCTTGCATCTCTAACCTAGCTCAATAAAGCGTATTTATCCACGATTCCACAATGCTCTTCCTTGCAAAAGAGAGGTCCAAGACCTCCTTTGAAGTTGTCCCTGAAATTACCTTTGAACATTGCGACCAGCTATTGTCCCAGGAAGACAGGCGAGATTATTTGAGCAAGGAGAAGGAACCTATGGCTCCATCTAGATGCAGCTCACAGTGATTTCTGTCGCGGCCGCGATAATTTATTCATGTGCCATTGAGTGCTCTTCCACCTCTTGACCAAGGTCTCGTAGAATGAGATGCCACTCGGCCCCTATTGTTCAGTCGCCAAGCAGGGTATACGGAGCCAGATCAAGAGCCAAAGCCCACTCTTAAGATAGAAGTATAGTAGGAACCTCATTCTTAGCTAAGCTTATCAAGCAGTTTGGAGCAGTGAGAGACGCAACGCCCCACTCAAGTTCGCATGACTCAACGGAGAAGGTCAAGTAGAAGAAATTGAGGCCGAGCCTTGGATCATTTGACGTTTTCCATAGCGTTTAGGTCAATACGGTGGGTCTCAAGCCACAAGCCTATGTAGTCCATGACCTTTGATGCTTAAAGCACAAGAGGAAGGTAGCAAACTTCCATATTCCTCATCCAAGTTGGCTCACTTTTGGAAACATCGAAAGAAGGAGACAAGGGAGCTTCATGATGACTCTGAGGAACAATATTTTTTCTTTCACTTCTGCACTAACTCCGTAAACTAGTAAGAAATAGAAGACAGAAAGCACAGGAATGGATGTCAAGTATCACGTGCATTTCACGTGCAGTCAGCTTCTCAGCCTTACCATCCATAATCAACGAGTTCAGTGAACATCTCTCCTCATTCTTTTCGCCATCTACTCATGCGATCGGCTCTGATCGGCAGCTCGGCAACGTCGTCATCGGTTGTAATAGGAATGATCCTAGCTACGAGGGGGTGGCGGATGAGGGCATGACGGGTGGGAAGAGCAGGAACGAAACCCAAGAAAAGCCCTCATCCAGCATCATCGGCTTTATTCCAGACCCATCAGAGTCATCAGATTCAACAACCTGCCCGTTCCGGAAGCCACGAGATGACCACTCGTTGCATCGCCATGCTACCCCATCTGGCGTCATCGTGAGCGTCAGCCATTTCCTCTTCCCGGACCCATGCATGTGTCGTCTCGCGGGTTGGCGGATACAGTCGGGAGATTGGCCCACAGCCTACTGTAGTACTGTTAGGTCATTCTTAGTAAGAAATGGAGGATTTTTCTGTGCCGCCGCGGGGCGAGAACCCTGAGGATATCGAACTGCATACGTTGATGCGTTGGGCCATCAGGAACGTGGGAGTGGAGAAGGGTGTGATCCAATCCCATGTGAGGAAGTAAGCGGCGGTTAGTGCCTCGACTCTGCATGCTGCATTTCAGTTCTCGGAGAGTCGGAGCAGCAGCTCCTCAAAGACGAAGTGGGAGCGTGGGACCTTCCCTCGTGATGATGCGCGTTCTGCAGGCTTTTTCTTAGGCTGCGAGAATTTGTCGTCGAAGTTGAGCCAACCGACGTCGGGCCGCTAATCTGCTTCTAAGGAGTTAGAATTGGGAAGGGTCTGGATGAGTGGAGGAAAAATTTAGTCTGTTTCTTTGCTGTGATTGGAACCGGCGTCCCGAATGTGCTGCAAGAGAACTGAGCTGCTTTGTTCACCGAGACTGTGATGAGGGGGGATCCGAAAGTATTCTTTCTGTTGGAGTGATTTGTTTGTTCTCGAAGTCTGCAAAGGGATCAGCAGAGCTTCAAGGCTTCCCAACGGTCGTGTTCTAGGTCCGAAGACATGGATCGTTTCTCGGTGGGAAGAGGGGTGTGGAGACTGCATCATCTTTTGCTTCGGGTCTTCTTTCCAACGAGCCAACGAGCCAACGATCGAGGCTCCATTTGCTGGAAGTCAAAAACCCTCTCGGAACGCTGTGGCGGAGGCGGGAAAATGTGCGGCAAAATGGTCTTCGTCCGATCTCAACAGAGGATTGCAACTCGAAACTATCCTGTTTTCAAGATAGTGTCAGGTATTTTTACCAGCCATTTGACTCTGCACTCTCGTTTCCCGCACTCTGGAGAACCGGTTTTGCCTGGGCGATCTGAACACCATGGCGCATGTCAAATCTTGCCTTGAGTGCTCCTGCAAAGTCATCACGAGATTTCATCCTGAGATCATCAACATGTCAACAACATGTTCAACATGACGGTGTGAGTCGTCATCTCTCTGTCAGATGAGAAAGGATATATGCGAGGATGGCTCTTGTGGCTCACCCAAGTTTGGCCAACGGAGGTGGCCGTGCTTGTTGAAGATGTGGCTGCATTTCTGAACGCCACAATTTCACAGAAGACTCTTGGAGGCCTGGCAGGGGGGCGAGATTCGGCTGGTTCCGGGCTGGACTCCGATGATGCCGTTGATGCTTACCAAGATGTGCTGTGCTTGTGCTCCATCCAGTGTTCCACCGGATCTTCGTCTCCCACGGTTGCCGACGTCCGTTCCCGGCTACGAAGACGGTGAAGCATGAAGCGTGAAGCGTGAAAAAATCCCTTCCACTCATCAGACCAGGTAAATTTACCAAGATCCACAGAGTGATGATAGATGGATGGGCTCGCCCTTTATCCCAGATTGTCCCCGCTTGAAGTCGAAGGATTCGCAGAAGGGTCTCTCCGGCTGCCTGACATTAGGTGAACTGTGACTGGACCACGCCTCATGGGAACTGAGAGGCGTGGAGCGCTTCTCCGCATCAGGGCGTGGATGCGAAAATCTGCTGACTCGGTCTCTGATTAGGTGGGATTTTGACGGATATCAGGAAGTCTTGTGTGACTTGATGATTTCTGTTCTACGTAACTATGCGCATGGTATCCCCAAGGACAACCCTGACACTCCTCATATTTTGATCTGGAATGAGGGGGTCTTAGTCCCAATTTGTGCCCAGATATGGAAGTTTATTTATTCCCAAGACAAATATGGGGGGATGAGGATTAGGATGAAGGGGTGCTCAGTACAAATCCCACACCTCCTTATTAAGTTATCCTCTTCAGAGGAGAATACGTATGCCAAATTATTCCTACTCCGGAAGGGGCGCTGCAGGTTAGAACTAAGTTCCAGACATTGTTTTATCATTCTGGTGCCGAGTCTGATGTTGGCGATGAAGGGGACCGGGGGGAAGTAAATTTCCTGTCTCCGTACGGAGTACTCAGTTGCAAGACGTGTCATCCTTTGCCTCTGACAAGGTCATCAGGCACACGGTACCGTTGCCGCTGGATGACTCGAACACCATTTGACGGTCACGATTCACGAACTCATCACGACACCAGCGGCTGCGACAGAGGCAGGCAGCCAACTGAGCCAGGAGCTGCGAATAACAAAGCAGTCAAAGCAATCAAAGAAAGTGGTGACGAGACGACTACCAAGGGACCAAGGCAAGCCTCGCTCCCCCTCCCTCCAGTAAAATTGGAGTGGTTAGCTTGGCCCATCCCGCGGAGGATCGAGGGCAGTGGTTGGCCGAGACAGTGCCACCGCCTTTTCTGTTTCTGAAATGGGGGAACTCCGGCGCCCAAAACAGCAGCATGGCTAAGGGCACACTACTGGTAAGCAACAGTTCGGGGGGGCGGGGGGACTGGTGTGGTAATCACGGTAGGCAGCTGGAAGAAACTTGACTGGCCCAGGGAATTGCAGACCGCTGAAATTACGAGTCTGTCCCACGATCGAAATATCCACAGGACTCAGGAGGAGTCGAGAGGACCCATACCTCCGCAGCAAGGTGTCAGCAGCGAGAGGCCGAAGGGGGCAGTTCGGGGCAGTTCCGGAGGAAGAGGAAGTCCGAGTCCAGCTCTGAGCAATTCTTGCAATAATGGGCATGTGTCTGTTGTCTGTCTTGCGAGTTCCTGAGGGGAAAGGGGCACTGCTCTGGCTGGGATGAGTTCTGTGCAGCTGGAGCATCAAAAGCCGTCTGTTGAGCCACGGGTAGTGAACGTACCGTACCGTACTCCGTAATTTAACAATACTGTAAGAGACCAGTCACCAGTGTTGGCGGCGGAGAACAAAGGATCGCCTTAACCGACATTCCACGAAGAGTGCGTGCGGAACCGGCGAGAGAGAGGCAAAGTCTGCGTGCGAGAGGCCGAGGAAGAGGAGGAGGAAGGGGAAGTGGGTGGGTGAGTGGGACGCTGGCTGGGCTTGCGTTCTGGTCTGGCTGGCCCGTACTCAGCGCAGCAACCACACAGCACATCACTTGGGCCGAGTCGCGCACACCACAAATTCCTTTCCTTGCCTGCCCTTGGCCCCTTGCCCACAACCGAGCAACAGAGCTAGCAGTAGCAGCCAAATCTTCTTCCGGTCCACGCTTGTGCTGTGCTGCGTGCCTGCTGCGCTGCGTTGCCCAAGCCCTCGCCCTCCCTCGTGAAATCAACTGCGGCCGTCTTTCACACACCCGTCCTTTTCCCCATCCCTTGCTCTCTGCATCTGGTGGTCTCCTTCCCACCACCACCACCACCACCACCTCTCTTCCTCTCCACCTCCATCTCTCGACATTTCCTCCTCCTCCTCCTCCTCCTCCCTCCAATCCTTCGACACTGCACACCTCTCGAAGGGAATACGGCGCTCCGCCTGAGGAACCAGGTCCTACAATATCCTGTCCAGCGATCCCCGACCACTGCTGCAGTGCACTTGGGAGAGAGCGAGCAACACCCCCCAACAAAAACCGGGCACAACACGAAGAGGTTCGTAATCAATTTTTATTCATTCAGACGTGTTTGACTGGCCTGCTCCGATTCACCATCTGCCATTTCGTTGGGCCCTTCCCCGAATCATGGCCTGATGCTGCGAGCTTTGTTTGGATGAGGAGACCGCGATTTTCACATTCGGCACAACATTCCTGATCTCCGAGAAAAACCCAACACAAAACAACTTCGACTCTCGCATATTCGTCTCCTCCCGGTTGCTACCGCCTACAATTCGACGACATCGCCACCAGCTTGCGCGTGTCTGAGCTGTGTCGGAGAACTTGCCCAGTGCTCAGTCAGTTCAGGTCAGAGGCTAACTATTGCAAAGACCACTTTTAGTTTCAAGACTCGACCAAAAACCCCTCCGCCGCATGGTCGACTTGAATTGACGACGTGGATCGGTGTCTAAGCACTTGCTGCGACGTTCCGGTTCGGTTCGGCTTTGTTGCTGTTGCTGTTCACTTTTGCCCAGCCGAAGGGTTTTTTTTCCACAACCTCGAGGACAATAACAGACAACCGATGGCACAATAAATCTACCGCCTTTCGCTCTCTTTTCTTCCCATTGTCGCCAACCACCAACGCTTCCAGCGTCGGAGCCTTCATAGACGTCGCGAGCTGTCGAGCATTCAGCACTTGCTCAAACTCTTTACCTCCACGAGCAAGTCGATAATCTCGACACGCGACTGAGATTCACTAGAGTCTCTGTCGATCCTCGAAACTCGCCCATTATGCTGGCCTCCGGTGGTGTGTGTGCTGTCCTCGACTACGAAATCGATCAGATCACTGAATATGTTGCGGAAATGGCCCAGAGGATCGTCCTGCCTGGCAGTCCAGTCTCACCGGCATTCCGAAAATTCGTCTCCGGCCTCCTGTCATCTACTCGCCTTCCAAGCACCACAATTCTCCTTGGCATGAACTACCTCGCAAGACGAATGAACATGCTCAATGCTGCTGGTCCCTACAAGGCCACAGACGGTGTGGTTTGGCGAATGTTGACGATCGGCCTTCTCCTTGGAAGCAAGTTCCTGGACGACAACACATTCCAAAATCGATCATGGTCAGAGGTCAGTGGCATCGCTGTCTCGGAGCTGAATACTCTGGAGCACGAGTGGTTGGACGCGATGGGCTGGGGTCTGTACGTGAATCTCGATAAAAGCAAAGACTTCAAAGCTTGGATGGATAGCTGGGAGGAGTGGCGCGAGGCGAAGAATATCCAACGCAAAGCAACGCTCGACCGTCTTGCACCTCTTGCCCCAATCGACACCAACGTCCAGCGACCTCGTCCATACTCCCAAGCGTTCAGTGCTTACCCCAAGAGTGCATCTCGCGAACGTCATCAGTCCAGCTTCCATTCCGCTTACGACCAAAACTCGTGGGTCAATCCCTATCCTACACCACACCTCACTCCACCGTCTGCGCCGGATTCCGGTCTCAATACTCCCGAGTATGGCAACATGACTGCAACTGGTGGAGCCCCTCGATACAATGATTGGGCCCTGTATAACCAATACTCGAGATATCAAGCACCATCACACGCTCCATACGTTCCCCCCCATGGACCTTACCCTGTCAGTCAACACAATAACTACCACTCGGGTGTGCACATCTGGGATGGTTCTCTCGTCGAGTGCCAATGTGGTTATTGCATCTCTCCGGTCAAACAGCCATACTTCATGTCTCATGGATATGGACAGCAGATCGTTGCAGGATAATCGCCATTTTACGCAATACTCGACTGTCGTATTTTTCACTTCCGAGCGACTCGCATGATTCTTCGACATACCAATACCATCCGATGCCTAGCGCACGTCACAAAAGTTCTTTGCATTCAATTTTCTTGAGCGTTTTCCAGCGCGCATTACGTTCAGAGGTAGTTACGTCCGGCCCGTCATCACACAAAATGGTAATACGCATACGGACGCACCCATCACGATCTCGAGTCGCGTTGCACCCGTCACGGTGGCTGCCTCGATCTTACGATTTCCTTTACTTCATCCCGGCGTTGCATCAGCGAATTTAGAATTTCATTTGTTTTTCAAAATCGGATGGCATGAAGACTGGAGGGAAAACCAGTCAGGTGTTTGGGTGGGATTGAGGGAGAGGTACCCTTGCGGAATAATTTGTTTCCTTTTCCTTGCACATTGACGATTTCGTTTTAGACTTCGACTCGATCACTCGGGTCTCATAAAACATCTAGGGGTCGCCAGTTTCTTCGGCTTCGCCACCCAGAAATTTGTAATTAGGCGGTTTCTTTTCTTTCGTTTGTCTCCAGACATTTCGAACTTTCTTCCAGCTTCTTGTACAATGCTTTCTTACTTGGATTTCTCGCTGGCTTCAATTGATGGATGGGGCTGGCATGCACAAAATGGGATGGAACTTCATGACCTTGCTTTTTTATTTCAATTCGCGTTGGCGCTTTTCAGATGGATAGGCTGGCTCGACTGGCTTTCCTGGTTCTGATGAACACCAAAAGATACTTAAGGACGCATGCATGAAGGAGTGGGCGATGGGGAAAACTTTATATCCGGGATTGCCGAGCATTTGAGGAGGCCTTGGTTGGGGGTTGAATTTGCAAAACCTTCGAATGGCCTTTGGCATATTGCCCGGCATGGATGGATACACGAAGTTACGAATTTCGAGGGCAAATTGAGGTCAACCCTTGCTGTCTTCTTGGTCCTGACTCCTTTGGAGAGCATGGACGAGATAGATCGCCTCTAGACTAATAATGAAGACATTGTTGCCTTCGTTCTGAGTGTCTCTCGATGTGTGATCCCATTTGAACCTTGCATCACGTATCACCAAAAGTTCGGAATACTAATTACTAGTCTCAAGATATATCTTTGAGCTCAAGGGGCTGCTTGTTTGTCAGGTCGTGTCATCTCTCCAAAGAATCCAACCGGCTTGCATATTAAACTAACGACTGAAGCTGGTTTTGTATTTTTTGAGAGGTACACGCTTAGTAGCTACAACTAATAAAAGCTCCACAGTCTGCCCATAGATAGCCACGGTATACAAGAGTACACGTTAGTCCATACTCTAAATGCCGCTCTACCCTCTGGGTAGTTATTAGAGGGGATAAGGTATCTCGATTAATATAGGTTTAGGTACGCCAAACCCGGGCAAGTAATATACTGGCCTCTATAGTATCTAGCATATAGAAAAAGTAGAGGAGTAGCATGTACCTCGTGCTCCTTCTTTTAGCCCCTGAGACTTTGTATAGTATCCCAAAACTACATATCCGTCTATAAGATATACCATGGCTAAGCCAAATCTTGGGTGAGTAATGTGGTACGGCAGGCCGTACACAGTAGATTTTCGTGATTTTTGGTAGTTTTGAGATTCTGATCACATGATCTCGGCCACGGCCGAGATCATGTGACTTTGGCATTCGCATAGGAAGGTCAGAGTTTCCGTAGCTGTAGACACAACATACATCACTTCAATCAATTTGAGCTTTACGCACTTGCACACTGATTCTACACTGCTTTACGTCTACTTTGCGCGCGTTGTTTTTGGTGTTATTGCTATTAGTCACTTTTACGCTCTGTAGTGACGTCAACGTCACATGACCTGGCCCTAGCGTGGCACCCTGTGCTTAGCTCGAGCTCCCCGCTCTCTCTCTGTCTCTTCTCTCTTTAGACGTACATACACCACCCAAACAGAGCTGTTTACTCAGGTCTTCCGCTCTATGGGTGTCGTGATACGCTCTGTATTTCCTTATGTGGGCTTTTGTCTTGTTGCGAGTTCCCCTCCCACAGTAACAAAGAGATTGCTCTCGTTTTCTGAGTGTTTATATAGTCGCTAGCGCCGTAGATAATAGCTATTAATTAAGTCATAGAAAACCTTTGCTTTCTTACTCCTTTAGCCCTCTTCTCATCTAGCAATTTAATATCGACTACCCCCGCCAGTATCTTCTCGTTTCTAACTATCGGCAAACTTTCAGAGATATTTCCATTGGAATGGCCATCTCGGGAATCCCAACAACGCGCTCACTGGCCTTGGTCTCCTTGCTGGGTCCTGGCTGCAACGGATTTATGAGACTTACCAAGCTGGACATCAAGCTGGTTCAATTTGGATCAGATGTCGAGCGACAGGCAGCTCAAATATCTGGCTTGGGGAAGACCTCAATCCGAATTTGAATGCCACAAGCACGACAACCAAGTACACAAATATGCTGCAGCTGGCATGACCAAGCAGTCGGGTCACTGAACTAAAGAGCAAGGCTTTCCAAGGGATCAATCTTTCTATGCTAGCTTTACTGCAAATGATGATGGGTTGGCCTTGGACTGGTAGCGAGCCCCTGGTTTCCTGGAAGCGAAAGAGCGTTGAGTGACAACACTTCTTAGCTTTGTACGCTTGGAAGGCTGGAGAGATAGCTATATCGGCATGGCGAATTGTGGAGAGGCGGGAGAGGTATTCTCGGGTGATGGTTTGAATATTGTATTTCGATCGTATTCTGACCCAGGACGCATAATTTTCAGAATAATAAAGCCTCCACAACCAATCCTGCACAGTTGGCAAGGGACAATGTTTGGTAAGTTTAAAACTCGTTGTATTTGTGCCGATAAACATTACACTTTTCAAACAGGGTATCATTATATTACTCCGGCCCCTTAATCCATCCCAAATCCTTTCAGTCCAGATTTACAACCCGCAACGTCCTCCTCGGATTTAACACCACACTGAAGAAGCTCGGTTCCTGCCCACCGATCAGATCTTCCATCGAACTATGTGCTGTGCTCCCGCTCGGTCTTCCCAAGTAACTTGGTCCTGGAAGCCCAGCACCAAGATACTCAGTCCCTTCATGCTCCTCGTTCAGTGTCTCGTACTGCCCTCGGCCAGGCATAAGACCTGCTCCATACCCGCTACCGCTTCCGCCTTCACCAGGCGCTCCACTACCCGGCGATATGCCACTTGAAGGAGTCAACGAAGGGTGCAATCCCCCTCCTCCAGCAGACCCTGCACTGTCTCCCACGGATTGGCGAGCCGGACTTCCACCTCCACCGATTTCAGTACCAAATGGTCCCAACATCACACCACTCCCCACCTTCTCATTCAGCCTCCCACCACTACCACTCCCAGACCCCATGTCCGAACCCCAATTCCTGTTCTCCGGTGAACTAGCAAAAGCTGTGCGCTGTGCCATGGCAACATGGTCCTTGTACAGTCTGAGCTGTTTCCTGTATAACCAGCTACAGAACGCTAGATAGCCGGCTAGAATTGCAAGAGCAGCTGCTATGGTGCCTGCTGCTACAGTACCCGCATTCCGGCTGAGTTTCCCCGATGATTGAGGGGACGAGCCAGCAGACACAGTGGATGTTGAGTGTGCGGTCTGGATCACCGTTGAACCCGACTGGGTGATGGTGAACGTTGGAGGTCTGCCAGTTGCTATTGGTCCTGCAGTCGCTGGACCTGCAGCGGGAGTTGTAGCTGTCGCGCCTCCCGAATGCGAGCCGCCAACAACTGACTGTACCGGGGCTGGAACCGCGTAACCCCAAGATCCTTGGAAGACAGAAGACCCCTGGCTGACGGAGAACGACTCAGAAGGTGTGGAGAGCGAGGTAAAGGTGTTAGTCCATTGGAGAGACGAAGCGTTGAAGACATAGATGCCAGGGCTATCACAGGATATATCCTTCTCTACATAACCGCCTATGACCACTAACTGGCCATCCCACATGACACAGCTGTGGCCTGCACGTGGAGGAGGCTGTGATTGCCCAGTCATGTCGACTTGAATCCATGTGAAGGACGGAATGGTGAGAATATACATGTCTGAATATTGGATCTGGGAGCCGAATGGAACGAGATTTTGGCCTCCATAAAGGTAGACATTGAAACTTGTCCCGTCTCGTGCAGCTGCTACGACCGCACATGTATCGACTCGGATAGGAGGGCTAGGTCCAGAAGTTGCTTGCTTGTACCATGTTGAGCTTGCAATATCATAAACGTCTATGACGTTCATTTCAGTCTGTAGAAATCAGTCATGCTGAAATGTAACCTTGGAGAACGTGAAACTCACGAATGTCTCGTTGGTCCCTCCAGCCAGACCAAGAATAATACCGTCATCACCCCAGCCAGGAACATACACCAAAACACCGTCTGCTCGTTCCGTAAAGCCTGCCTCATCTTGCAGTCCGCCTTGGGTAATGTTTCGGTAGACGCCTCCGGAACCAGCTGCATTTGTGCTACCGAGCGAGTAAACTCCGGTATTCGCATATCCGGGATGTGTGAACTCAAGTAAGCTCTTTAAATATTCCCTAGCAATCTGGTTCGACCATCCTTGGGTCGTATACATATCCAAGTGTCCCCCAAAGTACCAACTCCTACCCAGTTCTGGAACGCTCAAGCCTGCTCCTTCTGCTGCTCTCTGAACAGGTTGATTGCCACCGTCAGAATTGTTTCCCGCAGTTGTCTGCGGACTCGCATGTTCTGTCCACGACCGGGACTTTATATTGTATTCCCAGGTCGACACATGTAGAGGTGATGTTGAAGGATGATCTGAGAACTCTCCTCCATATAGCCATAATTCATTGTAGCTGTTCCATAAAGAACCCATAGCTACGGCGGGTGGGCCAGATGGTTGTGGGAGGCCGGCCAAGGACGGGGATGTGATTTTCCATGTTTTCGTCAGATCTAGTGTGAGGAAGTCATTGTCTAGAGGGAAATCAGCATTAAACTTCGAGTATGAACGATGTGGCGTAACTTACTCCAAGTGTCCTC
>Ga0307515_10017708_pt1 | contig 12953 bp, 6 predicted proteins | sample 17_EM_MG_FD_194513 | JGI IMG/M metagenome (GOLD analysis project Ga0307515, IMG submission 194513) | Populus trichocarpa ectomycorrhiza microbial communities from riparian zone in the Pacific Northwest, United States - 17_EM | ecosystem: Host-associated > Plants > Roots > Unclassified | place...
AAACAACCGACAAAGATTATCCTCCCAGAGGATAATTACCAAGGCCCACTACGCTTAAGTACCCTATTTCTCTCCGACGCGCGCGTGCGTCAAGTCATAACCATCCGCCAGTACTCGTTCCATAACATACCCCCCCGTGTCTTGACGTACGCACCTATTCCGAATCCCTATTCTCCTCCCCGAACGTGTCAATCGGATTCAAGGATGAGCCAGACTTGCTATCGAAAGGACTGTAATCTCCGGGACTGTAGGGACTGAGACTTTTACGATCGGAATCGTCATAAGTCCAGGTTTGGTGGTTTGTGTCCCATTTGACGACGAGGCCGGAGTATGGAAGGAAGATGAAGTAGGGACGTTCCGTTTGCTTCCAATCCGTATGGAGTGGAATATCGAAGGGTTCGTTGTAATACGCGAGTTCCTGTATGACATAGAGATTATAGTAATGAAAAGCGCCGGTGTGAGAGATAAACTCGATGTAGTAGCGACGAAGCGCGTCCAGTTCGGTGGTCCAGAACTGATCGTGCGTGGCGTCGTCAGCGAAGTCGATGAATGTGGATATTCCATCGAGTTTTCCTTCACTTAGGCATGTCATAAAAGCGGTTTTGTCAAACTGGGTGAGCTGAGCCCAGGCAACTCTCATGAATTCCTCCTGTGTCGTTGGTGAAAACATCCTCCAATTGATCCATCTTTCGTCGGGAATGATAATTCATAGTCCGTTCTTGGAATGCAAGACTTGTCCTTGCTGACGATTGACTTGAGAATAGAGGTTGGATAGCGCGGCACGATGACGAGGGCTGTCGATGACGGGAGTGGGGGAGCCCCGAAGCCACTGAAAGCTTTTTCCGATAGCGTTGGAGTATATGATATTGAGGTACTCGTCCAGTACCCTGAAAAGGCTTGGTTCCCCCATGGCGTATGCCAGGAAATCCCGTTCGACATGAGCGTGGGAATGAGGGTCGGCACAGTGAGGATGGTATTGGCCGATTTTGCAGAAGGACTCGATTCCATCCGACCAGCCGTAAGGATAAGTGATGAGGTCGTACTGGAATCCTTGTGTGTGGGCTGGAATATGAGACTTGTCGTGGTAAACTTGTAAGGAATCCGGTCCCTTGACCGCAATTCCATCGTTAAACTGGGCGAATTGATAGGATTCAGTCAATGAATGTGATTCTGAAGCAGGAATCCGGCATGTCGGGATAGTAGGAGATGTGATCAACATGTCGGGTAGATTCCAGCCGTAGCGAGACGGGTACGTCGCCGAAATCAATGTCACAGCCATACTGGTGAACGGCGTGGTTAATGACAATTGGTTGAGTGCAGCGAAGACCGCGCCGCGGTCGTATCGTGGGTACATGAAATTGAGGGGCGCCGGCACCCTCGACTGCGAGCTGAAGCTCTTCCACCTCTTGGACGCCTCCTCCATCTCCTGGTGATCGAGGGGTTGAAGGACTCCGTCCTGTTCGTTGGACGACTGCGGAAACTCGGTCCGAAAGATGAATGGGAGAGCGTACAGGAGGCTCACTAGATAGGTTCTCATGTGGGAACCCATCTGGTTGCTCATGGACTGGAGTGGGGGTAAGCTTGTGATACAGCTCTTCAGATTCTCCCCGCAGAAGGGCGGATTGTTGGCAGGACCCCGGGGGCCCGCAGTGACGTGGAGATGGTGGGGAATTGATTGGGAAATGGGACACACCGTCTCCAACGGGCCGTCCGTGTTCACCGACGACAGAAGGGTCGGTTGAGTGTTGAACTCTGAGGCCGCTGGAGTTGGTGGTTGAGGATTCTGCTGGATGGGAATGGTTCGATACGTTGCCATCTGAGACTTGGACGGTAAGTCGAGCCTCAGGGAAACTAGAAATTGTTACGGGCGTTCCTGGTTGCGATGTCTGGGAGTTACCCGGGACTTGTACGGGGATGTTCTGGGTGTGATTCGAATCGCTTGAGGCAGCAGAAGACGTTTCGAGAGTCGCCAGGACTGTTTTGCTTCGAGTTTCTGTAGAAAACATATGAGCCCGCGAAGTACTCGTGAAATTCCCGAATATCCGGCTATCGAGAACGGGGGTCGAGTCGCTCCTCTTTGACTAGAGAATGTTTGGTACTTACTTGGCTATCGAAGCCTTGAATCGGGTTTGTTTTTTAGTTTGGGAATGGTGTACCCCCCAGAGGCTTTTGTAGCCAGTGATGTACCTGTGTTGTCCGGACCTCCTAGTTCATGGAATTGGAGTTTGGGCACGATACATGGCCCAGGAGACCGGGGTCCCTGTGTTTCCTGCCTGTTCCAAACCGCGAAAAAGCCCAGAAGGCCCGTGAAAGAGAGAAAATGACCCGTATCCTCCCGTACCCAATAGAGCCCCACTCATCGATCGTAACCCGATGACGGGGATTGAGTGAGGGGCCGTGTACGTCGCAGCCCGAGATGGGGTGAAACGTCACCTCCCATTACTAATTGCTCCACGAATGCTATGAAGAGGTGTTTTAGGAGCAACGAGGCGTTTTTTCCAGAATTCTCTTGGTTCGCGATTATTCCTGAGGATGTATTAAATATGACGATGAAAGAAAGGAGAGGGCTGTGTCCGTCGGTACCGTAGAAGGGTCGCGATGTTGACTCCGAAAATTCCATCCACTTTGGGATTCTCAATGCGGCCGATGCGCCGTACCGAGCGCCGCGAGGCCAATTGTTGCATAATCCGAAACGGGGTCCCGAAGAACAGTAACGGTCCGATGCGGTCATAAACGACGTATTGTAAGAAACGGTTCCTTTGGAACTTTTGACAAGATTTGTTTCGTATAAACAGGGGTGTGGCCATATAAGGGCCAAGAATGAGCCCGTCTCAAGGAGCAATCAATTCCTCTGATTTGTTCCATTTCTTGTGATAACGTCTTTCATGCCGCATCATCCGATTACCAATCCCGACGCTTCTCCCTTTGACAAGAGGAAGAAGACCCGCCAGAATCGTCGCAGGATCAAGAGAGTCCAAAGAAGGACTCCCATCAAGTCGAATATTATTCCCAGAGGAGACCAAGCTCTTCCTGAAGTAAAGGCCTACTCCGAGTGAGTGAATTGCGAAGGTCTTTGAGACGATTAATAACCTTTCGTAGATTCGTTAGTTGTTGGCACCCTGACAACGAGGCGCACCAATCCGGGTGCGTAACTAGTATATTCAAGGTAGAGGTGAGGCAACTGTTGCCCCTTGTGTCCACGACCGGCGAGGGTTTCCCTTTCCTGGGTATGCGTCCCCACTCGGTGACGCATACTTTTGACTTGAAGGAGGAGGTAGAGACCGGAGGGTTATGGTACGTGGTTCCCTTGCGATCGTTGTTCCCGCCAACGATCCGTTAGGTCCGTTGAAAACGTCAGACCGCTTCCGTGGGTCAAGGCGTCCTCAACGTCGTACCACGTTACGTATGAAAAGCAGTCTCCCGATGACACTGAAGACATCCACGAAGTGCCGATGTCCGAGTCAGTGATTTGGTTTTTCCTCGAAATTCCATTAACAACTCCGTCGAATCTAGGGAATCCCATCCTAGTCCGAAGGTCACTAGTTGGCCGACGAAAGCCGGAAATGAAAAGTGAGTGAACGATTTGTGTGACGACCCCCTCATTTATTGGTTTCTTCTTTAGTGGCAAAACCAAGACGGCCTTTCGCGCCAAGAGGACCAGTCCCTTGAAATTGGTGGACTGTCATGGCCGGGAGATGATGGATAATCGGGATCGGTATCCCGCGGGGGGCGCAAACGACTCCCCCTCGAGTCTTATGGACATCCCTCGTGCTGGTGACGGCGGGCGGTCAAGCCCGCACAGTGGTAGTATCGATATGTGGTAGGAGTTGCGTTGGAGAAACAATGACCGGATCGGAAATGAAGGGGTGATCCCCTTGGTGAGTAGTTCGATCGATTTTTTTGAGTTTTTTAATATTTATTTATTATATAGGAGCTCCAGTGTGCGTCGATCCGGTTGGAGATAGTTGGAATGTTTGGAGATGGGGCAAAATCGGGTAGAGAACGCGCGACCTCCCAATTTTTTGATGTAATAATTAGTGATCCTCCCTCTGAATAGGATCTTACTCGCGTGTTTTTTGTTCTTTTCGTTTAAGTTTCCAAGCATCAAGAACCTCCTTTGCGTTTCGCAAGTACGATTCGGGTATCCACTCGTCGGTGATCCCGTGGTCCTTCCATCGGCATTGGTACATGAGCCGATACCTTTTCCGGTGTCGTTCCCTACGTTGATCCACGATTTCTTCGACTTCGAATTCCTCTGGATCTCCTCGAAGCAGCTCCAAATCGGTTCTTTCCCGGATTGAATCCGATCGATATGGTTCGAGGTGTGCGATGCTAAGTACCGGATGGATTCCGTAGGAATGGGGAAGCCTGATTCGATAAGCAACTGGACTAACATGTTCGGTTATCTCAAAGGGACCATCATATCTCCGGGTGAATTTTGCTCCCGGTCCCTTCGATTCAGGTAGTCGAAGGGAATGGATATTAACGAGGACCTTGTCGCCCGGTTCATAAGATACAAATATATGTTTTTTATTATAAGAATGTTCGAAACGAAGTTGTGCGAGCTTAAGCGCGTTTTTCGCAGCGAGCCTGATGGAGGTTATCTCTTCTACAAATTGTTGCGCGTCAGGTGCGTTGAATTCATACTCGTTTGGTCGACCGATCGAGTCATCTTGAGTGAGTAGATTGAAGGGGGCGCGAGGGTGAAACCTGTAGAGCAGATAGGAAGGAGGGAATTTCGTCGCGGTGTGTGGGGTATTGTTGTAGGCGAAAGCCAGATACGGTAGGAGACCCGACCAGTTATTCCTACCATGATTGACAAACGCACGGATGGCGACCTCAATCGTCTGATTGAGAATTTCGGTTTGTCTGTCTGCCTGTGGGTGATATGCCGTAGTGAGGGCCCGTCTGGATCCCATTGATTCACATACCTCCTTCCAGAAGTTGTTTCTCCATCGGGTGTCGCGATCGGAGATAATCTGTTTTGGAAGCCCGACGTGCGTCACGATTTTGTCGAAGAATAACTGAGCGGCCTTCTTCTCCGTAAGCGTAGTGTGGCATGGAACGAAGAAGGCATATTTAGTGAGCTTGCAGACCAAGACGAAGATCGAGTTGTAACTCTGACTTTTAGGGAGTTCTCCTATAAAATCCATCGTAACCACCTCGAATGGTTGTGACGGAATTGGAATAGGTTGTAGGAGTCCGTACGGGAGGTGTCTTGCATGTTTGATTTTCTGACATACCGGGCATCTAGTGACAAATTGTCAAATATCCTTTGTCATTCGTGGCCAAAAGAATCCCCCTGCGATCCGCCCGTAAGTTCTTTCAAATCCCGCATGCGCGGCACCAGTAGTGGATCCGTGGATTTCCTCCATGATTTCGAGCCGCATAGAGGTAGGGATGCATAATCGATCTTTCCCCGGGTGGTCATTGAAGAATATGAGGCCGTCGGGACCGCGACGGTAATTTTTGAATATGAACGGCGGTTCGATCGGAAACGATTCAGAGACGCCCTTGAAGTGTGGGTCCTTTTCGTATCCCTTGAGAATGGCTTGAACCTCCTGAGGGTCCGCATGAAGGTGGGTCTCCATTTTGGTAGAGGCGCTGTACACAAGAGCTTCCAGTGTATGTGAACTAGGGAGACTGATTTCAATATTAATGGATGATGGTTGGTCCATTCGTGCAAAGAGTGAAGTTGCGCGGGTATCGAATTTTCGTTTCATTCTTCCGTAGAAATCAATGTCCTTCTCCTGAGAAAGGTCGATATCGGGATCATTTGATGCGGGCTGATCGTAAAATGGTATCCTTCATTCGAGGCGAGACAGCGGGTCGACGTTTGAATGAACTCTGCTGGCCCGATGCACAATCTTGAGCTTCAGGTGAGCAGCGAATTCGATTCCGTACAGCGTCAATTGACGATTTACATTGTGGTACGTCCTGCTCCATGTTAAGGCACTGTGGTCCGTGATTGCGGTGATCACTTCTCCTTCGATTAAGGGGAGGAACTTTGCAAGGGAATCTTTGAGAGCCAATGCCTCCTTTTCGGTAGGGGAATAGTTCTTCTCCGCTGATTTAAGAAGGCGTGACCAGTAAGCAATAACCCTTTCGATATAAACTTCTGTTTCGTCGAAATCTTTATTCCAAGATTCGGCTTTTGGTCGCTTTTCATCCTTGTCAGCGATGATGATTAGTTGAGGCGGAGGGTCGCCCGACTGGTGTAACCTGCGTAATCGGTCGTATAGTGAGGTTCCTCGAAGGTTGTGTATCCTAATCGCCTGAATCTGTTGGAGGACAGTGCCGATTCCGAAGTCGCTAGCATCAGTATATAGGCGGTATCCATTTCCGTCCTGAGGGTGACCCAGAATTGGAGTAGACTTGAGAGCCAGCTTGCATAGCTCAAAAGCCTCCTGGTGTAACGGATCCCAAGTCCATAGGACGTCCTTCGAGAGCAACTGGTAAAGGGGCCGGGTTACCCAGGTGTAAAAAGGGACGTAGTTAGCGAAGTAATTAACGAATCCCAAAAACATTTGCAGTTCTTTGACCTTGGTGGGAGGTTTCATGGCGTCCACCGCGTCGATTTTCTCCTTGTGTGTTGAGATTCCGAGCCGGGAAACCCTTTGCCCAAGGAGGAGGAGTGACTGATAACCAATATGACACTTTGAAGGCGAAAGTGTGATATTGGCTTGAGCGATTGCTCCCAGAACCGAGTCAAGGTGTCGGACATGGTTGTCGAATGTTCGGGAGTAAACCACTATGTCGTCGATGTAAATGAGCGCGAATAACCATAAGAACTTTGCGAGGACTTTATTCATGACTCTTTGGAAGACCGCAGGGCCATTACGCAGCCCGAACGGTAGTCGTTTGAATTCCAGTAATCCATACTTATGGGTGCGAAAAGCGGTGATGTGACGGTGTTCTTCAACGATTTCCAACTGATGGAAACCTGATAACGCATCGAAGGTGGAGAGCCATTGCGAACCTGAAAGGGTTTGTAGAATATCGGTCTGTCGCGGAAGCGGATATTCGTCCGCAAGAGTGACTGCATTGACTTTTCGATAGTCAATACATACTCTCGCTTTCCTGTTACGATAGACAACGATTACGGGTGCTCCCCAGGGACTATCGGACTCCTGGATGACCCCTTGGGAAAACCACTTGTCGATTTGTTTATCGATGTCTGCGCGTTTTGCGGGTGATGCATGGTATGGAGGCATTGAAATAGGAACCGCCTCTTCCTGTAGATTAATGCGATACTTGATGTCCGAGTATTCTCCTATCCGTCCATCCATGGAGAACGCCTTACGGTTTCGGAATACGACTTCCTCCAACTGCTTCCTCTGTGGTGTCAATAGTTGTGGGTTGAAATCTAGAGAAGCGAGAAGTTCCGCAGATGGTATGTTTTCATGCTCGGGTACTTCTGCAAGTTTCGATCCGTTGGGTAGATCGATTTGTCGGTCCTGATACCGTTGTTCTTCCGAGGTATTTTCCCTGTCCTGTCGGTCCTGAAGTACAGGAGTAACAATATTGAAAAATCCTTGAATCTGTGAGGTATCCTCCGGTGGCTCCGAATTGTAGTAGTCATCAGATTCGATGGTCCCGATGACGTCCGAGGAGAGGAATTGAATAGGGGTATCGGTGTCATTGGTGACATGAAGGCACTGCGCAGTTGGGGGTATGACCGAATCGATGATTGTCGAGTTACCGAGCCTCTTGGCAACTCTATCGTACGGTGTGAACACGGAAACCTCTTCAACAGGGCGAAGAGTTCGGAATTCCAACTTCCCAATCGTCCAGGGTGGAATGGTTTTCGAGTGCTTAACCATTACTTGATTGGGGCCCCTTTGTCGTTTCCGGCCTCGGTTATTCTTGCGATGTTGAATGGTTCGGGCCCTGCTGTGTAGGGCTTGGACATTCAGATACGAGCTATCCACTGAACTGTCAAGGAGAATAGACCGTCCCGAGTCTCCTAAGCGCAAACTTGTAGTGCCATTTTCCCTGACAATCGAGAGAGAATATTGATCCGCGAAATCGTTTCCCAATATTAAAGGGGCGTTCATGTCCCTAACGATATAGGCCTCAATTTTCATAGAAACGAGTTCCCTTTCGATCTCGAAATACAAGTTGAGCGGGACGTACTGTGTAGTGGATGAGCGACCCGTGACCTGGTTGATTTTGATGTTCTGTCCTTCCTTGGGTTTCGGAGGTGGTTGCAGTTGTTCCAATAGCTTTGAAGATATCAAGGAAATGTTGGATCCTGAATCAATGATGATTTGGGCAGAGGGCCCGTCAGGCGAATTGAGCCTGATGGTGGCTTTGGAAGGCTGCGCGCCGAGGAAAGTAGTGCTGGGTGGTCTTCCAGCGATAGGGCGAAGCTGAATTACCTCGGAAACGAACGTTCCAACATTCATTGATCTGAATCCGTCAGAACCTCTTACAGTTTCGGACAATTTATCAGTCTCAACGATCGGAAGTTGACTGAGGAGTAAAAATAAAATCTGTGCCACGGCCCGTTCAGGGGTGATTATGAACGGTTGGTCGGAATGATTGTGCAGCAGAACCTTGAGGGTCCCCCTATAGTCGCTGTCGATCACTCCGGCGACGACGTCCAGGAGGTCTCTGCTCGAAAGTCCAGATCTCGACGCGATTTGGCCAAATATGTGAGAGGGCATCTCACACGAAAGCCCAGTGGGGACGAGAAGTCGCGAATGGGGAGGAACCGTGTGATTGTCCAGGGAATGTAGATCGTAGGCCGCACTTCCGAAGGTGGCTTTCCGTGGAAATTTAGCACGGGGATCGGTTCTAATGAACTTGATAGAATCAATTCCAACGCCGTAGGACTCTGCAAGGTTGATTTCGGCGTTGGTCACTCCGGAACCCAAGGGATCGGTTATTCCAGCGGAGCAATGACCTCCTTGATGAACCGATACCACTATCCCTGCTGGATGCCTCCATTCTTTGTTGGTTAAGCGGCAGGTAAGGCATCGTTCCGAGAGTTGAAGGACCTCTCGTAATTTTGGATTGAACGTCGGGCTGTTCTCGTTGATCGAGCCATGAAATATTTGATGTGCGAACTTAACAAGGGCTGCAGCCTTTGCATTCCATCGAATTTGCCATTCGGATTTACTCTTAGGATTAGGGATAAATTTAATAGGAAAGCGCGCCCATCCCTCGGTGGAATCTGTTGTTCCTTTTCGACCCCGAGGTGTAAATTCGAGAAGTTTGTGTACTACTTCCTGAAGTTTCCTGTCGTGAAGCAGTAAATCATCGAGGGACTTCATGATTTGTTTCGTATTCTCAAGGCTACTGAGGGAATCGGTTTGTGTAATGAATGTAGACTGATTAACTAATGATTCCCGCGTTTCTTTCATGATTTGCCCGACCTTGGCGGGGTTATCATTCCGACGAACGAACCCGCCGGGTGATTTTTGATTGTAGGTTTTTTGTTTTTCTTTATTGGGTTGCCCAAGATGACTCTCCAGAGCTTCTCCAAGGTCGATCCTTTCTCTGGGCGAAGAAGGATCAACGGAATCTCGTTCTACGCTGGAGAGGGAGGAAAATCCTCTCTCTCGGAGAATTTCCGAGGATTCTCCTCTTCTTCGACTGGTGAGAGCGACGAAAACTGTTCTTCTTGACCATCGAGTTCTTCGAGGTAACAGTTCTCATATGCCACATAAGCCTCAAGGGCTTCTGAATCGAGAACCGTTAAGAAGGCTTTGGCCCTTCGATCGTCCTTTCCGCTGAAAGGATGGTCGTAATCCCAATGATTGAGACTTCTGCAATGTCAGCATGCTCGCGCCCCTTTATCCTTGGGAGTTTTCCCTTTCGAGACAACTTTGTCGTTTTTCGGGTATTGATAATCGGAGAATTGCGTGTGAGCTCCGACAAAAGTCTTTTTAATTGGCCCCCTTTTGATGAAGTTGCTTTCAGCTTCGGTTTCATAGGTGCGTGCCGATTTCGCAGATCGATTGGTGGGTCGGCTTTCGAGAGCCTTGAGTCTTCTTTCGAGGTCTTGAGTCTGAGTATCAGGATTCCTCATGAGGCTTTCTTCATGATATTTGATGTAGCTCTGAAGGTCAGCGATGGTAACGATCCTTGAAGTATCGATTAAAACCTTCCAATACTGAGGAGCTCCATTCATGATCTCCATAATGATTTCAGAAACGGTGAGATCAAATACTTCCTGAATCATGCGGAGCTTGCGGTGAAAATAATCGCTAGGGGTCTCCGACTCATGACCCTTTTGGCGGTAGCGCATTCGGAGGACTCGCGTTTTCATTCGATCGAACCACTGTTGGTTCATAAAATAAGTTGAAATGGCGATTTTTAGGCTTCCCCAGCTTTCCTGAGCGTAATTCTGCATTTGCGGTTCGAGTGCGTGGAACCACCGTTCTGCTGCGTCGGTAAGTTGAAGTGGCGCAATCTGTCCCAAATCGTAATATAAGCTTTGGTTTCGATAGGCTAAATGATTAAGCTTATCGAGCCATTCGAGAATAGTGTCGCCGTTTCCGTCCCACTTGGGAACGTCGGAAATTTTGATCTTCTTTTCGAATTTAAAACCGTCATTGTTAGGAAACGCTTGTGCCTGTGGTCCTTGTTGGACATTCTGAGGTGGTTGCGGTCCTCCGGGTGGCCCTCCAGGGGGCCCTCCACCTCCAGGAGCGGGGGGATGTCCCCTATGGAATCGGGGAATCCATGGGTTTGGATTTCCGAATGGCCCCCCTGGTGGTCCTCCGCCCGGTGGTCCTCCGCCTGGTGGTCCTCCGCCTGGTGGTCCTCCACCCGGTGGTCCACGACCTGAAGACCCGTCATCGTCGGGGTCGTTTGGGTCCCCTCCAGGGGCTCCGTGGTGTTCGTTTAGGTCCTCATCATTCCCCTGTTGTCCATCTTGTGAACCAGGTAATCTGTCGACCCATATTGCGTCGTCATTGGGCCTGATTTCCGGTGGTTCAACGGTTTGAGTAAGTTCGGTGATACCGAACGGAAGAGGGATGATGCTGTCAGTGTTGTGGAAACGCTGTGGTCCTTTAATAGATTGATGAAGGCGACCGCGGCCCAAATACAGCGGCGTTTCCGGAACCGTAGGGAGCGTTCCGACTTGCCTGGCCGCGATTATAGAGCGTACATTCCTAGCGTCTTGTCGTGGGGTACCCGTAGGGTAATTGCTAGGAGTGTAGCCTCTTCTTTCCTCGTGTTCCCCTTCGTCGCGGCCCATAGTACTTTCCGGTACTGTGAATGGGGTACGTCTCCTGGTACGAGGAGCGTCGTGTGGAGGAGCGTCTCTCTGAAAGTAAGTCTCCTGAGGATCCTCTGTTGCTTCAATAGAGCGGAGGGCGTCCTCTTTCCAGAATGGCATGGTTATCTTCCATATCGTGTGTCTATTCTTCCGGAAGACCTCGGCGGACCTGCTCGGATTAGTGAATGACCAGATCTCTAGTAAGCATGCTTCCGCTTCCACTCGAAAAAGAGCGGCGGCCTGTTTTGCTTCCAGTTCCGTCATGCCTTGGGTTAGGAGCCTTTGACTGACTCCGAATTTGGGCAACTGGAAAAAAGGTGAGCCTCCTATTTCCTTTTGAAGTTCGCGTAATTCGTTTCTGTATTTCTTTTCTCGGTGTTCCATAATAAAATATTTGACAATCTGTCGGCCGCTCTCATCCAAACCTTGAACCATGTTGAAGGAGAGCGTTTCCAAGGTCATGGAGATGATAAACTCTTTATCTTTGAGGCACTGTAAGCTGTCTCCTTCTCTCCAGTCCTGTTCCAAGGGGTAGACCTTTGCGAGTGTGTCCGTGGGGGATCGCCATTTGTTAATGGCGGTGAATGCATTTGTCTTGAATTCTTGCCTAGTTTCGATTGATGAGACATGCAGGAATGTAGAGATCGGAAGGGGATATAAAACATCTGCATCCGGCCAATCTTCAATTTCCCTCTCAGAACAGGTCTTGTATTTTCGAAAAGCCTGGTCCCAAGGAAGATTAAGTGGTTTCCTCCTTCTTTGCCATAATCGAGAATAGTCCGGCGCCATTCCTCTTATGTCTTTAGGGTGAAGTTCCTTCGTAAGAATTTCGGAAAGGAAAACCGCTACCGGGATCTCCGGCAAATCCTTCATAGTGTCGGAGCAATAAGGAGCGGGTATTTCCTTTCCCAGAGCCGTTGCCATCTTAGCTAAGGCTTTAGAAAAGTATTGAGCGTAGATACGGGAGTATGGATCATCGGGAGGGCTTTCCCGGTTGTCATTGATAATAGTTACGAAGGGTTCCTCTGGTTCGGTGGTAGGCCCTTGTACTGATTGAGTTGATATCGTCGCGTGGGCCCCTCCTATTATTCCCGCTAGTGTGGTGACAGCCTCGCTTTCTCCCCGAGTAAGAATGGGATTGTGATGCTCCGGGAGTTGTGACGTAGACACAGTAATGGGGTTTAATGGATTGGTGCTCGTGAACCCTTTGAAAGGTGCAAAGAGGACCGGTTTCCCCCTTTTTTGTCGAGTCTCAGATGAGCTTGAAGGTAGTGTTGATGGTAATATCTCGTCTTGAGCGGTGTTGGCTTCTTCTTCTCCACTATCATCTTGGGAATCATGATCCCCTTCTTCGGGTGACGAACCCGTAAAAGGCTCTCCAGGAGCCGAGATTATTGGCGTAGGGGTCCGGCCGTGAGCGACAGAGATGGGTCTCTGAGCCGATCGGCTTGGCTTCCCTGACATGTTTTTAAGGGAATGAATGCGATTTTGTTACTGTATGCGACCAGCGTATAGTTTATAGGTGTGTATCGAAGAGTATAGGGGTGAAACTCCGATAGGGGTTTTGCAGGCTTATTTCCCAGTGAGGCCCCCAAATGTTACGTTTCGTAGAATATTTGATAATAAACGTAACGTCTAATAGCCTGGGTTTAAACCTGGGGACTCTTACTTCAGTCCCACGGATATACGATATTTAGTTCTAATTAGTTTCGTATACACG
>Ga0307515_10017709_pt1 | contig 12951 bp, 7 predicted proteins | sample 17_EM_MG_FD_194513 | JGI IMG/M metagenome (GOLD analysis project Ga0307515, IMG submission 194513) | Populus trichocarpa ectomycorrhiza microbial communities from riparian zone in the Pacific Northwest, United States - 17_EM | ecosystem: Host-associated > Plants > Roots > Unclassified | place...
TCTTGATTTAATCAATTTTTTGGTTTTTTTTTTTAAACAGCCTTATTTAAAACTAATTATAAAAGTTGTTTTGTGATGGTGAGACAGTGAGTGCATTGAACTTATTATTTGAACAATGGGACACAAAAGCTGTGGGATTATGGAACTTAAGTGGAGAGCCATGCAGTGGATCTGCCATTAACGGCACCGATTTTGAAGACACTGCCAACAATCCTGCCATCAAATGTGTCTGTACCTACAATAATAGTGCTACATGTCACATTACTCAACTGTATCTCTCTCTCTCTCTCTAAAGAATTTCGATTTTTCGCATGAGCCCTCGTAAATTTTAGGGCAGTTGGCATTTGTTTGGTCTTTGTTTTAGTCTACGTATAACTTTTGAACTATTTTCAGGAGAGTCTATGCTTTGAACAAAAGAGGGGAGATTCCAGAAGTAATTACGGCTTTGAAGTATCTTACCCTTCTGTAAGGAAACACCCAAATTATTAAATTTTTGTTGAAAGATTCTATGCTTCTAGCTTATATAGTTGAAGGAATTTTGCAGGAAAATTGATCAAAATTACTTCACCGGTCCATTGCCTGCATTTATTGGAAATTTAACTGCATTGCAGAGTTTGTAAGTAAAGAAGTTCTTTCCAGAACATTTTATTACAACTGACACACTTCTGTTACATAAAAAGAAAAAAAATTGAACCTCGACAGCTCATTGACCTTACTTTTTTTCATGTGACTAGGTCAATTGCGCATAATGCGTTTTCTGGGACCATTCCTACGGAGCTTGGAAATCTCAAGGAGCTAACTTTGCTGTAGGATTTGCTTTTCAATCAAATTTTACTTCGTGGAATAAATTATCAGCATATATCCTCATTTTGGTCTTAATTTATGGACAGATTACAAGATGAAGTATTGTACAGGTTTTAAGCACATAGGCAATCGTATTTGGATGATAATCTTCTAAAAAAGCCTTATTTGTTACATGTTCAACAGGTCTATTGGTATAAATAATTTCTCAGGAACACTCCCTCCAGAACTGGGTCAACTTGTCAATCTTGAGCAACTGTAAGTTGTAGCACGTGTTCCCTGTAATGTAACCAAAGACCTCCTTTCTGTAAGTATTTGTACCATATGTAGTTAAATACAGGATTTTGATATCTGTTTGTTTTGCAGTTATGTGAATAGTTGTGGATTGGGTGGTGAAATTCCCTCAACATTTGTTAACCTTAAAAAAATGACAATCTTGTAAGGAAATCACATTCTATAAGTTTATAGCAGTTTGTTCATCTTCAAATCCAAGGTTAGTGTACCCCAGCATGGCTCACCTTCGCTTGGCTTGTTTATGTTCAGTTCGGCTTCAGATGCTGCTTTCACAGGCAACATACCTGACTTTATTGGCAACTGGACAGGGCTGACATCATTGTAAGCCATAAAATCTTCTGATATTTGCATTTGTTAGACACAGCACTGCAGTAGTATGTTTACAGCTACAGGGAAGAATGATTTGTTTGATTGGTTTATGGAATGTTCCTGCAGGAGATTTCAAGGGAATTCTTTTGAAGGTCCTATACCATCCAGTTTCTCCAACTTGACCTCACTGGAATCTCTGTGAGTTTTTATTTATTTATTTATAACTCTCTGTCTTTCATATGTTAGTCTACATGCAAAAGAAAATTAGTTTCAGTAATGTGTAAATGCACATAACTTTACAGGCGAATCAGCGATTTAAGCAATGTGAGCTCCACTCTTGATTTTATCAAGAACTTGAAGAGCTTGACCGACTTGTAAGTAGTTGACTAGTCTATTCCTTATTTTTATATGCATCCAAATATGCACTAATTTCTCGATTATCTTCTCCGAAGGACTCTGAGGAATGCATTGATTAGTGGTAGTATTCCATCTGATATTGGAGAAATATTCCAGACTCTAGATAGACTGTAAGTTCTTGATACATTTAGCTTAAAAGGCCAAAGCCACCCTTGAAATCTACTTGCACCCGTGTGTTTCTTATGTAATTTTTTCATCAATTTTTCAGGGATTTAAGTTTCAACAATTTAACAGGCCAAGTTCCAAGTGCTTTATTCAATATGAGTTCTCTTCAATACTTGTAAATATCACTAAACCTTTAGAAGTGCTTTGATCATTTTTTTGCGGTTCTGACACTCTTGCTGAACTCTTCACTTTGTTACTTTCTCTTTCTATTCTCTTCCCATACTATTGCAATGGCCAGGTTTCTTGGAAACAATAGTCTAATCGGAACCCTTCCTAACCAGAAGAGCAGTAAACTTCAGACAATGTAAGTCTTGTACCAAAGAATACCACTATACATTGCATCTGTTGGCACTGCCCAAGCAGCGATTACATAACAACTTCTGAAGCAATGTTAGATCATATCGTGACACCATTATTTTATTGGACTATATCCTGAAACCCTTTTGATCTTTATTTCCTTCTTTTTTGTATCTGAATTAAGTCAGAATCTAATTTTATCCCAACTCCTTTGTTATCATGCGCCTATTAACCCCCGCTTATATAATTATTTTTGCAGAGATTTGTCTTACAATTATCTGTCAGGGACTTTTCCTTCATGGGTAACCTCAAATATACAATTGTATGTGTCCCAAACCATGACGCTTTTTTCACGCATCTTTGTTTTCTGAGTTTAACACTACGTTTTGTACACCAAATAAATGAACTACCTCTTAGAAATCAATATCGCCTTATTCTGTCATCATGAATCTTTACTGAGGTTTACAGCACATATTTGTCAGTAACCTTTGTGAAACTATGCAGGAATTTAGTGGCCAACAACTTCACTTTTGACAGCTCAAATATAAGGTGAAGTGATATGTATTTTCAAAGCCCTTATAATTAATAGTGTGCACATCAAGCAAAACTGGTGCAATATTGATCCTGTATTTGGAACCAGTCCTTTCCTTCTTTCTTAGTTTCCAATTCTGATAAGCAATAAATGTTTTCCCATGTAGTGTTCTGCCAGGATTGAACTGTCTACAGAGAAATTTCCCATGCAATCGGAATCCTCCACTCTGTAAGCTTCTTCATTCAGCAATTTAGTTCCTACTAGAACTTTTCATTGTCTGATTCAATATGAAATGCGCCTTCCTAGACCCTGCCAGTAATCATCCTAGTTTTGTCTAGCATGTCTAGACTTCCAGGAATTAGTTTCATATAAAGGTGACAATGGCTTCATGCTTCAACAATTTGGAAGAGAATAATTGATTTCAGTTCTATCTTGTCATCTGTTGCAGATGCAAATTTCTCAATCAAGTGTGGTGGTCCAATGATGAGAACTGCTGACGGCACAGTTTATGAAGCTGAAAATTCATCTATCAGTGCAGCATCATTCACTGTAACTAGCACTGAGAAATGGGCGGTGAGCAACGCAGGCTTGTACGCTGATAGAGAAAATCCTAGTTATGTTGAAAATAACTTGAAACAAGTTACCGGCACCAACACCCCAGAGCTCTATCAGACTTCAAGGATATCTCCTGGTTCACTTAGGTACTATGGCCTAGGTCTCCAGAATGGGCCTTACACTATAAATCTGTTATTTGCAGAAACTAGATTTGCAGCTCGAAGCTCACAAACCTGGGATAGTTTAGCACGACGTGTTTTTGATATCTATATTCAGGTAAAAAAGGTTTAAAACCAAATGCATGTTGTACAAATTTCTATAATTAAAATTCCATTTTCTGTGTTCATATGTTTCTTAGGGAAACCGACAATTGAAGGACTTTGACATATCAATGGAGGCAGGTGGGGTCGACAGAGCAATTACAAAGACTTTTAACGTTACTGTGTCAGAAAATCATCTTGAAATTCACCTGTTTTGGGCTGGTAAGGGTACGTGCTGTAACCCTGTACAAGGCTACTATGGACCAATCATTTCAGCCCTCAATGTTGTTCCAGGTAACATGTCTTAACTTACTAAGCAAACTTAGTATGTTCAGATTGTGCTTCTCTGGTTCTCACTGCTATTGCTAACTGAATTTACTGCACAGATTTTACACCAAATGTTAGTGGGATACCATCCAGTACTCGAAAAGAGAAGAGCAGGACGGGGGTGATTGTTGGTGTTTCCATTTCTGTTGGAGTTGTGAGCTTGATCCTGATATCTGTACTTCTTTACATCAGGTTGAAAAAAGACAGCGAAGATGAGGAAGGTAAGACCATCTAATAATCAGACAACTTGTACTTATTATAGTTTGTCCAATCCAAACCTCATCGATTCTGGAATTGGTGAAGTGTGATGATTCCAATAGTGAGCAGAAGCTCTCCTCAAGCCTTCAACTCTCTCATATGAGTGAAGATGTACTTGATCCTGATACACAACCAAGGACCTTCAAATTTTCCTTAAACAGAAAATGATTTTATGCCTTGAATCTGGGTGTAATTTCTTTGGGGGAGGTTAACTCTGCTTGGATGATTCACCATTTCCTGTCTAGAACTTTATATATTAAGTTAACATGATCTGTACAAATTATGTTATATAAAGAAAGGTATCCTAAACTAATGACTTCATTTTTTCTTGCTTAAATCTGCAGTGTTGCTTGGGATGGGCCCTAGACCAAACACTTTTAGTTATTCCCAGTTGAGGACTGCCACCGAAGACTTCAGCCCTTCAAATAAGCTAGGGGAAGGAGGATATGGACCTGTGTACAAGGTAAGAAACGCAAGACAATTACTCTACATTTTATAAACAAGATAAGCTAGAGGTTCAAGATTTTTCTGTTTACCTAGGACCAGGTATGCTTTCTGATGGGAACAAATCAAATTATGCTTTACGTTACTAAATTCTGGTACTTTTTAGGGTATGCTTTCTGATGGGAGAGAAGTTGCTGTAAAGAAGCTTTCAGTAGCATCTAACCAGGGAACAAATCAATTTGTGACGGAGATCGCAACCATATCGGCAGTTCAACATCGCAATCTTGTGAAATTGTATGGATGCTGCATTGAAGGAAATAGACGCCTCCTCGTTTATGAATACCTCGAAAACAAAAGCCTTGATAAGACACTCTTTGGTATGAAGATGCCCAAATGCTTGCATATTTCCCTTACTAAGTAGCCATAGAAACTTGATTCTCTACACTCATCTAGAGGATCGAAATAGACAGGATTTACTTTTGGTTGCTGAAGAATGTGAATAGAAAAGGCTTGCATCTTGGCTGGACAAATCACTGTACTTCAATAAGATACATGTTCAGTTTTCAGACTTCATTTTGGAAATGGAATGGTTTATGTACTAAGCTTGCATCTCCTAATTATGCAGAAAAAGATGGCATGCATCTTGATTGGCCAACCCGCCTCAATATATGCCTGGGAACTGCTAGAGGGTTAGCTTATCTCCATGAGGAGTCAAGGCCAAGGATTGTACATAGAGATGTCAAGGCCAGTAACATTTTGCTTGATGCAAACCTCTTCCCCAAAATATCAGATTTTGGATTGGCAATACTCTATGATGACAAGAAAACTCACATCAGCACTCGAGTTGCAGGAACCATGTAAGACCTCCTCCAACCATGTCCTTAAATCATTCTTAATTTGCTGATTATGAACCAAGCTATAGTCAATACCAAAGCGCAGCGTTCAGAAGCCACGTGTAAAATCAATGGAGATTATTTGAAGGGATTCTTGCAATAAACCTTCTCACCAAGCAAATTAATTTTCTTGTAGAGGCTATTTGGCACCGGAGTATGCAATGCGTGGACATCTGACAGAGAAGGCTGATGTTTTTGGTTTTGGTGTGGTTGCTCTGGAGATCCTGAGTGGGAGAGCAAATTCTGATTCTAGTTTGGATGACGAAAGGGTCTATCTTCTCGAATGGGTAAAAGAAAAAAACTCTGTATACTTTTTTTTTACTTGCCTATTTACCCTTGTTAATGAAATCAGTCCTTCTCAAAGTGAATTGACGGTATAATGTTTCTAGGCGTGGAAATTGCATGAAAGTGGGCGAAGTTTAGAGCTGATGGATCCGAGTGTAACAGAATTCGATGAAAATGAAGCTCTTCGAGTTGTTGGAGTAGCTCTCTTGTGCACTCAAGGGTCACCAGCTATGAGGCCAACAATGTCAAGAGTTGTAGCAATGCTTACTGGAGATATTGAAGTGAGTGCTGTTACATCAAAGCCAAGCTACTTGACTGATTGGGATTTTAAGGATATAACTGGCACCTTTTCGACTGAAAATACTCAAGCATCCACTTCATCCGAGGCTAGCAAGAGCAAGAATCACAATCCAATTGATCTTATTCCACGAGGTGATCAAATGCACTCTCCACTAAATGTCACTGAACCAAGGCTCAGTGACCTCATTGGGGATGGAAGGTGAAAGGCTAGTTAATGCTACAATATCCAGCCGTATAGAGTCGCACTTCATGTGTCTATTTCTAGGCAGTTGTATGATTATTCCAGACATGAAAGCTTTATACTCAAAACATTTGTACAAAATTCTTAAAAGGACACACATCAAATGAGAAGTTGGGTTGGTCTTTAATTATAGGTTAAAATGAGAAAATAAATATTCATGTAATTAATCCATATATAAAATCTTGAAGTTGTTATATTTTAGGGTTACTACTTATTTGTAAGTGTCTCCATTCTCTACATTTTGGTGATAAGAAAAAATAGAGAAAATATAAGTTTTAGGGTTACTTTGAGATCTTCGATGAAATAGTAATTTTGTGTGACATCATTTTATTTTTTCATAATGAATTTCTATGATCATCTCTCCTATGAAGTAGGTTTAAGATGTCGAATCATATAAATTTGTTATGACTGATTGTGCAACGCATTGTGGTTCATTTATATTTCTCTACTTGCCAATTAGTTTAAGATTCAAGGTTTTCTGCAACAAACTGGTATCAAAACTTGTATAATTATTAGTTGGCTTTCACGATAACGATAAAAATAACATTGACAATGAGTTTGATGTAGATAAGTTTAATGGTAAGAATGACTTTAATCCATTGCATGTTAATATGTGCTTGCTAGTTCAACAAGGTTTATTCAAGACACTAAAAGGTGTAGATAATTTGCCTAAGAAAATGGATGGCGAGGAAAAATAAGATCTCATAAAATGTTCATATAGTGCTATTCAGCTTTGTTTGCCCGATAAGGTTTTGAGAGAAGTTGTTAAGGAAACTATAACTACTAGATTGTGGAAAAAGTTGAAAACTCTTTACATGTCCAAATCTCCGATGAACTAATTGTATTTGAAATATCAATTATATACTCTTTGAATGAAAGAAAGTATTATGACAAGAAGCCTAATTTTGCAATGCTAATCTAATCAAACAAATTTTGAAAAAGCATTATGACAAGAAGCCAATAGATTAGTTGTATGATACTTTGTTCTTGAAAAAAATAATAATGTGACCTCATAAGACATCTTCTACCGATCACAAATTAAACTTGCAAACTCCCAATCAAATTCACTTGAAAGACTTTCTTGTTGCTTAAATTGAGAAAATACATCTTTATAAATCAAAGCATTCTAAACATCAAATATGTTGAATTCCACCTTGTTGAACAATCAAGAACAAAGCTTTTAGTTATAGGAACAAACATGACAAGAATTTTCTTGAAAATTTTCCTCTTTTTTGGATGGACTTGTCCAATAAAGTACACTCTCTCTAGTTTTCTCAATCCCACTCTTAATTAGTTTCATCCCATGTTTCACTATTAAGCTCAAAATATGAGTACAACACCTTATATGAATAAAATCACCATTCAATATCAATGAACTAACTTGTAATTTATCTTTCAAATTAGATATCAATGCATCATTAGTTGAGCAATTATCCAATGTAATAGTTGACAAGTTAGTATTAACATTCCAATCCATCAAGGACTCAACCAAAACTTTAGCTGGCACTTCTTTTGTGTGTGGGCATGACACATAAACAAATCTAAATCAAATCAAATAATAAATATGCATAATAAGTAATTGCAAAAGCTACTAACAATATATATTAAATAAAATTTACTTCAATATACAACTTTGTAATTTCCATTTATTATCAATGGAGTATATTGTAATAACCGTGAACCCTCTTTTTTAATAGTTGGAAGTCTACATATCAGTTGTAATTGCTACTTTACCATTATCATTCTCTAACTTGTGCATTAACATTGCTCTTTCATCATCATAAACTTTTAAAATGTTAATATTTTTTTTATGGTATTTCAACAAGAAACCTTAAACAAAAGTAAATTGTATTCGAGTATTTTCGAAATCCAATATGGTCCACTATGAAAATTGAGTTTTGCTCTTCCTAAACAAAATCATTTAACTATTTATTGGGATCAAAATAATCTTTTTCATATGGTTCATTTGTTATTATTATATTGATTGAAGATAAATTGGTCTTTTTATATTTTTGATGCACAATTAAATGACTAAAATATCCTTAAAAGCAAAAAAAAATAAAAATAGAGTCCAAGGGCTTTTTGATCTTTTACCACTTTGGTTGCAAAATATAATGACTAAATTGCCATTTAAAGTAAAAAAACATTAAAACTGACATCCAGGGGTATTTTTATCTTTTTATGATAAGTTTTTTTTAGCTATAATCAATTTAAATGAGGCGAAATTCAATCTTTTAATAAATATAAATATAATTAAAAAATAATAATGGCTAGCGTGTGGTACGCATGTGCTTTTGGACGGTGCATGCGACACCTCTCAACAGTCAAACGCTATATTTTGTGATGATGTTGAAATTGTCATGACATCCTTTTCCGCGTGGTCAGGCGTGTGTGCATGATAGAGAAGCGGTAGGGATCCAATGGACCTTTTTTCTTTCCCCCCTGTTTTCTCTCTCTTCGCCTCGAATTTCATGCCAACACTTTTAAAAATTAAATGTGCCATGTTAATTTGTAATTGTATCAAATTTGGTCATCGTTCTTTTAATTGCTATTTGTTTTGGTTTTAATGCTTTTTTGAAGTTGATTTTTTATTTGAATTTTATCATTTGACATTTGATTTGATTTGATTTTTATATCTAATTTGAATTTTATTTTTTAGATTGCTGTTTTTTTTTTTATCATTTTCTTGATTTTTCTTCAATTTCATCATGATTTTATTTCATTTAATTTTTATATTCAATTTGGTCCGTATTCTTTTGATTGATATTTATTTATTTTATTTTTTATTCTAGTCCCTTTTTTTCATTTAGTTTTTATACCAAATTTTGTTCTCATTGTTTTGTTTTTTTTAATTTTTTTTGGATGATTAAGAATTTTGCTTCGTGATTTTTTCTTGTATGTCTTCTATAAGGTAATCCTGGTATCATGACTCGGGTCACAAGTTTTAAAGATTAGCCCAATTTAACTTTGGTTTTTTTAATCTATTTTTTTAAAATTGATTGTTTTTTCAATTTCATCATTCAAAATTAGATTATTTGGCCTTGAGCTTTGTAATTTTATCCACTTTTCTTATTGTGGGTTTATCCCAATTTCATATCCTGAGTCACGGGTTAGTTGAGTTAACATGGGTTGGCTTGTGTTTTTTTTCAATGTTTTTTAAATTGATTTTTTTTCATTTTTCATTTTCATCATTTAGTTTATTTGAGAGTTGACCTTTATCGTTTTATTTAATTTTTTACGGGTGGGGTTTTCCTGGTCTCACGATGAGACCATGAATTTGACATGCTGACACGAGTCATGTTTTTTTATCCTTTTTAAAATTGATTTTTTTTCCAGATTGTTCTTCGACGTTTGCTTTGCTGATAATTGAGCTTCAATTTTTTTTTAATTTTTTTTATGAGGTTATCTCGTTCCCATTAAATATTCGCTTTATTACCGAATAAGATCGTTATGACATTTTAAAAATATTTAAATGGTATCTTTTTATTATATTGGCAAACATTCATTTTTTTTTAGTCATTGATTTTTTTATGTTTTTTTTAATTTTCGTCGGATGTTTTAGTCATATTATTAAATTAACAAAAATCATTGAACCCATTAGAATCAATGACTAAGGTTCTAGATTTTTCATGCTCCTTTAGAAATGTTATTATCGTCTGAGTATTTTTTATTATGTTAGGAATAATTTGACCTAGACTGCAATGTAGCACATGCCACATATCTAATAAGACCTAGAACATGTGGTTTTTTCACTATAACAAATTCATTGTACAAACTCTATGTATTTTCTTGAATTTCATAGTGGATTGGAGCATTGCCAATCTTTTTGTTTTGATCAAGAACTATTTTTCCCTCTTGCATTGCATCATGTCTAAACTAATGAAAAATTTCTTATAATTTGCTATAGAAAGACTTAATTACAAAAAAAAAGAGGATCAAAATGTAGAACATAGAGAAACCAAGTGGTTAATAAGAAATTGTTATGAAAAAGTTCACTTTGGTCCATCTATTTTTTTTATTCATTTTCAATCCCTTTAGTTTTTAGAATTTTATTTTTGGTCTAAAATTTCATTTTATTCATTTTTAGTCCCTAGGTTTGAGAGATGAGAGAAAAAGTCATAGAAAAATAGGAGCTGAGAAATAAAGTTGTAAGTTGGCTTGATTTTGGCAAAAATAATAATCGATCTTGATGTCAACATGTGTCCTTTTAGAAAAAGCAGATCGGGATTGGGACTCAGGAAGTTTTTGAAAATCAGGTTGATTTTTCATTGTTTTAATCAATTCAATGCTAATTTAAAATCATATATGAGTTTATTAACAAAAACTCTAAACCCGTCGGAGTTTAACTATAGCTCAAGACATATTATTATGGATTACTAAAGTAAATTTACCATGTTGCCCTTAAGTGGAAAAAGATGAAGCCTTAAGGGCAGGGATGTTTTACTCCTTCTCATTGGCCCATTGGTCATTAAAAGATTCTATGAGAGTGTTTATGTCTTTTTAAAAATTTCACCACAGTAAAAATATGCTTTTACCCCCAAAGTTAATAAAATTTAAAATTATTGGCCAAAGTCTTTTTTGACTTTCCGTAAGCTTTTTACCATGAAAAATACTTATTTTCCCCATGGTCAAAAAATTGTTAGGCTGCTGAATAAGAGTTTTTCAGGGTTTTCAAATATATGTGTACAGTGAAAGTACATCTTTAACTTCGAAAAAAACTAAAGATAAGATTTGCATTTGGGAGTATTTTTGTACTTTCACATGAGTATTTTGTGTAATTGCTAGAGTCATGGGGGACATTTTAGTATTTTTGCATTTTTTAAGGAGAAAAGTTGTTGGCGCGTGTTCAACACGCACTGGTGAGCGGGTGGCGTCTGCAACATGCACACAATGCGTGTGACGTTAGCTGGTGGCCAAAACCGGCCTTCCACTGTTTTCATAGATGCTCCACCATGTCCTTTTTCATGTGGTGTGGTGCGTGACAACTTATAATGGTCAAATTGTCGCCCATGGTCGTTTGATATTTTGCCTCATTCTTTTCTCTATCCTAACAAATAATGTACAATATTTTCCTCTTCATTTCTCACTTTTCAATTTTAGTCTTCATTCTCTTAATTTCTTATTTCATTTGTTTTCCATTTATACAAGATTTTTTCTTTTCAATTTAGTCCTTCAATTACAATTTCTCATGTGTTTTTTTTTTTAATTTCAGTCCTCATTCTTTTAATTTCTTATTTTGTTCTTATTCCTTTTATATAATTTTTTTTCTTTCAATTTAGTCCTTAAATTGCAATTTCTCATATGTTTTATTTTTCATTTTGGTACTTATTTTTTTATACATTTAATTTTTTTGCTTAGCACTTTTGTTGAAGTTGTTTTTACTTTTAATTTCATCATTCAACCAATTTTTTTGTTGTTTTATTTTTTTTAGTTTGACCCTTATTCTTTTGATTTGTTTTTTTTTTTAATTAAAGCCATTTTCCAATTCAATTTAACCCTTCAATTGAAAATTTGTATCCCTCTAATTAATTATTTTTTTACCTTTATTTCTTTAGATTTTTTTTGTGTAATTGGTTTTTATTCCTAGTTTCATATTTTGATATTTAATTTGTTGGGGATTTGGCTTTGTATGATCTTATCGTTCTGCATTAGTTTTTTAATAATATTTTTGTGATTATAATCAAGTTTTTTCTATGGGTTTTATTGGTGTCATGACCTAGGCCACCATTTCACATGCTTTTATGAATATAAGTTTTTTTTAGTTGTTTTGTTTCCATTTGATTTTTCAAGATATTATTCTAATTCATCTATAATGTTTTTCTATACAAAAGAAGTTTATTTTTTTAAGTAAAAAATATTTATTTTTAAATAATATTGCTGATTTTTTCAACCTTGCGTAATATTATTTGTGGCGTGAATTTATTCAATCAATTTCATTTTTATTTATCCTTTAAGTCATGAGTTTTTGGGGTTGTGAATTTATGTTTTATTGATTTAAATAAATAAGTTCAGCAAACACAATCGAGTGAATGTGTCATTTTATGTGATTGAATATCTTGATCTTCATTCATCTATGATTTTCTTTAGTTTTTTTCTTGGTTATTATTAACCATTACATACATAATTATCAATTCATTTAATTAGATGCCCATATAGGCTTTTCAATTTATACTTTGATTTTTTATGTAAAAAAACACTTTGAAGAAGCCTACATACTCAGTACTTTTTTAAATATTTTATAACCATAGTTTTGAAACCCGGCCCGGCTGACTTGGGGTTGGAACCGGGCTGGGTTGAAGAAAAAATAGAGGAAGGAAAAACCCGGTGTGACCCGGTCAAAAACCCGATTGCAACCCGTTTACTTTTGTTTTTGTTTTTTTTTTTACTAAAACGATGTCGTTTTAATTTTTTTTAAAAAGGAATTGACCTGGATGACCCGATACCCGGTCAAAACCCGGTGACCCGATCAAAACTCAGAATCCGGGTCTTGGATTGGGCTAGCCACCGGGCCGGGTCTGAAAACTATGTTTATAATCCACGGTGAAATGCAGGTTAAATGAATAGTTAAGATGT
>Ga0307515_10017710_pt1 | contig 12951 bp, 5 predicted proteins | sample 17_EM_MG_FD_194513 | JGI IMG/M metagenome (GOLD analysis project Ga0307515, IMG submission 194513) | Populus trichocarpa ectomycorrhiza microbial communities from riparian zone in the Pacific Northwest, United States - 17_EM | ecosystem: Host-associated > Plants > Roots > Unclassified | place...
AACTTAAAAATTGTAGACAACCAAGTAGTAGCACGGAATCAGGCACAGAATAAATTTTCTTGAAGCTAAAGAAATCCTAAATTGGTTAGCAGCTTCCGTATCCAGTGCAGGTCATTTTGAACAATACTATTTCTAACTAGCTCTTGCTTCTTTTCTTCTTGGGCCAGTGGCTTGTATACGAGTTCATAGCCATGCTGCTTCTCATCACTGAGCCCATTGACTGTTTCTCCTCGATGTGGATTGTCATCATCAGTATCACGCTTTTCTTCTTCCGCCTGTAGCTTATGTCTGACTTCGTTACCGTGCTGCTCCCCGTCAATGAAACCATTAACTGTTTCTTCCCGAAGTGATTTGTCACCAATTTCATGCTTCTCATCAAACTGAATATTATGACAACTCAGTTAATTGATAAGAAGAGCATAATGGGCAGAAATGCCATAAAATGTATCACAAGATCTATCAGACCAGTAATATGCACTTTGCAATAGCCTTAGCGTGCTTGTATGAGTGCCCGAGTAGTTGTAAAGAAGCAACCATCTGAGGAGATTTGTGCTTGGAGTAGGCTGATGTTTTTTTCTTTCCTTGAGCATTTCTCATTTTATGGAAATGGTGGTGGCTATCAAGTTACTATTAGAACTTCTTGCACATTTCAAAGCAATAGCTCTCGGTAGCATATTTCATTGTTTAACAAAGAGTTCTGCTGTTCTCTCGCATATGATGTTTACAACAAAAATGTACCGGTCTAAAGTGCCAGGGGCACAGCATCTGTGGATCCTGGTTCTAAAGAAGAAGGGAGCACGAAGCTGTGTTTTTTTTAACTTGTCCAGAATACAAGTATACAATTGACAAAGTGAGGGAAGAGAGGATCTTTCTTGTTCCATTCCTTTTGGCAGAGTTAATTGGTTCTGGATAGTTTTTTCTTTTCGAGAAGATACAAACCAGTGCCAGATTATTTCTTTGGAGTGAATCCCCTAGCACTAGAGAAATCGGCCAATGGAAATGTCCAATAACTTTATTTCATTCAAAGCCAAATTGGTAGCAGAAACGAAGAAAAAGACAATGGAGTACGCATTAATCAGGCAGTTACCTGTAGGAAATTGTGATTCTCAACTTCATCAACTCCAACAGAGGCATGAAAGGCCCGACTTCTCTCACCTTCATTGTCATTAGCTGCTTCATTTGGTAGAACTGATACTGCAGACAAGTCAGGTACCAGAACAGGATCTCCTTCGTGAGTAACCAGACTTCCTCCGACGTCAGACTTTGATGAGTTTATGGCTGTTGGAGCATCATCATTTCTGACAACATCCTCTCTGATCACCGTACTCTTGTTTGACTTAGTTCTCTTTTCAACTAACACTTCATTCACAGCAGAAGCCCCCTCTGAGTAACGTATGTTATCTGCTACAATTGCTACAGGCTTCTCTTGCATAGGAGAAATGTTATCAGCAACAATTCGTTTCTCATAAGTCACTGGAGTTGGCTTCTTTGCCGGGTTAGAACTCACATTCATAGTAACTCCTCCATTGCTTGCATCAGAAACCAATTCTTCCTTTTGATGAGTCAAGTTCTCAGTAACAATCAGCATTTCTGGGTTGACAGAAGGTTCCTCAGTCCCATTAGCAGATGGTTCTTCCTCTGTTACCTTCTGCAATGCAGCATCTTCCCAATCTTCCCAAACTACGATTGTATTATCAGTTTCCCGAGTTTGGAGAACCCGATCAGGACCCGGTTGCCAGCAAATTCCCCCACCAATACCTTTCAGTATGAACTTGAACTGGAAGGATTTTCCAACCGGTAAATCCTACATAAAACATTAAAACGCATCAGCACCTCATCAAATCTTTCTAAAAGTAACAACATTTTATACATCGTCTAGTAGTTTCTGCTTACCAGTTCAACAGTCCAAAGATGCTCATCTGACCAGTTCAGTGGTATTACACTTCCAGGATCCCATAATCCCAACAGAGGATCATCCCCCACTATGGTAAATTGCTCACCAAAGGAACACTCTTTCTGTAGCTGGAATTTGACACGAACTGTCTTTGATTCATCTGCACTCAGAGATAAGCATGCCAAGCTGAGACCAAGGATTGACCAAAAGATCTCAGGGGCCAAACAAGAAAAAGAATACTTACTTGTTTCATGGTTTTGATCATCTCCGGTCTCCAAGTCTACCTAAAAGAAGAAATTAAAACCAGTTTAGATTTTATACTGAATTTTAAGTACATACACAATAAGCCCTAACCCCATAAGCACCTTGTAACATCATCAACTACAACTGCTTTAGAGAAATAAACACAAGTAAGGGTTAAAGATAAGTATTTTAAGCATAATTTCTCTGTCTTTGATATAATTCTTCCAAGGACTCTGTTTTCTCTTTTGAAAACTTGTCAAGAAAACATCTTTGAGTCTGCCTTCATGAGTATTTTGAATACATCTCCAACAAGTGAGAATAAATAAAATTAATAAGGGACAAGAAAAGGAACCACTCCAGAAAGTTTTGGAGACCTAAAAAGGAAAGCTGAAACTTGAAAGCTATGACATACATAGAGCAAGAGAGAAGGAAAAGAAAAGAGCGCATGCCTGGGACTCAGGTGAGGGAGAAGAAGAAACACGAATTGTACAGATAGGCTTATGTTTCACACATAGGCAGTGCCCAACATTATGAACAAGCTTCTTTGATGGAAAAATACTAATTTCATGTCTCAATTCTCTGGATGAGAAAAAGGGTCTGTCTCCATTTTTGTGAAGGATGATCTTTGAAAAAGAACTGGCTAGGGTTTCCATCACTTGACAACAACAGTAGTTCAGTTGCTAAGCAGTGGAGAGCAGAGAACTGATGATTGATTTGTTTTGGTTTGGTTTGTCTTTTGATTCATTGTGCCCTGGGAGATGGGTGATAGGGCCTCTAGTCGAGAGAGTTGATAAAATGAATGTGGAGGCCTGACACGTGTGAGAGACTTAGCACCTGGAGGAACCCTCATTAAATAAATTATTGGTACAGTACTATTGCAGGTTTTAAGGTCACCGTCGGTGCTCCGCTCTCTTTCAACCCCCACCATCAATTTCGGATAATAAGAATCTTCTTAATTTATGTCCATATCTAAAAATTTAAAATAAAAAAATAATTTATTTTTGATACCATTGAAGAAAAAGGATTCTCTTTGCAAGTTCTTTCTATTCTAGCATGGGAATTTGGCAATAGCAAAATTTGGGAAAATTCGAGGCTTATAATTCATTATGTGAATTTGTTTTTAATTAATAATTACTTTATTTAATTTATATGAGATGCATTTTTATTATATAGATATACATGCATAATATTTATATATTTTTAAATCGAATATAATATATACTTTTTTTAATACTGACATGACACGCTGGCGCATGGATACTCAATATATCTCTAGCCAAAATGTCCACAACACCAAGAGGTTGTGTGGCTGTAACAAACTGGGCTACCAAAAATGGGTACTGTGGGCCTCATGTAAGTTGGGCTCATAGTTTAGGGCAACCAATTGCCAATTATGTGCTTACTGGACATCGTTGAGATGAGAATCTATATATTATCGACCATTCAGTGGTTTTAGCATTTTTCTCGAGCGATGTTGGGGATCCATTCTCAAAACAAAAATTTATTTGATTTTTTAGAGATTTTAGGAATATCTGAAATAATTTAAATTCTAAAGTAGAAAATGTATTTTTTTAATCAATGTTCTCTCTTTTTATTTATGCATTCTATTTATTTGTCAAAACCATGATTTAAAAAAAATAAAAATAATCAAAAACATGGTTTTTTGAATAAAAACATTAAGAAATTAAAATAAAGACTAACAATAATTTTAATTATTTAAATTTAGGAGAAAAAATATATTTCTTTATCCAAGATTCTATTTTGGTTATTCTTTATTTATTCTTAATGTTGATAAAAATATTTTTTTTTTAATTTGCAGTGTGGTTTTTCATATAAGAACTTATCATGAACTATGAATCAATTTTCAACAAAGAAATAAAAAATACTGTCTCAATTATTTTATATGATTATAAAAAAATATATAAAAAGAAGTAATTTACGGAGAAAATATCAAAAACTGACAAGAAAATGTTTTTTTTTTATTCTCATTGAATATTCATGTACAAGATTTTTTTTTTAAATATTATGCATATTAGTTTCATATATAATTATTAAAAAAAATCAAATATAACCATAAAAATCTCTAATCTTATTTAAAAAATATGACATGATTGAATGATTTTTGAAACATCATTATAATTATTTATTTAAAGATGATTTTGTTTAAGAAATAAAAAAATAAAAAGAGGAGGGCTAAAAGAGGCATGACATTGCTAGGCATGATCACTTGATCCATAAAAACTCCAGGCATGCCTGGTTTTATTTATAAAAAAAATAATAATAAACAAACCAACATATTGTTTTCAAGGAAAGACAATATACCATCAACTATAATAAATACATACTATCTTTAATAGCACCGTTTGAAAACGCAGTTTGCACCGTGTTCCATAAAAATTTAAATTTTTAATTTTTTCTAAAAAATAATTCTGTTTTGTGTGTTTTGGATCGTTTCGATACGCTAATTTCAAAAATAATTTTAAAAAATAATAATAAAAAATATTATTTTGATATATTTCGGTATGAAAAACATTTTGAAAAGCAACCGCAACCACACTCCCAAACATGAAATTAATAACTCCTTTTACAATTCAAAAATTAAATTAAATAAAATAAATCTTTTCAAGCCCTAGCATACTTTTTCCTGCATGAATAGAGACTCAAACATCATTCATTGATTACCTCTCTTCATGATAAATCAATCAATTCCAAGATTAACATTTCATGTAGTCAAAGTATAGACAATAAAAAACTTTATCTCATTTTTCTCAACAATTAAAGATCAAGATATAATAAAAATAAAGTTTAGAATTGAAATATAAATGCCTAAAACTATAAGGACTGGATAATGAAAAAAAAGGGACGAAAATATAATTTTATTTTTTACATTGTGAATGCAATGTAGTCATCCATAATAAAATCATGAGTGAGTCTACAGGTAACAGCAAAAAGAAAATACCTTCTTCTTCTACAGTTCTACTTTATTTTGTAATAATTTATGAACTTGGTGATAACTGATAAGCAACTTTTGGACTTCTCTCCCAAATTTCACGCTCGTTCGATAATACGCTTCTGCCTGCCTTTTGTCCACTGATATGATATTTTGATAAATAAATAAAATCAAAAAAATTGCTGACATGTATGTGTCAATCAATTTAATTACAGGTACGTATAGTCATAAGATGTTTAGAATACGCTGGTAACGCGGTGTTAATTATATTTTTTAAAAATTTAATTTAATTTTATTAAAATTTAATATATTTTAAATCGTTTTGATGTGTTAATATCAAAAATAATTTTTAAAAAATAAAAAAATATTATTAATATACATTTCAACACGAAAAATTATTTAAAAAGCTACTACAATTACACTGTCAAATACTCTCTAAAGTCAACGTCAGGATTCTTTTAATTACAGGTCACTCGTTAAATAATTTAAATCTTTAAAATGAAACCAAATTTTTTTTTTTATATATATATATAATTCAATACTCTTGCGGTGTTACGTGTTTTTGGATTTGATTCGCACAATTTCTCACCCTTATTGCTTCATTGTAGGAAGATTTAATTATCATTGGAGACAAAATCTTGGTGTCTCTTGAATAATATAACAGGGATTTGTTTAATAATTAAATATATAAAGTTATTGACTCAAAAATATGATTTATTAGTAACATGTTAAAATAATAATAATTAAAACAATATTATTTAAGATTAAACGAAACAACTACTAACCCAGAACATAAACTAAAAATAAAATGTAATTTAATAGTAAATAACCGTGAGCATGGAAAACGAAGCCAATTTGAAAAGTATAGTAAGGTTTGGAAGTCTTAGGCTTTACCCCACAGCCCACATCAAGTCGATTCAAGTCCACCCTCTCGATTCAAGTCCACCCTCGTGACCACAGAACATGTCGATTATAAAATTTCTAAATATAATATTTAAGTTTATTTTTTTTAGATTAACATGGATATTAGGGTCAGCTTGCACGTACCTCGATTAATCTTTTAGATCCTGAAGTTAACGACTATGTAAGTCTCCAGTAGCCCTGATGTTTGTGAGACTTGAACTGGTGATTTTTAGAAAACAAATCTAAAACTTGATCAATTAAGCTATACTCCCCGAGTTAATTTACCCTAAGGTGGTATAGAAAATTCCCAGATTCCCTTTTGTTTCTTTTGGTATGTACTTCACACGTCTCGGTCACGTGCGTGGACTTGAGTCAACTTGATGTGGGCTGTGGGGTAAAGCCTAAGACTTCCAAACCTTACTATACTTTTCAAATTGGCTTCGTTTTCCATGCTCACGGTTATTTACTATTAAATTACATTTTATTTTAACAAAATAACAAAACTAAGAGATGTGTGCCAAACTTTGTTTTTCAAATATTGAACTGCAATAGTGTTTTTTTCTATTATTTATTTTCATAATAATTAATAAAAAACCCTAAAAAACACTGTTTAGTTAAACTTTCATATTCAAGACTCGGTGCTCTGGGAAAGTGGTTCATAGGAGGGAGGCATAATCTCACATATTCAATGAAATCATTAATTAAGGATTAGCAGATAAACTTTCATTACCGATAAACAAAGCTATCAACTGTGAAGTGGTGTTGACTTGGAAGCTAGTGTGACCGTTCTCCAGACAAAATTTAAAAATGTGATAATAATTATTTTTTGAAGTATTTTTTATTGGAAAATATATTAAAAAAAATATTTTTTATTTTTTAAAAATTTATGGAATTTAAATTGATAATCTTTAAAAAATAAATTTAGAATCTAATAAGTTGAGTAAGAAAGAACTCTTAAGATTAGGAATCAAAATAAATTTTCGTTGACCTGATGACTTTCTAAGATAGGAGGTGTTGGTTTTTGACCGGATTGTCACGAGTTTTGTTTGGTTTATGGGAGGTCCACAGGAAGTTGCGTGATAACCCCTCCAATTTGCAAGAGCAGCATTTGACAGATAAGGGGGATTGGGTGGGCGTAATTGTAGGTATTATATTAAATAAACTTCTACTAGTAAGGATCAACTATGAAGTCAAACTTGGTTTCTATTATTTTTTTAATGAATTTTCACTTTTTTTCCTTTCTAGATCTTAATTATAAGAAAAGAGTAAGAAACATACTCGTCGACAAGACTAGATCTTGGTGCCCACTATAATTCAACCATCTCTAAATTATCGAGCTTGCCTTCAACAGTTGCTGAAAATAATATTTACAGCAATATACAAAAATAATTCTTTGTTTAACTTCTCTTATTCTAAGCAATCCAGAACATCAGGGGCCAGATTACATAGAAAAAGATTAGCTTATAAAATAAAAAAAAAGTGAATAGTAGCAAAAAAATTCAGCAAAATAACATTGGGATCAAGGGGTTTGCTCTCCTTGTCGTCTCAAGTTTGAGCCATGTGGTTGCTAATATGATGGTCACTGGAAGTTTATATAGTCGTTATCTTCAGGGCCCGTGAGATTAATTGAGGTGCGCGCAAGCTGACCCGGACATCCACATTAATAAAAAAAATAAAAAAATAAAAAACATATTTTTAAAAATTGTGATTCATCAATTAAATGGCATAGCTGAGAGAATCACAATAAAATAGTTGTCACAATATTTAATAAATATAATGCTCCATAAACATAACAATATAAAAATATATTATTTTACCAAATGTTTTTCTAAAATATTATTCTACCAAAACTTTTAATTTTTAATTTATTATGCTAATTTTTTTAGAAACCCACAAATTAGCCAACTGCCACTGGCTAAGATCAGATTCGTTAAAAACAATCAGATCAAATTACCATACAACCTATTTATGCACAAAAATCAACCACAAAAACTAATTTTTCTTGTTTTTTGTGACTTTTTTAGTGGATCCCATACCCAACCTCAACCTCCACCTCAAATACAAACACACACTAATTACATATGGAAACCAGGTTATAAATTAAACAGCAAAACCCATCTTTTCAAGGAATAAAATAAAAATAAAAATAAAGCACCATTTTCATGACGATGGGAAAAACCATCAGCAGAGTCCTCCAATCAACTTCCATCCCTTTACAAAAATTTTCTTATAATCCTTCCCTCCTCTCAAGCAGCAGCCACACTTCGAGCAGAGCCCTCAAGCTATCTGTTCTCCATAAATCATTTTCTTCCTTATAAGATCTCAATAATGTCTTGTTCATTGTTCTTGAAGGTAATCTTGCAATCCTGTTTCGTTGTAATTTTTTTGCATGCGCCATCCTTCACTCAAGCAGCTACCACTTTGAGTGGAAATGAGACTGATCATCTTGCTTTGCTTGCCATCAAAGCTCAGATAAAACTTGACCCTCTTGGTCTGATGAGCTCATGGAATGATTCTCTCCATTTCTGTAACTGGGGGGGCATCATTTGTGGTAACCTTCATCAACGAGTCATCACTTTGAACCTTAGCCACTATGGCTTGGTAGGTTCACTCTCACCACAAATTGGAAACATGTCCTTCCTTAGAGGTATTAGCTTAGAACAAAACTACTTTCATGGTGAAATCCCACAAGAAATAGGCCGTCTAGACAGGCTAAAGTACATTAATTTCTCCAACAACTCTTTCTCTGGAGAGATCCCAGCCAATCTTTCTGGTTGTTCTAGCCTTTTAATGCTTCGTTTGGGGTTCAATAAATTGACAGGCCAAATCCCATACCAGTTAGGATCATTGCAGAAGCTCGAGAGAGTTCAGCTTCATTACAACAATCTCAACGGGTCAGTTCCGGATTCTTTAGGAAACATCTCATCTGTTAGGTCTCTGTCCTTGTCAGTTAACAATTTTGAGGGGAGCATACCAGATGCATTAGGCCGTTTAAAGACCTTGAATTTTCTTGGCCTAGGCTTGAATAATTTGTCTGGAATGATTCCTCCCACAATTTTCAATCTCTCATCTCTTATAGTCTTTACTTTGCCCTATAATCAACTACATGGCACCTTGCCATCAGACTTGGGACTTACACTTCCTAATTTGCAAGTCTTGAATATTGGTCATAATTTTTTTTCTGGACCTCTTCCTGTGTCAATATCCAATGCTTCAAATCTTCTAGAATTGGATATTGATACAAGTAATTTCACTAAAGTCACGATTGATTTTGGAGGCTTACCTAATCTCTGGTCACTAGCTCTTTCCTCCAATCCCCTTGGGAAAGGAGAAGCTGATGACCTGAGTTTCATAGATTCCTTAACTAAATGTAGGAATTTGCGGTTATTAGACTTGAGTAATAGCCACTTCGGAGGGGTGATTCCTGATTCTATAGGTAACCTCTCAACCCAACTTTTTCTGTTGAAGTTGAGAGGAAATCAACTATCTGGTAGCATCCCTACTGTAATCGAGAACCTCCTTAACTTGGCGGAGTTGACAGTGGAGAAAAACTACTTGAGTGGGAGTATACCTTCTGTACTAGGTAACCTTAAGATGCTACAAAGATTGGACCTGTCAGAAAATAAGCTTTCGGGGCTGATTCCATCATCCCTTGGAAACATCACTCAATTGTTTGAGTTTCATCTCCAAAAGAATCAGATAATGGGGAGCATTCCTTCCAGTTTTGGAAACCTGAAATACTTGCAAAACCTTGACCTTTCTCAAAACCTTCTCAGTGGTACGATACCCAAAGAGGTCATGGGTCTTTCTTCCCTAACAATCTCTTTGAACCTGGCTCAAAATCAACTGACAGGTCCCCTGCCTCCAGAAGCGCAAAACTTGATGAATCTTGGTTACTTGGATGTTTCCGAGAACAAGTTATACGGTCAAATTCCCAGTAGTCTAGGCAGTTGTGTAACCTTGGAGAAACTTCACATGCAGGGTAACTTCTTTGAAGGAGCTATTCCTCCTTCATTTAGCTCCTTGAGAGGACTCCGTGACATGGATCTTTCCCGCAACAATTTGTCTGGCCAAATTCCACAGTTTCTAAAGCGCCTTGCACTCATTAGCTTGAATCTTTCATTCAACCATTTCGAGGGTGAGGTACCAAGGGAAGGGGCTTTCCTGAATGCAACAGCAATCTCGTTATCTGGAAACAAAAGGCTTTGTGGTGGCATACCACAATTAAAATTGCCGCGATGTGTTGTTAACAGATCAAAGAATGGAAAGACGTCTCGGCGGGTCAAGTTAATGATTGCAATACTTACCCCACTTCTTGTATTAGTTTTCGTCATGTCTATTCTTGTCATCAATCGATTGAGAAAGAAGAATAGGCAGTCCTCTCTAGCATCTTCATTGTCATCAAAACAAGAACTGTTATTGAAGGTTTCCTATAGAAATCTCCATAAAGCTACAGGAGGCTTTTCCTCTGCCAATTTGATTGGTGCTGGTAGCTTTGGCTCCGTATACAGAGGCATTCTGGATCCAAATGAAACAGTTGTGGCAGTGAAGGTGCTGTTCATGCGTCAACGAAAAACTTTGAAGAGCTTCATGGCTGAATGTGAAATACTTAAGAACATTCGGCATCGTAATTTGGTCAAGATCCTGACGGCTTGCTCGAGTGTAGATTTCCAAGGAAATGACTTCAAAGCTCTAGTCTATGAGTTTATGCCCAATGGGACTTTGGAAAGTTGGCTGCATTCCTTTCCAAGGACAAATGGCATCAATGAGGACCTGAAAATATTAAGCTTTCATCAAAGGTTAAACATTGCTATTGATGTGGCTGCTGCTCTCAATTATCTTCATTATCAGTGCCATAAGCCAGTTGTTCATTGCGATTTAAAGCCAAGCAATGTTCTCCTTGACAATGATATGACAGCTCACGTGGGTGACTTTGGGTTAGCTAGGTTCATTGAAGAAGCCATAAATCCGTCTCATCGGAATGAAAGCAGCTCAGTTGGACTGAAGGGAACTGTGGGATATGCTGCACCAGGTATGGTAGCTTTGCTTTACCCAACAAAGCTTACAATGGTTTTATGAAGATTAATCAAAACCAAGTACATGAACGAAATTATTGCATTTAAAAGTTCTTTTCTTTGATCTAACAATCAGTTCAAAATTTGATTATTGCAGAGTATGGTATGGGAAGTAAGCCTTCGATGAATGGTGATGTATACAGCTACGGAATCCTCTTGTTGGAGATGTTTACAGGAAAGAGGCCTACTGATGACATGTTCCATGATGGATTGGATCTCCATAATTTTGTTAAGACAGCATTGCCTGATCAAATTTCAGAAGTTGTAGACCCATTATTTGTTACTGGAGGTGAAGGAGATGAAGAGGAGACCGGCCACTTAGAGAATAGAACCAGGGGACAAATAAAAAAGGACCAAATGCAAGAGAGTTTGATAGCAATCCTAAGAATTGGAATTGCTTGTTCGGTGGAATCAATCAATGAAAGAAAGAACGTTAAAGATGTTCTCACAGAATTGCAGAATGTCAGGAGATTTTTTCTTGGATCCGGGAGGAACTAAAGCTCAAGAGCAGGTGACACAGATCTTTCACATTGATTAATAACTTATAGTTAGATTTTGAAACAGTATGATAGGGAGATTCTTAAGTATAAATGAGTATAACTCTCAGCAAGTCTTTTGACAAGCAGGGTTCTAATTGAACATATAGTTTCCCTTTTCGTCTGTCAGGTTATCAGCAGGATGGTTCAAGGCAACTTCCAATCAACCAGCAGTCTGCCTGTGAATGTTACTGCCGTAGTCCATGTAAAAGATATATACATGTGTGTGTGTGTGTGATTTCTCCTTTTCTCTTTCTTTACTGGTTTGGAATATGGCTCTCATCTGTGATGCTCCATCCATTGTTGTTATTTTGTCGAAATAGCATTCTCTGAAATATGGCTCTCATCTGTGATGCTCCATCCATTATTGTTATTTTATCGAAATAGCATTCTCTGAAATATATGTACATATGAAATTCTCTGGTACGGTAACATCAATGGAGAAGAGATGTTGCTGCCTACTGTTTCTAGGCATCAATTGCATACATACTCTGGACAAAATAAATAAATACATGGATCATTGTTATCAGACTCGAGAAAACTAAACTGGGCATTTAATGAACCTTGGATTTGTACAATTACATATTATCAAAGAAACATCTCAACCCAAAAGCTTAAACTGTTAGGTAAGGTTTCAAGATATGATTTATATTATTCTCTAATACACCACCTCAAGTAAAAGTTCTTTAGACTTGAAACTTGCACAGACCCACATTATCTTATGCTTGATTTTTATCAAATAAATGGGGTGGTAAGATTCAAACTTGTAATCACTTGGTCATCAAGGCTCTGATACCATGTCAAAATATCATCTCAACTTAAAAGCTTAAGCTGTTAGGTAAGGTTCCAAGATATAATTTATATTATTTTCTAATAAATGTATACTGTAATATTTAATATCATATATGTTTTTATTTAATAAATCAATATTAATTGTGGAAATCTTTTAACTCTATATGTATATGTATACTGTAGTATTTAATATCATATATGTTTTTATTTTTAAGTTTAAATATATATCATGAATATGTTTGATTTTGATAAACTAAAAAAAAGCAAACATGCAACCAATTATCTATATTATCTAAGAATCTGATTAAAATAGAATAAAACAACAAATGAACATGAAAAAGTGATTGAACAATCTATGTTGGAAGGATGTTTAATTTTAATCAATAAGTCCTTAACTATTGATTAAAACTCAACTTGAATCTTAACTTTTGTTATTATTATTATTTCGGATCAATGTAATTCAATTTTTTTAACACATGTCAAAGAATCATAATCAATTTTGAAGTGAGACATATAACCAGCAAAAAAAAAAAAAAAAACTAAAATATAATAAAATAT
>Ga0307515_10017711_pt1 | contig 12951 bp, 18 predicted proteins | sample 17_EM_MG_FD_194513 | JGI IMG/M metagenome (GOLD analysis project Ga0307515, IMG submission 194513) | Populus trichocarpa ectomycorrhiza microbial communities from riparian zone in the Pacific Northwest, United States - 17_EM | ecosystem: Host-associated > Plants > Roots > Unclassified | place...
CGATGACCGATGACCTGCCGGCTGGGGGTACCAGCAACTTGGGCGATGACCGATGACCAAACCAGCGGCCGGCAAGGCAGGTTTGGCGATGACCGATGACCGCCGGAGTGGTCGTGGACATACAGTACACTCATAAATAACCATCCACCACGTATTATCCATTCCCACTACATCGGGATTGCACCATGTATACATAACCGTCATCCTGAAGCGTCAGCGACGCTTGCCCTCGGTCATGACTGAACCTGCTGGACTCTGGATGCCCGGATGAAAGGCAACACTTTCCGGGCGTGAAGCAGGAGGCTTTTAGCGGAAGATGGCATATGGTGAGGGGAGTCATCGGAGCCCAAGGGTTTATACGTTGTCCCCTCTTCACGCTGGATGCGCCCCCTCTCGGCGTAAGTGACCCAGACGGCTTTCACCGTTGGCGGTGCATTGGCAAGTTCCTCCTTAGTGAGGTAGAACGTCGGCATGTCGTCGAAAACCCTTTTTCGTAGCTCCTGGAGGTTAATGCGCTCCTCAGGTTTCTCGACGAATACTTCGTTCAATAAGACACGTAGATTCTTGGATATCGGGAAGCGTTCCTTCCAAAATAAGTCGGGGTTTGTGCGGTAGCGGTCGTAGTCGGGGTGTTGGACAGATTCCCAGGCGCAGTGACCGGTAACGAGGGCGAGGAGGATCATGCCGAGTGACCATACGTCAGAGGCTTTTGCAGAGAAGGTAGCGGGGTCGTCAGATCGATGCGTAGAGCATTCTTGATCGAGGACAAGTCAGACGATCGTAGGGCAAAGGGGGTCGAGATCTGCTCACCCCAACTCATATACATAGGGCTACCGCGCCGAGAGTGAACCATGTCCTCTGTCGAAGCCAGCCCAAAGTCGGCGAGGAATACGTGACGGCCGTCCTCGCTACAGAGAATATTCTCTGGCTTGATATCGCGATGGGAGACGCCATGTTCGTGACAGTGCTCGACGGCAGAAAGCACTTGCAGGAATGTATCACGGATCTGGTCTTCCTGCGCACCATAGTGGTAGGAAGCGATCGCAGTGAAAAGATCGCCGCCGCGGTAGAAGTCGAATAAGAGAAGATCTCCGGTGAAGCCGCCGTGGATGCCGTGGTGACCGAGGCGGACGTTGGGATAGAGGGCGACCGTATGGGCGATGTTTTCATGATCCTGGACGTCCTGTTGGACGTAGAACTCTTCGGCTGAACGGTTCGCAGACTGATTGCTCCTGGGGATCACCTTCACCGCGACCTGCCTGTGAGTCTTTGTATATTCGGCTGTGTAGACGGTTCCTGACGATCCAGAAATGAGACGTCGTCGAAACTTGAGCACTCCGTCAGGGGTGTCGATGGTTCGGCCGGTGAGATTTGCGCCAGGACCGTTCGCGAAGAGAGTCATGCTGGAGATGGGAGGGCGAGGGGGTGAGTAAGTGGGTTTGACGACGGGGATGGGGAAAACTTGATGGCTCATATACTCGTCGTATACTACCACCAAATATTACATCATCGGGGGGAAACCCGGGCCCGAATCTTTAAATATCCACCGGTTCGTCCTGAAAAAAAAAAAAGAGGAGGGAAAGTGATTACCCATCCTTCGGGATGGCTCAAGCCATCGGCATGCATTCGGCAAGCGGAACTACGGCCTCGCGATCGCGGAACCGGAAACGGACGGGCTATTTTAAGGGCAGCTTTGTGAGCACCAAAACCCATGCGGGCAGATGGCCGAGCTCCAGCTTAAGATGACACCAACGAGTCCCAGCGTCATATCCAACGATCCACAGGATGCAGAGTCCCTACAGACAGCGATTGAGGTGATAATCCACGATAAAGACTCCCAGAGGTCGCTTGCACAGCTATATCCGGTCCTGGATGCATCACCCCTTACTCCATCGTTGGTTCGTCTGATGGTGATCACTTCTGTCGTCGTAACCAACGTGCGGTTCGCAGGATCCTCTGGCGATCATACCGCTCCTGATACCGTACCACTCCACTCATGTCGTCCCAATTATCAGGGTGCTCTCCGAAAGGGCGAACGCCAAAGAGATCTTGATTGCTCTGCAAGAGATCCTGGAACGTCTAAGTCGTCTTGGCGAACAAGAAGACGAGGAAGAGCAAGAGCAAATATCCGAGAGTCTCTCTCCTACTCTACAGCTGGAAAGAGTCGTTTTTTCCTACGCCTACAGTAAGGCTGTATTGTAACCCGCTGCCGCCGATATCTCACCCCCACGCCGCGGGGTAACCAGTTCTGCCGCGGGTGCTGCCCAAGGCAAAGACTACGGGGGAGCGTCTTCAAGGGATGCTCCACGATCTCGGAAAGTACATCCTCGCCCTGGTGCCACATTCACCACCGCGCGAGGGTCAAGCGGTCCTCCACACCGTAAACGCCCTTATTAATAACCTCTTGGATCACTTTGCGGATCATCTTTCCGACATTACGCAGCTGACGCCCTGCATCGTGAGTCGAATCGGCCTCGGGAAATGATCAGATACTGACCACTAAAAAAGGACGCGCTCTTCTCATTGCTCGATACCACTCTTGCGGCGAGCGTAAATTGTTTACACACGTCTTTGGCTCAAAGGAAGTTCGAGGCACTATACCCGAAATTGGTGGTAAACTCCGTCATCAACCCCGAGTGGAACACTGGAGAGAGACTCGTCCTGGGAGCATCGGTACTGTCCTCCCCATTTCCGTTGTCGAATAACACCACGGACCTGACTTGCAGGCCGCCGCGAACCGACTGGGTTATGACATTGCTTCGCTTTCGAGCAATCCTACCCTTGGAAAGCTTATCCTTCTGGCACATATTGACCTCCAGGGTGTCGATCATGTCGCGCTGCTAGAGACATATTTTCCCGTGATCTTGGCTTGTTTGAGGGCAAACAACGGCCTGGATGAGGCTTCAGCGTTTATGCTCGTCCATATCTCGGCCATAACTCGAATAAAACCACATCCCCCAATCCTCCCCTTTGACTTCATGATCAAGTTCTCTCTCGTTCTCCCGTCGTTGATGGGTGTCCACCCGGATCCTCCCACTCGACATATGCTATTCCGCCTAACAGCTCTCACGCTGTCACTAGCGGAACCCCCGTTGCGAGCACAGATGCTGATGGACATGCTAACAGACCCCACACACTCGCCGCAAACTCGAATCGCCGCGATCAGCCTGGTGAAGGAGAGCGTTCTACACGCTTTAGATGGGACCAATATTCTCCCTGTCCAATCACCACTCGAAGACATCTTCGGAACTTCATGGTTCCTAGAAATCCTAGGCCCCGTTCTTTTCCGGCTCAATCCTCACGATCTATTCGATAACCCCAACTTCGATCCGGACGAATTCATCTACTCTCCGGAGCCGAATCGGTTGATCGAGTGTCTGGCTTTCTACTACGTGCTAATACAGCGCGATACGGAGAACAGGGTTGGTCTCGAGTTTTGCCACGGAGGGATATGATGTGCTGACCCATGCTAGACCGGGATACGTGACAGAGTGAGAGTTGCGGATACGGAGCATAAATTTCTTCGGCCGCTCCGCGGTTTCCTCGAGCGATATAGCGACCCAAGTGAGTAGTTGATAAATATTGTGAGAACCTTCCATGGTGACGCCGGCCTCAGGCAAATCCGAAACTATCATGGTGTTTGCTGGGTTACAGACAAGCCTTGAGAGGGTTGACAGCGCGATGAAGGTCCTTTTGAAGGGTTGGGGTTATCAATCATTTTAATATGCGACGGGCTGCGGGACTCGTTATCTGTCACTAGGGTTATGAATACAAGTCTACGCGCGCACCGGACTGGCGTAGTTTGTGGGAACGTGGCGGGGGGGACAGGCGCCCTGGGCACAGCAGATGTGATCGGGAAGACCCAACCAGCCTCAAGGATCCAGCCCACAGCTTCTACTGGAACGTCCTTCTTCGGAAAACAGAAACTTGTCTCCAATTCAGTTGGCTGCGTGGAGGTTGGAGCTTCCCTATATGTGGCTTTTGGAAAGACGTGTGAGCTATCTGGATTCCATTTAACAAGTATACTAGTATTAGTCCCCAACTCAACGACGATGATTATTCTTCAGTCACCAAGATTTTGTCATTCCTGGGTTTTCTTCCTTATTTAAGCCTTGCGCTGGTGGAAGGTATCGCACTCCCAGATGCAACAATCCTTCGAACCCACCCACGCTCTCATGGTCATCTCGAACTCGACGGACTACTACTCTTTCGTAGGGTCCGAGACGAGACATGACCTGGATAGATTTACCTCCTTAGGCACCATGCTGTCGTGCACGGTATACGGTTGGTCCCCGCCCGGTATCCATTCAAACACCAGCGTTGACTCCTACAGATGCTCAGGCGCGCACGTCGCAGTTTACCTCATCGCGATGAAATATATGGTCCACACATCATCGCTCCTGACTCCTCAAAACCGGCTGTGGTTGGCCCTTTCGACGCTCCTGCTCGCGTGCGCGACTGCAAGTCTGGCGCTCCAGGTCCGCTGGAGTTGGGACGTAGAACGGATGATCGAAGGTTCCGATTCCGCTTTCAACATTGCCCGTGTCACATTGTCGGTCTGCCAGCTCAATCCCTGTAAGTTCAATTGAATAATCCCCTTCCCCGCAGATTCGTGATAATTAACTGGGTTTCCGACTCCATCCTCGTGAGTGTCCCTCAGTTTAACGCTGGAGCCCAAATCTAACACGTCCCAGCTGTTCAGGTTCTTCGCAATCATTGGTCGTAGGCCCATCACAATGATTCTGCCATTGGCGATGATCACGGCCTCTGTCGGTACATACCACCATCCCAAACTCCCCTCCTATCTTGTCTCACATGTCTACGATAGTCATATCCTCCGTCTACAACCAGGAAATCGCCGCAGCGTACACTAATTCCTGGTCCAACACCTCCAATACCCCAATGATCGTCTACCTCTCCCTGTCATGCGGATTCAATTTCTACTTGACGACCCACATCGTGCTATACATGGTGCAGGTTACTCAAAGAACCAGCACGAGCCGAGTCCTGTGTAACCGGATCGCCTCCATGTTTGTACAAAGCGCCTTGTTTTACCTGGCCCCCACCCTCGTCTTCATTGCCCTCTGTGCGCGGCGGAACCTTGGTCAGAACTTGCTCTTCCCCGTTATATGTCAAATTCAGGCGAGTTTCGTTTCGTGTTCGCGTGTCCTGGTGGTGGGGAGGCTCGGGCTGATGTCCTGTTGGATTATATGCAGCCTCTATCTCCATTACTCGTCATCATGCGCGTAGCGCAGAGTCGGCTTCTGAACAAAGAAGGCGCAGTGGTCACAGCGGACGAGCTCTTGTCCGGATCCGTTCCTCGCAGACCCCGCCTGACATTAAAACTGGACTTCAGACCCCGCGCCATTTCAGACATCGAGGGAGGCGTATCGTCGTCAGAGGCCCCAGTGGCACCAACGACGTCCAAACTGCCAGAACCACTGCCATTTGTGAAGGTAAAATCGGACCCCCCTTCCGCCATCGAAATGCTTGATTCGGAAAAAATGGACGGGCTCTGGAAGTCTCAAGACTCGAGGAGGGCGTCGTGGTTGATTTCGCCATCCCCTTCGACTCCAAGTTACCTGCCCTGTTACGCGACTAGTCAAGACGACCTGAGGGTTGACGAGTTTCGCCCTCCGGGCGTGGTAGACACCCCAAACAGTTATGATCACACCCCAGCATTATCCCCCAGCGACACGTCCTATTCGCCCTGCAATCCATCGGACCCTCACATGTAGTCCCCTGGGGTCACCCGGACCTCCGGTGTCTGGGTGAATACCCCGAGGCCACTCACGTTTTTGTCTGTGTTTCACCACCCCCGCTTGAATTTATAACCAATTTCATGTAATTTACAGTTATTCCTTTAAATGTTTTGCACAATTTCTAATACCCTATTCCCACACGTTGTTACCGTAAAAATCGATGTATTTCTAAGCGTCCGTCCTATACCTCCGACAGGGAACGAAGGATCTCGGTCGACTGCCATGATTATGGGAACGTGAGTGTGTGATGTATGATAATTTTAGGGAGAGCGTAATGAATATGAGAGGCAAAGAAAGTGAAATGGGTCCATGAGATACCGGCGTACGTCTCCTCAACAAGAGTAATCAAAAACTGAACTGGTGAGGTAGCACATCTCGAGAGAAAGCGTCCGATGGGTGAAGGAAGACGCACGGCGCGGAATTACTCGGCAATAAAACCAACCGGAAGAAATGTACGAAGGAGGGACGATGCGGGAAAAACAGGATTGGTCCTCGGGAAATGTAAGGCAGTCACTCTCGATTCCTTATCATCGCCGAACGAAGGCAGATGAAGCCGGAGAGGAACATGCAAAGTAGGGTCGCCATTACCGTGACGAAGGTTCCGCTGAGTGGGGTGGAATGAGGACCACCGCTGCAAGCGGTGCATTGCCAACCTGAAAAGGCATGAATTAGACCGTTCCACGAGGATAAAACAACGTTTCTTACCGCTTGCAAGAGGTGTGTACGGTTGAGGGGTATACAAGGCAAACGTCAACGCGGTGTTTGGATTGAACATTCCTCCCTGCCTGACCGCACCCGGCCCTCGCTCGTCCCAGATCGCGAGTGTGTACTGTGCTTGTGGGAGTTCAAGCTCCGGGTGTGCTTGATTGTATTCATATGGGTCCCACACGACTGAAGTCGAGTCTCCGGGGATAACACCGTCCGTCGGACCAACCGGGTATGTATAGCCATTTTCGCAGAGGGCCGAGACCGTCAAGCGTTGGGGAGTAACATAAAGGTATGTGAAGTTCCAGGCAAAGGTGACCGGTTCATCTGGGGTAATCTTGAAGTAGGACGTCGCTGTCTGTGCTGGCTTGGTGATCGTCAACCCACCAGCTGCCGCTGTTTGGGGGATGCTGCACAAAAATGCGATCAGTCGGACTCTCGATATAACTCTTACTCCATGAAGGCTAACCTGGTGATAGACGATGACTGGCTTGATTGGGCCGACTGGTTTGGAGGGTTGGTCGGGGTGGGGGAAGACATGACAGGCGTGAGGTGCGGAAGGAGGGTGGCAACCTGAGCAAGTGTGTCACACCGTGACAGTGCTTCATAAAGATCATGATAGCAACTAAAAACCCCTAACTCTCCGAAGGGAGCCCGGTCTATACGGGGAACGAGCTCGGAGGACTACAGAAAGGTACAACAGTCGTCGGTTATTACGCTTCTTCCATCCAGGCTCCGACATGGCCTCCAGCATAAATTTCTTCCTCAGGTGGGCCGCCCCATTCATCCTTGTTCTTGGTCGCCTGGATCGAACAATTAAAACCCACCCAGAAAACCAACCGACAGACGGTAACTCGTACCTTCGTCAAGAATTCCTTGCTCTTTCCGACCTCCCTATTCAGTATGGCGAAGAGTGTCGCTTGGTTTTGGGCCTCTGCCAGAACCTGATCGATCTCCATCTTTGAGAACTGCGCCGGCGGGTCTGAGAACGTCACCGTATCATCCGCTGATATGGTGGCGCAAATCTCGTCTTGTTCGATCTTCCAGAGTGGTCAGGTTGAGACGCTCGATGAACTTCGGTGCTCGAGTCCTACCATCTTAAGAACGAGTGCCCGGACCTCCTCAACATCAGAAATTCGCACATTCTTGCCGATCTCAGCTAAACCGAGGGTCAAGTACGTCGAGGTAAGCTTTTTGATCAACCTCCGTGGTGCACGTTCCAGCGCTTGATTGATGAGGCCAGTGTTACCGTCCTGCAAGATCGTCAGTGGGGGCTAGAGATTGGCCATTCAAGACTAACACTAGCAAAAAGGAGGGCATCGGTCTCGGTAATTTTCTTCAGCGTCGCAACCTGCTGTGGGTATGCCTTCGCAAATGACCCATATGGTGATGTCTTCAATAGCCGGACTAGAGAATTGTTGGTGTATTTTGGCACAGCTGCCGTCTATGTGCGAGTCAGCTGGCGTCGAACCGCGCGGCAACGAACACCAACTCACCGTCCCTCGAGATATCAGTTGAACTAGGGTTAGTTTCTTGTACGCTTCGAGTTGAATGGCGGCGGGGACCTGCGCCGGGCTGCTAACGCAGATCTCGAAGAACTCTTCGGCTTCCTCCCACCTCTTCAGCGCAGCGAACACCATCCCCCCAGCAAAATGATACACCAAGTTATCATTATAGTGAAGGTCACCCAGGGAGTTATCGATCTCCGTGATGGGGATCTGGAGTACAGAGAGGGCCACCTTAAAGTGCCCGGTGGCGACGCATCCCTAAGAACGTTTGAGCCATTTGCACGTCAATAGGGTCGAAGTGAAGTTGCCTACTGCAATGAAGATGGGATGGATAGGAGTTAGGTGCGATGGGCTTGGTGGGAAGCGGGAGACAAGGTGGAGAAGACACGTTAATGGTTGTTTTGGCTGGACGAATACTCGTTAAGCAGTAGGTTATACGTTGAACTTTGGCATGCCGTACAGAGTCTGTACTCTCCGCGATATCTTGTAGGTTCCGGGCCAAATACACCACTAAACCCGGTCATATCAATGGGGATGATAAAGGGAGCATCGAATTATACTACCGTGTTCGCCCAGAACTATCGCTTGGGGTACGTCGAAGGTTTGGCAGAAAGTTTCAAGATAAGCTAGTGATGGAAGATTGTTCTTCGTTCTAAACCTTGCTGATCTGTGGCGCATGGGTCATCAGTATCTTCAACATCGCAGAGCGGTGTGTTATCGGGCGCACAGGATGTAAAGCACTCCGATTGTATGCTGTGTAGTGTCAAGCACAGTCAGAGGATCCTGGCCATTGGTCAATGCACCGGCAAGGATGGTGTCCCTAACGTCGTTCGGCGCGAAAGTTCGCAACGAGTGGCTGAGCTGTGAATAATTATTAGCGTTGGTTATCTCTACGACGACGACGTCCAAGGATGGAGCGGTCATTTCTCGTTATCGTTGTCTTTGACGATGTCGGTGCCGGCGCGCTGGATGAGATGAGAGGCTGGGCGTCAGGGGATCGGATTGCGGATCAAAAGGTTCCGACGTCAGTCTGACTCTGATCAAGGATATATCAACGAACATGTTCTATGTCATCCACTTCGTCTGCGACGACGAGGACGACGGCGACCGTGACTGCACCAGCAACGACCAGCTCAGTGACGTTCACGTACTGCATGGAAGAGCCCGATACCCCCCTGACTCCTCACATAAACGAACCCCCCGGTCGCCGCCACCGGGATGAAAGAAAACCTTCAGGACAGCCCAGACACCCCTGGCGCCCCAGAGCTGAATTGGATCGTCCAAGGGATAACCTGCAGTCTAGCGATGCGCCGATGTTAGACATCGCCGGAGATCAAGCAACTCCCGCAACCCCTCGATCTGGTTCTCCGGACAGCAAAGCGAACGATTCGTCAGGCCCGCAGCCACGCCGGAGAAGGCAGCCAAAACCCAAGTCAAAAGGAACTTCGGATACTCAGGAGTCTCGGCGTAATCCCGCTAACACGAAACCCGCACCAAACCAATCAGATTCCAAACATCGACGAAATCAGGGAAGACCTGGTGGCGGCACCACAGACGCTGACGAATCGAAGCCGCCTCGCCGAGGAAAGAAAACCCCACCCGGCAATAAAGACCCCAACGTCGACTCTGAGCCCATCCCTGACTCTACCGATGCCGAGCCGTCACCTCTGAAAGAAGGTCCCTCTCGACAGAAGAGACGGGGGAAGTTCGACGGGAAACTGACTACCGAAGATGTTGAGCCTCGCCGGGAGGAGCGTCGCACAAACCCTGACCGTAAAAAGTATCGGGTCGACTCCGCAGCGGACGATCTTACTTCCAGGCTCATCCACGACCTCCGTACTCCCCCCTACCTTGACTGTGCCATATGCTTCAACCCCATCCGCCCCTTCCAACCCACCTGGTCGTGTTCCCCCAGCACTCCGGTTGTACACGCGGAGGGCTCTCAACAAGAGCAATATTGTTGGGCGACTTTGCATCTCAAATGCGTTCGTTCCTGGGCTTCGAAGAGTATTGCAGACACTCGGCAAGCGCACGAGGCTCGTGGTGGGAATAAGCCGGGCGAATGGTTGTGTATCGGATGTCGTGCAAAGCGAACGGTTGCACCATCCTCGTACAGGTTTGCCCTTCACTGGTTTCCTCTCAATCAGCACTAACTGGTGTAACTTATCAGGTGTTTCTGTGGAGTGGACGTCGATCCTAAACCTCCCAGGCTAGCGACTCCTCACTCTTGCGGCAATATTTGTACGAGACCAAGAGCATGCGGCCATTCTTGCCCCGTATTCTGTCATCCCGGACCTTGCCCTCCCTGTCAGGTTACCAGGCACATGCCGTGTCACTGTGGTAGTAAAGTGCTTTCGTTCAAGTGCTCGAGCGTTTCCCCCCTGGCCGCCGAGAGAATTTCTTGTGGAAACATTTGCGATAAGAAACTCTCCTGTGGTAACCATTCATGTGGGAACGTGTGTCATCCTGGGCCTTGCACACCTTGCGTCGAAAGGGAGGTTGCGAAGTGCTACTGTGGAAATGTGGAGACAGACATTGCCTGTGGCGGTGGGGAGCCCCTGACCTGCAGTGTAGACGGTGAAGAACCGTGGGTTGGCCGCTTTGGATGTGGGAATGCCTGCGAAAGGTATCAACTACCCATCTGCGTTACTACACATTGCTGACATTTTTCAAGGTCTTTCGACTGTGGCGTCCATCAATGCTCAAAACCGTGTCATGTACCTCCCTTTAAACCTACCCCCTGCCCTCGATCTCCTTCCGCAACTACCCGCTGTCCTTGTGGGAGACATGCCATATCCCCTTCGGAGGCCCAGTTTTTTTCCCCAGGCAGCAATCTCGTACGGGCAACATGCAAGGACCCAATACCCACTTGCAAATCACTCTGTCTACAGCAGCTTGACGGCTGCTCGCATACTTGCCCCTTGCCATGTCATACTGGACCTTGTCCGCACTGCCGGGTTAAGATAGTCCGTCCCTGTCGATGCGGCGCCACCACACAAGACGTAGAATGCCACAGAGATCAGAACGGGACATACACGGAAATCCTCTGCGATAAGCCATGTCCCGCGTTGCGCAACTGTGGTAAACACCAATGCAATAGGATCTGTTGTCCACTCGCATCTTTCGCGGGGATCAAAGGGAAGGGGAAGAAAAAGGTTGAAGAGGAATCGCCAGACGAACACGGCTGGCATGTTTGCGATCTCGTATGCAGGAAACCGCTTCCGTGTGGAAATCACACCTGTGAAGAGCGAGATCACAAGGGTCCCTGTCCGCAATGTCTAAGAAGTTCGTTCGAAGAGGTGGGGGTTTCCTCCTGTTCTCCGTCTGATTGCCATATTGACTGCGATCTCCAGAGATTTTGCCGTTGTTCCAAGACGGTTTTGGAACCTCCGATACCATGTGGTACAAAAATATTCTGTAGTTACCCTTGTGACCGCCCCGCACCGCCATGTGGACACAAGAAGCACCCACACTTGTGTCACGAAGACCCACACCCTTGTCCTCCGTGTTCCTTCCTGACGAGTAAATTGTGTGCGTGCGGGAAGAAGATGTTAGAGAACGTCACTTGTTCCCGGGAGAAAGTGTTTTGCGGCACGCCGTGCGGAAAGTTAGTCTCTCCGTTTCCAGTCCACTGGCACAGTTTTCTGAGACGTTTCCCAGACCCCTCAAGTGTGGCTTCCATCTGTGCGAGAAAATGTGTCACTCTGATGACTGTGGACCGTGTAAGAATCCTTGCGGAAAGCCACGCAAATTGTGGTGAGTCGATCCTCGCATTTCCAACTGGTCGCCTCCTCATCATATTGTTGCAGTCATCCTGCTATTCACCCTTGCACGGATCTGTGCCATGCCCCAGGCTCCTGTCAGGAGACCAAACCCTGCGCCGCAACGGTAATAATCACCTGCTCGTGCGAGCGAATACGCCAGTCCGTCCAATGTGGTCGCAAACTCTCGAATCCGACTGGTGGTGGAGGCAGCAAGATCCTTACGTGCACCAGTGAGTGCGCAGTCGCAAAGAGGAACGCGCGGTTAGCGGAAGCATTGGGGATCTCGTCGTCCGACAGGGCTGAGAAAAACAAAGCGACGTATCGTGACGAGCTGATTGCGTTCGCCCGAGCGAACTCCAAGTTCATACCCGTTGTGGAGAAGAGCTTGGCTGAGTGCGTTATCAACCTCTCAGCCCGTGAGTGTTTGCTGATGCTCGTTGCGATTAGTTTTGTTCGGTCTGATAAGAAGACCCTGGTCTTGCCGAAGATGCCTCCAGAAAGGAGAAAGTTTGTTCAAGAGGTGAATACACGTCTTTGTCCCAATGGAGACGAGAACTTAAATCCGTTTCTAGTTGGCTGCAGTCTACAGGATGGACACCCAACTCGTCGACCCAGAACCGCACAGGAGCGTCCAACTGATCCGTAGGATTGACATTCGGATTCCAGATCCGCTCCTCTCCGCTGTGGCGGCACCGGCTCTGGGTAAGCTGGTGGACCTCCGCGCTCGTCAGATGCCAGCACCTACCCCCGGCCCTTCCAAGCCTGTGGCAACTTCGAGCGGGCCCCCGTGGGGCAGGGGCTGGTCATCCATTGTCATGAAGCAACCACAGCCTGTTTCCTCTACCGGCGCGAACCCGATTACCGCTACGACCCCGATTCGACCTATTACTCCTGTACGGAGGGAGCAAACTGCCTCTCCAAGGAAACCTGAGGTTCCGGTTGAACCGATTCCAGATGATTGGGAGGAGGACGAGTGATTGCAATGCACCCTTCACGACTCGGTTGTTAGAACCGGGGGAGTTATGACACACAGGTTACTTGGTACACGAATAGAAGTAGGATTATCAGTGGGAGCCACCTAACGCGGTGCGCGATTCGTGGTTCTGTCAAAGGGAAGAATCAATCATTTGACCCATGGAGGGCTTACGTCATAAGTTCAACACGACTGTGGGTCCCACGCGACAATTCGCCACCTTCTTAGATTGCGACCTC
>Ga0307515_10017712_pt1 | contig 12951 bp, 13 predicted proteins | sample 17_EM_MG_FD_194513 | JGI IMG/M metagenome (GOLD analysis project Ga0307515, IMG submission 194513) | Populus trichocarpa ectomycorrhiza microbial communities from riparian zone in the Pacific Northwest, United States - 17_EM | ecosystem: Host-associated > Plants > Roots > Unclassified | place...
TGAGCCGCTGCGCCGGGTCCAACTCGGACTGCTGAGATCGATCAATCCAGTCGCACCGTTCAATCACGCCACAAAGCCGAAAGGAGCCACGATGTCCCACGACGAAACCGAAATCCGCCGTCTCGTGTCGACTTGGATGAGCGCCACCAAGGCCGGAGACGTCGCCACGATCCTGAGCCTGATGACCGACGACGTTGTCTTTCTGGTCCCCGGCAAGGCGCCCATGCGCAAGACCGACTTCGAGGCCGGCGCGAAAGCGCAAGCTGCCCATGCCGCGCCCAAGTTCGACGGCTCCAGCGAGATCCAGGAAGTGCAGGTGAATGGCGACATGGCATTCGCCTGGGCGAAGCTGAAGGTCGTCGGCACACCGCCGGACGGCTCGGCCCCCAGCACACGCACCGGGCACACACTCACCGTGTTCAAGAAGGTGGACGGCAAGTGGCTGTTGGCGCGCGACGCCAATCTGCTGGGGCCACCGGAGCAACCGGGCCGGTGACGACCGAGACGGCCCTCACTCAGGCACAGTTCAGCTCAGCGCTCCCACCGACACCATTCGACATGCACGCCATCCGAAAGTACCAAGCGTCCGACTGGTCATCCGTCTGGCCCATCCTGCAGCGCACCTTCCAGACTGGTGACACGTATTCGTTCGACCCTGCGAGCACGGAGGCCGACATCCACAAGGCGTGGATCGAGCTGCCTGCGGCCACCTTCGTGGCCTGCTTGGATGCGGGCGTTGTTCTGGGCACCTACTTCATCAAGCCCAATCAGCCCGGCCTGGGTGCGCACGTGTGCAACTGCGGCTACGTCGTGGCACCCGAAGCGCAGGGCCAGGGCATTGCTTCTGCGTTGTGCGAGCACTCGCAGGCCCAGGCGCTTGCCATGGGCTTCCGGTCCATGCAGTTCAATCTCGTGGTCTCGACCAACGAGCGTGCGGTGCGCTTGTGGCAGAAACTCGGCTTCTCGACTGTCGGCCGGCTGCCGGGAGCGTTTCGCCACCAGCGCCTCGGGTTCGTCGACGCGCTGGTGATGTTCAAACAGCTGGCGGCTTGATCGCTCCTTTGGGCGAACGCGACGTGGTCACAGATACACCGTCCGCCCACCCGTGGCCGCGCGGAAGGCCGAGGCCATCGGCGTTTGCCGTGGCCGGACGAAGTCGCGCGGCGTGAGCCCGGTCATCTGGCGGATCGAGCGCGACATGTGGGCCTGGTCGGAGAAGCCCACATCGGCGGCGATGTCGGCGAGCGCCGCGCCCGAGCGTGCGCGGCGCGACACCCACTGCACCCGCGCCACCTGTGCCAGGTGCCGAGGAGACGTGCCAAGGTAGTGCGAGAAATCGCGCTCCAGCTGGCGGCGCGACACATGCTCGGCGTCGGCGAGCGACTCCACCTTGGCGCCGGGCTCGGCACACAGCCGCATCGCGGCGCGGCCGGCGCGCAGGGCGGCTGCCGATTGCTCGCGCCGCTCGAAGGCACGGTCGTCGAGCCACTTCGCGAGCGTGTGCAGCTTGCCTTCAAGCCCCGACGCAAGGGCGAGGGCCGATTCGAGCTGGCGCGTGATGCGCTGGTCGAGCAGCTCGGCCACGCGCGCACGAATGCGCGGCACGCCGTCGAGTGGCTGGCTCTCCAGCAGGCGCACCGCGCCCAGCGGCGTGAGCATGGCAAAGAGCGACACGCAGTCGCCCGCGCCGATGAAGCTGCCCCGCCAGCGCCGGATGCCGGTGACGCGGGTGTTGTGCCCGTGCTCGCCCTTGGCCTCGATGCTGTCGGCCGAGTGGCCGAACTGCACGCTGAGCATCACCGAGTCGTGCGGCGCGATGGCAAAGGGAATGCGCCCGCTCACCTCGACCTCCACTGCCATCAAGGTCGTGACCAGGCCTTTCAGCGATTCGCTGACCGGCATGTGGTGGATGCGAAAGCCGTCGCGCGGCGCTTCGTTGGCAATCGAGGTGTTCATCGTTCAACTCCAGACACGGAACCGTCGTGCGCGCGATTGTTGAGAATCCAGACCAGCTGCGCATGAGACCTGTGTCCCGATCGATGCGGCCCATGCCAGTGAACCCGGGACAAGAGTCCCAGGTTTCCCGCGCTCAGCGCGCAGCGCGCCCCAGGATCACCAGGCGCACTGGCGGCCGCCCCTTGAAGAACGAGATCACGCGGGCGAGGCGACCGAACAGGTGGTTGCGCCGCACATGCCACGGCGCCCGCCGCGGCTCGATGCGCTCGAACCCCCACTGCCGGAAGCGCTCGGCATGCTCGCCGTTCGTGATCATGTGCACCGGGCCGCGCTGGTCCGCCAGCAAGGCGTCGATCAGCCTGGCGGCAATGCCCTGCCCGCGCACCTGCGGCGAGACGACGAGCGAGCCCAGTTCACGCGAGCCGTCGGCATGGCGGCGCAGCTGCACCGCGCCCACGAGCACGCTGTCATCCACCGCCACGATGAAGTTGTGCCAGCGCAGGTCGGTCGGGTTGAGCCGCTCGCTCAGCACCAGGCGGCGAATGGCCTCTTGCTCCCAGGCTCGTGCGGGCCGCACCGTGATGCGAGACAACGCGAAGCGCGAGGCCGCGGGCCGTGGCGGCTCGAAGGCATGGGCTAGGTTATCGCGCTTCATGCGCCACCCCCGCGCCGAGCCGCAGGCACACGTTGAGCGCGAACACCGCCACGCCCACTGCCACCATCGAGGCGCCCACGGCCACCGGCATGAACGCGAACACGCCCGTGACGGTGCCCCACGCAAAGCCGCCCATGAAGGAGACGAGCCCCAGCGTGTGAAACCAGTAGTGCACCTGTGGCCACCAACCCTGCTGCAGCTGCGGGTGCACGCCATAGATCAGGCCGCACAGGCCCAGCGCCACCCAGCCGAGCAGGTTCACGTGCGCGTGCACATGCGTGAAGCGGAAGTCCTTGGTGATGCCCATGTAGATGCCGAGAAACACGCCGATAACAAAGAACACCGCGGCCGTGCGAATGAATCGGTTCGAGACCATGCTCAGGCTCCTGAGAAGTCCATGCACTGGTAGGTCGGCGAGGTCGACACCAGCACCGACTGCTGCGCAAACCGGTGCTGGTAGTCGACGGCCACTGCGCGCACGCGTGCTCGGGTGCGCGGGTCGTCGCTGTGCACGACTTCGATCACGCGCGTGGCCTCCTTGCGCACCGAGCCGTCGGCCGCGCGCCATTGGCCTTGCGCGTCGAGCACGGTGAAGCCGTCGGGGAAGCGCGGCGTCACCGTCTCGGCGATGAACTGCTCCCACTGGCCTTCGGTCAAGGCGCCGGCCGGCGTGTCGCGGCCGAGGTACAGGCGCGTGACGCTGCCGAAGGCGCAGCCCTTGGCAGCAGGCAGTGGCCCGCAGGCCACGATCATGGCGGACAGCAGGGACGCTGCTGCGATTCGGTAGAAATTGAACATGTCGATTTACCTCACGAAGGGGAAGGCAGATATGGGAGGCAGATCGTGCCGAGCGGGTGGGCAGCGGTCTTGAAGAATCGCGACAAGCGTTTCGCGTGCACTCTGCGATCTGCATCCACGAACGGCCCGCTCCGCAGCGCAGTCTTCATCCCGTGCGGCCATCGCAAGCTGCGAAGAGACGGCCGGGTGGGAATGAAGGAGCGTGATGCTGCTCGCGAGCGAACTTGTGTCGATTCACGATGCGCGCAGAGCCCTGTGCAGCCATGCACACCCGCGCTTTTTCTGGCTGCATTGGCGCGTAGAGTGCGACCGTGGCCGACGACACCGATCTCAATTGGGATGACCTGCGCTACTTCCTGCTCGCCGCGCGGGCCGGCACGCTGGCGGGTGCCGCGCGCTCGTCGGGCGTGCAGCACACGACCATCGGGCGGCGTCTGTCGGCGCTCGAGCGCTCCTTCGGTGCCCCGTTGCTGCTGCGCAGTCCCGACGGGCTGTCGCTCACACCGTTGGGTGAACAGCTGCTGCCCTTGGTGGCCGACGTGGAGCGCCATGTGCTCGCCGTGCGCGAGCGCGCCGCAGCGCAACGAGGCCGTGTGCGCGTGGCCTTGCCGTCTGGCTTCATCGGCCTCTTTGCCGACGAACTGGTGCAGCTGCGCGCCGCGCACCCCGAGGTGATTCTGGAGACGGTGAGCGGCGGCCAGTTGCTGGACCTGCAACGCGGTGAAGCCGAGCTGGCCGTTCGCCTCGGGCCCATCGACGACGAATCACTGGTGGCGCGCTCGCTCGGCGAGGTGGGCTGGTCGCTGTACGCCGCGCCGCGTTACCTGAAGGACCACTCGGCGCCCGCGCAACCCGAAGCGCTGCAGGGCCACAAGGTGATTGCCTACGGTGCTGACCTGGCCTCCATGCCGGCAGCCCAGTGGCTGGAGCGCCATGCCACCGATGCGGTGCTGGTGCTGCGCACCAACGAGATGGCCACGATGCTGGAGGCCGCGAAGTCCGGCGCCGGCATGGCCGTGCTTCCCTGCATGCTGGCAGACGAGGACCCGGCGCTGGTGCGGCTCACATCGAAGGTGCTGGCCAGCAGGGCGCTCTCGCTGGTCTACCGGCGCGAGGTCCGGCTGAACGAGTCGGTGCGCGTGGTCGCCAACTTTCTGGTGGAGGTGATGCGCGGCCACGCCGTCCGCCTGGCCGGCGTGCGCGAAGACCGCGGGCCGGCCACGTAGCGTTTGCTACTGCCCCACCTCGAAGCTGCCCACCGTGACCATCTGCGACTGGCCCGCGAGTCGCAGCGTGGCCATCTCGTCTTTCTGGTCGGCGCGACCGAAGCCGGTGGTCAGCCGCATCATCAGCGTGGTGGCCGGTGCCACCACCTGCTGGCGGTGACCGTAGAACTGCGCCTGCACGGTGTACCTGCCCGGCTTGGCGACGCGCAGTGCGAACTCCTCGGGGCCGTAGCCACCCGTCACGTCACGCGAGACCCGGCCGCCCTGGTGGCTCAGGCGGTGACCGTAGAAGGCTTTCTCGCCGTTCGGGTCGATGACCCAGAGGTCGATGTCGGTGTTGTCGGCGTCCCAGGCGAGTGTGATGCGCAGGTCGAGCGGCAGGTTGCGCAGCAAGCGCTTGTCGAAGGTGTCGGTCTTCAGCGGCTGGCCGCTGCGCGCGGCGCGGGCGATCACGGCGTTCATCTCGGCGAGTGCGGTCATGTCGATGTCGGGGAAGCGGCCGTCCCAGGGGCGCGAGACCACTTGCCAGAGCTGCTCGGCACTGTCTTGCCATTGGTTGGCCTCGGCCAGCGCGAGGCCGAGGTCGCGGTACGACTGCGGCTCGTTGGGGCTCAGGCGCTGCACGGTCTTGAAGACGGGGATGGCGAGCGCCGGCTGCCCGGCCTGCAGCAGGCGGTAGCCGAGCACGCGCAGGATGTGGCGGTTCTCGAGGTCCATCTCGGCCAGGTTGGAGAGCACGCGCAACGCGAGTTCGGGCCGGCCCTTGGCGAACAGCACGTCGGCCGAATCGAGGAAGAAGGCGGTGCTGCTGGTGAAGTCGGGGCGCTCATCGAGGTAGCGCTGGTACACGGCTTCAGGGGCGGCCTCGCGCAGGCGTTTGGCGTACGGCGCGTCGGGTGCCCATGGTGTGAGCGTGATGGTGGCGGGCGCGGGGCCGGTATCGCCGTTCGCGCTCTTGGATTTTTGGAGGGTGATGTCGCTCTTCGCATCGCTAACGTCAGCCGAGCGCTCGGCTCGTGCCGGCGCCATGGCACGCGCCGCGACGGGGGCTGGCGGTGGCGAGGCCATCTCCTGCAGCATGCCTGCGGCGACCCCGCCGGTTTGGCGCTTCTGCTCCTCGGACACGGCGCGCCAGTCGTCCTTGGGGAAGCTCTTGTCCCACCACGCCTGCTGCTCGGCAAAGCGGGCGACGACCTGGTCGATGTGACTGGTACGCGCGAGCTTCATGCGCTGGCCTTGCTGCGCGAGCTGGCGTTCGTACTCGGCGCGCAGCGCAGTGGGCGGCTCGATCTCGAAGCGCACGTAGTCGGCCAACGCGTCGAGCACGATCAGCGAGGTCTCGCGCGTCACCAGGCCGAAGGCCTTGCCGAGGCGACGGATCTCGCCACGCTTGTCGTCGTAGTCGGCTTCCAGCTCGGCCACCCGCAGGCTGGCCCAGCGCTGGGCCACTTGCGTGGCGCCTTCCTGCGTCGCATTGCTTCGCGGCGCGACCTTGACGGCTTGCCGCTCGACCTGTCCGTTCGGCAGCTCGAACTCCAGCACCAACTCGGCCTGTGGCTCGCTCAGCACACCGGCAATGGCGATGTGGCCGTTGCTGGCATAGGGTGACGAGGCGACGAGGTGGCGTGCGCCGTTGCTGCCCATGCGCAGCAGGCGCGCCTTGCGGGTCTGCAAGGCCTTGGTGGCTTCGGCCGTGGGTGTGCTGGCAAGGTCGAGCCACTCGCCGCCGCTGCGCTCGGCGAGCTGGCGCAGGCGCGTGGCATCGACGCTGGCTGCGGCGCTCACGGCATAGAGCGGGACGCTGCTCGGGGCGAGCGTGTTCGTCGTGCCCCAGTTGGAAAGGCCGTCGGTGAAGAGCAGTGCGAGGTCGTTGCCTTCGGGGGCGATGAGCGCAGGCAGGTTGCTGGCGCCGTCGTAGGCCAGGCCGTCGAGCACGCGGCGCAGCTCGTCCCAGCGGCCGTCCTTGATGCTGAAGCGTTGCGCCGGCTCGGCCACGTCGCGCCCCACGCGCAGAGAGACCTCCACGTTGCGCAGCGCACTGAAGTAGGCGCCGAGCAGCGCGAACTCGCGGCCGTGGTCGCGGCGTGCGCCGGAGCCCGAGGCGTCCCACAGCAGCGCGATGCGGCGCGGCGCAGTGCGTGCGGCCACGCGCTGGGTGACTGGCAATTCGGCGTAGAAGTAGGTTTGGTCGCCGGCGGTCTGGGTAACGACCAGTGTGTCGTTGCGCTGGGGCAAGGCAATGCTCAGGCCCGACGCACCGGCGTAGTCGAGCTGGTGCAGCGAGAGCTGAGCCCAGCCGTTGTTGGCCTGGCTGCGCGTGATGGCCTGCGGCGGCAGGCCGGGAGCGTTGGCGCTGATGGCGGCGGGCGACACATCGGCCACGCGCACCTCCACGTCGAGCCGCGGCACCGTGTCGGCGAACTTGAGTGGCAACTCCAGTCGCGCGCCCGGGCCGAGCGTCTGCGAGAGGTGCAGCACCACGCGGCGTGTGCCTTGCGGCGGCAGCGGGTAGACGCGCAGCTTGTAGTTGTTGCCCTCGGTCACCTCGAGCAAGGCGGGGTCGACGCGTGCACGGATCACATCTTCGAACACCTGCTGGCCCTTGGCCTTTTCCACCGGCACGGCGGGGCGCAGCTCGCCGTTGATGTCGAGCGCGAAGCCGGTGACGAGCTGGCCTTCGCGCAGCGGGAACTGCAGCTCGCCTTCGAGCACGCGGTCGTTGGGGTTGCGGAAGACGAGCTCGACGCGCGTGCTCACCGCATGGCCGACGACCTCGGCACGCAGGTCGACCGATTCGAGCCGCACCGGCACGCGCGCATCGCGCACCAGCAGACGAGGGATCGGCTCCGAGATGCGGCGCTGGCTGGTCTGGGCAGGGGTGCCGATGCTCGCGCTCAGCAGAGTGATGGCGGCCAGCACGCCGGGCAACAGGGTTCGCATGGTGGTGTGAAAAGTGTGGGACACACACCTTCCACGGCCGAACCCGCTGAACGGGGTGAAAGTATTTTCGGGAGCGTGAACTCAGGCCGGCTGAGTGGGCACTCGCCTGGGGAACATGGCCCGGAAGTTCGTGCCGTCTTCGGCCGTCGAGGTGGCCAGGATTTCGCCGCGGTGTGCCCGCACGATCTCGCGCACGATGAAGAGGCCGAGGCCCACGCTGCGCTTGGCGTCGGCCGAGCTGCCGTCGCCACGCACCATCGGCTCGAAGAGCGTGCGCAGCGAGGCGGCCGGGATCGGCTCGCCATGGTTGTGCACGCTCAGCACGAACATGCGCGCCTCGATCTGCGAGGTGACGGTGATCGGCTCGGCGGGGTCGCCGTAAGCCACCGCATTGCCAACCAGGTTGCCGATCAGCTGCGACAGGCGATCGGCGTCGGCCAGGCTCATGCCTTCGCCCCGCCTCTCGTGGCGCAGCAGCCGGGTCGGGAAGGCGTCCCGCAGCTCCGTCAGGTTGTCTGCGACCAGCAGGTGCAGGTCGACCGGCTGCGGCGCGATGGCGAGCCCGCTGCCGATGCGTGCGACGGTGAAGTCGAGCAGGTCGGCGATCAGCCGGTTGGCACGGCTGGTCGAGTTGGTGATGCGGCTCAGCACCTTGTACTGTTCGGCCGACAAGTCGCCGCGGGCCAGCAAGTGGGCGCTGGTCTGAATGGCGGCGAGCGGGTTGCGCAGGTCGTGGCTGACGATGCCGATCATCTGCTCGGCGAGCAAGGCGCGGTCTTCGGCAGTGGCGCGCAGGTGTGCAGCGTCGGTCACGTCTTGCAGTGCGCCGACGAAGGTGAGCAGGCGGCCATCGGGCCCGAAGAAGCCCTGGCCCGAGGAGCTGATGACACGCTCCACGCCATCGAACCCCTGCAGCCGGTAGGTGCACTGGTACATCGTGCCCGGCATGCTCACGGCGAGCTTGAAGGCTTCGGCTTCGTGCTCGCGGTCGTCCGCATGGATGCGGCCGACGAACAGGTCGTGGTCGACGCGCTGACCCGAGGGCAGGCCCAGCAGGCGCGTCACGCTGTCTTCGTACTGGCGTTTGCGGGTGGTCGCGTCCACGGCCCACACATAGAGCTGTGCCAGGTCGAGCGCGAGCCTCAGGCGCGCCTGCGCGACGGTGAGCGCGTCTTGCGCCTCCTGCTCGTTGGCGAGCAGGGCTTCGGCATTCTTGCGTGCGCGCAGGATCTCGCTCTCGTAGCGGTGGCGGTCTTCGGCGACGAACACGGCCAGCTCGTCGAACACCGAGTCGCCATGCTGGCGGCGCACCGCGTTCAGCATCATCGGGATGCTGTGGCCGTCAGCATGCGCCACGTCGAGCTTGACCTCGGACACCGAACCCTCGATCTGCAGCAGCGGCGCCCAGTGCGTCTGGTGAAAGATGCGCCCGCCCATGCTCAGCAGGTTCTGCAGGTGCTGCAGGCCCACGAGCTCGGCACGCTCAAACCCGAGCCAGCGGCAGAAGGTGTTGTTGACCTTGAGGATCAGGCCGTTCTCGCTGGTGACCAGCAGGCCGCAGGCGGCGTCATCCCACAGCAGCTCGGCCGAGGGGGGCAGGTTGTCTTGAGCGGCGCACACCTTAGGTTTCGAAGCCTCTGACGAATTCGGTGATGGCCTCGGCGCACGCGTGCGGCGCGAAACGCTCGGCGAACCCAGGTGCCAGCACGCGCCACATGGTCTGGTCGCAGCCGAAGCCATGTGCGAACACCAGCGTGCTGGAACCGCTTCCGATCACCTGTACGTTGTTGCGCTCCAGTGCGCCCATCGTTGATTCCCTTCAAGCCGAAGACCGTCAGGGAACTGAGCGGGTGCAACGCGTGAGGCGCGATTCTTCCACAGGGTTCGGCGTTGCGAACCCCGTGAAGATGCGTCATTCAACTCAGATTCGTGGCTCTTGCATCTGCTTGCGGCGGTACTCGCCTTGGCGCTCGAACATCCATCCCGGATATTCCGATGGCAGCTTGCTCACAGCATCGAGTTTGTCGATCTCATCGACGTTGAGCGTGACCTTGGTGGCGGCCAGGTTGTCGGCGAGTTGCTCTGGTCGCTTGGCGCCGATGATCACGCTCGTGACCTGCGGCTGGTGCAGCAGCCACGCGAGGGCTATCTGGGCCACCGATACGTCGCGTTCCAGGGCCATGGGCCGCATCGCTTCGACGCAATCGTAGGCGCGGTCCTTGTCCACCGGCGGGAAGTCGAACGCGATGCGGCGGCTGCCTTCTTCGCCTTGCTGGTTGCGGGTGTATTTGCCGCTGAGCAGGCCGCCGGCCAGCGGGCTCCACACCATCAGGCCCACGCCTTCGCTCTTCAGCATCGGCACGATCTCGCGTTCGAGGTCGCGGCCGGCCACGGTGTAGTAGGCCTGCAGCGACTCGAAGCGCGCGAGGCCGAGCCGCTCCGAGATGCCCAGTGCCTTGGCGATCTGCCAGGCGGCCCAGTTCGACACGCCGATGTAGCGCACATGGCCGTGGCGCACCAGCTGGTCGAGCGCGCGCAGGGTCTCGTCGATCGGCGTGGCGGGGTCGAAGCCATGCACCTGGTAGAGGTCGATGTGGTCGAGCTGCAAGCGCGTGAGGCTGGCCTTCACGCCGTCGATGATGTGGCTGCGCGACAGGCCGCGCGTGTTGGGGCCGTTGCCCGTTTCGCCGAACACCTTGGTCGCGACGACGACCTTGTCGCGCGGGATCTTGAGGTTCTTCAGCGCCTGGCCGGTGATCTGCTCCGACAGGCCGCCGGCATAGACGTCGGCGGTGTCGATGAAGTTGATGCCGGCGTCGATGGCCTGGCCGACGAGGCGCTCGGCATCGCTTTGCTGCAGCTTGCCGATCTTGCCCCACAGGCTGGCGTCATCGCCGCCGAAGGTCATGGTGCCGAGGCACAGCTCGGACACGAAGAGGCCGGTGCGGCCGAGGGAATGGTTGCGCATGGTGATGGGCTCCGTCCGCTGGATGGGGAACCCGGGCCGCAGGGTCCGGGCGAGCGGGCCAGCATATGCGCAGGCCGTAAGCCTGGGGCGCGTCGCGGTTATCTGCTTGCCGTGGTCTGCTGTGCCGAAGGCGACGCGCTCATCATGCGCCTAGCCGCCACGTCCAAGGTCGGCACATTCGACGGTGCCGTGTCGACCGGCTTGGCAAAGGCGGCCGGCGCATGCATCGCCTGGTGGCGGCGCTGGGCCCGGACCAGCATGCTGGCAAAGCTGAGGGGAGATGGGTGGGTGTTCATACGGAAGCTCCTGGCGGGTGGGGATTCGTCGTGGCTGTCTCGTCTGTTGTTATGGGGTCTCGGTTCATTTCTTGGCGGGGCGCGTGTCGACCGGCAGGCACAGCAGGGCTGTCAGAAAGGCCAGGCCCACGTGCAGCGCGTAAAGCGGCACGAAGTCGGCGCGCTGCACGCCGGCGTGGCCGAGCAGCAGCACCGTGATCGCAACGCCCATCACGGAGCCGATCTGGCGCGTCGCCTGGTTGACCGCGCTGCCCACCGCGTACTGCTCGGCCGGCAGCTTGTTCACCGCCGCGGCGGAGAGCGAGGGCAGCACCATGCCGACGCCCAGGCCGCTGAGGATCACGCCGGGCAGCCACTGGTGCAGGTAGTCGGGCGTGAGGCCGGGCACCAGCAGGAACCAGGTGCCACTCGCCGCGTAGATCAGGGCGCCGCCCACGAGGAACGGCCGGTGGCCGATGCGCGCCGCGATGCGGCCGGTGATGATGGCCGTCACCACCACCAGCAGGGGCCCGGGCGTGATGGCCAGGCCGGCGCGCGGCAGGCTGTAGTGCCACACCTCGGTCATGTAAAAGAAGAAGCCGAAGAACATCATCGCGAAGGCGATACCGAAGCTCAGCGTGGCCAGGTTCACGAAGGTGTAGGTGCGGTGCTTGAAGAGGCTCAGGTCGACCAGCGGCTCGGCGGCCTTGCGCGCCCACACGATGAAGGCGACGAGCGCGATGACGCCGGTGGCCGCCGCGACGAGCAGCTCGCTGCGCGACCAGGTGGGGGCGTCCAGCTGCACGATGCTCAGCGCGAGCGCGCCCACGCCGACGATGACCATCGCCATGCCGACCATGTCGAGCCGGCGCGCAACGCCCGGGCGGCGCACTTCCTGCAGCAGCGAGGCGCCGCGCCAGATGGACAGTGCGCCGAGCGGCAGGTTGATGAAGAAGGCCCACGGCCAGCCGACCGAGTCGACCACGAAGGAACCCAGGCTCGGGCCGATGGCCGCAGCCAGGCCGCCCACGGCGCCCCACAGGCTCACCGCCACGGCACGCTTGCTCTGCGGGAACGCCGCCAGCACGATGGCGAGCGAGGCCGGTGTGAGCAGCGCTGCGCCCACAGCCTGCAGCGCGCGCGCCGCGATCAGCCAGCCCACCGTGCCGGCCAGTCCGCAGGCTGCAGAGGCGGCGAGGAAGAGCGTCACGCCGATCATGAAGATCTTCTTGCGGCCGTGCGTGTCGGCCAAGCCGCCGGCCGGGATCAGCATCGCGGCATAGACGACCGTGTAGGCGTTGAGCACCCACGACATGTCGGCCGCGCTGGCCTGCGGAAAGCCGGCGCGCAGGGCACCGAAGGCCGCGTACAGCATCGTGGTGTCGAGCGACACCAGGAACACCGCCACACTCGCCACCCAGAAGATGGGCCAGGGCGATGCCGGTGCCGCCGTGAGGGTGGCCGCGTTGGCTGCGATCGCGGTCGCGTTGATGGAGGCTGCTGCCGGGACTGCGGCAACCGCCGCCGGGGTGGAGTGGGGCTTCATCGTGGGCTCGCGGTGGGTGGCGCTCAGCGCTGCAGCGGCTGCGTGTAGACGCCGGGTGTGGCCGACAAGCCTTGCTTGACCTGCTGGGTCACGTCGTCGGCCAGTACCTCGTCGGCACCGGCAGCCAGCGCGTCATAGGTGCGTTGGGCCACCACGTCGGGCGGGGTCTTGGGCATATCGAGGCCGCGCACGAGGTCGGTGTCGATGAAGCCGACGTGCAGCGCCAGCACCTGCGTCTTCTGATCGCGCAGCTCATGGCGCAGGCCGTTGGTCAGCGCCCAGGCGGCCGACTTCGTGGCGCCGTAGACGGCCAGCAGCGGCGAGTTGATCCAGCTGGCGATCGACAGCACATTGAGCAGCGCACCGCCACCGTTGGCCTTGAGCACCGGCGCAAAAGCCTGGCTCACGCGCCACATGCCGTAGAAGTTGGTGTCGAACAACTTGTGCCCCGCCTCGATGGCGCCTTCGGCCAGGAAGCTGATGGTCTGGCCGATGCCGGCGTTGTTGACGACCAGCGTCACGTCACCGCACTGCTTGACGGCGGCGGCAATGTCTTCGGGTTGGGTGACGTCGAGCTTGATGGCAAT
>Ga0307515_10017713_pt1 | contig 12950 bp, 11 predicted proteins | sample 17_EM_MG_FD_194513 | JGI IMG/M metagenome (GOLD analysis project Ga0307515, IMG submission 194513) | Populus trichocarpa ectomycorrhiza microbial communities from riparian zone in the Pacific Northwest, United States - 17_EM | ecosystem: Host-associated > Plants > Roots > Unclassified | place...
GGGTGGGTATCACAAAGGCGCAGACCTTGTTACAATGTGCTATACTTTATTACAATAAAATTCAAGACAATTGTGACACTTTCTCATGTTATAATCTTGGCGATCATTGCAAACGAATTGCAATCACACTCAGAATCCGGGTGATGGCCTACAGGTGCATCCGCACGCGCTGAGCGCTGGCATGCCAGAAATGGATCAAAGCCACGAGGCCAACCATCCACTATCGCACCACCATCTACCCTGATCCAACACCGATATGGACCCCATACGAGATTCGTTCTCCAGAATGAAGAAGAAAATCAAACACAGACTAACGGGGAGGAAGCGCAAACCGGACAGAACGGGGGCTGATACGCCTGGGGAGACAACCGACTCGGTTGTTGAGCAGGGCGGAGTATATTCTATATACTACAGGGTACTCTACTCCTTACCTGAGGGAGGACTTTGTGTTTGTGCTTATGGTGGGAGGAGGAGAGAGAGAAGCGTTATATTCATAGTGCGCATAGTGACATGTATATATACCATACTCATAGAGTGACGGTCACAGCTGTATAGCGTGACTGATGGTGGCTTGGGTGCGCGCACAGACCAAGTTAGCACCATGCGTCTAAACAAACACCGGGTCGCTTATAGCGTTACCCGAGGCGCGGTACCGGCTAGCGGTCGCGGGTGAACTCGGCCTTCGGCCTCGTTCAACATCGGTAGCTTCGCTTCCCCGACCAGAGTCTCGTGTTGTAGCGGGCGGCAGTCAAGACCGAGGAGGGAACGGAGCCAACGCGGACGGACATCAAGCGTATTCGACGGACCTAGGAAGGAGAGAGGTAGACATCGGTGGAGGGGCAATCAGCCAGAGGCATTCGGACGTTGAGTCCGCGATGGGAAGTAGACGCAGCGGAGAAACCGAGCGAGCCTGTCCCTCTGCACCTACTCCCCCGATCCCGGACAGTGGGAAACCCAACAGTATGTGAACGGTTTGTTTTAGTTGCTACCTCTAATTATTCTTTCAGATGGGTCCAACAACGCAGAAACCTCTACCGTCCCTGACCACGTACCAGAAGTTCTTCATCCCGACGAGAGCGCTGAGCCGAGCGCTGCGGCGGAGGAGAACAAATCGAACTGGAAGTCTAACGCATCCGCCACGGCCAAGTTGCTCCTTCGTGGGGTGAGAGACTCTGCAGATGCCTTCGGTCCGCTCAAGTCTGTCGCCGGAGGTCTCTGCTTTATCCTCGAAAACTGCGAGGTACAATCCTCCTCCCGCATCCACTATCCACAACGCTTACAGGTGCCCAGCGAACGAAGGCAAACAAGCAAGCGATAGAATCTTTGGCGCCTAGGATCAAGGCGCTCGCTGAATTCCTCTGCTCGCCTGTTCAGAAGGGTGATGTCAAAGAGCAAGAGAGGAGAGAGAGGCTGGAACGGTAGGCCCACACCCTCCAGGGTTCCGAGTCGAGTCTGACAAACAGGGATCGTTAGGAAACTGGCAAACTTTCTCGAGGAACTCAAGCCATTGGCAGAGCAAGGGAAGATCAAGGGTTTTTTCAAAAACGTTGATAATGCGGGTAAACTCGGCGGTCTGGTCGAGGATATCCGCGATGCGATGATGGAGTATCAGGTATGCATCCACGAACTATTCATCTCCGACACCTCTGACGTTCGCACCAGACTTCGCTACAGCAAGATATCTACAACAAGGTCATTGTGAGTCTCGCTCTCTCGCCATTCGCCCTCGCGGACTGATCGATGGACAGGAATCAGCGGATCTTTCCCTTCTCAACCAGATGTACCACACGGCGGATGCCGGGTACCGCTGCGGGAACAGACAGGGCTGCCTGAGGGGAACCAGGAAGGATGTCCTGTGGGAGATTGAACGCTGGTTAACGGGCGAACAGGATCAACGTGTTTTCTGGCTGAACGGCCTGGCCGGGACAGGGAAATCAACCATCGCCCAAACATTCGCCGAGACAGCCTTCGCGGACGGAAAGCTCGGAGCTAGCTTCTTCTGCTCACGAGACTTCGCCAACCGGAGCAACCTTCAGACCATCTTCCCAACACTTGCCTTCCAGCTTGGCTATCGTTATCCCCCATTTCGAGAGGAGTTGCTCCAGGTCTTGAAAGCGATCCCTGATGTCGGACAAGAGTCTCTCTGTTCGCAGATGGAGAAGCTCATCGTTGGTCCGCTCAAAGCTACCCGCATTCCAACCCTCATCATTATTGATGCCCTCGACGAGTGCAAGGACGAAGAACCTGCCTCTGCCATTCTTTCCATGCTCTCCCGATACATGGACCAGATCCCTGATGTCAAGTTCTTTATCACCGGTCGTCCTGAACCTCGGATCCGCTCTGGGTTTCGCCTCCAGTCACTCCGACCGATAACGGAGGTGTTCAGGCTGCATGACGTTGAACGGTCTTCGGTGGATGGCGATATCAAGCTTTTTTTCAGGACTCAGTTGACTGACATCGCCAAAACCCGAAGTGACTGTGACCTTGCAGAAGATTGGCCAAATTCATCTGACATCAATGTTCTTTGTAAAAAGGCAGCAGGGTTGTTCATCTATGCCTCAACTGTTGTCAAATTTGTCACATCTAAAATCCGCACACCCACGGAACAGCTGGACCGGATCATCTCACTCCCAGAAAGCACCACTCATGAAGGAAGGTCTGGGATTGACCTCCTCTACACCCAGGTTCTAGAGCAGGCAGTTGATGATGTGGATGCTGATGATGAAGAAATCCAATCCCGTTTCAAAACTGTACTTGGTGCAGTGTTGCTTGTGTTCAACCCTCTTTCAGTGAAGGCACTCTCAGACCTCCTAAGAGTGCCCAGCATCTCCACCACCATCCGTTCCCTCCATTCTCTCCTCCTTGTCCCAGATAACACAGAAGACCCAATCCGTCCCTTCCACAAGTCATTTCCAGACTTCCTCACAGACCCCAAGCGGTGTCAAGACAAACAATTTTTTGTGGAGCCTGCAGTTCATCATGCACAAATCTTGTTCTCATGCCTCAAGCTGATGGGGGAAAGGTTGAGAAGGAATATCTGCAACCTGGAAGACTATGCTGTTCTCAGTGAGGTCAAAGATCTTTCTACCAGAAAGAAGGAGCAGATTGGATATGCTCTGGAATATGCATGTTGCTTTTGGACAAAGCACCTTCTGGAGATCCCTAGCAGCAGCTCTTGTGTTGAAGAGGTGCAGAGAGCAATTGACAACTTCTTCACAACATACTTGCTGGGTTGGATTGAAGTCCTTGCACTCACAGGGAATCTTGGTGTTGGGGTTTATACCATGAATGACATTGATCAATGGTATGCTTTGGTAAGTTTTATGTAGATTGTTCACTGAGACCTGTGTTGATGTTTATTCAGGCAGGAGTTTTATGCAAGTGGACAACTGACAGCCAGCGGTTTCTGTTGGAATACCTTGACACAATCAACAACTCTCCTTCCCACATCTACCATTCTGCCCTCCCGCTTTGTCCTTCCTCATCTTGGTTCTCCAAGTTTTGCAATGAAGACCTCTCACTTCAAGTTAAAGTAGTCCAAGGACTTCCAGCAGAATGGGGATTGTGTTCCCGTACAGTTTCATTAGATGCTATCCCATATACCCTCTCATACTGCAAAAACACTATTGCAGTTGGACTCAGACAAGGGGACATTATCATCTTCAACTCAATCACAGGCAGCCAGACAGCTATTTTTTCTGGGCATACAGATGAAGTCAGCTCTCTTGTCTTCTCATCAGATGGGACATCACTTGTATCTGGAGGCCATGATGGGACTGTTAAGCTCTGGGATGTACAGACTGGTGGTGTTATCAGGACCTTCTCTGGCCATAGTAGCTGGGTTTATTCTGTTTCTATCTCAGCAGACTCCACCATGATTGGCTCAGGGTCTGATAAAAAAACAATTCATTTATGGGACATTCAGACAGGGGAGTGCCATCATATCATAAAGCAACAGGCTTCTGTAGTCTATGTTTGCTTCTCTCCTACAGACCCTCAGTACCTCTTATCCCAATCTGGTGGTAAAATCTGGCAGTGGGATACAAATATCAACCAAATCACACCTATATGTGATGGTTCTGGTGTTGCTTTCTCCCCAGATGGCACTCAGTTTGTTTTGTCCAATGAGGAAGTTGTCACAGTTCAGAATTCTAATTCTAGAGCAATTGTGGCTGAATTCCATGTGGCCAGTGTTAATGCTAACTGCTGCTGTTTCTCCTCTGATGGCAGGCTTGTTGCGGTTGCTTCTGGTCACACTGCCTACATTTGGAACATTACTGGTTCAAGTCCTCACCTTATTGAGACCTTAATTGGTCATACCTATCACATCACCTCCATTGTGTTCTCTTCCCCCTCCTCCCTGATCTCAGTATCTATTGACCAATCAGTCAAGTTCTGGCAGATTGGTGTCCCATCAACAGACCCAGTTGAGACTGACTCAATGTCCACACCCATCACTTCAGCTCCAATTGAGTCTATCACCCTACAAGCCAAAGATGGTGTTGCTATCTCAAGTGATTCAGATGGGGTAGTGAGGATCTGGGACACCTTAACTGGCATCTGCAAGACCTCCTTCCAGACCCCAGCCAAAGGCTCCTGCTGTAGAGATATCAGGCTGATTGATGGAAGGTTGATCCTCGTTTGGCATGCAGATAAGAAGATCCACATCTGGGATCTTGAGGGAGGGGAAGTCCTCAAAATTGTAGGTGCCCCTACATATGAACTCGATGACCTCAGGATCACTGGGGATGGATCAAAAATTTTCTCTATGCTCTTGGGGTCAATTCAAGTCTGGTCTAGACTAACAGGAGGGCGTCTGGATAGGATAGACACAGGATGGTTGAGCTCTAGAAAACCCCTCACTGTGGATGGCTCAAGGGTCTGGATCTACGATTCTCACTTTGGATACCATGGATGGGATTTTGGGACCAAGGGCTCACCTCCTGTTCAATTGTCTAATACACCCCCAGATAATTTCCACCTCACTGGTACTATGTGGTGGGACAACAGTTGGTATAGGATCAAAGATACAGTTACTGGGAAGGTGATTTTTGAGCTGTCTGGAAGATTTGCAAACCCCACTGTTGTTCAATGTGATGGTTTTTATCTTGCTGCTGGTTATCATACTGGAGAGGTATTGATTCTAGACCTCAATTATTTATCCCTCTAGCATGATCTGATACTTTATGCACTCTATTCACTTCTACCTTGTTCTATGTACCAGTAGTCTCAGTGCCAGACAAACATCTTATTTACAATTCACCAGAAAGGTTGGAGAGATTGTCCATACAATGTATGCATGCAATGAGCTGAGTATATAAGTACCAGGGTAATTCATGCCTATGACAATCTGTGGAAAGACCTTGAGCAGGAACAAAGAGTAGACTATATGACAATGACATGGATGCAGGGTAGCAAAGGTAAGACAGATAGGAAAGTGAAAGCCATCCATACAGATCAAAGTTAACCCATTTTGGGGTGACAAGGGGGACCTTCAACTGTTGAAGGTTTTCAATCAATGTCCTGAGAGTGATGGCTACCAGGTCAGTAGGCTATGTGTTGAATTGAGCCAATGCATGTGAGAATGGTCACTGTCTGTAAGGCTGCATCATGCATACATAAACCTAGGTGCAAGTACTTTCAAGGGACCATCAGAATTCCATTGCATCAGGCTGTGTATTTTGTGTGCATCTGGAATAACAATGCGGCACCAACCATCTCATTAAAAAACCAGCCAACCTTCCAGATTACCAGGGTTGTGATGGACTACAACCTCACCCACTTCAACATTAATAGATACTGGTGTCACCCCTACACTCAGTTTCTCAGATTGTACACTATGCGGAGAGCGTGCAGATATTGAGAGGTAAGCCTCGGTTAGCGGAACCCTACTCAGACGAACGTAAACATTTCTAGTGCTACGGACAATCACTCATATCGCTTTAGGTAGGTGAACATTAATTATGTGCAGAAGAGAGGGAGAGAGGGAGGAGATAAACAGACAGACAAACCGACAACATGAGTAACAGTGAGATGCAATGGAGAACGAACAAATATCACAGTGATTCCGAAAAGTAATTACAACGTAAATGGCGAGGTTGGCATGGTATGAATAATGAATAGGGGACCGATGAATGTTACTTGCTGCGGGTGAGAAGCGGGTGAAGACAGGCGAGCGCGTGGGGGCACGAACGACGGCAGTCGAGATCGAAATTGATCGAGTGCGGAGAGAAGGCATGGAACGAGCGCAACAACCACCCAGCACTACGTGCTGTCACTCTTCATGTCCCTCCCCCCGACGCCCGTCTCAATATCCTGATCCTTCTTCACTGCGGATAAGCCTCCCACTTGCGCCAACGAATCTGTAATGTCAGACTCATCAACGAGCGGCACAACCTTCGTCGGCTCCAGGTTCCCCAGTGAACCATCCGAGACCTGCGTCGTGAGCCGATGCTTCCGATCGCCCTTCGCGTCCAAATTGACCAGGGCTTGTTCTCGGGATCCCACCGCACCGATGGCTCCCTCGGACTTGGTACTGTCCGTGATCTCCGTGCTGCGGGATGTCGGAAGACTGAGTTCGATCCCCCCAGAAGACATACGAACTATCTCGATGTCGGTACCGAAGTTCGGAGTGACAGTGTCCTCTTGCATGAAAGAGTCACCGACACCCAGAACGCGAAGTATGGCGGGGATGACGACGGACATGTTGCACACGATGACTGATACAACTGCTTCCGGGATCCCTAAGGAAAACAAAACAAAGTTGAGAATTCTGGAGAACGTGTTATATGAGCGAAAGGACAAGGGTTTCCGCACCAAAAATACCCCTCCCAAACACCTGGGCTGACCATCACCATGACAGCGTGCACTACCGACGCCAGCGTTGCCGCGATCGGCATGGAGAAGATAGGAAGTAAGCGGAAGCGCAACGCCCAGTTGTGAACACCCCTAATGACCTAAATTCATCAATGAGAGACAGCATAGACCGACGAAAGAAGTGGGGAAATTTGCCTCACCGTCAAGGGAGCAGCAATCAATTTGGCATCCGAAATTGCTGAGAATCAAGCTGATAAACAAACAGGCAAATGTACGAGGGAAGAGGGTAACTCACCAACGACCTGAGTGATGGCCACTTCCTCAGAGAGGATACAGGCGGGTCCGACGACCTTCCATCCGGGGTGGACCAACTCACACACCCAGTACATCTGCACGGTCAATATGACAAACAGTAGGACAAAAGCCACGGCGACCCCTGAGAGTAAAAAAAATGAGCACGGGATAGAAAGAATGTTGAGGGCGAATTCTCATACATAGCAGGGTTTTCTTTGCAGTCGCCAGGGGGTAATCCGAATCAAGGTTAATATGATAGAAACCCTCGCGCCCCTGCTCAAAGATGAGCCCAATGTTCTCGGTAGGGCGAACAAGAGCCTCGTCAATTCGGTGCATGATAGCCAAAGGTACCGATATAATAACCAGTGATCGTTCTTCTGCGTGAGGATGATTCTGGAACGGCCAGCGATGAAGTTTGTCGGTACGCCAAGGATCCAACGACGTATCATCAGCGAGAATGGTAATTCCTAAAGCCACAGAAGAGGAATTATTAGTCCGAATGTTGTTACACGCAGTAGGTCGGGAACGGGCGTTGCACTAACCGACCACGAAAAATACGTAGCAGAGCATACAGAACAACGCGACGGAATCATCATGCCACCACAAGTTCTTCGTATACCTTGAAATGCGTCTGTAGGAGGTGACGAAGAACGCGACAATGAACAAGCTGTTTGCAAGGTCTAGAGAATCACCGGTTAGCGATCGGCCGAGCGAAACAATGTGAAAGGCACGTAGTGAACTCACTCCGAACGTCGTACAGATCAGGCCCAGACATCCCTTGCGCCTCAGTTAAGAAATGGGGAAGGAAAGGAAAGGGGATAGAAGGGTAGGGAGAACGAGGACTGGGGCGAGAGAGGGGGGGATGGTTCGTTGGCGATCTTCGGATACCAATTTGACCTTCTTACATTGGTTTAGACCCAGGGTCGAGGTGGGATGCGGAACAAAAAACAATCAGACACTCAAAGGCAATCCACCCACACCGTTCATCGTACCGTTAACCAACGCCTCAAGCCTCGCACGACCCAACGAGCACAACCCGTTCTTACACGGTTTGACCTTCCCACTTCCCTCCAACGCTGACAAACATTCGCCCACGTCCAACTCCTCCCTTGACACCTCTTCCAAGTGGTCAACACCTTCTTGGTGTCGTTGCACCCGACAGAACAGCAACCTCCCGGGGCGGGTTGCTCCGCCACGGCTTTCCGGACCGTGTGTCTGCGGGCCTGCTGGATGATGAGGAGCCGATGGTAATTCAACCAAACATATGCTTCACATCCTCCGTAAACCCCTCCCCCTGTTTCACGAGATCGATATATATGGTGTGGGCGGACGAGAGCCCGGCTCCCTCGAGGAAGGACCATCGATAGGCGGCGGCGTATACCCGTAGTAAAGTGTCGAGGACGAGGAGGTGATGAGGGTGGTTTGGAGTCGGGAAGTTACACCTTCTGTTTCGTATTTCTCCGCTGCGACGAGAACGTTGCTGAGGGTGGTGAAATCCTCCGGAAGATGGGTGAAACGATGGATAAGATACATCTGTGGACCCGGATTCCTTCCAGTCTGCGGAGCGAAGGGTGAGGTCCGCGTCTTCAACGCCGAAGGAGCAAGACACCTTCAGCTCGAGCAGCCGTAAAGGGAATGCAGAGGGAGTCCCTTGAAAGCGAGGGTACAACTATCGGAGTCGCCTGTGCGGAAGTTATAACGAAACTGCGTTTTCCACCGAGATTTTTCGTGGTGACCGACAACCAACCCTTGACAGAATCCTGCGCAGACGGGCCACAAAGGCTCAACAAGCTCGATCACCCTCAACCCCGCAATGACTGAAGAGGGTGAAACCGACGTGGGAATAACCGCCCGAGAATATAGCCTTTCACTGGGTCCCACTGCACAGCGGGGTTACGTGTCGCCTTTGAGGTGAGGGAAGTCCGAATTCCTGATAGTCACCGGAGCATGCATAGGGGGTCGGGAGGGGGAGCGCTTCATCCGGGGTACAAAGTCACTCACTACGATCCTAGCGTGGTTTCTCCAAGAGGACGAACGATTGTGGGATCCAATTCTGCAGGCCCGAGGCCACCAGCCTCCTGCGGATTCCGATGCAGGTGAGATTCATTGCAGCGTGACCAAAATGCATCTTTGGAGCTGCGCCAAAAGGATACGTACATTCATAGACCCATCCGTGACTATATGCGCCAAGTTCCGTTACGAGTTTTCCAATCCGCTTCCTGGAAATCAGCAGAGCAGTTATTGACCCTTCAAAACCACCAGACAGGGTGCGGGCCCATAGTGTTCCATCTTTTCGGCCGGCCGGGGGCTGTGTGGGGCCTGTCCGGACCTGGACCCAAGGAGGTATGGCTAACTTCACCGAGAGCACCGAATGAGGGAGCGCTACTCTTGCGAAATGGTGTACACAGGAGAGAGATCAGCAAGCAGATGGACCGACAGAAATGGAACGATAGACTTGAAGACGGGGGAGACATGGGGAAAAAAGGCAACGCGGCACTTTAGGGAAATGGTTCAAGATCAAAATATGAGCGACAAGAGGTGGAGTCGGTGAGCGTTACTTTCTGTGGGCGGGGAGTGGATGAAGACAGGTGGGGGTGTGAGAGCGTGAACAGCAAGTCGAGATCAAACCCGACAGAGCGCAGAGTAACTGCTTAGACGCCCAAAACCTTCACATCTCAAGGATCATATCGGTTACGTACTTTCTTCACCAGACTGCATATAAAACCGACAACGCCCTGACGGCCCACATCTCACTTTTCAACCCCTCCGTTTTCTTCCTTGTGACGCTCTATGGGAGAGCCTAGCGTTGGGAATGATGGAAGGTGTGTCGTGGTTCTCCGTGGCGGGATTATTTCTGGCTTACCTCGCTCGGCCTTCGCGTAGCGAACCTAGCGACCAAGTACAAGGAGTGACTGGGACCCCCGCCGCGTTCCGTTCGGAGTTCTACGAAGCGTACAAACGACATGCAAAGATTTTCGATAAGGAGTTAAATGTAACGCTGCTGTTTGTGAGTGACCCCGTCTGATACCTCAGACACACGTGCGCTAAATGGATCCATGTTCAGACCGCATCGCTTGCTGTGATCGCTCCGACATCCAACGAGGGAGCACCTGTTCCTCGCTTGGGATAACCGATAGGGTGTGGACGTTTGAGACGGTGAGCATAGACAATGGACTGACGCGAACCTTAGCTGCCTACAGTAACCACTATTGTGTTTTTTCAGTCTCGCCGCTTCACTACTCGTAGCCGTCCCAGCAATCTTCGCCACAAGGTCTTCAACCGTTGCGCCACTCTGGATTTCAAAGCAGCAGACCCGGCCCCCCGGCCACGGTCAATATCGAGTTCCAAGCGCTTCCCATCGATTCGTGCCGAGAATGTTCGGCTTTTTCGTTGGAGGGTTGTCGCTCCGCTACAGACAGTGTTGCTCGTGGTTGTTTAGGTTCTCGCCAATCATCTCTGGAGTCAGGACCAATGGGCTGCATCGCTCGCCGTTGCCGGGGCAGAGACCGTGCCATGCATCGTTCTCATCACGTCCGCAACCATCGGACCCGTTTTGCTCGGCGTTTCTGATGGCGCCGTCACGAAGAGTATAAGGAAACCTCTCCTTCGGACATTGGAGTCCACGAAACCGAACGTCAAGATCTTCCGGCAACGGATGTTTCCAAAGAGACGGCCCAGTGCGCTCATTTCTGACAGCGGGGACCTCGAGAAACTAGAGATCGTCTCCAACGATGACGTTCCTCGTCTTCGAACAATAACCGATCGATTGGAGCGAGTGCGTCTCGGACTCTTTGCATCACTTGGATGTTCGACCGGCCCATCAATTCGGACGAAACGATGGTGATCTTGGATTTCGCCACCGAAATCGTGTGGCATTCCGGCATTTGCGAGGTTCCCTTGGCCAAGGTCTTCGAAATCTTCGACAGATGCTTTGACCATTCGAAAGGAAACACCACGCTTATTCCCCGTCTCCGCGACCGAGCGTGCAAGGCTGGTAGGGCGCTCGTGCACCTTGGCGTCCAAAGGAAGTGTATTGGAGAGGAAAAGGGTGATCCGCTTGAGGAGTTGCGTGGCACACGATGGTCTTACAGCTCGCGCTCTTACGACGATGACCTCGAATCCACCTTCAACATTGTGGACAGGCTCATTGGTGCTCTCCAACCGATCAATTGGACCGAGTTCACCTTCTCGGAACCCCACCAGCGTTGGTTGTCACACATCCTTCTCTACCGGGCTTGGGATCACCTCTGTTACGCTTCGAAACTTACGGACGACGTCGAAGCGTTTGTCACCCATGCTCTTTCAACTGAAGATGCGGATCCCGCGGACATCACAGATTGCCTATTCATCATCTCGTTGGTGATCGGCCTGCCCCTCCATGTAGACAATCTGGCTGTCGATGACAAAAGGTGATTTTCTTGCGGGCCAGTTGGTCGTGTTCCTGATCATCTTCAATAGTTCCGGAGGCGAGGCACTCTGCACGCGCATTCTCAGCAAACTCGAATCCACATTCGCGGACCATGTCGTACAGGAATACGCTCGTTCCCTCGATAAGGTTAATCACCCCCTTCCCGAACGAGACCGTCGCCCTGAGCAGCTACGACCTCTTCTACACTATCCTCTCATCTTCCTTTGAGAATGAAGAGAGCTAGGCAGCTGCCGGACTCGCAATCCACGGGGCATACAAATGGGATGACTTCCTTCCGTGGGCCGAAGATCCGGACGATATCGTCAAGTTCTTAGCTCATCACTTCGCGATCCAGGCCAAGGGCGAGGACGATGTCGCGATACAGCCGATCGAGGATGCGTTGAAAGCTGTTGCTCATGCAAGTGACGAGACTGCGTTGGAGGGTCTCAGGGACTTGGACCATACTTACAAGCTCTTCGTCGACGGTGTTCGAAAGGCCTTTGAGGAAGGTCGACCGTTCCAAACGCGCAAAGCCGCGTTCTACGTTATGCCAGTCATCCAGGATAAGTGGTTCGACGATTCCTTGGGGGACATTATGTCGGGCGGGGAGAAGGACGAGTTCTGCAAGAACTGGGGATCAGCGGTTGACGGGATCGAACACACTGCGGAGGTGAAGAAGGCATCGTACACGACGTTATTTGCGATATTGAACTCCAAGAGGTGGAGGTCGCACGTCGTGAAGGACAAGCTGAAGTTGATGGAATGCTTCACCGAACTTCCCGAGGACTCGAAATACTTCACCGCGTGCAAGAAGAATGCCTCCGTTCTCCCTTGGCTAGGATCCAGAGCGGATGAAGGAGGCGAGGAGGGTACTAAGGAGCCCAAGCTTTGGTTGGCAATCCTCTGGTTGGACTACGCGAATTTGCCGAAAAACGTGATGGACCAGGTCTCGGAGGCGACGAAGGTTGTCATTTCGAAGGCCAGACACGACGTTAACTTCATTTCTCGCATTATGGCCGCGGAGAAGGAGCGGAGCCAGGCGGAGTTGGACAAACATGAGGCGACGAGTTTGGAGGACAAGGCAGAGAGGTTGAGGGCGAAGTTGAAGAGTTTGAACGAGAGTATTGAAAGGTTTGCTGATGTGGTTGGGAAGAAACGGAAGTGATCTGTCCGGACTCCGGTGTGGAGTTCCTCCATATGGACGTTTTCGATAACTTGTTGTGTGATTGCAGACAATGACGGCGGGGGAGATCCTCAGAGCGGTGTCGTAAATTTCAGGAATTACCTCAATCTAAACCAGCTTGGGGGAGGCTAGAGTACTACGAGGAGGGCGCGTTCGGGTAGCGTATCGCCGCATCCAGACTCAAGATCAAGGTGAGATCGGTGGAAGGCGCGAACTCGACGGTGAAAGTTGGGCTTCAAGTCACAGGGG